>Ga0070681_10001023_pt1 | contig 23699 bp, 17 predicted proteins | sample KBSC83BmetaG_FD_65650 | JGI IMG/M metagenome (GOLD analysis project Ga0070681, IMG submission 65650) | Corn rhizosphere microbial communities from Kellogg Biological Station, Michigan, USA - KBS C8-3B metaG | ecosystem: Host-associated > Plants > Roots > Rhizosphere | place: USA: Michigan...
TTGTTACCGTCCTCCGCTCACCAGCATTTACCCATGCAACGTCGCGATTTTCTGAACAACGTTGCCGCGAGCTCGCTGCTCGCCGCATTTCCGTTGTCTGTTCCGCTCACCGACGCCGAACGGCGCGCCGCCGGGCGGCCGATCGACGACCAGTGGGACCTCTCCTGGGTCGGCCGCCTTCGCGGTAAATCGCGCGCCGTGTTCGATTCGCCGGAGGTCGGCGAAGGCGGCGCGCTGTTTCGCGCGGTGATGTGGCGCGAACAGCACTCGAAGGTGTTTGGCACACCGATGACCGATCTTACGCCAGTCATCGTCTTCCGACACATGGCGATTCCGCTCGTGATGGACGACGCCCACTGGGAGCACATCGGCGTCGGCAAGGATCTCAAGCTCAAGGATCCCAAGGGCAAGTGGTGGAAGAAAAATCCCTTCGCCGCCGCGGATCCGAGCGCGCCGGCCTCCGAGCGGGAGTACAACCTCGCGTCGTTCATCGCGGCCGGCGGCATCGTGCTGGCCTGCAATCTCGCCTTCGGCGAGATCATCGCTCAGTGGAAGGAGAAGGACAAACTCTCCGACGAGGAAGCGCAGAAACGCGCCAAGGCGCATCTCCTGCCCGGCGTAATTCTCCAACCGTCCGGATTTTTCGCGGTGCTCAAGGCGCAGGATGAAGGGTGCAAATACATGATGGGGTCATGAACATGAGAACGCTTCTCGTCTCGGCATTCATTGCCGCTTTGGCAACCAGCGCGGCGGCGCAGCCAGCGCGTCCGACGCTCGGCAACAACGCACGCCAGTTTGTTGCCGTCGACACCGCGCTCCTCGCGCTGACGCACGTTCGCGTCATCGATGGCACCGGCGCGCCTTCGCGAGCCGATCAGACCATCATCGTTCGTGACGGCCGCATCGCCTCGGTGAGCGATGCATCACGCGCGCAGATCCCCACCGGCGCGCAGGTGCTGGATCTCACCGGCAAGTCCGTGATCCCGGGACTCGTGATGGTCCACGAGCATCTCTATTACCCAACCGGCCCAGGCGTCTACGCCAATCTCTCCGAGAGCTTCACGCGGCTGTATCTCGCCGGCGGAGTGACGTCGATGCGCACCGGCGGCAACATGAACGGCTACAGCGAGATCAATGTCAAGAAGTCGATCGATCGCGGCCAACGCGCCGGGCCATGGATCGACGCGACGGCGCCGTATCTCGAGGGTCCGGGACTCAATCTGCTGCAAGTACACGAGCTCACGGGTGCAGACGACGCACGCCGTTTGATCGCGTTCTGGCACGACGCCGGCGCAACGTCACTCAAGGCGTACATGCACATCACGCGCGACGAGCTCAAGGCGTCGGTCGAGGAAGGCCACAAGCGCGGGATGAAGATCACCGGCCATCTCTGCTCCATTACCTATCGCGAAGCCGCCGAGCTCGGGATCGATAATCTCGAGCACGGGTTCTTCGCCGCGACGGACTTCGTCGCCGACAAACAGCCGGACGTCTGCCCCGGTCAAGGCGCTGGCCAGGCGTCCATCGCGGCGGTCGATCCGAACAGCGACGCTGTCAAATCGCTCATCAAAGAACTGGTACGACGAAAAGTCGCGCTGACGTCGACGCTCACGGTGTTCGAGACGTTCACACCCGGCCGCCCGATGCCGCCGGGGCTCGACGTGCTCGACCCGATTCTCAAAGCGCAGTTCGAGCAAGGCTACGCTCGCACCGCGAACAACAAGCAGTCGGGGTACATCACGCTCTTTCCGAAAGCGCGGCAGCTGGAGATCGACTTCTATCGCGCGGGCGGTCTGCTCGTCGCCGGCACGGATCCGACCGGCGGCGGTGGTGTGATTCCCGGCTTCTCCGATCAGCGTGCGCTCGAGCTGCTGGTCGAAGGCGGTCTGACGCCGCTCGAAGCCATCAAAGTCGGCACCCTCAATGGCGCCACCTACCTCGGCCGCTCGGACAAAGTTGGCACCGTGGCCGCCGGCAAGCAGGCCGACCTCGTGGTCCTGGACGGCGATCCGTCGGCGCGCATCGAGGACATTCGAAAGGTGAATCTCGTGTTCAAGGAAGGAGTCGGCTACGATCCCGCGAAACTGATCGCGTCGGTGAAGGGGCGGGTTGGCTTGTTCTAGCTACATTTGTCATCCCGAGCGCAGCGAGGGATCTGCACCATCCGTGGTTCGCAAGTGCAGATCCCTCGCTACGCTCGGGATGACATCTAATCCTCGTCAACTTGCCGTTCACTTCGCTCCACCTCCACCGCGATCTCGCTCGCGGTGTCAAAGAGCTCGGCTTTCATCGGCCGACGCCCATTCAATCGGACGCCATTCCGCCCGCCCTTGCGGGCCGCGATCTGCTCGCCTGCGCGCAAACGGGCAGCGGCAAGACCGCCGCGTTCCTTCTCCCCGTCCTCCATCACCTGATTGAGAAGAAGCGCGGCGTCACGCGCGCGCTCATTCTCACGCCCACGCGTGAGCTCGCCGCGCAGATTCTTCAGGAGCTCGAATCGCTCGCGGTCCACACGCCGATAACCGCGGCAGCGATCTTCGGCGGCGTCGGCATGGGCCCGCAGGAGCACGCCTTTCGGACCGGCGTCGATGTCATCGTCGCGACGCCCGGGCGTCTGCTCGACCATCTCAGGCGTCCATACGCCAAGCTCGATCGCATCGATCATCTGGTGCTCGATGAAGCCGATCGCATGCTCGACATGGGATTTCTCCCCGACATTCGTCGCGTGCTCGCGCATGTGCCGAAGAAACGGCAGACGCTGTTCTTCAGTGCCACGATGCCGGAGCCGATCGTCCAGTTGACGCGCGAGCTGCTCCGCGATCCCGCGACGATCAACCTCGAACGGACCGCGGCGCCTGCAAAAGGCATCACGCAGGCGGTGTATCCGGTGCCGCAGGAGCTCAAAGCATCGCTCTTGGTCGCGCTGCTCGAACGAGGACTCATGAACGAGGCGCTCGTCTTCACGCGCACCAAACATCGCGCGAACCGCTTGTGGGAACTGCTCGACAAGCGCGGCATCAAGGTCGCGCGCATCCACGGGAACCGCTCGCAATCCCAGCGCACCGACGCGCTCGACGGTTTCAAGTCCGGTCGCTACCGCGTACTCGTCGCGACCGACATTGCGGCGCGCGGCATCGACGTCGAGGCACTCGGGCACGTGGTGAACTTCGACGTTCCGGGAATGCCCGAAGACTACATCCACCGCGTTGGACGCACCGCGCGGGCAGAGATGACCGGCGAAGCGTACACATTCGCCGCGCCCGACGAGTTGGACGACCTTCGCGCGATCGAGCGAGCCATCAGCAAGCGGCTGCCGCGCGTCACGCTGCCCGATTTCGATTACAAAGCGCGATCGGCAACGAAGCTCGAGATTCCGATTCACGAGCGCATCGCGCAGATCCGCGCACAAAAGGCGGAGGCGAGAGCGCGCGCGAAGGCGAAGGAAGCACGTCGTGCGGCCGCAACGGTCAGGCCACCGGTGCAAACCCAGCAGGCACCGGCGCGCAGTGAACAGCCGGCGCCGCGAACCGAGCACGCGGCTGCTCGCACCGAACAGCCATCGTCCAAACGACGACGCCGGCGACGGCGTCGCGGCGGCTCGGGCGGTGCCGGTCACCAGCCCGAGCGCGGTCCCTACGCGGACTAGCGTTCCAGCGAGATCACTCGCCGGTCGTCCGCTGACTGATGCGCCGCCTCGACAATCTCGAGTCCCGCGATTGCGTCGGCGGCGGCGACCGGCGGCTCCGCTCCATCGCGCAGCGTGCGCACGACGCCTTCATAGAACTGTTCGTACGCTCCACGCTCGGTCGGCACGCTCTTCACACGGTCGCCATCTCCGACCGTTCCCCATCGCTCCGGGGCGTCCTGGCCCCAACCCGCGTCGCCGGGCCGCCGGCCGATCTTGAGCATTTCTTCCTGCGGATCGACGCCGAACTTGACGTACGCGCCGCGATCGCCGTACACCCGATAACGCGGCCCGATCTGCGCCGCGACGATCGTCGCACCGAGATGCGACCGAACGCCCGACGCATGCGTCAGCGCGACGAAGGATTCGTCGTCGACCTGCACGCCCGCGCGTCGTCGATCTGTCTCTGCGTACACGTGCGTCACCGGTCCGAACAAAACGAGCGCCTGGTCGATGAGATGCGTGTGGAGATCGTAGAGCATGCCTTCAGCGGCAGCTCTGGCGTTGGCTTCCATCCATCGCGGCTTCGGTACGATGCGCCAGCGCTCGAAGCGCGATTCAAAGCGCGTGATCTCGCCCAAGGCGCCATCAGCGACGAGCCCACGCACGGTCAGAAAGTCACCATCCCATCGCCGGTTGTGAAATGGAATGATGGACAGACGGCGTTCACGCCCTTCTCGCTCGAGCGCGCGCCCCTCGGCCGCGGTGGCCGCGAACGGCTTGTCGACGACGACCGATACACCGGCCGAAAGCGCGGTCATAGCGTGCTCGAAATGCCGCCCGTTCGGCGAAGCGACCACCACGAGATCCAGGTCGCCGGAGCTCAACATCGCGTCGACAGTCGGAACGATGCGCGCTGTTGGATGCTCAGCCTGAGCACGCCGGCGTCGCTCTGCGTCGTTGGTGACGATCGCGGTGAGCGTCAGCTGGGCTGTCGCGCCAATGAGGGGCGCGTGAAAGGTTCCTCCCGCAAGTCCGAACCCGATCAACCCGACGCGAAGCGGAGCCTGAGGGCGCGCCGGGCTCATACGATCACACCGGCGTGCGGCGGCTGCTGCCGCTGCCGGCGCGGTGGCGATCGGTATCCCAGTGGAATCGGTGCAGAACGCGATGCATCACCGGCGTCAGCATGATCGCGAACAGCACGAGATAGATCATCCAGCTGTACAGCGCAAACAGCGCGGAGAACAGCTTTCCAATCCGGGTTTGAACGATGCCGACCTGACCCATGCCGCTGAGCATCATCGCCGCATTCACGAAGGAGTCACCGAAAGTGAAATCGGCGAAGCGGTGATAGCCCCACGTGCCAAACAGCAGCGAAACACACACGATCACTCCCGCCACTGTAGCGTGACGTACCATGCGCTGCCCGAACTCCCAGCGGGTCAAGGGCTCCTGATCACGATGCTCGTAGAGTCCCAAATCGGGCCTCAGATCGAACGTCCTCGCCCGTCGGCTCCAGTCGGAAGGCGTTCGCGTGTGCGAGCCGGGTTGCCGCGTCCGAGGCACGGGCGCTAATTGTAGTTCGTCGCTCTCGTCGACCGTTTTGTTAGTCATTTTAGGAGATCGCGTTCAATGTCTGGTCCGTTCGCTCGAGCCGGAATCATCCTCTCTCTCGGCATCGCCGGTATGGCGACGTCGGGCTCAATCGGTGACAGGCCGTTAGGCGGGTGGGCGCCGTTCCGCGGCGTCAGCACCCCCCCAGGCGCAGCCGCGCTTCCGGTAGATACGGCGATCTGGAAATCGTACAAGTGGCGAAGCGTCGGCCCCGAACGCGGCGGCCGTTCGCTGAGCGTCGCCGGCGTTCGCGGGCAGCCGAACGTCGGGTACTTCGGTGCGACCGGCGGCGGCCTGTGGAAGACCACCGATGGCGGTACGACGTGGGCCCCGATCACGGACAACCTGATCACCAGCGCCTCGGTCGGCGCGGTGGCAGTATCCGAGTCCAACCCCGATGTCATCTATATCGGCACCGGCGAAGCGTGCATCCGCGGCGACATTCGCCCGGGTGACGGCGTCTACAAGTCGACCGACGGCGGCAAGACGTGGCAGCATGTCGGTTTCAAGAACTCTGATGCCATCGCGAAAATTCGCGTCCATCCGACCAATCCTGACATCGCATTCGTCGCCGACTTCGGCAAGTACGGAGTTCCGAGCGACGAGCGTGGGTTATACAAGACCACCGACGGTGGCAAAACGTGGCGCAAGGTCCTGGATCGCGGCCCGCGAACTGGCGCGGTCGACATCTCGATCGACCCGCACAATCCGAACGTGATTTACGCCGCGATGTGGGAGGCGTACCGTAACGAGTATACGATGTCGAGCGGCGGCCCGGGAAGCGGCTTGTTCAAATCCACGGACGGCGGCGAGACCTGGACCGACATCACGCGCGCTCCGGGTCTCCCGGCCGGCATGGACGGCAAGATCGGGGTCGCCGTTTCGGGCGCGGACCCCAATCGAGTGTACACAATCGTCGAGAACGAGAAGGGCGGTTTGTTCAAGTCCGACGACGCCGGGGCCACGTGGACCCTCGCGAATGACAACCGGAGCATTCGCCAGCGCGCCTTTTATTACACCCACATCACAGCCGATCCGAAGAACAAAGACCTGCTGTACATCCTGAACGTTGGAACGGTCAGATCGACCGACGCAGGCAAGACGCTGGTGCAGTTCGCCGGCGGCGACTCGCACGACATCTGGATCGATCCCGACAACTCCGATCACGTGATGCACGCGAGCGACGGCGGCGGCGCGATCACGATGAATGCCTCGAACAACAACCGCACGTGGTCGAGCCGCAACTACCCGACCGGGCAGTTCTATCACGTCGTCGCGACGGCCCGCATCCCATACGACATCTGCGGCTCACAGCAAGATGCCAGCGAGTTGTGCGTCCCGAGCAACACGGGACTGGGCGGCTTCGGCGGGCGCGGTGGTGGCGGCGGCCGTGGTGGCGCTCCGGCGACGTATAGCCCGGGTGGGTCGGAGGACGGCTACATCGCGCCCGATCCGCGCGATCCCGACATCTTCTACTCCGGGACGAATGCCAACGGCGGCGGATTCCTCACGAAGCTGAACCGGCGCACCGGTGAAACGCGCGAGGTGAGCCCGTATCCGCGCATGTTCTCCGGCGAGGAATCGGCCGTCATCAAGGAACGCTGGCAGTGGACGTACCCGATCGTCTTCTCGCCGGTCGACACGCGCGTGTTGTACACCGGTTCGCAGCACCTGTGGAAGACGACGAACGGTGGACAGAGCTGGGATCGTATCAGCCCCGATCTCACGCGCCATGATCCGAAGACGATGGGCCCCTCGGGCGGACCCATCACGCGCGACATGAACGGCCCCGAGGTCTACGCCGTCATCTTCACCATCGCCCCGTCGAAGCGGACGACGAACGTGATCTGGACCGGCTCGGATGACGGCATCGTCGAAGTCACGAAGGACGGCGGGAAGTCGTGGTCGAACGTGACACCGAAGGACATGCCGGACCTGGGTCGCGTGAGTCTCATCGATGCATCCGCGTTCGATTCGGCGACCGCGTATGTCGCGGTGAAGAAATTCCTGCTCGACGACAAAGCCCCGTACATCTTCCGCACGCACGACTTTGGAAAGACGTGGACGAAGATCACGAACGGCATCCGCGACGACGACTTCGTGCACGCCGTGCGCGAGGATCCGACGCGCAAGGGTCTGCTGTACGCGGCGACGGAGCACGGCGTCTACATCTCGTACGACGACGGCAATAACTGGGAGTCGCTCCGTCTCAACCTGCCCGATGCGCCAGTGACGAGCCTCATCGTCACGGATCACGACCTCGCGATCGCGACGCACGGCCGCGGCTTCTACATCCTCGACAACATCGGACCGCTGCGTCAGTTCAATCCGTCGATGACGGCGAGCCAGGATCCCGTGCTCTTCGCACCCTCGACGGTAATTCGCGGCGGCGGGAATGCGACGATTCAGTACTGGCTCAAGAAGCCTGCGCAGAACGTTCGGCTCGAGATCGTCGACGCGAAGGGCGGAATCGTTCGCACGTATCCCGATACCGCCAATGCGGGCGGCGGCCGTGGTGGTCGCGGCGGTGGCGGTGGTGCGCCGGCCGACTCGAATGCGGGTCGCGGCGGCGGCCGTGGACGCGGCGGCTTCGGCCCTGTCGCACCGGCGCGCACGGCGGGCCTCAACTCGTTCGCGTGGGACGGCGCGTTCGCTCCCGCGGCGACGTTCCCCAACATGATTCTCTGGGGCGGCTCGACGAATGGACCGGAAGCCGCGCCGGGTCGCTATCAAGTTCGCCTTATCGTCGACGGAAAAACGCTCAGGCAGCCGATCGTGCTCAAGCGAAATCCGTTGCACGAGGCGACCGACGCCGATCTGCTCGCGCAGCAGAATCTCGCGCTGCAGATCCGAGACAAGCTGACGGAAGCAAACAACGCGATCGTGCAGATCCGCGGCATCAAGACGCAGGTCACCGAGCGTCTCGCCAAGTCGAGCGACGACAAGCTGAAGTCGACTGGCGATCGCCTGAGCGGCAACCTGAGCGGCGTGGAAGAAAATGTGTATCAGGTTCGGAATCAGAGCGGTCAGGATCCGCTCAACTTCCCAATCAAGGTCAACAACCGCCTCGCCTCCCTGCTCGGCGTCGTGTCTCGCTCGGATGCGCGGCCGATCGCGAGCGCACTGCCGATCTTCGAAGATCTCAAGTCGGAACTGAAGGTCGAAACGGATCACCTTCAGAAGATCATGATCACGGATCTTCCGGCGTTCAACGCCGAGCTGAAGCGGCTCGGGCTGGATCCGATCGTGATCAGCAAGCCGGTGGTGTTTTAGAACGACCGTGTAGTCCCCAGAAGGAAACGAAGCGCGCCGGCGGAAACGCCGGCGCGTTTCGTTTTCTTCTGGGGACGGGCGGCGGGCGACGGGCGGCAAGCGGCGGAGGACGGGCGACGTGCGGCCGACGATCGATGACCGCGGCGAACAATTTCGGCTGTGATCGGTGCCGCACGCTCCTCATCTCGCTCTCCGAGAGACCACTCGTCCATCATCCATCATCCATCGCCGTCGCCCGTCGCCCGTCGCCCGTCTTGACAGTCACATCTTGACAATCAAGATGACGCGACCGTATCGTGCGGGAGACCCGAACGAGGAGCCCAGCATGGACCAGCCCAATACGGATGTCATCCCTGGCACACTGGACATGCTCATCCTCAAAACGCTGAGCCTCCAGCCGATGCACGGCTTCGGCATCGCGCGCCGCGTAGAGCAGATCTCGCGCGGCGTCTTCAAGGTCAATCCCGGCTCGCTCCTCGTCGCGCTCACGCGCCTCGAACGGTCTGGATGGCTCGACGCCGAGTGGCGACAGACCGAAAACTCCCGGCGCGCGAAGTTTTATTCGCTCACGCGCGCGGGCTGGAAGCAGCTCGAGATCGAAACCGCGGAATGGAGTCGTCGCACGCTCGCCGTCTCACGACTGCTCAAGGCGGAGGGATAGCCCATGCGTCCACTTCGATCCCTCGCGCGCGGTCTCCACGCTCTCACTCGGCGTCGCGACGCTGACCAGGATATCTCGGACGAAGTCCGTCACTATCTCGATCTGACCGCCGCGGCGCATGAGCGGTGCGGCCTATCACCCGAAGCGGCGCGCCGAGCCGCGCAGCTCGAGCTCGGAAACACAACCGTGGTCGAAGAGCGCGTTCGTTCTTTCGGCTGGGAAAATGTCGTAGAAACGTTGTTCGCCGACCTTCGCTACGGTTTGCGTTGGCTTCGCTCCAATCCGGGCTTCACCGCGGTCAGCGCAATCACGCTCGCGCTCGGCATCGGTGCGACGACGGCGATCTTCAGCGCAGTCAATCCGATTCTCTTCGAGCCACTTCCCTATCCTCACCCCGAACGCATCGTCGGAATTCGGTACGCGTTCAACGAGGCCGGCGCCGGCGAACAGTCGTTCGGAACCTTCCGCGAAGTCGCGGTGCGCAGTCATTCGTTCGATGCCATCGCGGTGATGAAAGCCTGGCAGCCGACGATGACCGGTCCGACAGAACCGGAACGCTTTGACGGCCAGCGAGTGAGCGCCGAGTACTTTCGCGTGCTCGGCGTGCATCCGGGAATCGGTCGGGAGTTCGATCCCGCCGACGATCGGCCGAATGGCGCGAACGTCGTCATCATCAGTGACGGGCTCTGGAGGCGCCGTTTGCACGGGGACAGCGGCATCGTCGGCCATCAGATTCGACTGGACGATGCCCTCTACACCGTCCTCGGCGTGATGCCTGCGGGGTTCAACAGCGTCGTCGCACCGACGGCCGAGGTGTGGTCGCTGTTGCAGTACGATCCGTCGCTTCCGGCCGACGGCCGCGAATGGGGTCATCATCTCCAAATGTTCGCGCGACTCCGTGCAGGCGTTTCGATCGAGCAAGCGTCGCATGATCTCGACGCGATCGCGCACACTCCAGTGCCGGAGTTTCGGCGTCCGCCGTATGCGTCGATGCAACACGGACTGCCGATGACGTCGTTGCAGCGCCAGATCACGTCCGGCGTTCGCCCGGCGTTGCTCGGCGTGCTCGGCGCGGTGTTTCTCGTTTTGATCATCGCCGCCGTGAACGTGACGAATCTGCTGCTGGCGCGCGGCGCGCAGCGGCGAGGTGAGTTTGCAATGCGCGTCGCGTTGGGCGCCGGCCGCACTCGGCTCACGCGACAGCTACTGACCGAAAGCGTTTTGCTCGCCGTCATCGGCGGCGTGCTCGGCGTGGCCGTTGCCGCCGTCGGCGTGCGTGCGTTGATTGCGCTCAGTCCTTCCGACTTGCCGCGGCTGGATGCTATCGGGGTTCACGGTACGGTGTTCGTCTTTGCGCTCGTCGCGACGACGCTGATTGGCCTCGCGGTCGGAGTCGTTCCCGCGCTTCAGGCATCGCGACACGATCTCCAAGCCACACTCCAGCATTCGTCGAGACGATCCTCGCGCCAGGGTACACGTCGCGTTTTGGTGATTGCGGAGGTGTCGTTGGCGCTTGTGTTGCTTGCGGGCGCTGGGCTTCTACTGCGCAGTCTCGAGCGCCTATTCTCGATCGCACCCGGGTTCAAGTCGTCGCAATTGCTCGTGATGCAAGTTCAAGCGACTGGTCGAAGACTCGATGACGCCGGAACAAATCGCTTCTTCGCCGACGCGCTCGACGCTGTGCGGCGCGTGCCGGGCGTTGAATCAGCTGCGTTCACGTCGGAGTTGCCGCTGAGTGGCGAAGGCCAGACCGAGCGCTACGCCGTACGGTTCGAGAACGACGCGACGCCGGCCGATGCTCCACCAGCATGGCGCTACGGAGTATCACCGGGATACATCGAGACGATGGGCATTCCGCTCATTCAGGGGCGGACTTTTGATCGGGGAGATCTGACACAGGTTGCGTCGCGACCTGTGCTCATCAGCGAGTCTCTCGCCAAGCGCAAATTCCCAGGGCAAAACGCACTTGGCCAGCGCTTGCGCATGGGCGGGGCCGCCGACCGACCGTGGGATGTCATCGTCGGCGTGGTCGGTGATGTGAGACAGCTGTCGCTTGCGACGCCGCAGGCCGAGGCGGTCTATGCGACGACGGCGCAGTGGATGTGGGCCGACCGAGCGCAATGGTTGATCGTCCGCGCGCACGGCAGCCCGGCGTCCCTCACGGCCGCCGTGCGCAATGCGGTCTGGTCAGTCGACAAGGACGAACCGGTTGTGCACGCAATGCCGATGGATGCAATGGTCGCGTTGTCAGAGGCGCAGCGTCGCTTCGTGCTGATCGTGTTCGAGGCGTTCGCGATCGTCGCCCTCGCGTTGGCGGCGACCGGCATCTACGGCGTGATGTCTGGAAGCGTCACCGAGCGCATTCGCGAAATCGGCGTGCGTTCAGCGCTCGGTGCTACGCGTGGAAGCATTCTCGGCCTGATCGTACGTCAGGGGATGACGCTGACGATCATCGGCGCGATCGTCGGACTCTTCGGAGCGGCCGCCGCGAGCCGCGCGCTCATCACGCTGCTGTACGGCATCACACACCTCGACGTCGTTACATACGTGGGCGTGACCGGTGTATTGCTCGCTGTGTCGGCGGCGGCATGCTGGCTTCCGGCCTGGCGCGCTGCGCGCGTGGATCCGGCAATCACTCTGCGCGCCGAATAGGATGTCATCCGGAGCGCATCGCGGCTGCACACGCACCACTCGAATCCGGCGTTGCTGAGAAACCGAAGCCGTTCCACTTGTAGCGCATGGTTCGTGTCGCCGAGTCGTGCGGATCGAGACGAATGAACGAGTCGCCACGGTGAAGTGCGCACAGGCGGCCGCTCTGATCGACGACGGCATCGATCAGAGGCCAAGCGAGCGCCGTTCCCCGCCAGCGCGCAATCAGTCCGCGATCATCCACGTCGTAGACGTGCGGCCGTAACGCGACGACGTCGTCCATTCCTGACGGATGCCGCTCGAGGGCGAGCAGCGAGTGCGCGTCGCCTTCGGTGGCAAGACCTGGCTGCAGCGAGACGAGCTGCACGCGGCGTGTGCGCCACTTCATCACGCCGTCTTTCCAACCCTCGAGCGCGATGCCACTGTCGGTTGTGGTTTTGGACCACGGTTCTGGCCGCAACGTATAACCGCCAGCAACGATCGATGGCGTGAGATCAACCGCGCAGGCACCGAGCGCGGGTGCGCCCTCATTGTCGACTACGACGGGCATCGCCGAGCCTTGGCGCGTGTGCGTTCGGACGCCGCCGCAGCGCATTCGGCTCGAGTGAATGCGGCAGTCGGCGATCAAGCCATCCTTCGTCGCCGGATATCGTTGATCGAAAACGTGATTGCCGAGCGAGAAGAAGACGGGTCGCCCGTGGACACACTCGGGGCGCTGCACGACATGCGGATGGTGTCCAACGACGACATCGGCGCCATGACCGACGAGCCACTCCGCGTCGGCGCGCTGTGAGGCATTCGGCCAATCCTGTAGCTCCGATCCCCAGTGGATCGACACGATGACGATGTTCGCGAGCGAACGCGCCAGCCGAAGTTTTTGCGCAAGCTCGATCGACGGTAGCGATTGCACCTGGCCGTCGGCCGACGCAACGAGACTGACGGCTACGACTCCGAGCGTCACGTTGCCGACGCGCATGAAGCGCGGCGAATGCTCGAAGTCGAGTCCGACGATACCGGCGGTTTCGAGCGCAGCGCGTGTGCGTGCGCGACCAGCCGCGCCGACATCGCCGGCGTGATTGTTCTCGACGGAGACAGCACGAAAGTGTGCGCGCGCGAGGAGCAGCGGCGTGGTGTCCGGGTCCGCGAAGCACATATCGCGCTCGGCGGCGACGCATGTTTCGTCGGAACCAATCGCGCCTTCGAGATTTCCGCCGACCCAGTCCGCGGAGCCGAACAACCCCGCGACGGAATCCCACGGCGACGCGTGCGTGTGCTGCATCTCGACAGCGACCTGACGCGACAGCAGGATGTCGCCGGTAAAGAGCAATCGCGCGTCAGTCGTCGGTTGTCGATCGCACGCAGCCAGCTCGACTGCCGCAGCCGCGATCAACGCGGCGCGGCGGAGCGACACGACGAATCCGTCGACACAATGAATGGCTTGATCCAGGCGAGGCGCGGCCGCGAAGCGACTTCAGCGCGCCACTTCTCGTTGTCGTAGAGCTTTGGCGACATGAACTCGTAGTACGAGTACACGCTGCCCGTAGTGATCTCGCGACGGCCGAAGTACGGGACGATCTGCCGCCACTCGAGCGGCGCACCCGCGGCGATCTCGAGCAAGCCACGATCCAAATCACCATAGACGTCGGCGATCCTCGGCAACGGCTCCGGAATCGAGATCGCCAGATCCTTTTCGGCGAGACTTTTATAGACGAGGAACTCGTGCTCGATCGCGCCGCCGATGCCGCGAATGGTCTCGTACTCGGCGTCGGTCAGCGGTTGGTTCCGCAACTGCTTGTCTGCGAGGCGCTCGTAGCTTCGCGCCATCTCAGCGGATTCAGCCAAACGCTTCAACACACCTTGTCGTAGGGGCTCGTCTTGCCACTTCGCCGGCGCACCTTGTTCGTCCACATCAAAGTCACGCGACGCAGCCACCTGTCGACTGAGCGCTTCGTACAACCGCGCGATCGTCTCGTACACCTTCGGTGACGGTTCGACGTAGCCGCGCGGCAGCTCTCTCACCAATTCTTCGAATCCGCCCTCGCCCGCCTCGGCGGAGTTGGCGCGTTCAGTGACGAGAATGGTCGCTTCGCGCAATGTCGCCCATGACGCCAATCCGGTCTGGAGCTTTTTCGCCGCCCAGAGATTGTTGCCCGGCGCGATGCCAGGAAAGCTCGCCGAGTCCGCCCACTCCGTCGCGAGGCCGTCGACCCATCGCTCGTTGATCGATGAGTTTTCTGTCATTACGGGACGACGTGCCGTGAGGGCGTTGAGAACGGGACCCAGGGGCGGGAACGAGTCGATCGCCGCGGCCATCAATTTCTGAGCGAACCTGCTGCCGAAGACCGAGGCGAAGTCGACACCAGATGGAGCAACCCGTGGTCCCGCTCGACCCACGATCTGCTCGGGCGCGGGCCACGTCGAGTGGAACACGGTCGACTCGATGGTCTCGTTGTCGATTCCCCATGAGAGCGGAAAGACGCCCAGCTTTGTCCACGGATGACGTGCGTACGAGGCCACGCCCGCCGACGAGTCCCACACGAGGGGAATTCGCGTCGCGGCCATGAATGGCCGGTACACGTTGATCCAATCGAGCGCCTTCCGACGAACGTCGGGCTGGAGCCTGCCGAGTGGAGCGGCGTCGATGATCTTGCTCAGCTCTGTGAGATAGTGCACGGCGCGGAAGTATTTCTGGGCTTCGGGCGACGCCGTGTAGTGTCCTCGAGGCTTCAGCTCCGCGTAGTTGAAGGGAATCGAGTCGCCACCGGGATTGAGCAGGCTGGAACGCTCGGCCTTCGTCGAATTTGCAAGGCGGTCTGCTTCACCCGTGAGCTCGCCGGTTTTGTAGGCAGCGAGCGCGGCAAATGCTTTCTGCCAATTCGACCCTGGCGCGGTGTTACCCAGCTCAGTGGCAGCGGCATCGACAAATGACCAAAACGCAGGTGCGGCGTGACGTCGCTCGAGAAGAATGAACACGCCGTTGAACGCGGCGGCGAAGTTCTCCCAGAACAGATCTGTCGTCACGAGCTGCGGCGGCCCGGGCTCGTCGCCGTACTGAAAGCGTTCGTACAACGAGTACAACTGCGCGCTCGTCGCTTGCGGCCGGAAGAAGCCGGCGTTCTTCGCGAGCAGGTCTTCCTCGCACGCGTTGTTGCTCAGCTGCCACGCATTCACGACGTCCGCGAGCGGAACCGTGATCGGCGCGTAGACGATCGAGGTCAGCCGGCCTTTCGAGACAAGGCCGATGACGCCCCGTCCATCGGGCACCGACACCGGCGGCGCACGGAACGTGTACCCTGTCGCCTGCCGCTCGGCGATTTTGCCGCCGCGCCGAAAAACGGTCACGCCTGAATCGCCGCTCTTCCAATGGATGTACGCGGCGCCATTTGGTGTGATGCTCGTCCATCCATCGCACGGAATCCACGACAACTTCTGATCGTCGCCCCAATTTTTGTCGGCGTACGCCAGCGAGTGCGTGCAGCCCTTGTCATCCTGCCAGAGCAGCGGCTCACCACGCGGGTGGAACGACATCGGAATGCCCGACGATGCCACGACTTCTTTCGGCTGCTCATCGACATCGCTGAGCTTGATCGACGTCGACTTTGGCCCGATGACCTGGTACTCGATCGCTCCGGCTTCGGTGACGGAGCGCGTGGATATTCCGCCGGTGGACAGCTTCGCACCGAAGAACACACGATAGCGCACCGTATCGATCGCGAACGGGCGTGGGGCGACGACCAGCCGCGTAATCTCGCGCGTGGAATCGAGAACGACCGTAGACTGCCAACCGCTTCCGCGCCGCGTCAGCGCCAGAATTCTCGGTCGATTTCCCTGAACGCCGGCGACGAAAATCGCCTCGCGCGACGGATGCACCGCGATCGCGCTCGGGTCGAACGCGCCTGGAACGTCGGCCAGCACTGATGTGCTGGCATCCTTGGCGTTCCACGAAAGCACTCGCGCGCGCCCCAGCGTGTCGCGCACGAGAAGCAGCGCTTCAGGGGCGTTCGGACGTACGGCAAAGTCGACGACGGTGATATCCCGCGGAAGAACGACCTCGTTCGCCGTCTGCGGCGATGGCGCGACGGTCATTGCGTCAGACGACGGTCCCAACGCGCTCCCGCGACGCCCCCCCTGGGGAATCAAGTTCCCGGCGCGTTCGCACGCGCCGAGCATCAAAACGGTGCCGAGGAGGATGAATGTTCGCAGGGTCACGCGGGCATTTGACATCACGGGGCGCGAAGCGTGTATCCGGCTACGACGCGCCGGCAGTCCGGGAAGGACTCGACGACGATATCAGACGCGTACGGCGAAAACAACGTAAGAAACTCCTCATGCGTCGGAAAGTGCTTGATCACGCGATAGGTCGACCCGTCGCGCAGCGTACGCTCCTGCAGGTGATTGCCGTCGTTGTCATAGACGCCGGTCATCGACTCCGGACCCGGGAGTTGATCGCAGAACAGAACACAGGCGCCTGGTCGCAGCGTGCGGTTCAAACCGGCGAAGAAATCCATTTGCCGTGACCGCGGCACGTGGGCGAGCCAATCGATGCCGAACGCGCCATCGAAGTGGCCGTCCGCAAATGGAAGACGGTATGCATCGCCCACGAGTAACGACACCTTTCGCGAATCGAGGGCCTTGCGCCGCGCTTCGGCGATCGTCGAGGCGTTATAATCGAACGCGGCAATCGAGATCGCCGCGTCCGCCAGAGCGCGGGTCCAGAATCCAGGACCGCACGCGAGCTCGAGCACTGCACGTCCGCCGAGCCGCCGGCGGAGAAAATCCATGACTGGCGCGAGTCGCTGGACGACGGTCGGATCGGTATAGCCCATCGATTCGTCGTACCAGGGAGCCCGGCGCGCGTAGTACGCCTGCATCTCCTCGACGATCGACCGGGTCTCGTCCATGCCACAACAATAAGGCTTGGCGGCCGGGTTTGCCGCCCGGAGCAAACCCTTTGCTCGGCGGCCGTGTCTGACGATATACTCAGACTGAGTATAGCCACAATCATCACCCCCTCGCCCTCTCGCATGACTCGCCAACGCAACGAACGCGATCCGCGCGACCGGCTCCCGCTCAAACCCATCGAGCTGCTCGTGCTCACGATGCTGAGCGCCGGCGAACGACACGGGTACGGTCTTCGACAAGACATCGTCGAACACACCGAGGGGCGTATCGCGCTCGAGGCGGGCAACCTCTACCGCCACATTCGGCGACTGGAGGATGACGGCTTGGTCGAACAGACCGAAGCCCGCGCCGGATCCACGAACGACGACGAACGTCGCATCTATTATCGGCTGCTGCCGTTCGGCAGACGCGTCCTCGCGGCCGAGTTGGCGCGGATCGAAGAGTTGATGCGGATCGCCGAGGCGAATCGAATCATCGGAGCCCGTACATGACGACCGAGCGACGTGGGTGGGGAGAGCGCGTATACCGGCTTCTCCTCCGGCTCTATCCACAGGACTTTCGCGCGCAGTACGGCCGCGCGATGCAGGACTTCCATCGCGATCGCGTCGCCGAAGCTCGGCGACAGGGGACGTCGATGTCTGCTCTGTGGGCCCGAACAGTGATCGACGTCGCATCGTCCGCGCTCGCCGAGCGAATTCGGACGACAGTGCCCGGCGCGGTCGCGCGCGAGCAGATCGCACAGGACGTCGGGTATGCATGGCGTGGTATCGCGCGACGGCCGAGCTTTTCGCTCATCGTCGTCGGCACAATCGCGCTCGGCGTTGGGGCGAATGCGGCGATCTTCAGCGTCGTCAACGGAGTGTTGCTCCGGCCGTTGGCGTACCCACACGCGGAGCGCCTCATCTCGTTTGGGCACGAGGCGCCGCACTGGCTGACGTCAGATCCCGATTTTCTCGACTACCATCGTGAGATGCGGTCGCTCGACGGTCTGGCCGCGTACACTCGCCGGGAAGCGACGCTCGTGTCGTCGCCGAGCGGGGAGCCGCAACGCGTTCGCGCCGTCCGTGCGAGCGAAGATTTCTTTCCGGTGCTCGGCGTTACGCCCATGATGGGTCGGACCTTCGTGAGCGACGAATACAACAGCCGCATCGCGCAAGTCGTCGTCCTCAGCTACTCGCTGTGGCAGCGACAATTTGGGGGCGATCCGCGAATTGTCGGACGCGCAATCTCGATCGAGGGAGCGCCGCGCACTGTTGTGGGAGTGATGCCGCAGTTCTTCGGCTTTCCGGAAGCTCGCACCGACCTCTGGATGCCCCTGCCCCGCTTCAATCCAGACAGCCTCGGAGACCGCACCAACCACTATCTGTTCATGGTGGCGCGACTCGAGACCGGCATGTCGATCGAGCGTGCACGGGCCGAGGCGAATACGATCGCCAAGCGGATCATGCACGACCATCCCGAGAATTTCGACCCGCAGCGTCCGATCGTGCCGCATCTCACGAGCGTTCGCGAGGATCTCGTCGGCGGGACACGTCCGTATTTGATGGCACTGCTCGCGGCAGTCGGCTTCGTATTGCTGATCGCATGCGCGAACGTCGCAAACTTGCTGCTCGTTCGCGGCGAGTCGCGACAACGCGAGATGGCGCTGCGCAGCGCGCTCGGCGCTTCGGAGCGACGTCTTCTCGCACAGGTGTTGATCGAGACGAGCGTCCTCGCGTTCGTCGGCGGCGCGCTTGGTCTACTCGTCGCGTGGGCAGGCGATCGCGCGCTCATCGCGCTCGCGCCGGCGTCGATTCCTCGGCTCGATGCGATCGGAATCGACTGGCGTGTTCTCACGTTCACCGGCACGGTCGCGATTCTCACGGGGCTGTGCATCGGTGTGCTGCCGGCCTGGCGCGCGGCGCGCGGCAACGCCGTCGATGCGCTCAAGGATGGCGGTCGCGGCGTCGTGACTCGGCGCGCTGGACGCGCAGTGCGGCGATCACTCGTTGTGGTCGAAGTGGCGCTCGCCGTGGTGACACTCGCCGGCGCCGGCATGCTGCTTCGAAGTTTGTGGCATCTGCAAAGCAGTGATCTCGGTTTCGATCCGCGCGCGACGCTGACGGCGAAGGTGGCGCTCAGCGCGCGCGAGTACAACGGCGTTCGCAGCACGCTGTTCTTCGACCAACTCCTCGGCCGGCTTCGGCAGCTTCCCGGCGTGCAAGCCGCAGGCGCGGCAGCGTGGCTTCCGGTCGTTGATGCAGGTGGATTGTGGGGGCTGCAGCAGGAGGGTAAGCCGGCGGCGGATCGATGGCCGACGGCTGTGCCCCAGCACGTGACGACGGGCTACTTCCGTGCGATGGGCATTCCGATCATCGCAGGCCGTGACTTTGCCGCGGACGATCGCCTGGGATCGCCGTTCGTGGCGATCGTGAGCAAGGCATTCGCCGAGCGCGTATGGCCAGGCGAGAATGCGATCGGACGGCGTTTTCGTCTCGCCGGTCCCTCACCGCTGATGACGGTCGTCGGCATCGCGGGAGATTTTCGTTCGCGCAGCTTCGGTGACACGCCCGAGCCCACCATGTATTTCCCATACGCGCAGGCGGCGAAGTCGGCATACTTTGCGCCGCTCGCGATGGCGATCCTCCTGCGCGTCGACGGCGATCCGCTCACGATGGAGCGACCCCTTCGCGACGCTGTCCGCTCCATCGATCGCAGCGTGCCCGTGTCAGATGTGCGAACTCTCGAGGCGGTCGTCGGCACATCCGTCTCGATGCGCCGATTCAATACCGCGCTGCTCGCGGGGTTTGCGCTTCTCGCTCTGGCACTCGCCGGGATCGGCACGTACGGCGTGATCTCATACGGTGTCGCGCAACGCAGTCATGAGATCGGTGTTCGCATGGCGCTGGGAGCGGAGAGCCGGTCCGTTTTGTTGCTCGTGATGTCGGAGGGCATGCAGTTGTGCGCAACGGGCTTGGTTGCTGGCCTCATCGCGTCGGCCGCGGTGGGACGAGCGATCAGCGCGCTGCTCGTCGGCGTAGCGGCGGTCGACACGCCGACGATAGTCGCGACGGCGCTGGCCTTGGCCATCGTCGCCACGATCGCGTCCGCGATGCCGGCGCGACGAGCGCTCGGCGTCAACCCGTCAGAGACGCTTCGGGACTAGAGTCGCGGTCCTTCTGCAATGCGAACACCACCTCGCCAGCTGTCACGGACGGCTGGCTCGGCTCGAACTCCAGGAGGTTGTCGGCAACCCACTTCGCGGCGGCACGCACGGACGCTTCGGCGCCGTCGCGACTCGAGTAAACACTAACGGTCGCGAGCACGTCGCGTCCCCACTCCTGCCCGCCTTCGAGGTACATGTAGCTGACGAAACCGGGCACTGCCTTGATGATCGGGACGAATTCTCTTTCCACCCGAGCCGCGAGCTCTCGAGCACCGCCTGGCTTGACCGTGTACCGGCGAACGACCGCGAACATGCTGGCCTCCGGATGTTGGGCGGACGCCGGAACTAAAGCGCCCGCGGCGTCTGACCGCTAGTGGAGCTACAGGTTCGACAGAAACGCTGACACCTCGCGCCGCGACGACAGAATGATTATCTCCTTTTCGCCGCGCAGCGTGCCGAGCTTGGCGAGGATGTCGGGACGTCGCCGCACGGAATAGTTCCAGACCCAGACGATGAACTCCCACGACAGTCGCTCTGGGCAACCCGCCGGCATATCGGGCCGAGCGCGTCCGAGAGTCGACTTCCCGGCTCCGCCGGATCCGATCACCAGCACTCGACGCATCGCAGTCCCTTGCTCGCTGACGACTCATCCCAAGCTGGGACGCTTCACCACAAGCACGTGGATGGAATCGCCTCAAAACGACAGAAGTGGCGACCAGCGCGGCTGGCCCAGGTCGGCCGGCTGAAAGATGCGTCCGGTGACAATAGAAGAAGGAGAGGCCACGCGTGGCAACGGCAACGCTGGTGATGGATCGGCAGGAGACCCAAGTCTCCAGAGTCGTCTTGGCAGGTGTGACGGTCGCGGTGCTCGACGCGTTGTTCGCGATCGTTCTCTACGTGGTCATTCTGCACGCGACTACATCCGCGCGTGTCTTTCAGTCCATCGCCGCAGGACTGTTGGGGCGAGCGAGCTACAATGGCGGCGCACCGACGGTCGCGCTCGGCGTCGCGTGTCATCTGACGGTCGCGTTTGGGTGGACGCTGATCTTCTACGCTGCGTCGCGACGTATCGACGCAATCGGCGATTTATTGCGAACGAACGCCGGCACAATCGCGGTCGGACTCGCGTACGGGGCGTTCATCTGGCTCGCGATGGATTTCGTCGTTCTCCGAGTGAGCCGAGCAGCGCCGACGCCTGTCGCGAACTGGCGATTCTGGGCGATGCTCGCGTGGCACGCGGTGGGTGTCGGCGTTCCGCTCGTCAGGATTCTGCGCTGAGCGCGTGCCCGCTGTGGGACGGCGGGCGGCGACTCAGTGCGGCGGACGGATGCCCGTGGTGTCGCGCCGGACCGTTCCCTTCACGTAGGTCGTCTCGACCCGGACGTTGGGCGAGCGAGTGAACGTCGTTTCGCCGCGACTAATCGGCGTGTTGGGGCGAACAGTGTCGCTCGGAACCGCCGGAGGATCACGCGGAATGGTCGTATCTCGCGTGTACGACGTGTCCGGTCGTCGTGTCGTATCCGGGCTCGCGGGCATCGACTGGCGCGCAGACGCAGGCGGAATCGCTCCGTTCACGTCGTTCGCGGGCTCTCGCGGCGCGAGGTGCGGTTTCGGCTTGGGCGGCGGCGCCGGTTCGTCGGACGCCCGAGCGGCGCGTGCCGCGGAATCGGCGGTAACCGAGTCGTTCCGTGGCGGAGTCGCCGTCTCGGTCGGCAGCGTATCGTGCGAGGTTGCGAGCGGCGGCCCATTTCGAGGCTGAACAACGGAGCCGCCGGCGCTTTGCGACATGAATCCGCCCCGCTTCAGCTGCGTCGTGTCGAGCGTTGGTGCCGTCGGCACAATCGTCGTATGAGCTGGAGCCGGCGCGTGTCGCGACGACAGGAAGCGAGGAATTCCGATTGCTCCGGCGACGATGAGCAACACGAGCACGCCCGCCATCGCGGCGCGCTTCGCAGTCGAACGTGGGTTCGACGGCTTTGAAGGCGGCGGATCGAGCGAGGCCGCGGCTTCGACGTCGAGTCCTCGCGCCGCGCGCGCTGCCTGCTTCTCGAGATCGACACGCAGGCTGAAGATCCGCTCCTCGCGCGCCTTCATGAATTTCTCAATCTCGGCACGTTCGGCGGCGAAGGCGGACGCCTGCTCCGCGGCGAGCCGCTCGATCGACTCGCGCTCTTCCTTGATGAGCGATGCCTGCTCCGCCGCGAACTGCTCGGTTTCCATGCGATGGGTCTCGCACTTCTCGAGCTCCTGGCGATGCTTTTCCTCGTACTCCTCTTTCATCGCCTGGATTTCGATCTCGCCTTGTTTGAGCACGTCGCCCGCCGCGATCACGCCGAGCGCGGTCGCGACATCGGGCGCGGTATCTCGATCGCCCACGTGGACCAGCTTTTCGACGACTTCCACGACTCGGCTCGCCTGATTCGGCGCGAGATCGATGAGCTTCTGATCGGACTTCGTCGGATCGTAGGGCGCGCCAGTCAACATCGCCCACGCGAGTAGACCGATCGTCTTCGCGTCGGCAACCGCGCCCGGATCGCCCGACATCGGAATCGCCGTCGGCGAGAGCGCGATGACGACGCGCTTGGTGTTCGAATCGAAGTACACGGAATTCGGCGTCACCGACCGATGCACGACCCCGAGCGCGCGCGCCGCTTCGAGTCCACTCCACACATCCTGGAGCACCGCGGCAATGCGAGGATTGCGGAATTCGGCGCCGCGGTCGAGCTCGTCCTGGAGTGTGTTTCCATTCGGCCGCTCGGTGATGACGGCGAACTTGTCACCGACCCATCGTCCGTCGTACACCGTGAGAATGCTCGGATGATGAAGCGAGCCGAGCAGCTTCGCGTCCGCCGCGTAGTGCGAGAGCTCGTGATTCTCCGCGTCCGCTGGTCGCGCGGCGATCGAGACCATGACGGATGCACCGTCCTGGGTGCGCGTGGCGACATATCGACGTGTAGACCCGGAGCCGCGGAGCTCGCCGACGATTTTGTACGAGTCCTCGAGCGGACTGAAGTCGGGTTTTGCTTTCGCGTCGGCCATGTGAGGTCCCGCGTCTCTCGACGTTTCTGGCGCCCAACCATAGGACACCCAACATTGAGAATTGCGTGATCCATGCCGCAGTCAGAGCCAGCGAGCGTTCAGGCCGTTAGCAAATTCTTGCGGCGAGCTCGACGTGAGTTGGCCCTTGATCCATCATGACTTACGAGCGCGAAACAGATTGCTCGCGAACCGCGAAGTCGTGTGTCTCAAGTCGAGACAGGGGCAAAGAACGACGCACCGCGGACATTTTCGTCGATCTTCACACCCGCTCGTAACGACGGGAACGCGCGAGCTGTGCAGTTCTGACGCTCACAGAGCCGACACGTGATTCCGATCGGAACAGCCGTGTTCGTGCTCTCGAGATCCAATCCATCGGAGTACACGACACGGCGCGCTTGCGAGACATCGCAGCCGACGCCGACCGCGTACGGCGCTTCCGGACTCGAGTAGCCGTTCGAGTGTCGCTGCACAGTTCGCGCGATCGCGAGCACACGATGCCCGTCGAGCATCTGCGAGAGCTGCACGCGAACTCGACCAGGCTGGAGAAAGGCTGCGTGCACATTCCACAGAGAACACAGACCGCTGAAGCGCGGGAATTGAATGCCCGCCGCGCTGAATCGTTTCGAGATGTTTCCGGCGAGGTCGACGCGCATCATGTAGAACGACACCCCTTCCGCGCCCGGCCGGCGAAGCGTCGTGAGTCGATGACAGGTCTGCTCCCACCCAACGCGGAATCGATTGCCCAGCACCTCGAGGTCGTATCGCTCCGCTTCGGCGGCGCGCAGAAA
>Ga0070681_10001024_pt1 | contig 23698 bp, 15 predicted proteins | sample KBSC83BmetaG_FD_65650 | JGI IMG/M metagenome (GOLD analysis project Ga0070681, IMG submission 65650) | Corn rhizosphere microbial communities from Kellogg Biological Station, Michigan, USA - KBS C8-3B metaG | ecosystem: Host-associated > Plants > Roots > Rhizosphere | place: USA: Michigan...
CACTGACACCACCCTGAAAGCACTGACTCGCTCCTCTGCAGTGGCGCGTCCGCGCAAGGCTCTTTTGGTAAGTGCCTCGGGAGGCCACCGAGAAGCTTCCCGAGACATTCCAACAAATCCAGAGTTCACGCGGTGCGCGGAGCTGTCGCCGAGCACGGAGCCCGTCAGTGGTTTCAGGGCAGTGTCAGTGTCGTCAGCGGTCTAGTTCACGCTCAAAGGAGTCGTTTGTGCCTCTTGCGGCGCCGCGATTTCGAGGAGGGCGGCCGGCGCGGCGGCCGCGGGGGCGACTCGAGTGCTCGAAGTGCCAGCTCGGCTGTGTGGCGGCCCAGCGACCAGCGAATGCGGCCGCGGTGCTTGCTCTGCACGCCTTGGACGACCGCGGCCACCTCGGCGGTCGTAGCCATCGGCGCGTCGTCGGACTCGTTAGGTCCATCGTCTCGATCGGTCGCCATTCCAAGCTCTCCGAAACGCTGCTGGCCTTCCAGTCGAGGGATTCTCAGGCCCGCGTCCCGCGTCCCCCGTCCCCCGTCCCGCGTCCCACGTCCCACGTCCCACTATAGCCAACGGACCGGCGCCCCACACATAATTCCCGGTGCCGACATCGCTCCCAACCTCAGCACCGCACCCTCATGGCTAGCTCCACCGCGCCGGACACGGCCCAGGAAATCGACCTCGCGAATCTCTCGCTCGAGGAGCTGTGGATGCCGTTCACGGCGAACCGCGCCTTCAAGCGGTCGCCACGTCTCCTTACTGAAGCCAAGGGGATGTATTACACCTCGGCGGAGGGGCGGCGGATCCTCGACGGGACGGCGGGGCTCTGGTGCGTGAACGCCGGGCACTGCCGCGAGCCGATCGCGCGCGCGATCGCCGAGCAGGCGGCGCGGATGGACTACGCGCCGGGCTTCCAGATGGGGCATCCGCTGCAGTTCGAGCTCGCCTCCCGCCTCACGGAGCTCATGCCGGGGGGCCTGGACCACGTCTTCTTCTCGAATTCCGGATCCGAGGCCGTGGACAGCGCGCTCAAGATCGCGCTGGCGTACTGGCAGGCGAAGGGTCAGCCCTCGCGCACGCGACTCATCGGCCGATTGCGCGGATACCACGGCGTGGGCTTCGGGGGCATCTCGGTCGGCGGCATCGAATCGAATCGGAAGGCGTTCGCGTCGCAGCTGCTGCCTAACGTCGATCATCTCCCGCATACGCACGACGGCGCTCGGAACGCGTTCAGCCGTGGCCAGCCGGAGCACGGCGCCGAGCTCGCCGACGAGCTGGAGCAACTCGTGCAGCGACACGGCGCGTCGACGATCGCGGCGGTCATCATCGAGCCCGTCGCGGGCTCCACGGGCGTGCTCATTCCACCGAAGGGCTATCTCGAGCGTCTGCGCGCGATCTGCACGAAGCACGACATTCTGCTCATCTTCGACGAGGTCATCACGGGCTTCGGCCGCGTCGGCGCGCCGTTCGCGGCGGAGTACTTCGGCATCGAGCCGGACATGCTCACGATGGCGAAGGGAATTACGAATGCGTCGGTGCCGATGGGCGCTGTCGCCGTGCGTCGCGAGATCTACGATACGGTGGTGAACGCGACCGAGCAGGGGATCGAGTTCTTCCACGGCTACACGTACTCGGGGCATCCGCTGGCGTGCGCCGCCGGGCTCGCGACGTTAGGCGTCTACCGCGATGAAGGGCTCTTCGAGCGCGCGGCGTCGCTGGCGCCGTACTGGGAGGACGCGGTGCACTCGCTCCGTGGCAAGCCGCACGTGGTCGACATCCGGAACCTGGGATTGGTCGCGGGGATCGAGCTCGCCTCGCGCCCCGGCAAACCCGGCGCGCGCGCCTTCGAGGTGTTCACGCGCTGCTTCTACGATGAGAATGTGCTCATCAGGACGACGGGCGACATCATCGCCATCTCGCCGCCGCTGATCGTCGAGAAGGAGCAGATCGACGAGATCATCGGCGCCATCGGGAAGATGCTCGCGCGCGTCGATTGAGTCGTGAAGCGCTACCCCGCGGGCAGTCGCTGCCGGAGCCAGCGAATCTGCCCGCGGTGATTCAGCTCGTCCTCGAAGACGTGGAACCACTTGAAGTAGTTGTTCACCTGGCGGCCGTTCCAGACGTCCGTCTCGTCGAGCCATCGGTCGTCGTGGCGCGCGAGCTCCTTCAGCGTGAACTCGCGAACCTGCTCGAGCCCAGTCACGTAATGCTCGAGCGGCTTTCCGCGTAGCTTCTCGCGGCCGGCATCGCCCAACTGCAGCGCGGTCATCCACTCCTCGTCATACGCCGGCAGTGAAAGCCCGCGCCCCTCGAAGGTGATGCGCTGGTACGCAACCTCCACGGCGGCGACGTGCGCCAGCAGCGCCCCGATGGAATTGCTCGACGCATCGTGCAGATGGTCGAGTTGGGCCACGGTCAAACCGGCCGCGGCGCGGAGGGTGGTCATGCGCGCGAAGCCCATCATCGCGACGAGGCGGCCGAGACCCGGCGAGTAGCCCGGCGTTGGTCCAATGACGAGGGAATCCGGAAGTGGCATGAGGATGAAAGTGAGTCGCGCCCAGGGCTCGCGCCAGGGAGATGACCGCGCTGCATCTCGCTCTGACGCGCCAGCCACGGTACCTTCTCCGCCTCCCTTCCGCGGAGCACTCGTTATGCGCGGCACCTCTCTCCTGATCGCTCTCCTCGTCACCGCCGGAGGAGCAGGAGCATTCGCCCAGAGCGCCCCGGCGAAAGCGCGGGCGCGCGAGCTCGGCATTGCGTCGCAGATCGGAGGCACGCCAGGCGCTCTCGACGCGATCACCGATGTCGCGGGCGTCGAAGTCGGCCACACGACGCTGATCAGCGGGAACGGGGCACTCGTCGTCGGTCAGGGGCCGGTGCGCACCGGCGTCACTGTCGTGCATCCACGGGGCAAGGGCGACCCCGATCCGGTAATGGGCGCCTGGTTCACGCTGAACGGCAACGGCGAAATGACGGGAACGACTTGGCTCCAGGAGTCCGGCTTTCTCGAGGGACCGATCGCGATCACCAACACGCACTCCGTCGGCGTCGTCCGCGACGCGATCCTTCAGTGGCAGGTGAAACGTCCCGGGCTCCAGCCGTGGGGACTGCCCGTGGTCGCCGAGACGTACGACGGTCGTCTCAACGACATCAACGGCTTTCACGTGAAGCCGGAGCACGTCCTCGCCGCGCTCGAGGGTGCGCGGCCGGGCGTCGTGCCGATGGAGGGGAACGTCGGCGGCGGCACGGGCATGGTCTGCCACGGCTTCAAGGGCGGGATCGGAACAGCATCGCGAAAGCTCGACGCGCGCGACGGCGGCTATACGGTCGGGGTGCTCGTCCAGTGCAACTGCTGTTCGCGGCGCGAGCTGCGCGTCGCCGGCGTGCCGGTCGGCCAGGAGATCCCCGACCTTCTCCCCTGCATCGCGACGAACGACCCCGCGGTGCGCGCTACGGGACCGCGTTGCGACGCTGCACCAGGAACGCCGACGAATCGGGACGACGAGGCCGACGAGGGTCAGGGATCGATCATCGTCGTCGTCGCCACCGACGCGCCGCTCCTCCCGCACCAGCTCAAACGGATCGCGACGCGCGTCTCGTTAGGCATCGGCCGCATGGGCGGCAAAGGCGAGAACAGCTCCGGCGACATCTTCGTTGCCTTCTCGACGGCGAACGCCCACACCGCCGCCGACACGGGCCTGGCGCACCTCACAATGATCCCGAATGGCCGGATCAACCCGCTCTTCTACGCCACGACCCAGGCGACCGAAGAAGCAATCGTCAACGCGATGCTGCAGGCGGAGACGATGACCGGGGCTAATTACGCGAGGGTGTACGCTTTGCCTGTTGACCGTTTGATGGCGGCCATGCGCAAATATGGGCGCTAATGGCCACTCGTTAGGTAAACTCCGTTAATGTTTTACCGCGAGGGACGCGAGGGACGCGAAGGACTGCCAAAGCAAAAGCTTTTGCTTTGGCAGTCCTTCGCGTCCCTCGCGTCCTTCGCGGTGAAAAAAAAGAGCTTGGATTACCCAGAACCGTCCAAGGTCAACGAACCCCTCTCGGCAAGCGGCTGAGCGCAAACTGGACCGCCAACGACGTCGTATTCCAGAGCTGCACGTCCGAGCTCGTACCGTAGCGCACCGGCTGCAGGCGATTGCCGTCGATGCGATAGCTCCAGAGCTCGAAGTGGCGGAGGCCCGAGGCGTCGACCGCGCCCTGGATGCGGCGGAGCGCGCTCGTTAGGCTCGTGACGTAGCCGGCGAGCGACGCGTCGCGCGGACGGCCCCGCGCGTCCACGGCATCCGCCAGCTGCCGCGCGAGGCCGAGCGTGATCAGGTTCACTTCCCGCCCCCAGACCACGCGCGGCGAGTGGTAGAGGTCGCGCTCGAAGGCGCTCCACACCTCCGCCGACGCGTACGCGTCGTTCGCGACGACCGGTCCGAGACCGTCGACGAACAGCCCTACCGGATATTGTCTGACGAACGGATCCAGATTGCGGAATGGCTCGACACTCATCGGCGTCAACGTCTTTCCCGTGAGGTCGACGAGAAAGAGCGCCGTCGCCGGATCGGTGTTCATCACCGGAATCGGGTTCCCGGCGGCGTCGAGCGAAAGGGCAAGGAAGGAGATCGAGTCGCGACCCGCACTGCTCGCCGCGAGGACGCCCTGCCAGTAGCGCCGCTCGTTCTCCGGCAGCGACGCGAGCTTCGCCCCGGTGCGCGCTTCGATCTCGGCCGGCGACAGCTTGACCACGAAGTGGCGCACGGCACCGCCCCACGCTCGCTCGGCGGCCTGCAGCGATCCGCGATCGGAGAGATACTGCGCGAACGTCGGACCGAGTGTCGTGCCCGACATCCCGAGGCCAATCGTGTGGATACCGTCGATGATCTCGCCGATCGCGTCGAGCGCCATCGGCACCCAGATGGCGTTGATGTCCATCGCAAAGCGGCCGTTGGCGTAGCCGGCCCCGCTGTCGCGCCAACTCTCCGACTCCCAGTGCGTCGCGTCGCGCGGCGCGAAGCCGACGAGATTCGTCGCGTCCTGCCGTGTCGCGTATGGCGCCGCGCGCGACGCGACGACCTCCAGCTCCTTGACGAGGAGCGCCAGCCGTGACTGCCCGTTCTCCTCCCCGTTGAAGAAGGCTCGCTTTGCCTCGGCCGTTAGGCGGCGGTCGGCGAGGTAGCGCGCCACGAGCACCGGCAGCTGGAACTCGTCGTCGATCATGTGATAGTTCTCGCGCACGCGCTCGATGTTGCCGAGCGCGATCCGCGCGCGCGACATGAGAACCGCGGTGTCCCGAGGTGCGGTCCGTGCCAACGCACGCGCCGAATCGATCAGGCGCACGTACTCCGCCGCGCCCTCGCGAATCGCCTGGCCGCCGAGTGCTTCCTCGTGACTCACTTCGCCGTTAGGCGCGAGCTTTCGCAACACGCTGCCGATGACGTGCTCCATCATGCCCGGCGTCCACACCGACTGCATCATCAGCGCGCTCATCATCTGATCGCGGCCGAAGTACGTCGCGAAGTTCGGCAGGCCGGCCATCAACTTCTCGCGTGAGCTGAGCAGCTCGACGGCGCGCAGCTGCCGCTCGACCCGTGGGTCGCGTCGCGACGCCGAGTCGGCGAAGGCGAGAAACGCCCGATCGAAGATCTCGGATCGGGTGAGCGGCGTGAGCGGCTTCGCGTCCGTTGCGACGCGAACCGCGAGCTCGATGGGCCCAGCCACTTTCGCGTCGATCGTGAACGCGCGGCCCGCCTGGCGCACGCGCGCACGGATCGTGTCGACCGCGATCTCGATGGCGAGAGTGTTCCGCGCGTCGAGACTGCGTTGGACGACACGCACGACGTCGCGGCTGCCGGCGTGCACGATACCGATCGACGGCTCGAGTCGCGCGCGCAGCTCGCCGATGGTACGAGCGCGGAGGAGAGCCAGCTCGATGCGCCGCTCCGCCTCCGGCAGCGTCGCCATGCGATGCACCAGCGAGTCGAGCTCGGCGACGTGGAACGCGGGCGCGGTGTACGGATCGAGGTGCTTGCGCCAGTACTGGAAATCACGCTCGATGCGCATCGTGCCGAGCAGGAACCAGCCGAGCGCGAGCCGCGGCGTCTGGCTCGTCAGGCGGTAGCTCACGACGCGCATCCGACCGGAATCGGCGAGGTAAGCGATGTCACTCGCAAAGGCGAGCGGCGCCGGCGCACCCGCCGAGTCGCGTGCCGTGAAGCCAATGCTCTCGTTCGCGGCGTCTGCCCAGAGATTCACGACGCGCCCTTCGTTGCGCCGGAGGTAGATCTGGAGCGTGTTGCCTCTCGAGTCGCGGTAGAAGCGAGTGCGATACCCCTCGTAGGCCGTTGTGTCGTCGAGCCGCGGGTCAGGGAGCGAGAGCACGGGCAGGATGTCGCGCGTCGTCGGAACCCGCTGCGCGCCCGCGCGGGTCACGCCACAAAGACCAACCCCAAAAGCGACAGCGCGGACGCACGCGGACAAAGGCTGAGAAAGATTAGTCATCGCTGAACTTGCAGGATCTCGAGGGTGTTGTCGTTGCGCGCGACGGCGATGAGGGTTGTACCGCCGGCGCCGCGAAGTGGGGCCATGTGCCGGACCTGCCCTTCGATCACGAGATGGCTCGCCTCCATGTCGGCGGCGACGAAGCCGCCGTCGCCTGAGGCGCGGAGCAGCAAGCCGTAGCTCGCGTCGTAGCGGCCCAGGACAGGCGCAACGCCGTAGAAATTGCCCGCGACGAGGAGATCGGTGTGACCGTCCCCGTCGAAGTCGGCGGCAACCGAGGCGTTGATCGGCGCGAATTGCGCTTCGATGGGCAAGAGCCGGAGCGTGAAGGCGCCATGGCCATCGTTCATTGCGACCGCGCTCGCGAACTGCCGTGCCTCGAGCACTTTCGCCTTTGCTAATTCATTCGCTGGGAGAATCTCGTCCACTCGGCTTGCGCCGAACGAGGCATACGTCGGATACTTGCTGCGAAGCTGCGGCATCGCCCGCACGAGCTCGTCGCGGCCGGCAATGGGATAACTCACACCGTACCGGTAGGATGTGACGATCTGCTTCAGTGTTCCAGTCTCGAAAAAATCGCCCACGTACATTCGGGCCGGCTCCTTCGCCGACGCGTGAATGTACGAGTTCAGGCCGAGATTGCCGAGGACGAGGTCCTTCCGGCCGTCGCCGTTCACGTCGACGGCGGAGACGGTGTTCCACCAGCCCTCCGTGCCTGACAATCCGACGGCGCTTGTGCGCTCCACAAAGCTGCCGTTCTCCTGGCGAAATACGCGAACGGGCATCCACTCGCCAACCACCACGAGATCGAGCTTCCCGTCTCCATCGTAGTCGAGCCAGGCCGCCGACGTGACCATGCCCGCTTCGGCGAGTGCGGGCGCCTTCTCCTTCGTGACGTCGGTGAAATGTCCCCTGCCATCGTTGCGAAGGAGATAGCTGCGCGGCGTTAGGCCGTAGCTGCGCGCGACGACGCGTCGTCCGACGAAGAGATCAGTGTGGCCATCACCGTCGAAATCACCGGGAACGACCGTCGAGCCACTCTCGGCCATCTTCGGCAGTGCCTCGGGATCGCGATGGAAGTTGCCGTGGCCGTCGTTGAGGTACAGCCGGTCCTGCAGCGCGTCGTCCTCTCCCCAGAATTCGTTGCCGCCGCTCACGACGTAGAGATCGAGACTGCCGTCACCGTTGGCGTCGAAGAACACGGCATCGACGTCTTCCGCGAGACTGTCGGCGCGGAGGGCGTGCTGCTCGCTGACGCGAAAGGTTCCGTTCCGCTGCTGCAGGTAGAGCCGCCCTGGCTGCCACTTCGCGCCGCCAATGTACAGGTCGTCGAGCCCGTCGCCGTTCACGTCGCCGACGGCGAGCGCCGGACCCTCGGTGGAGAGGAGATGCGGCATGAGCGGCTCACGGTTGTAATCGGCGAAGCTGCTCTCCTGGTGCTTGAAGTCGATCGCAGTTCGCTTCGTGACATCGGCAAACGTCACGGGCGCCGCCGTGGCGTTCGGTGGCGCATAGCGCCCGCGCGCGTCCGACTGCAACAGCGTCATGACTCGATCGACGCCGACATTAGTGAGCGTTTGATAACGCCGGTCCGGCCAGACGATCGTCAGCGAATCGACACGAGTCGAGGCGCCAAGCCCGAAATGAAGTCGCGGATCGACGGACGACTCGAAGCCGCGCGTCGGCATCGCCTCGAGCATCTGGCGCTTGCCGCCGTGAACGATCGTCACCCGCGCGCCAATGCCGCCGCTGTTCTTCCCGTCGCCGCGGAGGACGAGCGTGAGATAGTGCGCGCCGTTTGCCGTACGCGCGTGGTTCCGGTAGATCGACGCCGGCGCGTCGACGTTGTTCACAACGAGATCGAGGGCGCCGCTGTTGTTCAGGTCCACGTAGGCGGCGCCATTCGAGAACCCGGGCTGCGCCAATCCCCACGCCGCGGCGACGCTCGTGAACGTCAGGTCGCCGTTGCCGCGGAACGCGTAGTTAGGCAGCGGGACCGACGGCATCTTCTGGAGAACGCCGGCGAGATTCTCTTTCGTGATTCCCCGGGCGAGCGATGCCTGGACGCTCTCGTTGCTGATGTAATCGATGTAGTCGAGATCGTTCGGTCGGTGATAGACGCCGTTCGTGATGAACAGATCCTTGTTGCCGTCGTTGTCGAGATCTACGACGAGCGGGGACCAGCTCCAATCACTCGCCGCCACGCCGGCGAGATAGGCGATGTCGCTGAACTTCCCAGCGCCACGGTTGAGTTGGAGCGTGTTGCGCGCGTACTGCGGATGGTAGCCGGCGCGGATGCGGAGATCGAACAGGTTGTAGCTCTCCGTGATCGCCGACGTCTTGAGAATATCCTCACGCTCGGGAAGCATGTCGGCGACGAAGAGATCGGGACGGCCGTCGTTGTTCACGTCGGCGGCGTCGACGCCCATCGAGAACCGGCTCGTGTGTCCCGTTGCTTTGGCGATCGACTCGGTGAACGTGCCGTCGCAATTGTTGATGTAGAGGTAGTCGTTCTCCTGGAAGTCGTTCCCGACGTAGAGGTCGGGACACCCGTCTCCATTCAGATCGCTGGCAACCACACCCATGCCGAACGCGCCGGCGTGATCGGCGACCCCCGCCTGTTCGCTGACGTCCACGAAGTGCCCGCCGTCGTTGCGGAAGAGCCGATCGCTCGCGCGCGGATTGCCCCCGGTGCCCGAGCCGGTCCCGCGCTCGCTGTGCGTGGAGTGATTCAGGAGGAACATGTCCAGATCACCGTCGCCATCGTAGTCGAAGAAGAGCGCCTGCGTCGCGTAGCCAACGTGATCGAGCCCGTATTCCCTCGTACGATCGGTGAACCGGCCGTGGCCGTCGTTGACGTACAGCACGTTCCGTCCGTGCATCGACAGGTAGTCAACGGCCGAGACGTAGATGTCGACGTAGCCGTCGCCGTTCACGTCCGCCATGGTGACACCGGTCTTCCAGCCGATCGAGTCGGCGACACCGGCCTGGGCGGTCACGTCCTCGAAGCGATAGTTGCCCTTGTTGAGGTAGAGCCGATTGGGGCCGAGGTTGGAGGTGAAGTACAGGTCGGGAAGACCGTCGTTATTGACGTCGCCGACGGCAACACCGGCGCCGTTGTAGTAGTACAGATAGTTCAGAATGTTGAATGTCGTGTCTTCCGGCAGGCGGTTGACGAAGGTCACGCCCGTCGCGCTGGGCGAGAGGAGCTCGAAGAGCGGCGACGGGCCCGCGGGCTCGGTGTGGCACCCAACGAGAAGAGCCGCTAGTAGCACGAGCGCGCACTTTCGGATTGGATCTTGCGCGCTAACGAGCGCCATCGTCAGTTAGAGGGTGAACGGTTGACGGTTGACGGTTGACCGTGAACGGTGACTGTTGAATGGTGATTGGTGGCTGGTAGTTGTGAGAGGCGAGCGGCGAGTCCCCGCGCCCAGCATCCCACGCCCCGCATCCCGCGTTGAACATTGGAGGTTTCCATGCAAGGTCGTATTCTCGGACTCGAGCTCATCGCCGTCCTGGTCGTCGGCTGCGCGAGCGGCAGCGGTGGAACGCCGGCAGCGACAGCTTCGCCTCCCGCGCCTCAGGCCACCAGCCTCTCGTCCGGGGAGATCAATCCCGCTCCTGGCGACCCGATCGAGAAAGTACTCCAGGGGCGAGTCTCCGGCGTTACCGTGACGCGTGCACCCGACGGCGGCCTCGCGGTCCAGATCCGCGGCCAGAGCTCCTTCTATGGCAGCAATCAGCCGCTGTACGTGATCGACGGGACCCCGGTCGAGCCAGGCCCCGGCGGCAGCCTCAGTGGGCTCAGCCCGTATGACATCGAGTCGATCAAGGTGCTGAAGAATCCTGCCGATCTCACGATGTACGGAAGCCGCGGCGCGAACGGCGTGATCGTGATCAAGACGAAGAAAGCCGGGAAGTCTCAGTAGCCCACTCCCGCTGAGGACATCGTCAGGGAGCCACCGCGACCGCGCGTGGCTCCTTTTTCGCACCCAGGCGAAAGACCAGCGGCCGGTCGTTGTTGCGGGCGACGACGAAGAGATCGCCGTGAGGCGTGCGAACACGCGCGATGTCCCGCGATTGTCCCGGAACGAAGAACCCGCTCTGTGGCGCACGAAGCGGTGTGAAATGCCCCTTCCCGTCGCCCCGGAGAGCCAAGCCATAGCTCGCAGCCATCCTGCCGATCTCCGGCTTGAAGCCGTCGAAGTTGCCGGCGAGCAGGAGATCGGTGTGCCCGTCGTGATCCAGATCGGCGGCAAGGATGCCGTACACGGGCGCGAGCTGCGACTCGTCCGGCAGCGGCACGAGCGTGAACGAGCCGTCGCCGTTGTTCAGCGCCACTGACGTCGCGAAAGTGCTCGCCTTCTTCATGATCGCGTCGGAGAGCTCCTGCGGCGTGAAGATGTCGGTGACTGTCTTCCTCGCGTAGTCCTTGTAGGTCGAGAAGCGGCCTTCGAGCTGAGGGAGCGCCCTGATCAGATCGTCGCGCAGCGGCAGCGGGTAGCTCACGCCCTGATTGTAGACGGAGATGATCTGCTCCATCGAGCCGTCGCGGTCGAAATCCTTCACGTACATCGTCACCGGTTCCTTCGGCGTAGCGTGAAGCCGCCCGTTCAGCCCAAGGTTGCCGACGACGAAATCGACCTTGCCGTCGCCGTTGACGTCGGTGGCGACGATCCGGTTCCACCAGCCCTCGCTGTTCTCGAGGCCGCGCACCTTGATGCGCTTCAGCTTTCCACCGCCCTCGTTATGGAAGACGGTGATCGGCATCCACTCGCCGACGACAACGAGATCCAGCCTGCCATCGCCATCGACGTCGCGCCAGACAGCGTCAGTCACCATACCGACGTGCTGGAGCTCGGGCGCCATCGTCGCAGTGACGTCGGTGAGGTGGCCCTTTCCATCGTTATGCAGGAGCAGGCTCTGCGGATCCGTCCCGTATGCCCACGGCACCACTCGGCCGCCGACGAAGAGGTCGACGTGACCGTCGCCGTCGTAGTCCGCGGCGACGACGCGCGAGCCGCTCGCAGTCTCCCGCGGAAGGAAGCCCTCCGCTTTGTGCAGCTTGCCCTTCCCGTCGTTCAGGTAGAGCCGGTCCTGCAACGCGGGCGCGATGTTCGAGAACTCGCTGCCGCCGCTCACGACGTAGAGGTCCTGCCGCCCATCGCCATTGGCATCGAAGAAGACGGCGCCAAGGTCTTCGGACACGGAGTCGGCGACGAAGAGCGCCTCATTCGTGCTGACGAAGCTGCCGTCGCGCTGCTGCACGAGCAGCTTTCCCGGCTGGCCGCGCGCGCCACCGATGAAGAGGTCGTCGAGACCGTCGCCGTTCACGTCGCCGACGGCGAGATACGGCCCCTCGGTCGAGAGCAACTTCGGAATCAGTCGCTCGCGGTCGAAGTCGACGAACTCGTTCTCCTGGTGCTTGAAGTCGATGCCCGTCGTCGCGGTGACGTCTGTGACGAGGGGTGTGGGCCGCGGGCCGAAGGGCGCGGGACGGGCGTCGCGGGGCGCGTCGACCGCATCGCTCTGTCGAGCCGTCACGAGCTGATTCGCGGCGATCGAGCGAAGCGTCGTCAGCTTCCCATTCGGCGGCCACTCGACGACGAGAGAATCAACATGGTCGTGCCGGCCCAGGCCGAAGTCGAGCACATAGTCCACGCTCGACTGGAAGCCGCGCATCGGCGACTCCTCCTGCATCAGAGTGTCTGACGCCGCGTACACGGTGACGCGCGCGCCGAGGCCGAAGCGATTCGCGCCGTCGCCGGCGAGCGCGACGCGTAGAAAATGATTCTCCGGGTGCAGCCGCCGGACGTTGTTGCGATAGACGAACGCTTCCTGATTGACGTTGTTCACGATCAGGTCGAGCGCCCCGTCGCCGTCGAGGTCCGCGTACGCGGCGCCGCTGGAGAAGGACGGCGTCGCCAGTCCCCAGGCTGCGGCTTCGTTGGTGAAACGCGCTCCGCCAACATTCTGAAACGCGTAATTCGCCAGCGGCGTCGTCGGCATCGCGCTCGTCAATTTGAGAAAATCCGCGCGGTGGCGACCGTTGTCCGTCATGCTGCGTACGGTGTTGCCGTTGGCAATGAAGGCGATGTAGTCCTGCGACGTCACATCCTTCGCGATGCCATTCGTCACGTAGATGTCTTTGCGGCCATCGAGATCGAGATCGGCGATGAGCGCGCTCCAGCTCCAGTCCGTGCGCGCCACGCCCGCCATCTGACCGATGTCGCTGAAGGTGCCATCGCGATTATTGCGCTGGAGCATGTTGCGCATCAGCTGGTGGTGATAGCCGCCGCGCACCCGGCTCTGGTAGACCTCCCAGCTCTCGAAGGCCGACGTCAACTTCAGCCGCGCTTCATCCTCGGGCAGCATGTCGGTCGTGTAGATGTCGGGCCAGCCGTCATTGTCGACATCCGCGATGTCGAGGCCCATCGAGAAGTAGCTGACCACCGGCATCTCTGCGTCGAGCACTTCGCGGAACGTGCCGTCGCGATTGTTGATGTAGAGGTAATCGCGCTCCGCGAAGTCGTTCGACACGTAGATGTCCGGCCATCCGTCGTTGTTGACGTCCGCCACAGCGACGCCAAGGCCGAACGCGATGTCCGGGCTGTAGATCCCCGCCGACACGGTGACGTCCACGAAGTGGCCGCCGCCATCGTTTCGATAGAGCTTCGCGCCGCCGTATTGGCTACGCTCGCCCCGCAGGTTTTGCCCGGTGCTGTTCTTGACGCTGCGCGGGGAGTTCTCGATCACGAAGAGATCGAGATCGCCGTCGTGGTCGTAGTCGAGAAAGACGGCTTGCGTCGAGTAGCCTTCGTCGGCGACGCCGTACTGCTTCGCCATCTCCTTGAAGGTGGGGACGCCATTGGCGCCCACGCCCTTGTTGATCCAGAGCTGATTGGCGCGCTGTTCAGGCGTCCCCGGGCCAGCGCGGCAAAGGTAGATGTCGAGCAGCCCGTCGCCATTCACGTCCGCAATCGCGACGCCTGTGGTCCACGAATTGGCTGCCGTCGTGATCCCTGATTCCTCGGTGACGTCCTTGAAGCGAAAGTGGCCCTGGTTCAGGAAGAGCTTCGGCCCGTGCTGATTCGACGTGAGTACGACGTCGGGTAGACCGTCTCCCGTGAGATCGCCGATGCCGACGCCGCCGCCGTTGTAGAAGTTGCGATAGGTGAAGACGTTCAGCTCGTTCGTCTCCTCGAGCCGATTCGCGAAGCGAATCCCCGTCTCGCTCGACGGCAGTCGCGTAAAGAGCTGATTCGCTGACACCGGCTCATCACGCGTCTGCAGGAGCTCAGCGGTCTTTCCCTTGCCCGAACCACCGCAAGCACAGAGTACAATCGCCAAGCCGAGCACGGCGTGACACGGCCGGCTGCCTAACGGGTAACGTGGGCGCCGGCACGGACGAGCGAGAAAGCGGTGATTCATAGGGCCCGAGTGCACTACGGCCTGCTCCTCGACGGAGCAGGCCGTAGCGGGTGCGGCTGAAAACGGTGGTGCCGCAGCGGTGATGCTTACTGCGGATAGCCTGCGTTCTGAACGAGCTGCGGGTTGGAGCCCTTCGCGTTGACCGAGATCGGGAAGAGAATCCGGAACGCGGCGCGGGCCGGACAGCCAGCGGCCGGGTTGGCGCCGCAGACACCGTTGAGCGAGCTCTCCGTCCAGCTCAGGAACGTACCGTAACGGATCATGTCCGTGCGGCGCTTTCCTTCGCCGGCCAACTCGAGCAGCCGTTCCTTGTAGATGGCGTCACGGATCGCGGCCTGTCCGGCTGGCGCGATCGGATCGGCTGCGTCCGCCCGGTTGTGAACGGTGGTCAGGTCAGTGACCGCCGCCGCCGTCTGACCCAGCTCGTTCTCGGCCTCCGCCTTGATCAACAACATCTCGGCGAGTCGGAAGAAGGTGAAGTCGTTCGGCTGCGCGCCACCGTGCGGTGGGTCGGGCTGCGGCGGGAATTTGTTGAAGCGAACGCCCTGCGCTTCGTCGGCCTTGTCGGCGTCGGGGATCGTCGCCGTGAAGATCAGCTTGTTCCCCGTGCGGTCGTTGACCTCGGCGAACGGCGGCTCGAAGCTGTGCGCCTGGCCCTGGAGCCACATGCCCTTCCGGGCGTCGTTGGCGGAGAACTGATTGTACACTTCCGCCGTCGTCGCGAAGCCGTTCCACGGCGCGCCGTCGCCGGTGTTGAGCTGATTGTAATGCAGGGTACGCATCGGCCAGTTGCCGCCGATCCCTTGCGTCCCGTTCGTGTGAACGATGACGAAGATGTTCTCCTGCGAGCTCTTGTTGTCGGTTGCGAAGTTCTTCGACCAGGTGGGCTCCAGCTTATACGCAGCGGTCGAATTCTGGACCGCGGTCACGGCGTCGATCGCGCCCTGGCAACCGTTCTTGCCGCTCGTCGTCGTGAAGTTGCAGGTGTTGTAGGAGGTCGCGCTGACCTTGCCGGCGCAGTCTGCCGGACCGCAATCCTTGTCGAAGACGCCGGCGTTGAGGTACAGGCTCGCGAGGATCGCGTTCGCCGCGCCCTTCGTCACGCGACCATAGTTGGCGGCGTCCCACTTGTCGGGAAGGAGCGGGATGGACTCGTTGAGCTCCTTGACGATGAAGTCGAAGACCTCGGTGCGCTTCGAGCGCGGATACTGCTTGAGCTCAGTGGACGTCACGATCGGGACGCCGCCGAACATGTCCTGCAGCATGTAGTAGTACCACGCGCGCAGGGTGCGGAGCTCGGCGGTGATGTTGTCCTTGTTCGCGCTGCCCGCCTTGCCGACGACGTCGATCATCAGGTTCGCCTTGGCGACGCCGCTGAACAGGTCGTTCCAGGCGCCGTCGACGAACGCCAGCGTGCCGGAGCTGTTGGGGCTCCAGGTCTGGCGGTGCAGGTCGAGCCACTGGCCGTTGTCGTACCAGTCGCTGCCCCGCGTCGGAACGATCGAGACGTCGGTCGTCAGATCCTCGAGGGTGATGAAACCAACCCACTCGATCGCGCGGAGCTGCGCGTAGACGCCGGCCACGCCCGCCAGCACTTCCTGGTCGGTGTGGAAGGCCGTCGTCGGCGTCAGGGCGTCGTGCGGCACCTCGGTGAGCTTCGTGCACGTCTCGCCGACGAAAAAGACCGGCAGGAGGAGCAGCGACCGGAGCCCGAACCGCAGCACCGCCCTCGTTGAGAATTTACTCATAAGACTCTGATCCATGAGTGAAATGATGGTCGCTCGCGTGAGACTCAGAAGTTGATGTGCGCGCCTAACGTGAACGTGCGGGGACGCGGGTACGTCAGATAGTCGAGCCCGCGGACGGCGATGCCGCCGCCGTCGCCATCGGTGGAGTACACTTCCGGATCCAGACCCGAGTACTTCGTGAGCAGGAGGACGTTGTCGGCGGAGAGGTACATCCGGACCGAGTGTCCGCTCATCAAGCGGGCCGGCATGTCGAAGGTGTAGCCAAGGGTGATGTTCTGCAGGCGGGCGAAGGTGCGATCCTCGATCCAGCGCGTCGAGAACTTCGCCGGCTCGCTGATCGAATCCGGCATGTCGAGCGCCGCGCGGAGGAAGTTACGGCCCTGCTTCGCGTCGCTCTTCGTCTGGTACACGAGCGCCGTGTTGTTGAAGATCTTGCCGCCGAACTCACCACGCCACAGCCAGCTCGCATCGAGCTTGCCCCACGTGAGGTTGTTGTGCAGGCCGAGCGTGAAGCTCGGGTTGGCGCTGCCGGCGATGATGCGATCCGCGTCCGTCGGATTGGTCGTCTGGCCGTTGACGCACGCCGAGTTCGTCGCCGTCGTGCACTGGAAGTACTGCTGGCCGTCCTTCACGAACAGGAACTTCGGGGCGAAGAAGGTGCCTAACGGCTGCCCCGGCAGGATGCGCTGCGAGTACTGGTTCGACTGGCCCTGGCCGTTCACGTAGCCGGTGTTGATGAACTTGCGCGACGTGTCCCCGAGGCTGATGACCTTGCTGCGCTCGAGGTTGAAGATCAGGCCACCGGTGAGGTTGCGCGATCCACGGCGCCACAGCTCACCATCGACCGACGCCTCGAGGCCGCGATTCCGCAGGCTGCCGATGTTCTCGAACCGCGTGTTGACGACCGCCGGCTGCGGCACAGCGACCTCGAACAGCAGATCGCTCGTCGTCTTCTGGTAGACCTCGACGCTGCCCGTGAGACGGTCGCTCCAGAGGCCGTAATCGAGACCGACGTTGGTCTGAGCCGCGGTCTCCCACTTGAGATCCGGGTTCCCGACCTGCGCCGCGCGGAGACCTGTCACGACGTTGCCGCCGAAGGGATACGCTGCGCCGTTGTCCGTGCGCAGCAGCAACTGCGTCTGATAGGGCTTGATCGCCTGGTTGCCCTGCTTTCCCCAGCCCGCGCGGAGCGAGAGGTTCGAGAATGGGCCGCCCTTGAAGAAGCCTTCCTCGCTCAACCGCCACGACGCCGAGATCGCGGGGAAGAGCTCCCACTGATGCCCGGGCGCGAGTCGCGACGAGCCGTCGCGGCGCAGCACGCCGGTAAGGAAGTACTTGTTGTTGAAGCCGTAGTTCGCGCGACCAAAGAACGAGACGAGACGGCTCTCGTCCTCATACGACGTCGGCAGCGGCGACGATGCCGCCGTGCCCGCGCCAAGGTTGTCAACGCCGAACTGGTCGGTGATGAAGCCCTGCGACCGCGCGTCGAAGCCCTGGTTGTCGGTGTGAGTGAACTCGTAACCGCCGACCACTTCGAGCTCGCTCGAGCCGAAGTGCGGCGAGTACGTGAGCAGCTGCTGGAAGTTCTGGTTGTTCAGCGTGAGCTGCGCCTGACGCGCCAGACCGCCGAACGCGGCGCCCACCGGGCTGCTCCGCGGATAGTACGTGCGGCGGACCGAGTTGTTGTTGTCGACGCCGACCGTGGTCTGCGCGGTGAGGTCCGAGCGCAGGCTGAGCGTACCGGTCGCGTTCCCAAGGATACGGTCTTCCGGCGCGATGTCCTGGATCTCCCGCGCCATCGCCACCGGGTTGCGAACGTCCTGCGCGCCCGTGCCGACTTCATAGTAGCTGCCGTTTGCCGTCTTCACCGGTTGCGTCGGGTTGTAGATCACGACGTTCGTGAACAGACCGCCGGTGAAGCCGCCGCCATTCTCGATCGGGCCGTACACGTTGTTCACCCGCGACGCCATCAGGTTCAGCGCCAGCCGCAGCTTCCCACTGAGCGCGTCATGGTTCGCATTCAACCGACCCTGGTAGCGCTTGAGCCCGTTGCCTACCACGACGCCCTGCTGATCGAAGTAGTTGAGCGAGGCGCGATACTGCGTCTGCGCCGAGCCGCCGGAGAAGGCGAGGTTGTGGTTGGTCGCGATACCTGTGCGGAGAATGGCGTCCTGCCAATCGGTATTCGTCCCGCCGAGGGAGCCCAGGGCGCTCACAGGGAGACCGCCGCGGGTCGCTCGACCCGCGAGGGAATCGGCGATGTACTGATTGACCTGCTGGGTGACGAACGCCTTGTACTCGTCGCCCGATGCCAGTTTGAGCCGGTCGGCCGCCGACGCGGCACCGACGTAGGCATCGTACTCCATGTTGCCGCCGCTGCGCACACCGCGTTTCGTCGTGATCAGTACGACCCCGTTCGCGCCGCGGCTACCATAGATGGCGGTTGCCGCTGCGTCCTTGAGGACCGTGATCGTCTCGATGTCGCTCGGGTTGATCGAGTTGAGCGGGCTGCGCGCCAACTGCGCGTTGTACGCCACGCCCGCTGCACCTGGCGACGTGCTCTCGTTCTGGACGGGTACCCCGTCGATGACGTAGAGCGGATCGTTGCTCGCGCTGATCGAGGTGCCGCCGCGAATGCGGATCTGCGCGCCCGCGCCCGGCTCGCCACTGTTCTGCGTCAGCTGAACGCCGGCCACTCGCGCCGCGAGCATCTGATTGGCGTTCGTGACGACGCCGACGTTCGCCTGATCGGCGTCGACCGTCGCCACTGAGCCGGAGATCGCCTCGCGCCGCTGCGTGCCGTAACCTGTGACCACGATCTCGCTCAGCACCGCTGCCTGGCGAGTCATCGCGAACTGCACACTCACCGTGGCCCCCGCCGTCACGACGGCGGCCTGTGTCTGTGGGCGGAAGCCGATGCGGCTCGCGCGCACCGTGTACGACCCGGTGGGCACGTTCGCCAGCGTGAAGCTGCCGTCCTCTCTACTCAACGTGCCTCGCTGACCACCCATGATCACGATGTTGACGTTCGCGATGCCCTGGGCACTCGCGCTGTCAACGACGCGACCAGCAATGGTTCCGGTGGTGCCCTGCGCGTGAAGGGGACTGCTCAGCAGCAGACCGCCAACGAGCGCGGGGAAGAAAAAGCGACGCCATGCCATGCGACTGTCCTCCACGGACTGAGGAGTGGGAAACCGCTCTCGCCGACCGTGCTACACCAACTGTTCGCCAAAGAAATTCGTCACCAGAGCCCAGCGCTTCGACACTGGCGGAAACTGGGCGGTGATATGCGGCGGTGGCCGGCTAATGTCAAGACAGGGTTTCGCATAGACCAAGGGGCGCTCTGTCAGTTACCGGTCATAGTCCTCCCGCCGGAACAGGCCGGCCGTGGGAATCCTGTGCAGGGATGGTTATCACGAGCCGGTGAATGAATCCCCGACCCGGCGCAATCGTTCGCGTGGGAGCGGCTCCCGAATGAAGGCGCCTTTACCCGGCCCGGAGCTCGTTAGGCTTCCGCCCCGATTCGCCGCCCGGATTCTGCCTCGAAGAGATGGATGGCCGTCCCGGGAATCGTGAGCGACACGGCGTCATCGACCCGGGGAGTCGCCTCGGCGCCGACTGCCGCCACGAAATCCGCGCCACCGGGCACCGTCACGTACACGATCTGCTCGCTTCCGAGAGGCTCGACGAGCGACACCGTCCCGCGCGGACTGCCGTTGTCCGCCGGTCCGAGCGCGATGTCATGGGGGCGCACGCCGAGAATCACGGGGCCGTCGGGCGTCGAAAGACCCGCGGAGACCGGGAAGGTGAGCCCTCCGGGTGCGGTGAACCGCGGCCGGCCACCGTCGCGCGAGATCGCGCCGCGCACGAAGTTCATCGACGGACTGCCGATGAAGCTGGCGACGAACTGATTGCTCGGCTGGCGGTAGAGCTCCATCGGCGGCGCGACCTGCTGGAGCATACCGTCCTTCAGCACCGCGACGCGCGTCCCCAACGTCATCGCCTCGACCTGATCGTGGGTGACGTACACCATCGTCGCGCCGAGTCGGCGATGGAGCCGCGCCAGCTCGGCGCGCGTCTCGACGCGAAGCTGGGCGTCGAGGTTCGAGAGCGGCTCGTCGAAGAGGAATGCCTTGGGCTCGCGGACGATCGCTCTGCCTAACGCGACGCGCTGCCGCTGCCCGCCGGAGAGCTGCGACGGCTTTCGATCGAGCATCGGCCCGAGGCCCAGCGCGTCCGCGACCTCGGCGACCCGCCGCGCAACGACGTCGGCCGGCTGTTTTCGAAGACGGAGCCCGAACCCCATGTTCTCGCGCACCGTCATGTGCGGGTAGAGCGCATAGCTCTGGAAGACCATCGCGACGTCGCGCTCCTGCGGCGGCAGCCGCGTGACGTCCCGCTCGCCAATGGTAATCGTCCCGCCCGTCGGCTTCTCCAGCCCCGCGATCATCCGCAGCACGGTCGATTTGCCGCTCCCCGACGGACCGACGAGCACGAGGAACTCGCCGTCGGCGATCTCGAGCGAGAGATCGCGCGACGCGACGTAGCCGTTCGGGTACTGCTTGTCGACGTGCGAGAGAGTTATGCGGGCCATTCTCTGATCATCCCGAGAACTGCTGGTACGCGAATGACGCGAAGAACTGCACGAATCCAACCGTGTGCAGGTGGCACTCCTCGCTCAACGAGCCGTGATGTTTTGGGGGTGCGCCGAACCTGAGTCGTGTGCAGTTCACAAAGACATCGTCCGGGCTCGTTGAGCGAGGAGGTATAGACACCCACGGTTGGATTCGTGCAGTTCATTCGCGCAAATTCGCGTACAGCTCTTCTTCAGTCCGGCTGCCACCGAAGCATCTACGGCGCTAGAACCCGATTCCTCGCTTCGCTCGGAATGACATGATTATCCTTTCACCGCCCCCGCGGTCAGGCCCTGCACGATGCGTCGCTGGAAGACGAGGACGACCACTGCCACAGGCGCTGTCGCTACCACCGTGGCGGCCAGGATCTGGCCCCAGGGCACCTGATACTGGCCGCGGAAGAGCGCGATCGCCACGGGCACCGTGTACCGCTCCGGGCCTAACGTGAACGACAACGCGAACAGAAACTCGTTCCAACAATAGATGAAGGTGAGGATGGCCGTCGTGGCGAGGCCCGGACCGGTGAGCGGAAGAATCACCCGCACGAAGCTCTGCCACCGCGATGCGCCGTCGACCATCGCCGCCTCCTCGAGGTCGCGCGGCAGCTGTCGGAAGAAGCCGACCAGCAGCCAGACCGCGAGCGGCATCGCGAACGTCATGTACGGCAGCACCAGACCGGGGTAGGTGTTGATCAGGTGCAGGCTGCGGAGCAGCATGTAGAGCGGGCTGACGATCGAGATCTGCGGGAACATCGTCACGGCGAGAATGAACGCGAGTACGGCCCGCTTCCCCGCGAACTCGATTCGGGCGAGCGCGTACGCCGCGAAGGCGCCGATCGTGACGCAGAAAACCGTCGTCGTCAGCGCGACGATCAGCGAGTTCTTGATCGGCGTCCAGAAGTCTCGCTCGGTGAAGAGCGCGCGATAGTGATCGAGGATCAATTCGCGCGGCCAGAGCGAGGGCTCGCGAAAGAGAGTCGCTTCGGGCGTGAACGAGGCGACCACGGCCCAGTAAAATGGAAAGGCCGCGAAGAGCACGAGCAAAACGAGCCCGACGCGGGCGGCGATGCGGCCCCTCATCGACGCGGTCCTCCGCCGCCGCGCGAGTCGCCGAGGTCGACGCCGAGGCCGCGCATGTAGAGCATCGCGAGACCGAAGGTCACGATGAAGATGATCACCGAGAGCGCCGCGCCGTAGCCGAACTCCAGATTCTGCAGGAGCGCGTTGAAGGTGTAGAGCGCGACCGGCTCCGTCGATGTGCCTGGCCCGCCTCCGGTCATCACGTAGATGAGATCGAAGACGCGGAAGGCGTCGAGGGTGCGGAAGATGAGCGCGACGAGGATCGCGGGCTTGAGAAGCGGAATCGTTATGCGCGTGAGCTGCCACCACGCACTCGCGCCATCGGTTGACGCCGCCTCGTAGAGCTCCTGGTCGATGCTCTGGAGTCCGGCGAGAAGCAGCAGAGCGACGAAGGGTGTGGTCTTCCAGACGTCGGCGAGTATCACAGGCACCCACGCCGTCGACGCGCGGACGAACCAGACGAGCGGATGCTGCAGCAGGCCGACGTTGGAGAGGACGACGTTCGCGATGCCCGCCTGCGAATCGAAGATGAATCGCCAGAGGAGCGCAGCGACGACGGTCGGGATCGCCCACGGGACGAGCACCGCCGCGCGCACGACACCGCGGCCGCGGAAGGCCTGATTCATCGCCAGCGCCAGCGCCAATCCGAGCGTGAGCTCGACGGCAACGCTGATCACGGTGAAGAGCGCGGTGTGGCCCAGCGACTGCCAGAAGCGGGCGTCCTGCAGAATCGTGACGTAGTTCCCCACTCCGACGAACGGCCGTCCAAGCCACGGCATGCGGAGATCGTGCTCGTGCAGCGACTCCCAGAGCGTCCAGCCTAACGGGAAGAGGGCGATGAAGAGAATCGTCGCGAGCGCCGGCGCGGTCAGCAGCCAGCCGGCGCGGGCCTCCGACCGATCGGGACGCATTGCGGGACGCGCGGCGGGGGGCGCGGGACGCGGGGCTTTTAGTATCATCGCGCGTCCCGCGTCCCGCGCCCCGCTACGAGCTCTCGGATACGCGTACGCTCGACGAGAGCATTCATCGCGCGAGCAGCATCGTGGAGCGCGCGGTCCGGCGGCACCTGGCCTGAGAGGGCGCGATGGAGATCGATCTGCAGAAGCTCCGAGAGCTGCGAGTAGATTGGCGTCGCCGGGCGCGGTACGGCGCGCTCGACGATCGAGCGCGCGAGCGTGATCGGGATCGGCAGGATTTCAGCGAGTCGCGGATCGTCATAGAGCGCGGGGCGCGGCGGATAGCCGCTCAGGCGCGAACGATCGAGCATCTGCTCCGGAGCCGTCAGAAACTCCACGACCTTCCACGCGGCGTCAGGATGAGCGGTGAAGGCGTTGATCGCGAGGGCCGAGCCGCCTAACGTCGCCGTCGGTGCACCGCCGGCGGCGCCCGGCATCGGCGCGACGGCAAACTTCCCCGCGACTCTCGAGTCCTTCGGCTGCTTGAGCAGCGTCACGGCGTACGGCCAGTTGCGCATCATCGCCGCCGCGCCGTTCTGGAAAGCGAAGCGCGACTCCTCCTCATGCCAGGTGAGAATGTCCGTCGGCGCCGCGCCGCTCGTGATGAGATCGCGCATGAACGCCAGCGCGCGAATGCCTTCAGGAGAATCGACGACGACGCGTCCGTCGTCGGCGACAATCCGCCCACCGAAAGCGCCGAGGAACTCGAGGAAAGACGTGACGAGCCCCTCGTACCGCGCACTCTGCCAGACGATGCCGTACGGGACCCCGCCGGATCGCGCGCGCCGCGCGTTCGCCGCGAGCTCGTCCATCGTCGCCGGCGCGGCGCGCATGAGATCCGTGCGCCAGTAGAGCATCCCGACGTCCATGAACCACGGCACCGCGAACTGCGAGCCTGCCCAGGTGTTCGCGGCGATCGTCGATGGAAAGAAATCACCCCGATCGGGTTTCCACCGATCGAGTGCGAGGAGCCAGCCCGCCGCCGCGAACTCCGGCGTCCAGACGACGTCGAGCTGCAGGATATCCGGCTCGCCGGCGCGTGCGTTGAGCCATTGCACGAAGAGCTGATGACGTTGCGTCGCGTCATCCGGCGTGCGTTGAATGCGGACGTGGATCCCCGGATTCGCCTGCTCGAACCGCGCGACGTGTCGCGCCAGCAGCTCGCCCTCCGCGCCTAACGCGCTGCCGGAGAAGGTGACGACGATGCGGCGGTCATCAGGCTGGCCGCTGCGACACGACGTCGCGACGAGGAGCAGAGCGGCGAGGACGAGGATTCGCATGCGCGGGCAAGCTTACGGCCGGCACGACACCCCTGCCAGTCCGTCCTGGAATGTGGTACGCGAATCATGCGA
>Ga0070681_10001027_pt1 | contig 23667 bp, 26 predicted proteins | sample KBSC83BmetaG_FD_65650 | JGI IMG/M metagenome (GOLD analysis project Ga0070681, IMG submission 65650) | Corn rhizosphere microbial communities from Kellogg Biological Station, Michigan, USA - KBS C8-3B metaG | ecosystem: Host-associated > Plants > Roots > Rhizosphere | place: USA: Michigan...
TTCGTTCCGACCGGGACGTCGAAGTCGTACGTCTCGTAGTCGAGATAGGGAAAGTCTTTTCGGACGTCGAAGCCGACGCCGGACGCGCGAACCATCGGTCCGGTGAGACCGTAGTTCACCGCCTCTTCAGGCGACATCACGCCCAGGCCGACCGTGCGTCCGACCCAGATGCCGTTGCGCGTCACGATGCGATCGATCTCGCCGACCACTTTGGGGAAACCAGCGACGAACGCGGTGAGCTGCTCGAGCGCGCCGTCCGGTAAGTCAGCGCCCATTCCGCCGACGCGCGTCAGCGTCGTCGTCAGACGACCGCCGATCCACGCCTCGAGAATCTCGTACACCTTTTCGCGCTGCTGGAACGCCCACAGGAACGGCGTGAACGCGCCGATGTCGATACAGGTCGTGCCTAGCCACACGAGGTGCGAGATGATGCGCGACATCTCGCACGCGATGACGCGGAGCACCTTGCAGCGTTCCGTGATCTCGATCCCGAACAGCCGCTCGGCGCCGAGGGAGAACGCGACGTTGTTACCCGGCGAGTTCAGATAATCCTCACGGTCCGTCCAGGGGATGATCTGATTGTACTGCCGGTATTCGCCGATCTTCTCGAAGCCGCAGTGCAGATAGCCGATGTGCGGAATGCACCGGACGACGGTCTCGCCGTCGAGCTCGAGCACGAGTCGCAGCACGCCGTGCGTCGCTGGGTGCTGCGGCCCGAGGTTGATGAGCATGTGCTCACCCTCGAGCTCCGGCTCGATGGACGGCGGCGCCTCGAGGGCCACCGGCGAGCCGCTCTCGTCGACGGCCAGCGGAACGCGCCGCGGACGCCCCTGGGCATCCAGCCCCGTGGTCGAGAGCTCGACTTCAACTGTGCGTTTCTTCGTCGCCATGGCCTACTCTCCCGTGACCTCGCCTTTGCCCAGCCGGCGCTTCATCTCGTTCGGCAGATCCTCGAACGCGTCGGCGATCGAGAGCTCTTCCTTCGAGTAGCGCGCCTCGGGATTGGCGGCGAGTGCCTGGCGAAGCTGCTCCGACCGGCTGAAGCGGCCGCGCAGCGGAAAGTCCTTTCGCAGAGGATAGCCTTCCTGGTAACGCTCCCACATCAGCAGCCGGCGCAGGTCCGGATGCCCCGCGAACCGAATGCCGAACATGTCGTAGCACTCGCGCTCCAACCAATCCGCGCTCTTATAAATGTCCCAGACACTCGGCACTTCGAGCGCTTCGCCCTTCTCGATGAGAACCTTTACGCGAAGGAAGCGACGGAACGGCAGCGAGCGAAGATGCCACACCACCTCGAGCGGCTGTTCGACGTCGCGGAACTCCACGGCGGTGACGTCGGAGAGAAAGTCGTAGCGTTGCGACGGATCGTCGTGCAGCCACTGAATGATCTCGTGCACGCGCGCGCCATCGACCACCAGTGTGGTTTCACCCCACACGACCGCCGCGCGGACGACGGCATCGGCGAACTTCTCGCGGATTGCGTCGACCGACGGGTTTCGGGGGCCACCCTGATATCTGACGTTCTTCGGCGTGGCCGGAGCGGTGGCATCGGCACCGAGTGCGCTGCCGGCGATGACCGGTGTGAAGCTCTGGCTCACAGGCCGGAACGCGTCTGATGAACTGAGTTCCCGAACGGTTCCGACACTTCGTCGATCACCGACGGGGCGATGTAGAGCTGCGACTTGGGATCCGGCTCCATTTCCTGTCGAAGCGTTTTGTCGCCGGAGCGCTCGTTCGCAACCTTCTTTTGCAGCATCAGGATGCCGTAGAGCAAACCTTCGGGCCGCGGCGGACATCCGGGCACGTACACGTCGACCGGAATGATGCTGTCGATGCCTTGCACGACGGCATAGTTGTCGAACATGCCGCCGCTCGACGCGCACGCGCCCATCGAGATGCACCATTTGGGCTGCGGCATCTGCTGCCAGATGCGGCGAAGCACCGGCGCGAGCTTGAACGGCACGCGCCCGGCGCAGATCAACAAATCCGCTTGTCTGGGCGAGAACGCCTGTCGCTCCATGCCGAAGCGGGCGAGATCGTACTTGCTCGCCGCGGTCGCCATGAATTCGATGGCGCAACACGCCGTGCCGAAAGGCATCGGCCAGAGTGAGTTCTTGCGACCCCAGTTGACGAACTGATCGAGCTTCGTGGTGATCCACGGCTCGTCGCCAGACAGCTCCGCGATATCGCGGCCATCGCTGCGGCTCAATCCCATTGCAGCGCTCCCTTCTTCCAGACGTAGATGAAGCCCACGAGCAGGATGAAGATGAAGACGATCATCTCGGACAGGCCGAAGAGCGATAGTTGGCCTGCCGGACACTGCTCGTTGACCAGCGAGACGGCGCAGGACAGCTCCCGGAAGTACGCACCCCACGGGATCATGAACACCGTTTCGATGTCGAAGATGATGAACAGCACGGCCACCATGTAGAACTTCACGGAGAAGCGCTCGTGCGCGTCGCCGAGTGGGGGCATGCCTGATTCGTAAGGTGCTTGTTTCACCGGCGTGGGTCTTGGCCGCAAGACGAGATGCGACAGACCCAGCATCAGCACCGCGTTGGCGATGACAAAGCCGAGGAGGAGCAGGACCGGGAAGTAGGTGTGCAGCAATTAGCCTCCCACACTTCGTGAAAACTTTCACTAAGTCCAGCAGGGGAAAATTATCCGGACGAGAACGGTGACGCAATCGCGCTAACCACGCGCGCTTGCATTCGCCGCTGTCGTCCGAGCGCAGACGGCAAAGTGGTCTGTGGTCTCAGGGTGCTCAGCGATAGATTCCTCGCCGCTGCGTCCGCCCCGCCCTTCCTTCAACGGCCGCCGCTGACACTGCGACCAGAGACCCGAGACCAGGATCCTGATGTCCATCATGTCCGACCGCTGGATCACGCGCATGGCGCGCGAGTGCGCGATGATCGAACCGTTCGAAGACCGCCAGGTCCGCAAAGGGGTGATCTCGTACGGGGTGAGCTCGTACGGCTACGACATGCGCGTGGCGCGGGAGTTCCGAATCTTCACGAACGTCCTCAATTCGATCGTCGATCCCAAGGAGTTCGACACGAAATCGTTCGTCGAGTACGAAGGGGACGTCTGCATCGTGCCGCCCAACTCCTTCGCCCTCGCCCGTTCGGTGGAATACTTCCGCATTCCGCGCAATATCCTGACGGTGACGGTCGGCAAGTCGACATACGCGCGGTGCGGCATCATCACGAACGTCACGCCGTTCGAGCCGGAGTGGGAAGGCTTCGTGACGCTCGAGATCTCGAATACGACGCCGCTGCCGGCCAAGATCTACGCCAACGAGGGGATCGCGCAGGTGCTCTTCTTCCGTGGCGAAGAGGAGCCGGAGGTGTCGTACAAGGACAAGGGCGGCAAGTATCAGTCGCAGATCGGCGTCACTCTGCCGAAGCTTTAGGTGCAAACCCGAGCGCATCACGGAAAGGCACGGACACCGACGGGTCGGCACGACCAACTCTGTCATCCCGAGCGTAGCGAGGGATCTGCACCTCACACAGCGAAGTCTTTCTTTGTGAACGACCGCTCGGGATGCCAATTGAGGCGTCTCGAGCGGTCGTCATTTCGACCTTGCCGTGTTGGCTGTTCCGTGACCGTTCGCTATTGACCGTACTGTCCGTGATCGGCTTTTGACCTCCAGATTGATCAAGGAGTAAACGCCACCTCCACTCGCGGGCTCATTCTTCCGATGACCGGCCTCTCGTTCCCGACGACCGTGGCCCCCGGACTGATCGAGCCGCTCGAGCTCATCGCGCGCATGCGCCATGGGGACGACGCCGCCTTTGCGTCGCTCGTGTCGGCGTATCAGCCGCGCGTGTTCCGTTGGGCGATGGCGCTCACGGGCGACGCGGACGAGGCTGACGACATCACCCAGGAAGTCTTCGTTCGCGCTTACCGCAAGCTCGGCTCGTTCCGGGGCGACGGCTCCTTCGAAGGGTGGCTGTACCGGATCACGCGCCGTGCCGCCGGCCGGGCACGGCGGATGGCGGTGCCACGCGCTGTCGCACTCGCGCACGACGTCTACGTGACGGATCCGGGTGCCCGCGTCGATCGGCAACGCGCGGTCACGCTCATTCGCACCATCGCCGAGACGCTCCCGATGCGGCAGCGTGAGGTGTTCATGCTCTGCGACCTCGAAGGCCGCACGCCCGCCGAGGCAGCAGCAATGTTGAAGATGAAAGACGTGTCCGTTCGCGCGAGTTTGTTCAAGGCGCGCGCGTCGATTCGGCGCCAGATCCTTGCGACCCATCCGTCCTATCGAGAGCAATCCCCATGACCTGCGACGACTATCTCGCGATGCTCGAGACGCTGCCGCTCGACGAGCTGAACTACGGCGCCGCCCGCGAACACACGGCGCTGTGCCATGACTGCAACCGTGTCACGCGCGTCGTCGCGGAGCGTGAGCGCAGCATGATCCTGGCGTTCGGCGATGTGCGCTCGTCGATGGCGGCATCGGATGTCGCCCAAGGTGCGGTTGCGCTCGCTCGCCGTCGACGCGTTGCGAGCTACTACAAAATCGGGCTCGCGTTCGCCGCGGTTGCAACCGTGGTCGCCATCATGGTAGCCCGCGTCGCTCCGGCGCCTGCGCGTGCCCCGGTCGCGCGTGAGGTTTTTGCCTTGCAGTGTATGTCGCCGGACCAGGCGGCCGCACTGATTCGCATACACGTGCGGGATGAGAAACGCGTGTCGATACGCATCCGACCGCCGCTTGGCGTCATCGATGTTGCGGCTCCGTCGATCGAGATGCTGCAGGTGCGCGCGTTGATCGATCGCTATGACAATGCGTCGCAAACGCAGTGCAAGGTGCAGGTTTCTGTTCCGAGATAATTCTTTGCGGAACCACGAGAGCATCACGGATCGGCACTGACACCGACGGACAGATTGATCCGCTCGGGGCTCACTCAGCCCGTTCCGCCGAGAACCTTCTCTTCCCGCTTCGTCGCCGACGCGACCAGATAGTCGCGATTCATGCGCGCGATGTTATCGATGCTGATCGACTTGGGGCACGCCTCCTGGCACTCGCCATAGAACGTGCAATGCCCGAATCCCTCCTCGTCCATCTGGGCAACCATCCGCTCGGCGCGCCGATAGCGCTCGGGCTGCCCCTGCGGCATCAGCCCGAGATGTGAGATCTTCGCCGCCGTGAAGAGGGAGGCTGAGCCGTTGGGACACGCGGCAACGCACGCGCCACAGCCGATGCACGCCGCGGCGTCCATGGCGTCATCGGCGTCGCTCTTCGGCACGAGAATCGAGTTCGCGTCACGCGCACCGCCCGTCGGCGCAGTGATGAAGCCGCCGGAAGCGATGATGCGATCGAACGCACTCCGGTTCACCACGAGATCCTTGATCACCGGGAACGCGCGCGACCGCCACGGTTCGATCGTGATGCTCGCGCCGTCCTCGAAGTTGCGCATGTGCAGCTGGCAAACCGCCGTGCCCGGGACCGGTCCATGCGCGACACCATTGATCATCATGCCGCACATGCCGCAGATGCCTTCGCGACAATCGTTGTCGAACGCGATGGGCTCCTGCCCCGCCTGGATCAACTTCTCGTTCACGACGTCGAGCATCTCGAGGAACGACATGTCCGGGCTGACGTCGTTCGCGTCGTAGCGCTCCATGCGCCCAGGCACGTCCGCACTCGCCTGTCGCCAGATGTGCAGCGTGAGCTTCATACGCGGGACGCGGGAAGAGGAAAGCGGGAACCGGGACCATTCGGTCCAGGCTCTCGTCTCCACGATGAATGCATTGGCGGCAGCGAGATGCGTCCCGGTCCGACCGCTTCCCGCTTCCCCCTTCCCACTTCCCGCAGTCTTCTGGCTTCCCTCATTTGTACGACCTCTGTGACAGCGCGACGTTCTCGAACACGAGCGGTTCCTTGTTCAGGATCGCAGGCTTGTCGTCGCCGGCGAACTGCCAGGCGGCGACATACGCGAACTCGTCGTCGCGCCTGAGCGCTTCCCCATCCGGCGTCTGGTACTCGACTCGGAAATGACCGCCGCAGGATTCGTCGCGATGCAGGGCGTCGACGCACATCAATTCCGCCAATTCCAAGAAATCGGCGACGCGACCGGCGTGCTCGAGTGATTGATTGAGCTCGGATCCGGTGCCCGGCACACGCACATCGCGCCAGAAATCCGCGCGCAGCTTCGGGATGATCTCGAGTGCCTTCTGGAGTCCCTCGGCACTGCGGGCCATGCCGCAGTACTCCCACATCACCTTGCCGAGCTCCCGATGGAAGGACGTGACCGTGCGCGATCCCTTGATGGCAAGCAGCCGCTCGATTCGTGCACGTACTGCGTCTTCCACCGCGCGCACTTCCGGGTGGTCTGCCGAGACTGGCTCCAGCTTCGTCGAGCCGAGATAATCGCCGACGGTGAGCGGAACGATGAAGTATCCGTCCGCGAGGCCTTGCATGAGCGCGCTCGCGCCGAGCCGATTCGCGCCGTGGTCCGAGAAGTTTGCTTCGCCCACCACGTGCAACCCGGGAATGTTGCTCATCAGGTTGTAGTCGACCCAGAGCCCGCCCATCGTGTAGTGCACGGCGGGATAGATGCGCATCGGGACTTCGTACGGGTCTTCGTCCGTGATGCGCTCGTACATCTCGAAAAGATTGCCGTACCGCTCGCGAATCTTGTCCGCGCCCACGCGCTTGATGGCGTCAGCGAAATCGAGATACACGCCGCGGCCACCGGGGCCAACGCCGCGACCTTCGTCGCAGACCTCCTTCGCGGCGCGCGACGCGATGTCGCGCGGCGAGAGATTGCCGAAGCTCGGATACTTCCGCTCGAGATAGTAGTCGCGCTCCGACTCGGGGATCTCGTTCGGCGGCTTCTGGGAGTCCTCTTTCCGCTTCGGCACCCACACGCGTCCGTCGTTGCGGAGGGACTCGCTCATCAGCGTGAGCTTCGACTGATGCTCGCCTGCCACCGGAATGCAGGTCGGATGGATTTGCGTGAAGCACGGATTCGCGAACGCCGCGCCGCGTTTGTACGCGCGCCAGATCGCGGTCGCGTTGCACCCTTTGGCGTTCGTCGAGAGATAGAAGACGTTGCCGTAGCCACCCGTGCCGAGGATCACGACGTCGGCGAGATGCGTTTCGATGTCGCCCGTGACCATGTCGCGCACCACGATCCCACGCGCGCGCCCGCCGACGACGATGAGATCGAGCATCTCGTGACGCGAGTACATCGTCACGCCGCCCTTCGCGATCTCCTTTTCGAGCGCCTGATAGGCGCCGAGCAGCAGCTGCTGGCCCGTTTGTCCGCGCGCGTAGAACGTACGCGACACCTGCGCGCCGCCGAACGACCGGTTCGCGAGCAGGCCGCCGTACTCGCGCGCGAACGGCACGCCTTGCGCCGTGCACTGATCGATGATGTTCACGCTCACTTCGGCGAGCCGATAGACGTTCGCCTCGCGCGAGCGGAAGTCACCGCCCTTGATCGTGTCGTAAAACAGGCGGTAGATGCTGTCGCCGTCGTTCTGATAATTCTTCGCGGCGTTGATGCCGCCCTGCGCGGCGATCGAGTGCGCGCGCCGTGGCGAGTCCTGGTAGCAGAAGCACTTCACGTGATAGCCGAGCTCGCTCATCGAAGCGGCCGCCGCTCCACCGGCGAGCCCCGAGCCGACCATGATCACGGTGTATTTCCGCTTGTTCGCGGGATTCACCAGCTTCATCTCGAAGCGGTGCTTTTCCCACTTTTTCTCGAGCGGGCCCGAAGGCACCTTCGCCTTGAGGTCGGCGCTCATCGCAGCCACCCCACGAGCACCGCGAGTGGAATCAGGGTGAACCCCGCCCACACGACGATCGCGACGACGAGCGCCGCGCGACGCTTGCGTGGATTGCCCGACGGCTTCACGTATCCGAGCGTGCGCACCGAGCTCCACGTGCCGTGATACAGATGCAGACCCAACGCGATCATCGTGATGATGTAGAACGCGGAGACCCACCAGATGCGGAAGCTCGCGATCATATTGCCGTACACGTCGCGGTTGCCGCGCGCGTCGGTCATGCCTCGCCAGCCGCCAGGGTCGATCGTCTCCGTCGTGAAGTGCAGCAGATGCACGACGATGAAGACGAGAATGAGGACGCCGCCCCATTTCATCGTCCGCGACGCCAGCGTCGCCACCTGCGGTCTGCGCTGCTGATACTCGATCGGGCGCGCCGCCGCGGACATGCGCGTCAGCTGATACGCCATCACCACGTGCAGGATGACGGCGACGATGAGAATGATTCTCAGGACCCAGAGCAGCTCGTCGAGTGGCCCGTGCAAGAGGGCGCCATAAGCGTTGAGCTTGGCGGACCCGACGAACGCCTGGAGATTGCCCACCATGTGGGCGATCACGAAGCCGATGCCAATCAGCCCCGTGACCCCCATGATGATTTTTTTACCGATGGTCGACCGGTAGAATCCGACAACTGACACGGTTCAAAGCTTCACCGCGCGCATCGGTTCGCGAACGGCCTCGGCGCTCTTCTCGAGCGCGGCGCGCTCGTCGGCAGTCAATTCGACTTCGATGACGCGCTCGAGTCCCTTCCGGCCCAGTTTGCACGGCACTCCGAGGAAGAGATCCTTCATTCCGTACTCGCCCGTGAGCCACGCGGCGCAGGGCAGAATACGCTTTTGATCATTCACGATTGCTTCGGCCATCTGCACGGCGCCCGACGACGGCGCATAGTAGGCCGATCCCGTCTTGAGGTGCTTCACGATCTCGGCGCCGCCGTTGCGCGTGCGATCCACGATCGCGTCGAGCTTCGCCTTGTCGATCAGTTGCGTGATCGGGATGCCGCTCACGCTGGTGTAAGAGATGAGGGGCACCATCGTGTCGCCGTGGCCGCCCAGCACCATCGCCTGGATGTCGCGCACGGAGACGTCGAGCTCCATCGCGAGGAACGCGCGGTAGCGCGCCGTATCGAGCACGCCGGCCATGCCGATCACGCGCTCGCGTGGGAAACCGCTCGCTTCCTTCGCGACGTAGCACATCACGTCGAGCGGGTTCGAAACGATGATCAGGATCGCGTTCGGTGAGGTCTTCTTGATCTCGGTCGACACCGTCTTCACGATGCCGGCGTTGGTATTGAGCAGATCATCGCGCGACATGCCCGGCTTGCGAGCGATGCCGGCCGTGATGATCACGATGTCCGAATTCGCAGTTTCGTCATAACCGTTCGTGCCGATGACGCGCGAGTCGAAGCCCTCGATGGGCGCGGACTGCCACTGGTCGAGGCCTTTCCCCTGCGGCACGCCTTCGACGACGTCGACCATCACGACGGTGCGCGCGAGCTCCTTCTCCGCCACACGTTGCGCGGTCGTGGCACCCACGTTTCCGGCGCCGACGACCGTAATCTTGTTGACCATGAGTGTGTTTCGCTTGGAGGTTGGTGACGAAGCGAAACCTAACCGGATCGGGCTCACCGTGTCATCCCGAGCGCGACTCACTGTCATCCCGAGCGCGACTCACTGTCATCCCGAGCGCAGCGAGGGATCTGCACTTACGCTTGTTGAAGTGCAGATCCCTCGCTGCGCTCGGGCTGACTTATCCGCCGACTTGCGACAGCGCGCGCAACCCGCCGATCTTCATTTGGAGGAGCTCATGCTCCTTCGGCTTGTTCGCGAGTGCGTCGCGGAAGAACGGTGCGAGCGGCACCCCAGCGCGCACCGGCGTGCGAAGATCCACTTCGTGATCGCCGAAGAGACACGTGCGCAGCCGTCCATCCGCCGTGAGTCGGACGCGATTGCACGATGCACAGTACGTGTGTGTCATCGGCGTGATCACGCCGATCGTTCCACGCGCACCGTCCCACTGATAATACGCGGCGGGCCCATTGCCTTTCGCCGGCCCCGCGGCGGGCGTGAGCGGAGCGATCGTACGCAAACGCGCGAGAATCTCGTCGCTCGGCACGACGTGCTCCCACGTGAGCGCACGCAGATCGCCAACCGGCATCAGCTCGATGAAGCGCACGTGCCACGGATGCTCGAACGTGAGCCGCGCGAGCGACTCGACTTCGTCGTCGTTCACGCCGCGCATCACGACCATGTTCAGCTTGATCGGATCGAGTCCCGCTTGCTCCGCGGCTTCGGCCGAGCGCACCGGATCGAAGCCGAGATCGCGTCGAGCGATGCGCACGATGCGATCGGCGCGCAGACTGTCGACGCTCATGTTGATGCGATCCAGCCCCGATTCGCGGAGCAAGCCCGCGAGCTCGGGTAGTCGCACACCGTTCGTGGAGAGCGCGATGTCCTCGATTTCCGGAATCGCGCGCAGCATGCGCACGAGCTCGTGAATTTGCGGCCGAATCGTCGGCTCACCGCCCGTGATGCGCAGCCGCCGTAGGCCAAGTGGCGCGAGCTGGCGTACGACTTCCGTGATCTCCTCGTACGACAGAATCTCCGATTTCGGCAGCCACTGCATTCCCGTTTCGGGCATGCAGTACACGCAGCGGAAGTTGCAGCGATCCGTGACGGAGATGCGCAGGTATTGGATCGAGCGACCGAATTGATCGACAGCGGGAAGGGGGAAGCGGGAAGCGGGAAGCGGGGGGACGAGGTGTTGGGGATGAGGGAGCTCGGCACTCATAGGGGCGCCTCCTCTGCTGCTTGATATTCGAGATCTGGTGTCCCACGTCCCTCAGATCCCTTCCCCACTCTTCCCGCTTCCCCCTTCCCCCGTCCCGCATGCACCCACTCTCTACTGCCGTCGACATACTGTTCCAACTTCCAGATCGGCACTCGCTGCTTCAGCTGCTCGATCACGTAGCGGCTCGCGTCGTACGCTTCGCCACGATGCGCATGCGCGACGGCAATCACGACGCTCGCCTCGCCCAGCTCGAGCACGCCGATGCGATGCTCCACGACGATGTCCGTCGTGCCGAAGCGAGTTGCTGCTTCGCGCGCGATGTCCGCCATCTCGCGCTCCGCCATCGAGCGGTACGCAGTGTACTCCATGCCGTTCACGGCGCGGCCGTCGTTCAAATCACGCACCGTTCCGACGAACAGCACCGTCGCTCCGTTCGAGTGACGAGCGACCTCGGCCATGAGCGCGGCCGCGTTGATCGGCGTGTCGACGATTGCGGTGCGCATCAGCCGCCCGCGACAGGTGGAATGATCGCCACTTCATCTCCCGCTTCCAGCACGCGCGTGCCGCGAGCGTAGCGCTCATTCACGGCCATGAGCGGCTCGGATGGCAAGTGATCCGCGCCAGGCAGCGCACGAATGCGACCGAGAACGTCGGCGACGGTCGCACCCTGCGGCATGTCGAAGTGCATCGACCGCGCGCCGAGTGAATCCGCGTAGGAAGCGAAGAGCAGCACCGTCACCGTCATCTAGAACTCATACCCCGGTCCACAAGTCGTGGGAAGACGAGAACGGCTCGACGCCGTTGGCATCGAGCCGCTGCGAGTCGACGGGCCCAAGCGTTCAGGCGGTCATTTCCTCGACATCGTCCTCGAGCTCGGAGATGTCGAGACCCGCAACCATGGCGCGAAGCTCTTTCGAGGGTTTGAAGACAGGGACCGGACGCGCGGACACCTCCACTGGCGAGCCCGTCCGTGGATTGCGCGCCATTCGCGTCTTGCGATGGCGGATCTTGAACGTACCGAAGCCGCGGACCTCGATGTTCTTCTGGCCCTGCAGGGCCTCCTTGATCGACTCGAGGAACGCGTCGACGACCCGCGCACAGTCTTTCTTGGAGATCATCGGCCCGGCGGTGCGGGAGATCTGAGCCGTGACTTTCTCGACCAGGTCGGCTTTGGTCATGCGAAATGCCTCGTGTTCAGGCGCCCCGGGGAAAGGGGGACGCGTACCGAACTTAGCGACGTTAACTCTTATGTGTCAAGAGTTTGGGCCACTTGTGGCGGCCTGCGAACGGACCGTGCTCATGAACTCGTCGAATAAGGGCCGAGCGTCGTGCGGCCCCGGTGCTGCCTCGGGGTGGTACTGCACCGCGAAGATCGGCTTTTCGCGGTGGCGCAGCCCTTCGATCGTGCCGTCGTTCAGGTTCACGTGCGTGACTTCGAGCTCCGGTGCGCCCGGGATCCTCTCGTTCTCGCCCGCGACCGAGAAGCCGTGATTCTGAGCCGTGATCAGAACTCGACCCGTCGAGATCTCCTTCACAGGATGATTTCCGCCGCGGTGACCGTACGCCATTTTCACCGTGTGGCCGCCGAACGTGAGCGCCAAGATCTGATGCCCGAGACAGATGCCGAAGATCGGCACTCCTCGATCAGCAATGGATTTCACCATCGACGGCGCGTATGAAACCGCGGCCGGGTCGCCCGGGCCGTTCGAGAGAAATACTCCATTCGGCTCGAGCGCCATCGCCTCGTCGGCGCTCGTCTGCGCCGGCACCACGGTGACACGACACTCGTGCTCCGCGAAGAGGCGCAGGATGTTGCGCTTGATGCCGTAGTCGTAGGCCACGATGTGATATGGCGCGTTCGGATCGCCCCACGAGTATGGCTCCGCCGTCGACACGACAGTCGCCAGATCGAGGCCTTCCATCGACGGACACGCATCGAGCGCCGCGAGCGCTTCTCGCGTTGGCGTAGCGCCGGCCGCGATGACGCCGCGCAATACACCGACGGTTCTCAGGTGTCGCGTGAGGCGACGCGTATCAACTTCTTCGAGAGCTGGCACTTGTGCCGCATCCAACCAGCTGATGAGGTCTCCCTCGGCGCGCCAGTTCGAGTACGTGCGTGACAGCTCCCGAGCGACGACGCCAGCGACCTGCGGACGCGCGGATTCGGGATCCTGAGTGTTGATGCCGTAATTCCCGATCATCGGGGCGGTCATCACCACGATCTGCTCACGGAACGACGGATCGGTGAAGACCTCCTGGTAGCCGCTCATGTTCGTGGTGAACACGACTTCGGCGACCGTGGGCTCGCTCTTCCCGATGAGCTTTCCTTGAAAAAGGGTTCCATCCTCGAGGAGGAGGAACCCTGGTTGTTCACGAGTGGTGCTCACGTCGCTCGCTTACGGCTTCTTCGCGGGAGTCGTGGGCGCCGGTGCCTTCTTCTCCGGCGCGGTGGCTGGAGCGGCACCCTTCGTAGCGCTCGGCGCAGCGGTGTTCGGCGCTGGCGTGAGCGGAATCGCGGGATTGGCGTTCGTCGGCGCCGGCGCGGTCGAAGGCGCGGCCACCGGTGCGGGGGCGAACGTCTGATCGAGCACCGACTTCGGCGCGCGGCCGCGAGTGGACGCCAGCGACAGCAGGAACGACAGCGCGAGGAACGCACCGCCGCACCACCAACTCGCTTTCGTCAGAAGATTGCCGGCTTGGCGAGTGCCAAGGAACGAGCTAGCGGAGCTGCTCACACCGCCGAACGACGCAGCCATCCCACCGCCCTGACCGGCCTGAAGAAGCACGGCCGCGATGAGGACGAGGCTGTCGAGTGTGAGGAGGATCAGAAGGAAGGTATACCACATGTGCGGAGCTCAATCGGACGGATGTAAGCTCCAAATATCACGACACTTAGCACGCCTCGTCAAGTCTCGCAGATCCGAGCCCAGCCGCCGATGTCGAGGCTCGCGCCGCCCACGAGTAGGCCGTCCACGCCATCGGCGGCCATCAACGTTTGCGCGTTGCCCGAGTTGACGCTGCCGCCGTAGAGAATCGGGACCTCGCTGGCGGCTTTGCCAACACGTTCGGCGAGGGCACGGCGAATCTCCGCGTGCACCGCGGACGCGTCACTCGGCGTCGCGGTGCGTCCAGTGCCGATTGCCCAAACTGGCTCATAGGCGATCGCCATGGCGCTCACGACATCCGGCGACAGGTCGCCGAGGCCGGTGCGCAGCTGTCGAAGCACGACTGCGTTGGTCGCTCCTGCTTCGCGTTCGCTCAGCAACTCCCCCACACAGAGGATCGGAACCAAACCGGAACGTGCCGCGGCTGCGCACTTCTTCGCGGTCTGCTCGTCTGTCTCGCCGAACACGTGACGACGCTCGGAATGTCCGACCAGCGCGTACTTCGCACCCGCATCGCGAGCCATCGGCGCTGACGTTTCACCTGTGAATGCGCCTCGGTCCTCCGTCCAGATGTTCTGGACTCCAGCATCGAGATCGCGCCGAGAGCGAATCGCTTCGGCGACGGCTTCCAGCGAGACAGCGGGCGGAAAGAAGATGAGGGTCCGATCAGTACGCTGCGGCCATCGCGCCATAAAAGCCGCGACGTAGGCGCGGGCCTCGGTCGGCCCGAGATTCATCTTCCAGTTTGCCGCAAAAACGGGTGTGCGCATTCAGGCTTTGTCGTCGAGTGCCGCAACGCCTGGCAGCGTCTTCCCCTCGAGAAACTCGAGTGAGGCGCCGCCACCGGTGGAGACGTGGCTCATCGCGTCTTCAAGACCGAGCTCCGCGACGGCCGCAGCCGAATCGCCGCCGCCCACCACCGTCGTAGCACCAGCCTTGGTCGCCGTCGCCATCGCCTCGGCGACGGCTCGTGTGCCCGCATCGAACGGCTTCGTCTCGAACACGCCCATCGGTCCGTTCCACAGGATGGTCCTCGCGCCAGCGATTGCCGCGGCGAATTCCTGTGCCGATTTGGGTCCGATGTCGAGCATCGCTTCGCCCGGCGGAATGGCGTCGCGCGCGACAGCATGCGCTCGCTGCGGCGCGTCGAGTCCTGTGCTCACCAGGGCATCGACGGGAAGCAGCAGCTTGTTCCCGGCGCGGCCAAGCAACTCCCTCGCCATGTCCACGCGATCGGCTTCGACGAGCGACTTGCCGGTCTCGAGTCCCATCGCCTTGAAGAACGTGCACGCCATCGCGCCGCCGATGATCAGCGTATCGACCTTCGGCAGGAGATGCTGGATAACGTCGATCTTCCCGGAGATCTTCGCACCTCCGAGGATCGCGACGAAGGGTCGTTTCGGATTCTCTAATGCAGAGCCGAGGTAGTCCAGCTCCTTCTGCATGAGCAAGCCGGCAACCGCGGGCTTGAGGAAGTGCGCGACGCCCTCGGTCGACGCATGGGCCCGGTGTGCAGAACCGAACGCGTCATTGACGTAGAGCTCGCCGAGCATGGCTAACCCGCGCGCAAGTCGCTCGTCGTTCGTCTCCTCGCCGCCCAAAAATCGCGTGTTCTCGAGCAGCACGACGCGGGAGCTGGGGTCGCACGCCGACTTGATCGCTTCGTCGGTGTCCGTGCTTTCAACGAAGCAGATCGACTCGTTCGGCAGGAGCTCCTTCAGCCGTCGTGCAACGGGCTCGAGCGAATACTTGGGTTCGGGTTTTCCCTTTGGCCGTCCGAGGTGCGACAGCAGGACCACTCGCGCTCCGCGGTCGAGCAGCGCGTGAATCGTCGGCAATGCCGCGCGAATGCGCGTGTCGTCGGTCACGCGCTCGTGGTCGAGCGGAACGTTGAAATCCACACGGACGAGCGCACGTTTCCCGCGTACCTCGGCGTCCGTCAGATCGTTGATAGTCTTCTTGTTCATCTCTTTTTAACGCCGCGAACTGAGACGCCACGAGGAGGGTAGCGTCCAGCGTTGAAGCTGCCCTCCTCGTGCCTTCTCGGTTGCGTTGTTATGGGTTAGAGTCTCGCCCCAACGTACCGCAGCAGATCCACGCACCGAGTCGAGTACCCCCACTCGTTGTCATACCAACCCGACACTTTCACGAGCACACCATCCACGACGTTCGTGCTCTTCGCGTCGAGGATGCAGGAGTGCGGATTGCCGATGTAGTCGGACGAGACGAGCTCCTCTTCGGTGTACGCCACCAGACCCTTCATCCGGCCCGTCGCCGCCGCCTTGAACGCCGCGTTGACTTGCTCGATCGTCACCGGCTTGTCGACGATGACGGTGAGATCCGTGAGCGACACGTCGGGTGTTGGCACGCGAATCGAGATGCCGTCGATCTTGCCTTTGAGCTCCGGCATCACGAGCGACGTCGCCTTCGCGGCGCCGGTCGTCGTGGGAATGATCGACAGTGCCGCGGCGCGAGCGCGCCGAAGGTCCTTATGCGGCAGATCGAGGATCTGCTGGTCGTTGGTGTAGCTGTGCACCGTCACCATCGAGCCGCGCACGAAGCCGAAGTTGTCCTTGATGATCTTCACCATCGGCACGAGACAGTTCGTCGTGCACGACGCGTTGGAGATGATCGTGTGCTTCGCCGAGTCGTACTTCTCCTCGTTCACGCCGAGGACGATCGTGATGTCCTCGCTCTTGGCCGGCGCCGAGATGATGACCTTCTTCGCGCCCGCGGTGATGTGCTTCTTCGCGCCGTCGGCGCTCGTGAACTTGCCCGTCGACTCGAGCACGATGTCGACGCCGAGGTCCTTCCACGGCAGCGCCGCCGGATCCTTCTCAGCGAAAACTTTGATGTCGTCGCCGTCGACGGTGATCGAGTTGCCGCCGGCTTCGACCACGCCATCATACGTGCGGTGCACCGAGTCGTATTTGAACAGGTGCGCCAGCGTCTTCGTATCCGTGAGGTCGTTCACAGCGACGAACTCGATGTCCGCGACGTCCATCTGCTTCGCGGCGCGGAGCACCTGCCGTCCGATCCGACCGAACCCGTTGATTCCAACCCGAATAGCCATCCGGTCTCCTGAAGTACGGTTACCACCGGTCGCCGAGTGCGGGCGCCCGGCCGAAGGTGACAAAGCTAACAACGCGTGCACCGCCATCGCAGAGCGCGGCAGCGCACGCGTTCAGGGTGGCGGCTGTTGTCACGACGTCATCAACGACGACGACATGAGCGCCGCGCAATGCGGTTCGCGCGGAAGTCCGCGCGGAAAACGCGCCCGAAACGTTGCGGAGTCTGTCCCCTGGTGTCAACCGCGTCTGCGTCTCGGTGTGGCGCGTGCGCGTGAGCACTGTGTCCCACACCGGTATCGACCATCGCGACGCGAGCGCGTGAGCGAGGTGTAACGTTTGGTTATAGCCGCGCTGGCGCTCGCGCCGTGCCGAGAGTGGAACGGGAACCAGCGCGGCGCGCTCCTCGACGACGTCGATCGGCCAATCCAGCCGCGACATGCGCAGAGCCATCTCAGTCGCAACGCGGTACCAGCCCTGGTACTTGAGCGCGTGCACGATGCCGAGCCCGGTCTCGCCCGCTGCCCAGCACACACTCCGCGCGGCGCGGACGTACGGCGGCAACAAGGCGCACCACCGGCAGTCCTCGGCATATGTCGGATGGCCACAGCGCTCGCATCTCGGCGACGGCAGCAGTGAGATGCGGGCCCAGCAGCGTCCGCAGACGATGCTCGATTCTCCGCGATCGAGCAGTCGCTCGCACACAGCGCATGCGCGCGGCAAGAGCAAGTCGGCGAGTGCCGTCCAACCTGTCGTGCCCAGCTTGCTTAGGCGTGGAATGCTGAGGCTCGACACGAATCAGCCGAAAAAAACGCCAATGCGGAAAAAAAACACGAATCTGCACTTCCGCCGTTCAGCCGTTACGCCGAATCGCCCCCCACATCACCGATCGATCCGGCGCAACGCCGAACCACCGTTCGAACGCCAGCGCGCCCTGCTCGATGAGCATCCCGATTCCATCGCAGGTGCGATGTCCGCGTGCCCGTAGTTCCCGCACCCACGCCGTTTCACCCGGCCGGTACACGAGATCGATCACAGCGCTCGTTGGCGCAATGAGCGCTGGGGCCATCGGAAATGCGTCGTCGCGCAGGCCTACCGACGTGGCGTTCACGACAAGATCGCATCCTGCGACGACACCGATGTCGTCGATCGGTTGCGCCACGGAGCGAAATCGCTCACACAACACGCGCGCGCGTTCCGGCGTGCGGTTGTAGACATGCGCATAGCATGAGTGCCACGACTCGACTGCAGCGAGAACCGCCGCCGCGGTTCCCCCAGCGCCGAGGACGCCGACCGTGAGATCGTGCGGCGGCCCACCGAGGAGATTCTCGACCGCGCCCGTGAAACCGCCGACGTCGGTATTGTCGCCCGCGAGATGGCCTTTCTCGTCGATCCAGAACGTGTTCACCGCACGCACGCGGTCGGCGATCGGCGTGTGCAGCTCACACGCGTCGAACATTCGCTCCTTGTGTGGAACCGTGACGTTCCCCCACGCGCCGAGCGCACGCAGTCCGTCGATCGCGCGCTCGAAGTCTACGGGTGGAATGTCCAGCGCCTCATATCGGACGGGAATCTCCGCCGCCTCGAGCGCCGCGTTCTGAAACGTCGGCGAGAGCGAGTGGCTTACCGGATGCCCGAGCAGCACCAACCGCCCAGGCAGGCGCATCACGCCGCTCCCGAGCCGCGCTCCGCCGTGATGCGATCCAGTGCGCGACGAATCTCGTCCTCGAGCTCGTCCGCCGTCGCGCGGTAGACGTCGAGCTCCATCCCGATCGGATCGCTGATCGCGCGCATCGACGCGCCGTGCGACGCGAAGTCCGACAGCAGGAACGCCTTGCCTGCTCCACCGAGCGCTTCGATTCGCTCCAGATGGTGCGGTCCCATCGCGAGCACGAGATCGGCATTCTGCACCATGTCGCGCGTGAGCGTCTGCGCGCGGTGGGAGCCGAGATCCATGTTGCGCTCGATGCCGATGAGCAACGAGCCGTCGCTGGCGGGCGATCCGTCATGCGCGCTCGTTCCGGCGCTCATCGCCTCGACGTCCGTCAGCCCGCGCTCGATCGCGATCTTGCGCGCGACGGCTTCAGCCATCGGACTTCGACACGTGTTGCCGGTGCACACGAACAGGATCTTCATCGCCCCGTCCTGATGCGAGCGAAAACGCAGGATTCTGGCATCTCGATACAAGCTAGCGAGCGGAGGATCACGCGTCTCCGATCAGGTTGGGGACGCTCTCGCGCAGCGTCGCTGCCGGGATGGCCCCCGGACGAATCACTCGGGGCCGTGGGCCCGTGCAATCCACCACCGTTGATGGTTCCGACGGCGTCAGCGTTCCCGCATCGAGCACGCGCAGTCGCCCGCGCGCCACTTCATCGCCCCACTGCTCCAAAATCTCGGCCGCGGACATCGCTGGGGGAACCCCCGGCCGGTTCGCGCTCGTGGACGTGATCGCGTCGCCATGCGCGCGGATCAATCGCGCGATTCCCGGATGACTCGTCCATCGAACCGCGACGCCGCCTTCAGGGCCGCGCAGCTTGGGCGGCACGCGCTTGTCGCCGCCGGCCAACACGAGCGTCAACGGTCCGGGCCAGTGCCGCGCGACGAGATTCGCGGCATAGCTCGGGAGTCGGAGATCGAGCCGGTCGATCATGTCGGGTCCGGCGATCAGCAACAAAAACGGCTTTGCGGGCGGCCGCTGCTTGAGCGCGATCAACGTATCGACCGATTCACGGTCGATACCGCCGCCGAAACCGTAGACCGTTTCGGTTGGGTACGCCAATACGCAGCGGTTGGCCAGATGGGCGAGCGCCGGCCGGAGCGCCGATTCGATTTCCTCGGCGGACCAGAACGGAATCGAGAGCGTGTCGGTCCTCATTCAAGAAGTGTAAAGAGGGCCTCCGCCCGTGCAAAGTCGGCGTCCTCGGTCAATTTCATCGCCCGCTCGCTGCCGCGCACGACGACCACCGGAATGCCAAGCCGCTCGCAGAGCGCGGCATCGTCCGTTGCGGTGAGGTGCTGCTGTTTGGCCTCGCGGTGCGCCCGCACGATGACCTCGCGCGGAAATCCCTGCGGTGTTTGTGCCCGCCACAGCCGCTCCCGCTCGACCGTGCGGACGATCACGCCAGATTCATCCACTTCTTTCAATGTATCGACGACCGGGAGCGCCGCGATCGCGCAGTGGCCTTGGCGCACCGCTCCGATGACTCGGTCGATCGTCGCATCGTTCACCAGCGGACGCGCGGCATCATGGATCAGCACGATGCTCGCTTCATCCGGCAAATCCTCGAGTCCGTTGGAGACCGATTCCGTTCGCGAGCGCCCGCCCGTCGAGATCATCAGCCGGTCGATGTCGCACTGGAACACCCACGGCGGAGGGTCGGCGGCGTACGCCATCGGCAACACGACGACGACCGACACCACGTCGGGCCTCGCCATGAATGTTTGCAGGCTATGAAGCAGCGCCGGCTTCCCTGCCACCCATCGAAACTGCTTGAGCTCCGTGCCGCCCGTTCGTGTGCTGCTGCCGCCGGCGACGATGACGACGCCGACGTCTCGGCCGTTCTGTGGCGTCATGAAAAGAGGCGGCGCATGAGGTCGTTCAACGTCTTCACGCCGATCAAATCGACGTCGCGGCTCGCGCGCTTGGGGACCGCGCGCTCGGCGAGAAACACGCGTCGCATGCCGAGGTTCGCTGCTTCGGCGATGCGCCGCTCGATCTGCGACACCGCGCGAACTTCGCCGCCGAGTCCGACTTCGCCGACGAAGACGGCGTCATTCGGCAGTGGTCGATCGTAGACGCTCGACGCGAGCGCCGCGGCGACGGCGAGATCGCCGCTCGGCTCGCGGAGCTGTACGCCGCCGACGACGTTCAAGAAGACGTCGAGCTGTGCGAAGCTGAGATTGGCGCGCTTGTCGAGCACCGCAAGCAGGAGCGCGAGCCGACGTCCATCGAATCCAGTCGCGACGCGCTGCGGTGTGCCGAAGCCGGCTTTCGCTGCGAGCGCCTGAACCTCGACGAGCACCGGACGCGTTCCCTCGAGCAATGCGGTGACAGCGCTGCCCGACGCCTGACTCGTCCTGTCGCCCATGAACAGCTGCGACGGATTTGCGACGGGCTCGAGTCCCTTCGCCGACATTCGAAACACGCCGATCTCGTCGACGCTGCCGAAGCGATTCTTCGTCGCGCGCAGAATGCGATGATCGAGCGTGCCCTCGCCCTCGAAATACAGAACAGTGTCGACGATGTGCTCGAGCGTCTTCGGCCCCGCGATGCCGCCGCCTTTGGTCACGTGACCGACGACGAAGACCGTGGTGCCGCTCTCCTTCGCATACCGCATGAGCCGCGCGGCGCACTCGCGAACCTGGCCGACGTTGCCCGGCGCACCCTCGAGATCGGCGGTGAACACGGTTTGAATCGAGTCGACGATCAGCGCCGATGGTGACGCCGCCGCCGACGTCGCGAGAATCGTTTCGAGATTCGTCTCGGCGACGAGCGACACCTCGGACGCGCCGCCCTCCAGGCGATCCGCGCGGAGCTTGACCTGGAACGCCGACTCCTCGCCCGAGCAATAGATCGTCGCGTGTCCCGCTGCCTCGAGCCGCGCGGCGACTTGCAGCAACAGTGTCGACTTGCCGATCCCCGGCTCGCCGCCGACGAGAATCATCGAACCCGGAACGACACCGCCGCCGAGCACGAAATCGAGCTCGTCGAGGCCGGTCTTCCACCGGGCGGTGTTGGTGCCGACGACGTCGCGCAGCCGAGTGGCAGACGTGATGTTGCCGCCCTCGGCGAGTCCACGCGCGCCGCCGATGCGCCGTGCACTCCCAGAGGTTGGCGTGAGCTTGGGCGCTACGAGCTCCTCGACGAGCGTGTTCCACTCGCCGCACGTGTCGCAGCGGCCCTGCCACTTGGCGTGCTCACCGCCGCACTCGGTGCAGCGATAAGCCGTCTTTGTCTTCGGCATGGGGGAAAGTTAGCTGACTGGCAGAGGAAGGCGCATACGAAACGTTGCAGTCGCGCCTATAGTGTTGCTGCGCGCCGCGCGGCGAGCGACGAGCACGTGTCGGAGCGCGTCCGGCGCACGGCATCTGGAGTCAGGCCGAGTGATTGGCTGGCGTGACGGGTAACCCCGAACTCATTCCACACGTCACATGGCCGCCGTCCACCAACAAACTGCACATAAGAGAATCCGGAACCTCGCGGTGTGCCGTCAAAAACCGAGCGCCTAGCGGGGAATGGAGACCCTCGCTCAGGCGGCCTAATGGGACGCGCCGCACGACTCAAACGCGAACGCCGCGACTCGTCCGGTCGGGCAAGAACTCCGAGAACTGCGAGTAGCACCAATGGTCCAGGTGCCGAGCTTGCTCAGATTTGGCACTTCTCAATAAAAAGGCGAATTTCTGGACAAGGATAGCGCCCTGACCGTGGTGGTAGCACGCGACGACTTCTCGGACGCATCAATGCAGGTGGCGCTCGACTGGGCAAGGCGATACTCTCCGTCTCTTGCCGCGGTCAATCGGATAAAGCGTCGCCGGGTCCGGTATGCTTACACAGAGTTATATGATGCATTTCACATCGCCGAGCAGGCGATCATTCCCAGCGACGGATTGACGTTGGCCGCGATCGATGAAACGCGTGGGCTCATCGTCCCGGACGGAACGTACCGCTACTATACTTCGATTGGCCAAGTCGACTATGCGACGAATTACGCGTACTACTACGGGTAAGGTGACGATCACAAGAATTGCGCGCCTCGGTGCGGTGGCGACGGTTGTCCTTTGCGCTTGCTCGAGCGCTACATCGCCGGAGACGCCATTTTTGCGGATCGAACCCACCGCTCAAACGTACGGACCTGGCGAAATCGTCTCAGCGAATTTTCGAAACGTGGGTACTAGCGATATTGGGATTGGCACGTGCCAGGACCGACTTCAGCGTTTCGACGGCACCGCATGGTCCGACGTCGCCACGCCAGACGCGCCGAACTGTGGCGAGGTCCTAGCCATCATCCAGGCTGGTGCCACCAGGGCCGGTGCACTCGGGGTCGTCCCGGCAAACGCCCTTGCCGGCACGTACCGATATCAGCTCGCCTCTGGCTTCCTGATCGACACTCAGCGGCAGCGGACGCCGCTCTCTCGAGCCTCGCTCATTTCGGCGCCATTCCGAGTGGATTGAGGCACGGAGACGGGTGCTGCGTGCGGATGAGGGAGCGCGAGACGCGGAGGAGTGCGGGTTACGCCGGAGTCCTCCGCACCCGCCAATCGCCGATCACGATCGCTGGGTGAAGTTCTCGAACCTCGTGAACTGCTTCTGAAAGAATAGATTCACGAGCCCCGTCGGTCCATTTCGCTGCTTGCCAACGATGACCTCCGCTTTTCCCTCGAGCGAGTTGCCGTCCTTGTCCGTCGGGCCGTCGTAGAACTCCTGGCGGTAGAGGAACATGATCAAGTCGGCGTCCTGCTCGATGGCGCCCGATTCACGAAGGTCGGAAAGCTGCGGCCGTTTGTTGTCGCCCGTTCGCTGCTCGGGCGCACGCGAGAGCTGTGACAGCGCGACGACGGGCACGTTCAGTTCTTTGGCCAGGGCCTTGAGTCCGCGTGAGATCTGACTGACTTCCTGCTGACGGCTCTCGGAGTTCGCGGGGCCCTGCATCAGCTGGAGGTAGTCGACGATCACCATACCGACGCCAGATTCGGCCATGAGGCGCCGCGCCTTCGAGCGCATCTCGAGCAGCGTGATGCCGGGGGTGTCGTCGATCCACACCGGGGCTGAGCTGAGAATGCCGGCGGCGCGCGCGAGGCGCGGGAAATCGTCGTCGCGGAGCAAACCCTTGCGCAGCCGCTGCGCGTCGATGCGCGCCTCGGACGTGAGCATTCTCTGAACGAGCGACTCCTTGCTCATTTCGAGCGAGAAGAACGCGACGGGCACGTTCGTCTCGATGGCGGCGTGCTGCGCGATGTTCAGCGTGAATGCCGTCTTGCCCATCGACGGACGCGCGGCGACGATGATCAGGTCGGCTGGCTGGAAGCCCGACGTCATCTCATCGAGATCGGTGAATCCGGTCGCGACGCCCGTGACGCTCTTGCCGCCCTTCGAGAGCGCCTCGATGCGCTCCATCGTCGGCCAG
>Ga0070681_10001028_pt1 | contig 23639 bp, 18 predicted proteins | sample KBSC83BmetaG_FD_65650 | JGI IMG/M metagenome (GOLD analysis project Ga0070681, IMG submission 65650) | Corn rhizosphere microbial communities from Kellogg Biological Station, Michigan, USA - KBS C8-3B metaG | ecosystem: Host-associated > Plants > Roots > Rhizosphere | place: USA: Michigan...
AAAACCGAGGCTCTGCAAGCGATTCTCGACGAGCTCGCCCAGACCGATCCACGTGCGAAAAAGGTCAAACCGCAAGAGCTCATCGACACGCGCTATCTCGATGAAATGGAAAAAACCGGATTCTTCGATCAGCTGTGGGGTAAAAAATCATAATGCTGCGCCGCATAATTTCTCTAGTGCTGTTCTGTCAGATGGTAGCTCCCGTCGGGCTCTCGGCCGCGGAAAAAATGGTCGGCATTCACTCCGCCCGAGTCATGTCGCAGTCGTACCCGTGGATTGCCGAGGAAGCCGGCTTGTTCAAAAAATACAACATTGACTTTGAACTGGTATTCATCGCTTCTTCCGGGATCGTTACGGCAGCTCTGTTGGGTGGTGATGCGGATATGACGCTCACTGGAGGCGTCGGCAATGTACGTGCGTACGTGCAAGGCTCGACGGACGTGGTGTTCATTGGCGATGTCAAGAATACTATGACCCAGACGTTGGTCGCGGGCGGCAATATCAAGAAACCGGAAGACGTCAAAGGAAAGAAGATCGGAGTCAGCCGGATCGGCAGCAATACGCATTATTTCAGCATCCAGGCGATGCGCCGCTTCAATATGGAGCCCGGACGCGATTTTAGTTTTGTCCAAACGGGCGGCGATCCGGAGACTTTCGCCGCGTTGGTAGGCGGAGGAATCGATGTGGCATGTCTCACCCCCCCAACCGATGCCATGGCCCTCGCCCAGGGTTATCACTATGTGGTCTATGGCCCGGATCTTAAAATTCCCTACGTCGCCACGGCCTTCGTCACTAAGCGCTCCGTGATCGCCAAGCGGAACCAGGCGATTGGCCAGTTTATGCGCGCCATGGCTGAGGCTTCCAAAATTGCCCATACCGATCGTGCGTTCGTCTACAAAGTCTTGGGCAAGTATCTGCACGTGACCGACCGCAAAGTTCTCGACGCCGCTTACAATGCCGAGATCAAAGTCCTCGAACCCCGTTTCGCGATTAAGAGCGAAGCGCTGGAGGCGATTCTCGAGGAGGTGGCTCAGGTCGATGCGCGCGCGAAAAAGGTGAAACCGCAGGAGCTAGTTGACAGCCGTTATCTCGATGAAATGGAGAAGAGTGGATTTTTCGATCAGCTTTGGGGTAAGAAATAGCTCGGGAGGAAAAAAGCCATGGAACAAACAATTATTTCGTCGGATTCTCACGTGATTGAAGTCCCGGATCTATGGGAAAAAGGCATGCCGTCCTCGTTCAGAGAACGAGCGCCTAAGGCGTACTTCGACGACAAACGTGATGCCTGGATGTTCGGCTCCCCGGAAGTCCCGACTCAGGCGGTGGGTGGTTTGTTCATGGCCGGGCAGCGACCCGAACAACTCGAAAGCTTTCGCCGCGCGGGCTTTTCCGTTGCGCGCCCCGGCGGCTGGGACCCGCTCGAGCGTATGAAAGATATGGTGACCGACGGCGTGTCCGCCGAAGTTCTCTATCCAAGCCTCGGGCTCGGCTTGTATTGCATCGAGGATGCCGCGCTGCAGGAAGCATTGTTTCGCACCTATAACGACTGGGTGATGGAATACTGCCAAAAAGTTCCGGACCGGCTTTACGGCATTGCGCTGATCTCGATGTTCGATGTCGATCATGCAGTTGCCGAAATGGAACGCTGTAAAAAGGGCGGCATCGTCGGCACGATGATCTGGCAAGTGCCACACCCGACATTTCCATTTACTTCGGATCACTATGAGAGATTCTGGGCGGCATCGCAGGATCTCGATCTGCCGGTGCATCTGCATATTTTGACAGGGTTCGGCGCTAGCATGCACCGACAGACCAGCCACGGAATTAACCGCTATCGAATCGGCGTGCAGCAGACCAGAGAGATCGAGGACGCGTTGTTCGACATGATTTTTTCCGGAGTCTTGGAACGTCATCCTAAATTGAAGATCGTCTCGGTCGAAAATGAAGTCGGCTGGATTCCGTTCTGGCTGGGCCAATGCGATAAGGCCTTCAAACGCCATCGCCATGCGGAAAAGGTACCGATGAGCCGGTTGCCGAGTGAATATTTTGCCGAGCAGATTTATGCGACCTTCTTCAATGATCACGTGGGCGGCAAGATGTTTTCCTGGTGGGGAGTCGACAATTGCATGTGGTCCAATGACTACCCGCACCAGAATTCCACTTGGCCCCACTCGCGCGACGTCATTGCCCGCGACATGGCTGATCTGCCCGCCGCGAGCCGCGACAAATTGCTGAACAGCAACGTGAGAAAATTATACAAGCTGAACGCGCCGGCTTCGCTGCCGAAAGCGGCATAGACACGAGCCGCTGACAAGAAAAAAACGAGGAGAACACGATGGAATTGCGTGACGCCATAAAGGTCCTGGATTCGGATGCGCATGCTCGGGATTTCGACAACGAGATCAGACCGTATCTCCCCGAGCCGTACCGCAATCAAAAAGCGTCCTTCATTCCGGGCGAGCACTACGATCGCAATCTCGGCGGAACCTTAGGGCATTCCGGCGCGGCCGTCGAAGAGAGATTGGCTGCCATGGACACCCAGCACATCGATAGGGCGGTGTTGTTTCCCACCAGCGGCCTCGGCATCGGGCGGGTGCGCGATCCGCAGTTTCATACCGCGATCTGCCGCGCCTACAATGATTTCATTTCCAACTACTGTACGGCCTCGTCGCGGCTAAAAGCGGTAGCGAATTTGCCGGTTAATAATCCCGCGGAATGTGCCAAAGAGCTGAACCGGGCCGTGACCAAGCTTAGCCTTTGCGGCGGCATGTTGGCGGCGCAAGCGCACCGAAAAAACCTGGGAAGTCCGGAATTTTATCCGCTCTACGAAGAGGCACAAAGCTTGGACACGCCAATAACGATTCATGCGTTCGGCGGCGACGAGCCGGGCAGCGAGGTGTTCGATCAGTTCATTTGCTTGCACACGACCGGACATCCCTTTCCGGTGCTGCGTCAACTGACCGCAATGGTGTTCGGCGGTATTCCGGAAATGTTTCCGAAGCTGCGCATCGGCTATCTGGAAGTCGGCTGCGGCTGGCTGCCGTATTGGGCGGAGCGCATGGACGAAGAATGGGAAAAACGCGGCAAACGAGAGGCGCCGCTCTGCAAGAAGAAACCCAGTGAATACCTCTACAGTGAGAATGCGTACTACGGCTGCGAGCCCGAAGAGAAGATGATCAGTTATGTGGTCAATGAGATCGGCTCCAAGACGCTGATGTATGCATCGGATTATCCTCATTGGGACATGAGCTGGCCGGAATCCGGCAGTATTTTGTGGGCGCGCGAAGATCTCTCGCTCGACGCGAAAAAGGATATTCTGCTCAACAACGCGAAGCGGTTTTACAATTTATCGTAGCAATCGGGACGAACAAAAGCGCTGTGTGATCTCATTGTCATTCTGAGCAGAGCGAAGGATCTGTCCTAATTTACTGTTTAAAAATCAGGTGTCGCGTTGCTCGAGATGACGTGGTCGTGCTGAAATGAACGCAAAACCGTCACCCCCGAATGCTTTAATCGGGGGTCCAGTCCGAATTTCGCCTGGATTTCCGCTAAAGACACGCGGGAATGACGAACTCACCAGCGCAGTGGCACTAAGTATCACAGGAGATGACTCCTCTTTTGCCCATTGCGCAATAACCTTATGAACCGCGACAGAATCGGGAAGCAGATTCTTCGTCGCTATGCTCCTCAGAATGACAGGTAAAGCGAAGCGATAGCATTTAGTCACACAAAGAAGGGATATGTAAAATGATTCAAACTAAAGGATTGACCGGCGCGCAATCGATGCTGCGCGTTCTCGCTAAAATGGGCGTGGAAAAAATCTTTGCATCGCCGGGATCCGAATGGTCGCCGGTCTGGGAAGCGCTCGCCGAGCCCGGTGTGGAAGGCATGCCGCAATACTACAGCACGCGCCATGAAGAAGTGGCCGTGGGAATGGCGAGCGGCTATGCCAAATCGACGGGTAAACTACCGGCCGTAATGATTCACACGACCGTCGGCTCGCTCCATGCAACGATGGGCATGCGGGCCGCGGTGCGCGAGCAAGTGCCGATGGTTGTTCTCACCGGCGAATCCGTGGGGTTCGGTGAAGACGAAGGGCCCGATCCGGGAGGTCAGTGGCTCGGCCACCTTTCGAACATCGGCGGTCCCGCCAAGTTGGTCGAGTCGACGGTGAAATGGAGCTTCGGCATCAACAACAAAGCCATCCTGCCAGCGACGATACAGCGCGCCTGCCAGCTCGCCATGGCTGCGCCTAAAGGGCCGACGTTCGTTTCATTGCCGATGGAATATCTGTTCGCGAAAATGATCAGAGATGTTCCAGGAGAGCATGGTTTTGCGCCCGGCGCTACGGCCGATCCCAAAGGCATCGAGGAGCTCGCCAATTTGCTTGCGGGCGCGAAGCATCCGGTGATCGTCGCCGAAGACGCCGGACGCACAGAGAAATCAGTCCATTGTTTAGTCGAAATTGCCGAGCTCTTGGGCTGCGCGGTTTGCGAAACCCGCAGCACCGGCGCGGTCAATTTTCCGCGCGCACATCCGTTGCACAGCGGTTATGATGCGAAGAAAGCCTGTTCCAGCGCCGACGTAATTCTGTTACTGGCTGTAATCGCTCCCTGGCATCCCGCTTCGATTACACCAGCAGCCGGAGCGACCGTAGCGCTTCTCGATGAAAATCCTTTCCGTCACGACATGCCGTACTACGGTTACCAGGCTGATCTCGCTTTGACCGGCGAAATTGAAAGCTCGCTGGAGAGCTTGCTCACAGCGCTCAAAAAGAAAGTCTCGGCGAGCGATCCTTCGCGCAAGCAGCGCGCCGAGGAGCTGGGCGGAAAGAACAACGCGCAGAGGAAGGCCTGGCGCGACGAGGCGATTGCGCTCGCGAACCAGAAACCCATGGATACCCGCTGGGTCGCCCACGAGCTCAGTCAAGTTTTGCCGTCGGATGCCATGATCGTGGACGAGACCATAACGCACCGTTTGGCGCTTCATCGTTATCTCGACGGAGTCAAGGCAGGGTCGTGGTTCGCGGGCTGCATCGGCGGCTTGGGCACAGGGCTTTCGACCGCCTTGGGTGTAAAGGCTGCGAATCCTAAGCGTCCGGTAGTTTGCGTGATCGGCGACGGCTCGTTCAATTACGATCCCGTGCCTGGAGTGTACGGTGCCGCCCAGGAGCACAATTTACCGTTCTTAACAGTTATGTTGAATAATCAGGGCTATCTATCCCAAAAATCTGGGATTCCGCGGTATTACCCTGAGGGCTGGGCGGTCCAGTCGAAGAATTTTTCCGGACTGCATATCGCGCCTTGTCCGGAGTATTCACAGATCATGAAAGCGTTCGACGGTTACGGCGAGAAGGTAGAAGAGCCGGGCGAGGTGCGGAAAGCGATCGAACGTGGTCTTCGCGCTGTCGCCGGCGGCCAGGCGGCGCTGGTTGATATTCGACTCAAGCCGGTGGAGCAGATCGTTGAGCGGGGCGAAGGGTAGCAGATCTCACAAGCTGTCTAACTCTGTAACGTCGGTGCGCGTAGTCACACGCTGCCGACGTTGCTATTTTAGAATACAGGCGAGAGTTTAGATGACCGGTAGTTTTCATGATCGATTGGTCGCGGCGCGCGACAACAATCACTCGAAGGATCACCCGTTCTTCAATTTATGGGCAGCGGGAAAGCTGACCAAAGGACAGACCGCTTTTTACTGCACGCAACATTTTCATTACGTCACGGAATATCTCAACTGGCTTGCTTACGAGGCTTCGCAGATTCCGCACCGGGACGTGAAAACCTATCTGCTGGAGAATTTAGGTGACGAAGAAAACCCCGAGGATCGCCATCTCGATATGCTCAAAGACTACGCCGCGGCAAGCGGTGAGGAGCGCGACTCGGTGGAGCGATCCATTGTGTTAGGAGGCACCGATCAGTTACAGAATTGGGGCTGGCGCATGGTTTATCAAAAGCCTTGGCAGGCGGCGCTCGCCGGAATGTTTATCGGTTTGGAGTCTCAGTTTCTCGATATCTGCAAAAAAATCGTTCCGGCGCTGCACCAATACTATGGCTATCAGCCGCATGCTCAGGAGATTCGTTTTTTTGAGGAACACATCCATGCGGATGAAATTCATGGCGCGAAGGGCTTTGCGATCGTTGAAACATATTGCACCAGCGCTGAGCTGCAAAACCTCGCTGTGAAACAGATAGAAGAAGCGACTGTGCGCCGATGGCGCTACATGAACAGCATTTACTGGTACGCGCTGCACGGTAAGATCGATGATACACCGGCAGTGAATGAGCGGACCGCTTGATCCAGTTTTACTAGAGACTCATCGGAGTGTGTCATCACCGTCGAAATTCAAGAATTGTCATTCTGAACGAAGTGAAGAATCTGAACACAGATTGGGTGCATTGGACGAGATCCTTCGGCTTCGCCCCAGGATGAAACGGATGATCAAAGGGAATCATCCATGAGCATACGCATCGACGGCGGCACGGTAGTCGGCTGGTCGGGCACGAGTCACGAACTCATCCCCAACGGAACCGTGTTGATCGAAGGAGACTCGATCAAATTTGTTGGCGCGGACAAGTCGCAACCCGCCGATCGGGTGATCGATGCATCGGAAAAACTCGTGTGCCCCGGATTTGTCAACTTGCATGTTCATTCCCAACTGAACATCGGCGATTATTTGCTCACCGATGTGACCAAAAAAGATTATCTCGCCGCAAACTGGTTTGTTTTCGGTGCACCGCTTAAAGAGAAAATGGAAACGCCGGCGCCTCAGGCGGTCGCTATGGGGCGGAAGTATGCCCTGTATAGCGCGCTTCGAAACGGCGCGACAACCGTTTTGGATCCCGGCGGCGGCCCCGGCGCGCTCGAAGATTATGTTGCGATCGTCGGCCAAACCGGCGGCCGGGTATTTTTCAGCCCGCCGTTCCGCAGCCATGACATCTTGACGGATTCTGAAGGTCGGCATTACTACGAAGAGCGCGCCGACAAAGGCCGTCCCGGACTGAAACTCGCCGTCGATTTCATCAAGAAATTTCACGGCGCACACAACGGCCGCTTGCAGGGAATTCTAAATCCTGCGCAGGCCGAGACCTGCGAGCCGTCGCTTTTGAAGGAAAGCGTCGCTGCCGCCGAGGAACTGGACGTGCCGATCCATATTCATGCGGGAGGAAATTTCCGCGAGTTTCTGGAAATTCTGAACCGGTATCGAAAACCCGTAGCCGAGTATCTCGCGGACACGGGAATTCTCGGCTCGCGCACGACCCTCGGCCACATGGCGATCACCGGCGGCCATTCACGGGTCGATTATCCCCGCGGTGACGAACTGAAAATTCTAGCGGAGACCGGGGCGACGGTCGGCCACTGCCCGCACAAGTGCGCCAAGATGGCGTTTGCAATGGAATCTTTCGATCAGTACCTGGCGGCCGGTGTGCGAGTCGGCCTCGGCACCGATACGTATCCCCTCGACATCATTTCGGAGATGCGTTACGCATCGCTGATTTCGCGACTAGTGGATCGCAATGCTTCTGGGGCGAGAGCGGCCGAAATATTCAACGCCGCAACCATTGCCGGCGCAAACGCCTTGGGGCGCTCGGACTTGGGACGTCTTGGCGCCGGATGTAAAGCTGATCTGGTCATCATCGATCTGCGCACGACCCGGTATGGACCGGTGCGCGATCCCATCAATGCGCTCGTAGAATACGGCACTGGCGCGGACGTCCAAACGGTAATCGTCAATGGCGAAGTACTCATCGAAAATGGCCGTTCGACAAAGATCAATGACGAAGAGCTGTTCGCTCAAGCTCAGTCTGGCGCCAATCGCGCCTGGGATAATTGGGCAGCGCGTGACTGGAATGGCAGAACCGTGGAGCAGATTAATCCACCCGCATTTCCGACGAGAAGAAATTGAGGATTGAAAGTTTTTACCTCAATTCTCAACATAATTGACCCCGCTTGAATTTTCCGGCTATCAGACTGCAAACGTTGTTTCACCACGAAAAAGTTTTTTGATTAGAAAGGTCATGAATGCGTTACGGGTTCGTCATCGATCAGAACCGGTGCATCGGCTGTCACGCCTGCACGGTGGCTTGCAAGGAAGAACACAATATTGCGCTCGGCGTGAATCGCACTTGGGTAAAGTACGTTGAAAAAGGCACTTATCCCGATACTCGGCGCCATTTCGCTGTACTGCGATGCAATCATTGCGACGATGCTCCTTGCATAGAGATTTGTCCGACGGTTGCACTGTTTCGCCGCAGTGATGGCATCGTCGATTTCGATCATGAGCGCTGCATCGGGTGCAAGTCGTGTATGCAAGCGTGTCCTTACGACGCGCTCTATATCGATCCGGATCGCAACACCGCAGCCAAGTGCAACTTCGACGCGTCGAGGATCGACATGGGCTACAAGCCGGCATGTGAAGTAGTTTGCCCGACCGAGGCGATTCTTTCCGGCGATCTCGACGATCCCGACAGCCTGATCAGTAAACGCATCGCTCTGGAAAAAGTCAGCGTCCGCAAACCCGAGAAGGGTACCAAGCCAAAACTTTTCTACGTCGGCGTCGAGGGCGACCTGCTCAATCCGACGATGATGGAGCCGCAAGCGAGCCACTTCTGGGCCGACAAAGATCCAGGCGAAGATTTGTATGCTTTAAAGACCACGAACCCGGACCGGCCGATTCCTGGCGTCGCACGTGAAGTTTACGATGTGCCGCACAGCCGACCCTGGGGCAACAAAATCGCCGCGTATCTCTGGACCAAGTCGATTGCGGCAGGCCTGGTGGTTTTGTCAGCGCTGTTCTCGAATATGGGGTTTCAACAGGACGCCGTATTGCTCGACGTGATCAGCCCTGCGCTGTCACTGTTGTTTCTCGTGATCACCATGGCGCTGCTAATTCTTGACTTGAAAAAGCCCCAGCGATTTTTCTTTTTGTTGACCAAGCCTAATTTTAACTCATGGTTAACACTCGGGGGTTATGTGCTGATGATCTTTGGAGCATTGCTGGTGCTCTGGTTGGCGCAAATTTATCTTCAAGGCCGAGTCTCGCCGTGGGTGGTTTGGCCGGCGGCGCTCTTCGCGATCGCTTCGGCCGGTTATTCGGCCTTTCTCTTTGCCCAGGCTCGAGGTCGCGATTTTTGGCAGAGCCCGATGCTGTTCTGGCACTTGCTGATAAAGGCAGTGCTCGCGGGCGCTGCAGTGTTTATATTGATCGGGGCTCTCGAATTCGTAACCCCGTATCAATATGTTAGCCAGCAGCTGTTTGTCTGGCTGATTAATATTTTATTGATCTCGTTACTCGCAACGATGGCGCTCGTTTTCGGCGAGTTGTTCACGAAGCACGGCGCAACCGATATGATTCGCGCTAGTGATCTATTGTTGAAGGGGCCTTTAAGCAAATTATTTTGGCTTTGCTTTGTTGCCGCTGGGGCTTTGTTACCCATGGCGCTTTTTTTCGTTCCGCTCGGATCGCCGGTTCCGGTTTACGTTGGCACTCCTGTACTGGCGTTGTTCGGTTTGTGGATGTACGACCATCTCTGGATCAAAGCCGGACAAGCGATGCCGTTGAGCTGACGCAGTAGAAATCAGCAGCTTTTAGGTGTCAGCTGCCAGCCCGGCAATGGGTTTAAAAATTCAGACTGAAACCCTGACAGCTGACGACTGAAGCTTCTAAAGGAGTTGTGTATGAATGAACCGCGCATACCGTTGAATCCCGACGCGCAGGTACTCGATACTTCGAGCGCTCTGGCGAGCTATCCGCCGGTGGAAAAGTGGGATGATTGGGTCGAATACGACACTGCGCAATGGCCGCGTAAAGTCGAAAAACATTGCCACATCATTCCGACGATTTGCTTCAATTGTGAAGCTGCATGTGGCCTTTTGGGATTCGTTGAAAAGGACACCGGACGTATCCGGCGTTTCGAGGGGAATCCGGAGCACCCCGGCAGCCGGGGCAGAAATTGCGCCAAGGGACCCGCGACACTCAATCAAGTCAACGATCCCGAGCGGATTCGTTTCCCGCTCAAGCGCGTTGGCGCGCGCGGTGCAGGAAAGTGGCAGCGCGTCACGTGGGATGAAGCTCTCGATGACATCGCCGGCCGCGTGCGAAAGGCGCTGCTGGAAGAGCGGCGCAACGAAATCATGTATCATGTTGGACGGCCCGGTCATGAGCTGCTTTATCACCAACGGATCCTTCACTCCTGGGGCATCGATGGACACAACAGCCATACGAATGTCTGCTCGGCAGGAGCGCGCGCCGGCTATGCGTTTTGGTCCGGCATCGACCGGCCGTCGCCGGACCACGCCAATGCGCGGTTCATTCTGCTGCTGAGCTCGCATCTGGAAACCGGTCATTATTTCAATCCGCACGCCCAGCGCATCATCGAGGCAAAGAACGCCGGAACGAAAATCTGCGTCATCGACACTCGATTGTCTAACACCGCATCGAAAGCGGATTACTGGATATCGTCATGGCCAGGGAGTGAAGCGGCGATTCTTCTGGCGATGTGCAACTGGCTTCTGCAACAGGACCTCTTCGATCGCCAATTCCTGCGGCAATGGGTCAATTGGGAGGAATATTTACGCGAAGAGCATCTCGACAGACCGCAAACGTTCCAAAGCTTCATCTCGGTTTTGAAGGAACAGTACGCGCAATACACGCCCGAGTTCGCGGCTAAAGAGGCAGGGATCGATGCGAAAGTCATCATCGAGGTGGCGCGCGAGATCGCGAGAGCCGGTTCAGCGTTTTCCTCACATGTCTGGCGCAACACCGCGGCAGGCAATTTAGGCGGTTGGCAGGTCGCGCGCGCGCTGCAGTTTCTCGTCGTTCTGGTGGGCGCGGTTGGCACACCGGGCGGCACCGCGCCGAATGCGGCCAACAAATACGTTCCGGCGCCGCCGCTGATGCCGCCACCCGCTAAGATCTGGAACGAATTATTGATACCGCCGGAGTACCCGCTGGCGTTTTTCGAAATGAGTTTTCTGCTGCCGCATTTTCTCAAGGAAGGTCGTGGCAAGCTGGCGATGTACTTCACGCGAGTCTACAACCCGGTATGGACCAATCCTGACGGCATGAGCTGGATTGAAATGCTCTCTGACGAAAGCAAGGTCGAGCGCCACGCATGTCTTACACCGACCTGGAGTGAGACCGCATGGTTTGCGGATTATGTCCTACCGATGGGCCACGGATCAGAGCGTCATGATTTGATGAGTCAGGAGACTCAAGCCGCGCGCTGGATCGGCTTCAGGCAGCCAATTTTGCGCGTCGCGTTGGAAAAACAGGGAAAGAAATTCAACACCACCTATGAGGCCCACGAAGCAGCGGGAATCGGCGAGATCTGGGAAGAAGACGAATTTTGGATCGAGCTCTCCTGGCGCGTCGATCCGGATGGTGCATTGGGAATTCGCAAGCATTTTGAATCTCCGTATGAACCGGGCACGAAGATGACGGTCGACGACTACTACGGTTGGATCTTCGATAATAGCGTTCCGGGCCTGCCGCAAGCCGCCGCTGAACAAAACCTGACGCCGCTCCAGTACATGCGCAAATACGGCGCATTTCTTATCGAGGATCATGTCTATCGAGTTCATGAGACCGGCATTAAATCGGCGGAGCTGACGGACGCCACCGTCGATGAAACGAGCAAAGTTATCACGAAGAACGGCGCGGCGCTTGGTGTCGAAATCGACGGCAAGGCGTGCGTCGGATTTCCCACGCCGTCGCGCAAGCTCGAATTTTTTTCTAAGACTTTAAAGGATTGGAAATGGCCGGAACACGCCATTCCCGGATACATCAAGAGTCATGTCCATCCCGAGAATATTGATCTCAACGCCGGCGAAATGTTGCTGCTACCGACATTCCGTTTACCGACTTTGATTCACACGCGATCCGGAAATGCCAAATGGCTCTACGAAATTTCCAATCGCAATCCGCTGTGGATCAATTCGATTGACGCCCGGAACCTCGAAGTCAAGACTGGCGATCTGCTAAAAGTCCATACCGAGATCGGCTACTTCGTCGACAAAGTCTGGGTGACGGAGGGAATCAAGCCGGGCGTCATCGCTTGTTCGCATCATCTGGGCCGATGGCGCTTGGCTGAGGCAGAGGGAGGCGAGCGGTGGTCGACCGCGCTTGTGGATCTGAAGCGCGTAGGCGATGGCCAGTGGATGATGCGTCATGTGCACGGCATCAAGCCATTCAAGAGTAGCGATCCAGACTCGGAAAGAATTTTCTGGGAAGATGGCGGGGTGCATCAGAATTTGACCTTCCCGGTGCAGCCCGACTTTGTCAGCGGCCAACATTGCTGGCATCAAAAAGTGCGCGTGACAAAGCCCAGTGCCGAGGATAAATACGGCGACATTTTTGTCGATACCCATAAGTCCCACGACGTTTATCAACGATGGCTGCTAAAAACCCGCCCGGCGCCTGGACCGGGAAATCTACGCCGCCCGGTGTGGTTGCCGCGCTCCTACAAGCCGGCGCCGGAAGCGTATTACTTCGATAAGAAGCAAAGCTAAAGGCGAAAGCCGACGAAGTTATAAAACAAGCATCCAGAAGTCTCGGAAGTCCTGGATTCCGGGTCGCGCTAGCTATCGCCAGCTTGCCCGGAATGACGATCAAAGTCTGTCGTGAACTTCTCTTATATCCCGTAGTGTTCGCTCTGCTTGACAACAGATCTTCGGCTGCGGGATATCCACGCTAACTATTCAGCTGTCGAATCTTCCCATAGCACGGACGGAGGACGAACGTGAAAATCAAATGGCTTGTTTCAACCAGTTTGGCGATGGTTTCACTTCTAGGCCTAAACTCATGTTCGACCGACGTGCGGCGCCCGGCGGCGGAAAACGTTTCGGTGCGCGGCACGTGGTCGACACTTGCACCGATGCCGATTGAGATCGGCGAAGTCACCGCGGCCGCAAACGGTGAGAAGATCTATGTCATTGGCGGTACCACCGCCGATCTGGCCGATCAAAACCTCAATCAGGAATATGACATCGCGACTAACCGCTGGCGCAATCGCGCGCCGTTGCCCCGCGGCATGACCCATGCTGCGGCGACAGCGTTGAACGGAAAAATCTACGTGGTCGGCGCTTTCACCGCGAGCGGGCATGGCAATGCGGTCAATTGGGTTTATGAATACGACCCGACGAGTGATAGCTGGCGTGAGCGTGCGCCGCTCAAGAGTCCGCGCGGCTCGGTGGGTGTTACCGTATTGAACGGGAAGATACATGCGATTGGCGGCAGGGGAGTCGACAAAGTCACGGTCACCACGCACGAAGTCTATGACCCGGCGAGCAATCGCTGGAGCGAATTGGCGCCGCTGCCCAGGGCGCGCGACCATCTCGCGGTGGTTGCCGGCGATGGATTTGTTCATGTGATCGGCGGTCGATTGGATGCCTCATCGCAAAACGTCGATCTGCACGATGTATACAATCCCGCGAGCAATTCCTGGCAAGCGGGCCCGCCGCTGCCCACAGCGCGCAGCGGCGTCGCCGGAGCGCTCTATCAAGGGAAAATATTTGTCGCTGGCGGGGAGTGTCGCGACAAGCGCACTTATCCCGAAATGGAAGGCTTCGATCTCAAGAGCGGCGCCTGGGCATCTTACAGCCCGATGACCAAAGGTCGCCACGGATTCGGCGGTGTTGTGGTCGGACAAAACCTTTACTATGCGGGCGGTGCGACCGAATGCGGCGGCGGCGGGAGAACCAATGAGTTGCTAGTTTTCAATCTTTCTTAACGAAAACTTCCGTCAGCGCGTCCTGGACGAATCTGTCTCTGAGTCGGTGCGTTCGCTGCGCTCGGCAGATCGGATCAGGCTCGCCGGCTCTGCGCTAATTGACAGCTTGGAATCGCTCTGTTATCCCCACAATACTGCAGCCGGAAGGAACGCCGATCGATGCCGCAAGGAAAATTTGTCCGGACGCTTATCATTTTCCTGCTTCTTTGCTTAGCTCCGCGCATTGGCTACGGCCAGACCCGCACGAAAATGGTCTTCGGTTATGCCTCTATGAGCTCGGTGGTAACTACGCTCTGGGTGGCTCAGGAAAAAGGATTTTTCGCCAAAAACGGCATCGATGTCCAGACGGTGTTTATTCCCGGCTCGCCTACTTTGATCGCTTCCATCAATACCGGAGATGTGCAGATGGCCTATACCGGGGGCACGGCGACTTTGGGAGCAGCCGTGGGTGGTCTCGACATGAAGATCATCGCGGCGTTCTCCAATTTTGTCCAAACCGATCTTGTCGTTCGTCCCGAAATAAAAACCGCCGCCGACCTCAAAGGCAAGCGCATCGGCGTAACGAGCATCGGCGGCACCGGCTGGATGTCGGCAATGCTCGCCTTGGAACAGATCGGCATTAACCCCGAGCGCGACAAGGTTTCGTTGGCGGCGTTCGGCGATCAGCGGGTGATTACCCAGGCTCTCGAAACCAACACGATTCAAGGGGCATCCCTCGCCGGGATTTTTAGTCGGCGCTTGAAGCGCAATGGCTATAATTTTCTCGCGGAAGTGGAAAAAATTCCGCTGGTCGGAACCAGTATCGTCCTCAAGACGGATTATCTTGCAAGCCATCAAGCGCTCGTCAGGAGCGCACTCCGCGCGCTCCTCGAGGGACACGGCTTCGTGCTGAATCCAGCAAACAAGCAGGCGGTCATGGAAGTCATGACCAAAAAACTCGCGATCAATGATCCGGTGGCGGCAACCGACGGTTACGAGGATTATGTCCGACGAACGGACAAAAGAGCCTTCGTCGTGCTCGACGGGCTGAAAAATATTCAGCGCTTCATGAAGGTGCGTAACCCGAAGATCGGCGATATCGCGCTCGAACGCTTGGTGGACGACAGCATCATGCGCGAGTTTGAAAAGAGCGGCTTTCTCGATCAGGCATTGAGCGGCAAAGCCGCCATCCATTAACAAGGAGGAACCATGGCCATAGACGGTATGAAGGTGATCGATCTGGACAGTCATCTGGTCGGCGATTTGGAGAGCTGGGGACAAACCGTGGAGGACAAGTATCGTGAATTTTTGCCGCGCAAGCTGCCGACCAAGGACAACGAACGGCGCAAGACTTTGGTCGGCAATCAAATCATGATCGGCTCGGAGCTCGGCCGACAAAAAGCGGAAAAAAAAGAGTGGGTGACGGAAGCGGATCTCACACCGCAGGGCAGGGTCCGCAACATGGATCTCGACGGTATCGACGTTGCGGTGCTGTCGCCTAACTCGCCTGCCCTCGATATTCTCTGGTTTGTCGACGATCCGGAACTCGCCGCCGCATATGCGCGAGCGCAAAACAACTACATGAATTGGTACGCTTCACAGCAAAAGGGCCGCCTGATGTGGGCCGGCGTCATTCCACTGCAGGATCCGCAGGAAGCGATCAAGGAATTGCATCGCTCGCGTGAATTGGGCAGCAAAGCGCTCAATGTCAAAGCGACGCCGATTCCCGGCAAGGAATGGTCGGACCCGCATTTCGATCCGATTTTCGACGAGTTGGAAAAGACCAATACGCCGATTATTTTTCATGACACCAAGACGGGTTCCATGGGGCACGAGCGCTTTGCGAACAATTTTTTCTTCTCGCACATGGTCGGCCGCACTCTCGAAAGCATGGTTTGTTTGATGGTTTACCTCTGCGGCGGCGTGATGGAGAAACATCCCGATCTAAAGATTATCTGTCTTGAAACCGGCGCATCGCAGATGCCCTGGTGGTTGTCGCGGATGGACGAACACTGGGAAAAACTGCCGCACCTGGTCCCGTGGCAAAAACGCAAACCCTCGGATATTTTCAACCAAAGCGTTTACGTGGGTTGCGAGCCTTTCGAGGACGGCTTGTTTGAATGGGCCGTCGAGTACTTGGGCGGTGACCGTCTGGTGCTCGCCACGGATTCGCCGCACTGGGATTCGTCACAGCCAGGACAAGTGACCGAGCCCGTGGCACGGAGTACAAAAATTTCCCAAGAGAACAAGCGCAAGGTTTTGGGCGAGAACGCCATCCATCTTTTGGAACTTGGGCTTTAGCTCGAAGATTTGTCAGGTCACATTTGAGATCGTCGGCTAAACCCGAATGGATCATGCGCGCAAAAGCGCGCAGCCAGAATGTTGCCTGGAACGCAACAGAAAGCCAGGATTCCCGCTGGCGCGGGAATGACAGCGCCGGATTGGCAGGTGATTTCGGGAGGCAGCATGTCGAGAAGAATGCCGGTTCTAGTGATTTTTGCTTTGCTCGGCTTCCTCAGCACGGCGAACGGAGCAGTGCCCGGGAAGAAATTGGTCATCGCTTATGCTGCGATGAATGCGCGTGTGTGCCCACTGTGGGCGCCGCGCGAGAGAGGATTCTTTTCGAAATACGGCTTCGATGCCGAGCCTCTGTTCGTGCGCGGCGCTCCGACACTGGTCGCCGCAATGGCGTCGAACGAGATTGAAGTCGGCTACACCGGCGGCACGGCGGTGATCGGCGCGGTGGCGTCCGGCTCCGATCTGAAAGTCCTTTCGGCTCTCACCAATCGCGTGACCTATGATCTGGTGGTGAGACCGGGAATAAAGACGCCGGAAGATCTGCGCAACAAAAAATTCGGTGTGCAATCGATTGGCGGAACGGTTTGGATGGGCGCAATGCTCGCCCTCGAACACCTCGGTCTCGATCCGGACCGCGATAAAATCAGCATCATCGCGGCCGGCGATCAAACCGTGCTGGCGCAGGCGGTCGCCACCGGCACCATCGACGCTACGGTGCTTGATGGTGTGCAGAGCCGTCCGTTGCACGCGAAGGGATTTCCGATCCTTGCCGAGCTCGGCAATGCCAAACTGCCGATCTTGAGCTCGTCGCTTGTCGCGCGCGAGCCCTATATTCAGAAGAACCCGCAAATTGTCGAAAACGTCATGCGCGCGGTGATCGAGGGTGCAGCATTTTGTCTTTCGCCGCGGGAGAAGCCGAACACGCTAAAGATTCTGCAAAAATATCTGCGCATCTCAGAGAAGGACGCCGAAGAGGGTTATAAAGATATGGTCACCGGCCTCGACCGCAAACCCTACGCGAATCCCGCCGGCGTTACCAATGTTATCCGGCTGATGAAGCGCAGCAATCCGAAAGTCGAAAACGTCAAGCCAGAAGCTTTGATCGACGATCGAATACTCAAGAAAATCGACCAGAGCGGTTTCATCGATGAGGTGATGGCAAAGTACGGGGTGAAATAACCGGCGCGCCGCGCCGGTTATCCCGAGCCAGGGCGAGGGATCTTTCCTGTTCATTTGTTAGCGAATTAAGATTCAAAAATAGAAAAGAAGGGTTTCTCCCATTGCTCGAAATGACAGTTGCTGAAATCCATCGATAACGAGGATATTGATGTACATCGACGGTGATACGCATTATTGGCCGCTGCGTTTTATCGACAAAGTGAAACACCCCGGCCGCGGGCATCTCGAAGTCGTAGAAGATAAAGGCGACATGCTTCGCTATGGCGAGGTTGTTCCCGGCAAAGTGGCGACCTATTATCGCGACGGCAAAAAGATTCATTCTTTCAAGGAAGGGCGGTGGAGCATTTTGTTGCGGGCGGAGTTTATGAAGAAGGACGGCTTCGATGTTCAGGTGCTGATTCCGGACAATCGCCCATTGATTTATGAGTGCGATGCCGAGCTTGGCCGTCAGTTGGCGCGCGCCTACAACGATACCGTGGCTGAAGATATTCAGGGCGACAACCGCTTTATCGGCGTGGCCTGGATCTATCTTCCCGACATCGACGAGTCCATCAAAGAACTGCGCCGGGCGGTGAAAGAATTAGGCCTAAAGGCGGTAAAACTCAACGGCGGTTGGGGCGATGGCGATCTCGACAATGAAGTCTTGTTTCCGCTCTATGAGGAGATCGCCGATCTCGACATTCCGATTCTGCTCCATCCTGCCGCCCGCGTTTTCGAATTGCAGCACAGCCATCCCTGGTTGGTGGGAGCGGAGAGGTTTCAAGGATTTCAGCATTTTCCCACCGCGCTCGGTTTTCCTCTGACTTATATGGTCAGCGCGGCACGTTTGATTTTCAGCGGGACCTTGGATCGGTTTCCCACACTGCGGTTTGGCTTCTTCGAGGGCGGCATCGGCTGGGTTCCCTGGCTGATGGCCACCCTCAACGCGCATACGCCAGGCGAAGCAGGTGTTTCCGTAGCCGTGCAGCAATTCTTCGAAGGGAAACAGAAAATAAGAAGAGCGCCCAGCGAATATTTTAAGCAGTTCTATATTGCCGCGGTTTCCTGGGAATCGTACCTCGCTGATACCGTCAATGGCTGGCGCGATCACAACATCATCATCGGCAGCGATTTCGACCACGGCGACGCCGTGGCCACCTGGCCGAGAACCGTCGACGTGATCAAAGGCATGGCCAACTTATCGGCGGAGGATAAAGAAAAAGTCCTGGGCAAAAACGCCATGAGAATGTTCAATCTGAATGGCGATGCACTCATCCATTGAAGTGCGTCGGCGATTCTCCGCGCGAAACCGTACTATCAGACGCATCAGCGCGGCGTGAAGATCATCGGCGCGACCACACACATCGTCGCCGATGACCTCGACACCGGTCAAATCATTGCGCCGGGCGTGATTCCTGTAAATCACACGTATAGCGCCGCGGCGATGGCACAAGCGGGCCGCGACGTGGAGAAAGTCGTGCTCGCCACGCGTTAAGGTTAGTCCTCGAAGAACGCGTGCTTTCGTACGGCCATCGAACCGTTATTTTCGAGTAAGTCTACTCGTTCGCTGCAATGTCCTTTCAAGTGTGGCGAAGAATCTTGCTCAGATGCTCGGTGGGGATTCCGAAGCGGCAACTCGGAAGGATTTCTCCCGTTAATCGAAATACAGCGAAGAGCCCGACACCAAAATCGGTGCGCTATTCATAGTTGGATCGATTGAGCACGGCGGCAGGCTCAATTGACAACTTTGGCGGCATCCGATAAATCTTTTTGCATAAACTTTTTCATAATCTTGTCAGGAGGCCTGCATGGCTAAGGATCTCAGAACTTTCATCGCGGATTGCGAGCGCCAGCTGCCGGGCGAAGTGATTCACATCACCAAGCAAGTCAACCCGGCGAATTACGACGTCACCGCGATCATCAAGCATTTGGGCGCGCAGAAGAAATTTCCGATCATTATTTTTGATAATCCGCTGAATTTGAACGGCAAAGTAGGTCCGATCAAGCTGACCATGAACTGCGAAATCTCGCAGGGAAAAAGTCAGATTGCGTTGGGCATGCCGCGCAGTGCCAGCCGGCCGCAGATGGCGGAGAAGTGCCTCGAAATGGAAGAGCACCGGGTGCCGCCGACCATCATCTCCAAAAAAGATGCGCCGGTAAAAGAAAACACCATGACCGGCAAGGATGTCGATCTTTACCAGATTCCGATCATGCGCCATCACGAAATGGACGGCGGGCCGTACATTGTCCTGTCGACGATCACCAAGGATCGTAAATCCGGAATTTACAATCTTTCCTATCATCGGATGGAGGTGAAGTCGAAAAATTCTACCGCGTTATATGCATCGCCACGCCATCTCTGGAAAATTTTCAAAGATTACGAGGAAAACAATCTCGAAATGCCGGTTGCGACAGTGCTGGGGCATCATCCGGCGTTTCATATGGGCGCCTGTTACAGCGGTCCGTTCGAGGTCAGCGAATACGATGTCATCGGCGGTTATCTTGGCGAACCTGTGCGTTTGGTGCCTTCGGAAACCTTCGGCGATGACTTGCTGATTCCCGCGGATGCGGAAATCGTAATTGAAGGGGTTTTGAAACCCGGCGGCCGCGTGGTCGAGGGACCATTCGGCGAAGCCCCTGGCTATCTCGGCCCGCAACGCTACACGACTTGCGTGCACTACGAAGTCCGCGCGATCAATTACCGCAACGGCGCGATGTATCAGTCGGTCATTACACCGGAAGGCGATAAACCCTGGATGGACCTGCCGCGCGAAGGCGCGTATCTGCGCCGCTGCCGCGAGGCCGTTCCTGGCGTGACGGCGGTATGCAAGCAGGGTCGCCATGCGCACTACAATGTTTTTATTTCGATGAAAAAGATGTCGGAGGGCGATCCGGGTCGTGCCGCTGCGGCCGCGTTAACCTTCGATCACACCAAGAATGTTTTCGTCTTTGACGAGGATATCGATGTGTTCAATCCAACGGACATCCTCTGGGCGATTGCCACCCGGGTGCAGCCGCACCGCCAGATTTCTATTCTGCAGCCGTTGTTCCGAGGCAACTTTCTCGATCCATCGCTGGTGGATGAGATCAAAACATCGGGCATGATCGTCGATGCCACGAAGCCATTGGATCGGCCGTTCTCACCGGTGTCCAAGTGCCCCGACGAAGCGATGGAGCGAATCAAGTTGGAAGAGTTCGTGCCTGGCGAGGTGCTGCAGCACATCCCGATGGATCGGACGACATACTGGGCATAGCAATCGGAAATTTTCTGCGCAGACGCAGAGAACGGCACTTTCTGTGTCTCCAACGGAAATCGATAAGCAAAACACAACTAAGGGGTGAATCATGGGTCAGGCGGTAGAGATTACCTGTCCGAAGTGTAAGAAAATTTTTGTGGTCAATCCGCACATGCTCGGGTCAGGAATGAATTTTCATTGCCCGTTCTGCGATCTTTATTTTCCCGAAAAAGACAGTCCCAAAATCCGCAAGTAGCTCGTCGTGCCGCGGCGATCGAAGGCCAGGCGGCTGTTCTCTTCCGTATCATCCAAATGACAACGAATGAAACCTTTTCGGTTGTAGGAACCAATGCGCATCGCGTCGATGGCATTGAAAAAGTCACCGGCAAGGCAATTTACACCACGGACATTCAGCTTCCGGGCATGGCCCACGCCAGAATCCTCAGGAGTCCGCACGCCCACGCGCGCCTTGTGAGCGTAGACGCTTCGAAAGCCAAGACGCTGCGCGGCGTGATCGCGACCCTCACTCGCGACGATATTCAGGCGTTCAATTATAAGTACGGAGCCACCTATAAGGACCAGTCCATCGTGGCGGTGGACAAAGTGCGCTATGTCGGCGATCCGGTGGCCGCCGTTTTGGCCGATGATCCGGCGATCGCGGAAGAAGCTTTGGAGCTCATCGAGGTCGAATACAATGAGTTGGCAAAGGTCACGAACATCGAAGAAGCGATAGCGCCGGAGGCGCCACTGGTGCATGAAGCCGGGGTGGCACGTGCGGAGCTTCGCGGTTCGGTTTACGGCGCGCCCGAGCGCTTCAACGGAACGAATATTTGCTACTATCTGAGTTTTGGCCGCAAGGACATCGCGAAAGGATTTGCCGAAGCTGAGCATGTTTTTGAAGATACGTTCCGCTTTCAAAAAGTCCAACACTACTCGTTGGAGGCGCACAACAACATCGCCTATTACGACGGCGAGAAGCTGACCGTGTGGGCCTCGTGCCAGGACCCGTTCACATTACGCGACCACTTGTCGGGAATTTTTCGCCTGCCGCTCAGCCGGATTCGCGTCATTGTTCCGTATGTCGGAGGCGGGTATGGCGGCAAACTTTACGTCAAGGCGGAGCCGATCGCCGCGGCGCTCAGTTGGATCACGCGCAGGCCGGTTAAACTCCAGCTCTCGATCAATGAAAGTTTCAAAACGGTAACTCGCCACCCGGCGCGGGTCACGATTAAAACCGGCGTAAGCAAAGACGGTAAGTTGATTGCGCGCGATTGCCAGGTCTATATGGATACCGGCGCTTATGCAGACGCGGGCCCGCGAGTGACGCAAAAGGCTGCGTACCGCTCGCTCGGGCCCTACAACATACCCTACGCCAATGTCGAGGCGTACGGTGTCTATACCAATACGGTGCCGGCGGGCGCCTTCCGCGGTTTCGGAGCGCTGCAAGTGACTTGGGCATATGAATCGCAGATGGACATGATGGCCGAACGACTCGGTGTCGATCCATTGGAGTTTCGGCTCAAGAACTTGCTCCACAAGGGTGATCTTTACACGGCGGGCGATACACCCGTGGATTGCGATATGAAGGAAGGTCTGCTCAAGGTCGCCGATGCGATCAAATGGCAAGAGCAACCAACCGAGCGCAATCGGGGAAAGGGCATCAGCTGCTGTATCAAAGATGCCGGCGGCACTTACAAAGTCGCCGGCGCGACCGTCAAGATGTCGTCGGACGGGAGTGTGATGCTGCTCACCGGTACAGTCGAGATCGGGCAAGGCCCGCGCACCGCGCTCAGCCAGGTGGTCGCTGAAGAGCTTTCGCTGCCGATGGATCAAATTGGCGTGGCGCAGCTCGACACCGATGTTACCCCCTACGATATTTCGACTAGCGCGAGCAGCTCAATGGTCGTCATGGGAACGGCAGTCCAGCGCGCCGCGCAGGATGCCCGCAAGCAGTTGCTGCAGTGCGCATCGAAGCTGCTGCAGCAAAAAGTCGAACATTTAAAGCTCCACAAGGGTCAAGTGGTTTATGGCGAAGGCCCACCGATTTCCTACAGTAAAGTGATCGTTGACTATTTCGGCAGCAAGGCCGGAGAGATTATCGGTAAAGGTCTTTACAAAGATAAACGCAATCCCAAGGCGGTGCTAGGATCCACAACGACCTTTTGGGAGGTCGGTTGGGGTGGTGTCGAGGTCGAAGTCGACCCGGATACAGGTGTGGTGCATCTGCTGAACTACGTTTCCGCCTGTGATGCCGGCAAGGCGATCAATCCCGAGCAATGTATCGGGCAAGACGAGGGCGCGGTTTTGTTCGGCATCGGTCATACGCTCATCGAAGAGATGATCTATGAAGACGGACAATTGCTCAATGGAAATCTGGTTGACTATAGCGTTCCAAGGTTTGGCGATGTGCCCGAAAAATTCGAAACCATTCTGATCGAGAACCGCAATGGTCCGGGTCCATTCGGCTCCAAGGGAATCGGCGAAGGCGGTCTTCTGCCGGTCGCATCGGCGGTCGCCAACGCCATATCCCGTGCCGTCGGTGTGCGCATTCAGGAACTGCCGCTCACTCCACCGAAGGTGTGGCGCGCGCTGCAGGCCAAAAACCAACTTAAAGCTTAGCTTGCGATTAGCTCAACGATTGCTTTAATCAGCGAGCCGGACAGAGAATCGTCGTGAGTGGGAGTCCAGACGATTTCGGCTGGTTCCCACGAAATTATTTTCGCGGCGGCGACGTCACAGGGCAGCGCTGACACTGACCGCACAACCAAAATGGGTATCGCTTCCGCTCTACCCAGGCTACGCGTACTTCTCGAAACTACTAAAGCTCAAGGACTGTGCCGCACTCCGTGCATTTCGCCAGACTTGGATCGCTTTTGAGAGCGGCTGTCGCTTTGGCTACCGCATCACCAGGATCATCGAAGCGAACTTCGGTCTCGTAAAGCTGATGGCCGCAGTTTTCACAGGGCCAGATAAAACTGTCGACTTCGTCCTTGCCACGCTGCCGTTCCACCACATAAGTCCATGAGCCGTCGCCGCGCCGCGGCGAGTGCGGAGTATTCTTGGGCAGGAGAAAAATATCGCCGGGCTGGAGCAGCGCGATGTTCTGCTTATTATCTTTAAGGTAATGGAGCTTGAGCTCGCCTTCGAGCTGATAAAAAATCTCGTCGCCCGGATTGATGTGGTAATCCTTGCGGCGATTGGGGCCGCGGGTCACGAAGGCGATGAAGTCCGAATCGCGCCA
>Ga0070681_10001030_pt1 | contig 23631 bp, 26 predicted proteins | sample KBSC83BmetaG_FD_65650 | JGI IMG/M metagenome (GOLD analysis project Ga0070681, IMG submission 65650) | Corn rhizosphere microbial communities from Kellogg Biological Station, Michigan, USA - KBS C8-3B metaG | ecosystem: Host-associated > Plants > Roots > Rhizosphere | place: USA: Michigan...
CCTGCGGCCATGGCGGCGGCAAGGGCGATAAACCTCCGGCGGTCGAGTTGAGAGAACGCGAACATGATCCCTGGCGAGTCGAGGATGGCGCCTCGGAGAATTCCGCCGCGGAGTCGGAATGTCAACGCCGATCGGTGGGCTCTGCTCGGGGGCCGTTGCCGCCCCGCTGCCTCGACGGTCTACCTGGGGAGCAACCACCTATGCGTCGATTCTCATTCGCCTGTCTTGCCGTCGCGCTTCCTGCCGTCCTCGTCGGCGCGCCGACCCATGTGGCCGCGCAGGGCTCGCCCTGGGCTGCTGTCGACACCACTCGTCTCCTTCTCGGGCCGAGCGCGTATCCCAAACTGCCAAGCGAGGTACGGGCCGATCTCGAGAGACGCGGGTGCCGCATTCCGCAGGCGTCGGGTCCCGACGTCTCGAGGAGTGAGCAATCGCACCCGAACAATGTCCTCGTGGGCGCGTTCACCGGTCGCCGCACTCGGGACTGGGCCGTGCTCTGCTCCGTCGCGGACACGTCCCGCATCCTCGTCTACCACGACGGCCGGCCACAGCGCGTGGACTCACTCGCGCCACATGGCGACGCGCTCTATCTGGCCAAGGAACGCGACGCATGGGGGTTCTACCGCGTGCTCATGAGGGCGACGCCGGAGCAGATCCGTCGGCTCGCCAGGGATTGGGGCGATCCGGCGCCGCCGCGACTCGACCATCTCGGCATCGAGGATTACTTCGCCGGGAAGGCTTCAGAGATCCACTTCTTCCGTCTCGGGCGCTGGCAGCTGTTTCAGGGCATGAACTGAGCGCGCGAAGAGTGGTGGACGCGGCAAGCTGTCTTATCTTCGTCCACCATGCGAAACTGCCCTCTTCGCGCGCTTGCAGCGCTCGTGCTCGTCGCCGCGCCACTGCGCGCCCAACGTCCCACGCTTGCGGTTGGCGTCAGACCGTACGTCGCCGTCGACACGCCAGTGGTCGCGCTCACCCACGCGCGAGTCATCGACGGCACGGGCGCGCCCGCCCGTGTTGACCAGACGCTCATCATCCGCGATGGTGCCATCGCGGCCCTCGGCGACACACGATCGGTCACGGTTCCTGCCGGCGCCCAGGTCATCGATCTCACCGGGAAGAGCGTGATCCCCGGGCTCGTGATGGTCCACGAGCACCTGTTCTACCCCACCGGGCCAGGCGTCTACGGCAATCTCGCCGAGAGCTTCACACGGCTCTATCTCGCCGGCGGGGTGACGTCGATGCGTACCGGCGGGAACATGAACGGCTTCGGCGACTTTGGCATCAAGCGCGACATCGACGCTGGGAGGAAGCCCGGGCCATGGCTCGACGCGACAGCGCCCTACCTCGAAGGCCCGGGCCTCGGCTTGGATCAGGTCCACGACCTCAGCGGAGTCGACGACGCCCGGCGGATGGTGAACTTCTGGGCGGACGCCGGCGCGACGTCGTTCAAGGCGTACATGCACATCACGCGTGCGGAGCTGGGTGCGGTCGTCGAGGAGGCGCACAAGCGCGGGCTCAAAGTCACCGGACACCTCTGCTCCGTGACCTATCGTGAAGCCGCGGCACTCGGTATCGACGACCTCGAGCACGGCTTCTTTGCATCGACCGATTTCGTACCGGACAAGAAGGCTGACGAGTGTCCCGGCCAGGGCGGCGGTCAGGCCGCATTTGCCGCCGTCGATCCTAACGGCGAGGCCGTGCGCTCCCTGATCGCCGACCTCGTTAGGCGACACGTCGCGCTAACGTCGACGCTCACGATCTTCGAGACCTTCGTTCCCGGCCGCCCTCTGCCGCCGGGCCTGGACGTCCTGGAGCCGCAGCTCCGGACGCAGTTCGAGCAGCGGCATGCGGCCGTCGCCCGGAGCGCTAGCTCGCCATATACCGCGCTCTACACGAAAGCAGCCGCGATGGAGCTCGCCTTCGCCCGCGCCGGCGGCCTCCTTCTCGTGGGCACCGACCCGACCGGCGGCGGAGGCGTGATCCCCGGATACTCGAACCAGCGCGCGCTCGAGCTGCTCGTGGAGAGTGGCTTCACGCCCTCCGAGGCGATCCGGATCGGAACGTTGAACGGCGCAACCTACCTCGGCCGCGCGGATCGCGTCGGGTCGATCGCATTAGGGAAGCAGGCGGATCTCGTCGTCATTGCCGGGGATCCGTCGGCCCGGATCGGCGACGTGCGCAACGTGCAGCTCGTCTTCAAGCAAGGTGTGGGGTACGATCCGGCGAAGCTGATCGAGTCGGTGCGGGGGAAGGTCGGACTCTTCTAGAGCGTGAAGAAGACTGTTCTTCTCTACGGCCTTCTCGGCGGGCTCCTCGTGGCGGGCCTCAAGCTCGTTGAGTATCGCTATCTCGTGGTCGAGCACTCGATCGAGATCTATGGCGGGATTGTAGCTGCCCTCTTCTCGGCGCTCGGGATCTGGCTCGGGCTCCGCCTGACGCGGCCGAAAGAGACGGTCGTGGTAAAGGAGGTCCCGGTGCCGGTGGAGGTCCGGGTGCCGCTGGAGCCATTCGTCCTCAATCGCGAGCGGCAGCAGCAGCTCGGCATAACCTCGCGAGAGTTGGAGATTCTCGCCGCGATCGCCGAAGGCTTGAGCACCCGCGAGATCGCCGCCAAGCTCTCGGTCAGTGAGAACACCGTGAAGACCCACTCCAGCCGCCTTTTCGAGAAGCTGCAAGCGAAGCGTCGGACCCAGGCGGTGCAGATCGGGAAAGAGGCTGGATTGATCCCCTGAATGGGTGATTTTCGCGCCTCCCGCGCAAAATCACCCATTCGCATGACGCGCGATTCTGCGGTGCGCGGTAAGGTGCCCGCCGTTCGACTCCCTCCACCTCAGTCGGCGCCAGGAGCGCATACCAAATGAAGAGAACAGTCTGGACCTTCGGCCTCATCTCGGGGGCGATCATCTCCGTGATGATGGCGATCACCGTCCCGTTCGAGGAGTCGATTGGCTCCGACCGTGGCCTGGTCATCGGCTACACGACGATGGTGCTGTCGTTCCTGCTCGTCTTTTTCGGGATCCGATCCTATCGGGACAACGTCGCCGGCGGCTCGGTGAGCTTCGGCCGTGCGTTTTCGATCGGCATGCTGATCGTGCTGATCTCGTCGCTCTGCTACGTGGCGACGTGGGAGGTCATCTATTTCAAGTTCGCCCCGAACTTCGCCGCCAAGCTCGAGGCGTACAACATCGAGCAAGCGCGGAAGAAGGCGTCGTCGCCGGCGGAAGTCGAAGCAAGGGTGGCTGAGGCAAAGGTGTTCAGCCAGCGATACCAGAATCCGTTCTTCAACGCCGCAATCACTCTCCTCGAGCCGCTGCCGGTGGGGCTCCTGATCGCGCTGATCTCGGCAGGCGTCCTGCGGCGAAGACGGGGTCACGATTCACACACCGCCTTCGCGACGTCGACGAGTTGAGAGGGCCCTCCGCCGATGCAATTCGCCGCGAGGGTTGTGGCTCGCCGAGGACGGATCGCGACGTCGCTGGACCAGTCCAGGTGCGAGAAGGCAGTGCCGAGACGACGGGCGTCAGATCGACGGCGGCATCAGATATCTGAAATCGCCCCTTATCTCACGCCTCCCGTCACGCTCCTGGCCTCTCGCACCTGGACTGGCTCTCGACGTCGCGATGTCCGCTCGGAGCGAAGATCGACCCACGCACGGGGCTCGTTAGGCGGCCCAGCAATTCTTGTCGAAGCGGCCTCGGCGGCGCGTACATCCCCGAAAATTCGTGACGCGCATGACAGCGGATGTTTGAACCCGTCGGTATTTACCCCGGCACCTCAAACAGGAAGTTGCGTCATGGCAATCTGGAAGGAACCGACAAATACTGCACCCAAGGACGCGCCGGTGATGACTCCGGAACCGACGGCGAAGCGAGAGACCGAGGTGCCGGCAGATATCACGCCGACCGCGGCCCGTCGCTCGACGCCTCGTGAGGCACGGGAGTCCGTCATCGCGGCCGATATCACGATCACGGGAAAGATCGATGGCACTGGCCACATTCGCATCGCGGGGCGCTTCGAGGGTGACGTACATATTCAGGGCGACCTCACGATCGACGCCGGAGCGAAGCTCACCGGTGGCGTCCGTGCCAACTCGGTGACGATCGGTGGCGAGATCGAGGGGAACATCGAGAGCGCCGCGAGCGTGGAGATTCTCTCTACCGGCATTCTCAACGGCGACCTGAAGGCCGGAACGCTCACGGTGGCGTCCGGATCGCGGATGCGTGGCCGGGTGGAGTTCGGGTGGGGTGACGAGCGCGATGAGCTGCCGGCCAAGTCATCGCTCAAGTTGGGCGCGCGCGCGGCGTCGTGAGCACCGTTCGGAAGACGCCGGCGGGCGCGACGCGCACCTGCCCGCACTGCCGGGCGGTGATCCTGCAGAGCACGAGCGTCTGTCCTTCGTGTCGGAAGCACCTGCGATTCGCTCCAGGTGCGGGTGGGGGTGCAAGCGCCCCCACCTTCGCTCCGCTCCGGGTCGAAGGTGCCATCCGTCACCGGCATCCGGGCGAGGCATGGGAGTACGCGGTCGTGGTCTCCATCACCAACGAACGTGGTGAGGAGACGAGACAGGTTGTCGGTGTCGGCGCGATCCAGCCGGGCGAGGAGCGCAAGTTCACCGTCTCGGTGGAGGTCTTCGCACCATCGATGCTGATCGAGGAGCCGGAAGAGGAGAACGTCGGGGTCTCGTAAGCGCTGTCGCGGGGCAAGGCGTATGATCATGTCGTGTCGATCCACGTCGTCCTCGTCCACCCCGAGATCCACTGGAACACCGGCAACGCGGGTCGGACCTGCCTCGCGACCGGCGCCACCCTGCATCTCATCGAGCCGCTGGGCTTCTCCCTCGATCAACGCGAGGTGAAGCGCGCCGGGCTCGATTATTGGGAGCACGTGGATCTTCGGGTCTGGCCAAGCTGGGGCGACTTCGAGCGCGATCTCCCGTCACTCGGCGAGCCGTTCTTCTTCTCCACCAAGGCGAAGCAACTCTTCTGGGACGCCCCGCTTGGCGCCCCGGAGAGCGTGGTCCTCGTCTTTGGCCGGGAGACGGGAGGGCTCCCCAGCGAGCTTCACGAGCGGTATCGTGATCGCTTCGTGGTCATGCCGATCCGGTCACCGAAGGTGCGTTCGCTCAACCTTTCCACGAGCGTTGCGATCGGCGTTTACGAGGTACTGCGGCAGCGACATGTGAAGGGTCGATGATCGAAATCGAGTACGCAAAGCATTCATGAGCTCCTGGGCGGAAATCACGTCTTCCGGTGCGCTGGCGGTGGTGGTGTTCGACGCCATCGCCGCCTTCGCGTCGCGCAAGATGGAGGTCCCTTATGGTTGGGCGACCGTGGGCTCGTGGATCCTGTACGGCGGCTTCGGCTATCTCGCGGCGGGCGCGTTCCCGGCTGCTCCAATCCGGGCGGCGTTGTTCACGGGAATCGTGCTCGGCCTCACCGATGCGACGGCGGGGTGGGCGACGTCCTGGATGATCGGCGCGGGACGCGTCACCGGGTTGACCATCTCGAAGTGGCTGCTGACGGCCATCTCTGTCGCGGGGATCGCCGCCGGCGTGGCGGCGTTGGGCGGAGTCGCGGCATGACGCGCCTAACGATTGGAAGCGTCGCCGCCGTGCTGATCGTGGCCAGCGCGGGCTGTCGCACGGCCCTCGCCCCCGCGAGCGGCGAGCAACCCATGCCGAACGCGTCCCTCGCCGGTCTCTGGACAGTCGTGTTCCGGCTCGACAGCGTGCGAGCGCCCGGGACATCGCCGGCTTGGCAGCGTGGATCCTTGCTGGAGACGCAGGGACGACTCCGACTCACCGATTCGACCACGAGTGGCAACGTCGTTCGGTCGAGCATCGACCTGGACTTCACGCCACTGCTCGGCCACCAGATCTCCTGCTTCGAGCCCAGGCCGCGCGCGACGGGCGTGGACCGTCAGGGCGACACGGTGACGTTCCGATTCACGCCGGGGACGGCGGATTGCGGCTTCGGCGCGAGTGGTGTGATGCGCGGCGATTCCCTGATCGGTAGCTGGGACGAGACCAGCTTCATTGGGCCGGTGGCGGCCGGGCGCTTCGTGATGACGCGATCGAGTCCATAGCGCCGCAACATTGGATTTGCATTTGTCGGCCGCCGCCTTATGATCGAACAGTTGGGCTCGCGGGCCGTCGTCGACGTGCACTGCCGTTAGGCGGGCGCCTGTTCTCTTCCTGGGAGGCACTATGCCGCGCATGCTCTTCACACCGCCGACGCGCCGTCTCCTTTGGTACTGTGGGGCTCTCGTAGTCGCCGCGTCGTGCATGCACGGCCGGCGCGATACCGGCCCGGCCAGCTCGCCGATGGTGACAGCGGAAGACATCGAGCGGAATCCGGGCACGCCGATCGAGCAGATCATCGAGTCCAAGATCCCGGGCATCATGGTCACGCGCACCGGCAACGGCGGCATCGCCATCCGCATTCGCGGCACGTCGTCGTTCTACAGCAGCAACGACCCGCTGTTCGTCATTGACGGCACGCCGATCGACGCCGGACCGGGCGGCTCGCTCGCCGGCGTGAATCCGTACGACATCGAGACCATCCGCGTGCTGAAGGATCCTGCCGATATCGGGATCTACGGCGTGCGCGGTGCGAATGGCGTCATCGTCATCACGACGAAGCGTCCGGGCGGGCGCGACAAGCCGCCGTCCACCTGACGGTGCCTCGCATCGAGTCCGTGCAGCGAATCGCGCGCGTGGCCACGGTGGCCTTGCTCGCTGCTGCCACGCCCCGCCTCGCGATGGCGCAGCAGGCCGCTGCCCCCGCGCCGACGCCGCCTAACGACTCGGCGACGACGACGTACCGGAGTGCCGCGCTGAGCATCGCGCCGCGCTGGGACGGCCTCGCCGTCGTGCGCGGCAGCAATCGGCAGATGGTCGCGAATCTCCACTTCTTCTGGCCGCGCGACATCACGCCCGAGCTGCGTGGCTCCGACACAACCGCGATCGGTCTCGACTCGCTGACGCACCATGCGCGGCGCGCCGTGGCGCTGCGCCGGGCGGGAGCGGGGTTCACCGATCTCGGCATCCTCACGATGACGGTGGCGGTCGTTCGCTCTCTGCGCGACGGGCGGTTTGCGACACGTGATCAACAGCTCGCCGCGGCCGCCGTCGGCGCGCTGGTCGTCAGCGTGCCGCTCCAATTCGCCGCCGACGGAGAGCTCAGTCGCGCCGTCTGGTGGCACAATATCCGCTTTGCGCGGTGACGAGACGGCTGCACCGCCGATTCCGCTGGGCCGTCAGGCGGGGAATCGGTGCGGCTGCAGTCGCCACGACCGCGGCATGCGCGAACCGGTCGCTGCCTAACGCCGACTGGCCGGTGACCGGCGGAGACGCCGGCAACTCGCGCTACTCGACACTCGACCAGATCACCCGCGACAACGTCGCGCAGCTCCGTGTCGCGTGGGTGTACCACACGGGCGACATGCCGACGGGTGATCAGTCGCAGATTCAGGCGACGCCGATCGTCATCGACGGCGTGCTCTACGCCACCACACCCGCCCTCGCAGTGATTGCCCTCCGCGCCGATCGCGGAACCCTGCTCTGGCGCTTCGACCCAGTCGGCGGCGGCAACCGCGCCGCGCACGTCAACCGTGGCGTCGTCTACTGGACCGACGGGGTCCGGGATCGCCGCATCTTCGTCACCGCGGGCCGGAGGCTGTACGCCCTCAACGCAGAGGACGGCCGCCCGATCCCGACCTTCGGCGATTCCGGTTCAGTCGATCTTGCGCATGGCCTCAGCCGCGAGATCGGCAACGCGTACCTCGTCGCGACGAGCCCCGGCGTCGTCTTCGAGGATCTACTCATCCAGGGGACGCGCGTCGGCGAGGAGGAAGGCTCCGCTCCTGGGGACGTGCGCGCGTACGACGCCCGCACGGGGAAGATTCGCTGGAGCTTTCACACCATCCCGCAGCCTGGTGAAGTTGGCTACGATACATGGCCGAAGGACGCCTGGCGCACCGCGGGCGGCGCGAACTCCTGGGCGGGGATGTCGGTGGACGTCGCGCGTGGGATCATCTATGTCCCTACCGGTTCGGCGACGCCCGATTTCTACGGCGGCGACCGCGCCGGCGCGAACCTCTTCGCGAACGCGCTCCTTGCCCTCGACGCGCGGACCGGGAGGCGCATCTGGCACTTTCAGACAGTCCATCACGACATCTGGGATCGCGATCTGCCAGCCGCGCCGAACCTCGTCCGCCTAACGAGAGAAGGCCGATCCGTCGACGCAGCGGCGCAGATAACGAAGAGCGGCTTCGTCTTCGTCTTTGACCGCGCCACCGGGCGATCGCTCTTTCCGATCGAGGAGCGGCCGGTACCGCCGTCGGCGCTCGCCGGCGAGTCGGCGTGGCCGACGCAGCCCTTCCCGCTCGCGCCGGCGCCGTTCGCGCGCCAGTCGATGACCGAAGCCGACGTCACCGATCTCTCGCCGAGTGCGCGTTCAGCGGCGTTGACTCGGTTCCACGGACTCCGCTCTGGCACGCTGTTCACGCCACCGAGCAAGGAGGGAAGCGTCGTCCTACCCGGCTTCGACGGCGGCGGCGAATGGGGCGGCGCGGCAGTGGACACCGAGAGCGGCGTGCTCTATGTGAACGCGAGCGACGTTCCGTGGATCGCAGCCATGCGGGAATCGGCCGCGCTGCCTGCGGCCTCGCGCGTTGCCCGGTCCGGCGCCGCCGTGTATCGCGCCGCATGCGCCAGCTGCCACGGGGAGGACAGGCTGGGCCGCGACCGCGCCCCGTCGCTCGCCGGCGTCGCCGACCGGCTCGCCCCCGAGCAGATTGCGCAACTACTGAACTCGGGTCGCGGCTTCATGCCATCGTTTGCGGCGCTTCCCGATCGCGACAAGCGCAACGTGATCGAATATCTCACGGGAAAGCGCCTCGCCCCGGCGACGAATCTCCGGGGCGACGTGCCGGCCGCGCGCTCACGCTACGACTTCGTCGGCTACGAACGATGGCGCGACTCCGCGGGATTCCCCGCGATCCGGCCGCCCTGGGGTACTCTCAGCGCGATCGACCTCAACACCGGCGCATATCGCTGGCGCATTCCCCTCGGTCGTCACCCACGCCTAACGGGTAACGACAGCGCGGAGACCGGGACCGAGCAATACGGCGGGCCGATCGTGACTGCCGGCGGCCTCGTTTTCATCGCCGCGACGCAGGACGCAACGCTCCACGCTTTCGACAAGACAAGCGGGAGGCTGCTCTGGGAAGCTTCGCTCCCCGCTGCCGGCTACGCGACACCGAGCACCTTCGCCGTGCGCGGCAAACAGTACGTCGTGATCGCCGCCGGCGGCGGAAAGCTCGGTACCAGGTCGGGCGACGCGTACGTCGCCTACGCGCTCCCCTGACGTCGAGCCACGCGTCTGGCGCGCGCACGCTCGGCGATGTTGAATCATACTCCTCACATCGGTCGAGGTGGACGAATGGCACCCCAGGTCGGTCAGAAGGCACGGCGCTCGCTGACGCTCACGGAGGAGCACGTCGAGACGTTCGCGAAACTCACCGGCGACTACAACCCACTTCACTTCGACGCCGATTTCGCGGCGCGCACCAAGTTCGGCGCCCTCGTCGTCCAGGGCGGCCTCACGACGGGTTTGCTCCACGCGCTCGTCGCGATGGATCTGCCCGGGCCTGGATCGGTGTTCCTCAGCCAGCAGTGGAAGTTCACGGCGCCGGTGTACATCGGCGACACGATCACGGCCGAAGCCGAGGTGTTGAGCGTTCACGCAACGAAGCCGGTGACGCAGCTCGGCGTTGTCGTCACGCGCCAGACCGGCGAGGCGGTGCTCGAGGGGGAGGCGTGGTGCTACACCTTACGCCCCGATGCGGCCGCTCCTGCAACGGGAGGCGTCACGGCGTCGGCCCGCGCCTGATCCACCGATGACGATGCCTCCCGACTCACGGCTGCGGGAAACGGATCGACCCACGCTCTCGCCACCGTCGCGCGAAGAGTCGCCGGGCGCGCCGCGTCTCCACCGGCGCTTCGGACTGCTCGGCGCGACCGCGCTCAACATGACGAACATGATGGGTGTGGGGCCGTTCATCACGATTCCCCTCCTCATGTCCGCGTTAGGCGGGCCGCAGGCGATGCTCGGCTGGCTCGTCGCGCTCGTCATCGTCGTCTGCGATGGCATGGTGTGGAGCGAGCTCGGTGCAGCCATGCCGGGCTCGGGAGGCTCGTTCCACTATCTGCGCGAGGCATTCGGGCGCGAGCGCTTTGGCCGGCTGATGGCCTTTCTCTTCGTCTGGCAGTTCGTGCTCAGCGGTCCGCTCGAGATCGCCTCGGGCTACATCGGCTTTGCCGAGTACGCGAAGTACATCTGGCAGGGGCTCGCCCAGAGCGGCACGATCGCGTTGGTCGTCGGCGTCGGCGTGCTCAACGTCGCCCTCCTCTATCGGCGCATCCACTCGGTGGCGACGATCACGATCTCGCTCTGGATCGGAACGCTCGTGACGGTGCTTGCCGTGATTCTCACTGGCGCCACCCACTTCGACCACCGCATCGCCTTCGACTTTCCACCCAACGCCTTTCGGTTCTCGTTAGGCTTCCTCCTGGGGCTGGGTGCGGCGTCGCGGATCGGCATCTACGACTACCTCGGCTACTACGACGTCTGCTACATCGGCGACGAGGTCCGCGACCCCGGACGCGTCGTGCCGCGATCCATTCTGATCAGCACGGCCGCGGTCGCCGTCATCTATCTCGGAATCAATCTCTCCATCATCGGGGTCGTGCCGTGGCGCGAGTTCGTGCCGGCCGGGACGCACCCGGAGGCGAGCTTCATCGTTTCGCTGTTCATGCAGAAGCTCTACGGCCCGCGCGTGGCGACAGTCTTCACACTCCTCGTGCTCTGGACGGCGTTCGGATCGGTCTTCGCGCTCTTGCTCGGCTACTCGCGCATCCCCTTCGCCGCAGCCGAGAGTGGATATTTCTTCCGTATCTTCGGGAAGCTGCACCCGACGAAGCAGTTTCCGTACGTATCGCTGCTCGTGCTCGGCGCGATCTCGATCCTCGCAGGATTCTTCTCGTTAGGTACGGTGATCGACGCCCTGATCGTGACCCGCATTCTCGTCCAGTTCATGGGCCAGGTCTTCGGACTGATTCTCCTGCGGCGTCGTGCGCCGGAAATGCCGAGGCCGTATCGGATGTGGCTGTATCCGGTGCCAGCGCTGGTCGCGCTCCTTGGATGGATCTTCGTTTTCGCCACGACCGACCCGCGCGTAATCCTCTTCGGCCTCGGAGTGCTCGGACTGGGCTGCGTGACGTTCCTGCTCTGGTCGTGGCGGACGAAGCGGTGGCCGTTCCTGCTCGCCGAAGTGGCCACATGAAACGCGCGGACTCGCTCGAGGAAGCGGCGCGTCGAAGGGAAGAAGCAATGAACGCCGAAGCAGACCGCCGCACGAAGACCCAGTCGAGAGACCACATCGTCCCCGACGAGCTCCGCACGGCGCGCCTTCTCCTCCGTCGCTGGAGGCCGAGTGACGCCGCGGCACTGCAGCCGGTGCTCGCCGCGAACACCGCGCACCTCGCCCCGTGGATTCCCTGGCGCGTCGCCGAACCGCTGGACACCGGTCCGCTGGCGAACCGGCTCGGGGAGTTCGCTGCCGCGTTCGACGCCACGCGCGAGTGGCGCTACGGCCTCTTCGATGCGCGCGACGACTCGGTGCTCGGAGAGGTGAGCCTCTTTCCCCGGAATAGCGGCGGACGTGTCGCGTTCGCGGCCGCCGATCATCTCGAGATCGGATATTGGGTACGTGCTGACCGCAACGGCGAAGGGCTCGCTACCGAAGCCGCGGGCGCGGCGCGCGACCTTGCCGCCGCGATCGACGGCGTGGCGCGCCTAACGATCCACTGTGACGAGCGCAATGCGGCGAGCGCGGCGATTCCGCAGCGCCTCGGGTTCCACCTCGCCGCCGTGCTCACCGAGGAACCGGCATCGCCCGGCCAGGCGCCCGTCCGCGTGCAGATCTGGGAGTACCGCATCGACCGAGGACAGGATGCCTAACGGGTATCCACGCGAGGTGTGGCGATGCTGACGGCGCGCGCTACCTACATCGGCGGCCCCACTGTGCTGCTCGACATCGGCGGCTTCCAACTGCTGACCGACCCGACCCTCGATCCGGCTGGAACGGACTACCCAACCGCCGTCTACACACTGCGCAAGATGGAGGCGCCCGCGCTTTCCGCGGCGGAGCTGCCCGCGCTCGATGCCGTGCTCCTCTCCCACGATCACCACTTCGACAATCTCGATCGCGCCGGCCGGCTCCTCGTCGAACGGGCGCCAGTAGTCTTCACGACCACCGTGGGCGCCGAGCGGCTGGGCGGCAATGCGCTCGGACTCGCACCATGGACGAGCCGCATGCTCGGCGCGCCAGGAGAGGCGCTCCGCCTAACGGGTACGCCGGCCCGCCATGGTCCTGTCGGTGGCGACCGTGGTCCCGTGACGGGCTTCCTCATTACGGATGCGAACGCCCCCGAAGCACCAGCGACACCGGCGATCTACGTCTCCGGTGACACGGTCTGGTACGACGAGCTCGAGTCGATTGCAAAGAAGGTCGACGTGCGCGTCGCGCTTCTCTTCGGCGGTGCTGCCCGGGTTCGGGAGGTCGGTCCGGCCCATCTCACCATGACGGCCGACGAGATGGTGACGGCGGCGCGCGCCTTTCCAGATGCCGTCATCGTGCCGCTGCATTACGCGGGTTGGGCGCACTTCTCCGAAGGCAGAACGGAGATCGAGGCGGCCTTTGAGGCCGCGCACCTCTCGTCGCGACTCCTCTGGCTGCCGCCAGGCCGTGCGACCGAGCTAACATGACGGAACGACAGCGCAGTCTCATCCTGCTCGCCGTCGTCATCATCGGCTGCGTCGCGATCGTTCGCGCCAATGACAGCGTCCCATTCCAGCTCGTGCTTCTCGTGGTCTTCCTCGCGCGTGTCCTCCTCGGCACGTATCGCGCACGCGAGGGCCGGAATGCGCTGTCGCAGATTCTGGCGACGCTGCGGAGCCAGGATCGTGCCGGTCGCCAGGCGATTCTCGAGCGCATTCCCTCGCCGCGGCTTCGTGGCTATCTGGAGGAAGTGCTGCGGAGCGACGGCTCGGAGGCGCGCGAGGGCGACGTCGAGCAGTTCCCATATCCCCGATCGATGCAGCGTCGCTGGGTACGCTCGTACTGGCTGGCGACGATCGCCGGCGCCGCGGCGCTTCTCTGGGCGGCGCTCGCCGCGAAGGCAACGGCGTTCTGGCGTCTCATCGCCATCGTCTCTGGAGTGTCGGCGGTAGCGAGCGCGTGGTGGTCCTCGAAGCAGCAGCGAGCGTTGGCGTCAGTCATCGAGATTACTCCATTTCGCCTCACCGAGCGCGCGGCCGATGGAACGTCGCGAACGCTCCTCTTCAACCGCTACCTCGAGCTGCATAACGAGCCGAGCAAGCAGCGCGCGATCCTCACCGCCGGCGGTCCCGACGGCGCGATCCTGCTCGACTATCGGCGCATGGCCTTCAATCGCCTCGCGTCACTCGTCATGCAGTATGGCGGCTTCCGGCCCGACGAGCCCGAGGCGGAGCCCTCGGGTGAGGGCCGCTAACCAGATTTGACAATGAGCGATCGTCAGAGTCGGAGAGAATTCCTCGAGATCGCCGGCGCAGGGATTATCGCCGGTGCCTTGCCAACATCGTTAGGCAGCCGGTCTCGCGCGCTGGCCTCGCGGCTCCTCGCGCCGGAGCCTGATCTCATCGTCCTCGGCGCGAAGGTGTACACGATGGACGGCGCCGCGCCACGCGCGGAGGCATTTGCCGTCAAGGACGGCCGCTTTGTCGCCGTCGGCCGCACCTCGGACATCAGGTCACTCGCTGGGCGACGAACAGCGACGATCGACGCGAAGCAGATGACGATCGTCCCCGGCTTCATCGACTGCCACAACCACGCGGGCGGCACGACGTTGCTCTACGAAGTGCTCGTCGGGAATCCGTTCCAAGTGGAGTTCGTCACCATCGATAGCATCGTCGACAAGCTCCGCGCGAAAGCGCGCGCGACTCCACCGGGCGGCTGGGTCGAGGGCTACTTCTTCGACGACACGAAGCTCAAGGACAAGCGCCCTCTCGACGTTCACGACCTCGATCGCGTGTCGACCGAGCATCCCGTCGCCGTGCACCATCGCGGTGGCCACACCTCGTTCTACAACGGCAAGGCACTGGAGCTGGCGCGAGTTACCGCTGCGACGCCAAATCCGCCCGGCGGCACCTTCGACAAGGACGCCAGCGGCGCGCTCAACGGCCGTGTCACGGATCGCGCCCGCGCCGTCTTCGACGGTGTCGGCACGCGCCCGACCTTCACTGCCGAGCAGCGCGCCGAGCGCAACCGGAATGGCCTGGCGCACATCTCCAAGCAGTTCGTCCGCTACGGCCTAACGAGTGTCCATCACGAGGGCGGGGACCTCACCGCGCTGCAGGATGTCCGCGCGCGAGGCGAGTTGCTCCACCGCGTGAGCTACGAATCGAGCGGACGTGCTCTCGACGCGCTCATCGCCGGCGGCCTGACCACGGGCTTCGGTGACGAGTGGATGAAGCTCGGCGCGACGTCCGAGCATACCGTCGACGGATCGTTCTCCGAGCGCACAATGGCACTGAGCACGCCATATCCCGGCATCACGCCGCCGTATCGGGGAAACGTCACGGAGTCGCAGGAGGACCTCGACGCCTGGGTGGAGAAGGTTCACCGCGCCGGCATTCAGGTGAACTGCCACGCGAACGGCGACGTCGCCATCGACATGTTCCTCACCGCCGTCGAGCGGGCACAGAGCCGCTTTCCCCGTGCGGACGCGCGGCCGAAGATCACCCATTGCACGCTCATCAACGACAATCTCGTACGACGCATCAAGGCCCTTGGCGCCGTACCGGCGCTCTTCACGACCTACGCCTACTACAATCCCGACAAGTTCGTCTTTTACGGTCAGGAGATGATGAAGCGGTGCATGGCGTTTCGGACGCTGCTCGACGCGGGCGTGCCCGCGGCCGCCGGCTCCGACTTCAGCCCGGGACCATTTGCGCCGCTGATGGGAATTCAGGGAATGGTCACCCGCACGGGCTGGGACGGCACAACGTGGGGCGCGAACCAGCGCATCACGGTCGACGAAGCGATCAGGGTGAACACGATCAATGGAGCCTACGCTTCGCGTGAGGAAACGCTCAAAGGGTCGATCACCGAGGGAAAGCTGGCGGACTTCGTGATGCTCGCCGACGACCCGCACACCGTGCCGGCCGAGAAGATCAAGGACATCGCGATCGTCCGCACGGTTGTGGGTGGGAAGACCCAGTTCGAGGCCTGATGAAGAGCCCGGCAATTGCCTCCATTCCGCCCGGGTGGTACACTCGGACGAGTCAGCCTGAGAGGAGTGCGCCATGAAGACCGCGACGCAGGACGACACCGCGCTCCAGCGCCCGAAGCTCGCCGAGGTCGACGCCTTCGGCCTCACGCATCCCGGGCTCGTGCGACGCACGAATGCCGATCACTTCCTCGTCGCCAGTCTGCACCGAACGCTTCACGTCCACTCGACGAGCATCGGCACCGAGCTCGGCCCGCAGGAGACCGAATCGCGTGGCTTCCTCCTCCTCGTCGCTGACGGTGTCGGAGGCCTCTCGGGTGCGGCGGAAGGGAGCGCGCGCGCGGTCTCGTCGGTCGCGCAGCATCTCCTGCATGCGACGGAGCTCTGTTCGGAGTTGGCAACGACGAACGAGGGCGCGGCCGTCGCCACGCTGCGCGACGCCGTGATGGTGGCGCATCGAGCGCTCCTCGCTATCACCCAGGAGGAGGGACGCGACAGCGCGTCGACGCTCACGATGTTCGCCTCATTCTGGCCGCGCGCGTTCGTGGTGCATGTCGGTGACAGTCGGGCGTACCGTTTTCGCGACGGCGTGCTCGAGCGCCTCACGACAGACCAGACCTTCGCGCAGATGATGGTCCAGGCCGGCGCGCTCACGCCAGCCGGCGCCGAGGCGTCGCACCTCAAGCACGTCCTCTGGAGCGCGCTCGGAAGCCAGGAGGCGGTGCCCGAGGTTCTCGTCACAGACGTCACTCGCCGCGGCGTGCTCCTCCTCTGCACCGACGGCCTAACGACGCACGTGACCGACGACGAGATCCGGGACCATCTCGCGCGGTGCACGTCGGCCGAGACGTGCTGCCGCTCGCTTCTGAATCTCGCGCTCGAGCGCGGTGGCAAGGACAACGTCACGGTCGTCGTGGCGCGCGTGCGCAACAAGGACGAAGTGCGATGACGTTCAATCGAGTCGTCGGGTTTGCGTTCGCCGACGCTGCCGGGGCGCGACCGGACATCGCCTGCCCCAATTGTGGCTTCCAACCGTGGCGCGGACAGCAATGGGTCTGCGCTCCCGATGGCTGCGGCGGGCATTTCGACACCTTCGAGACACGCGCGCACTGTCCCCACTGCGAGGCCCAGTTCGCGTGGACGGCATGTCCTGCATGCCATGTGGCGAGCGCGCACCGCGCGTGGTACCGAACGGTCGGCGCTAACTAGCGCCAGAGCGAACCGTTCAGGCGCCCATTCCATCCATTCACCGGCTTGTTTCGACGACGACGCGGCTGAGCGCCGGCGTTCGGCGCTGCCTAACGCGGGCACTCACCGCGAACGCGTCCGCGAAGCGGCGCCACGCTGCGCCCCAGTAGCGCGCGAAGCTGAAGCCGCCGCTCCAAAAGACGCCGCGATGGACGGGCCAGATCGCGCAACACGTGGCCGCGAAGAGCATGCGCTGGCAGGCCATCGTTGCCCAGTACAACGGAAGCCGCCGCCGCGCGCGCAGGATGCCTAACCGCTCGGCCTGAAACTCGACGTGCGACGCCTCGTCGCGGAGGATCTGCACGCAGAGTTGGCGCAGGACGGTGGCCTCCGTGGCACGGCGCAGCGCCTCGTAGTAGACCTGCGCGATCAGCTCGGCGGTGATCAGCACCGCGATCGAGATCTCGAGGGTGCCGAGGAGGTGACGCAGCCTCCGAAAGGTGGAGTCGGTGGCGGTCGAGGGCGCGAGCGGCAGGTGGTTGAGCGCGAGGAAGCGGGCGAGGTCGCGCGCATGACGCTGCTCCTCGCGGATGAAGAGGCGGATCGCTGCCGGGTAATCCTCGTCTCCGGTGGCGAGGGCGTACGCCTCTGCATAACGAGTGAGACGGCGCCCTTCCCCACTCTCGCCGCGCTGGAATTCGGCCACCGACGCGGCGATGGCGCGTGCTTCTCCGGCGGTGAGCTCGGCGCCGTGTTCCCACGGGATGGGGAGCAGCCCCTCGGCGTTGCGCTGGAAGTGATGGAGCCACTCGGTCGAGCTGTGCATGGGGACCCCTCGTGCTGGATACTTTGTATTATAAAGTACTCGTCCGTGCAGCGCCAGGGCGTGGCGCCCCGTCTATCGACCATTCCAGGGCGCGTGTAGGTTGAGCGCGCATGAAGCCACGAGAACTCACGGTCCGGGGCCTGATCCTCGGCGCGCTCATCACGACGGTCTTCACCGCCGCGAACGTCTACCTCGGCCTCAAGGTCGGCCTCACCTTCGCGTCATCGATCCCGGCGGCTGTGATCTCGATGGCGATCCTGAGCGCCGTGAAGGATTCGTCGATCCTCGAGAACAACATCGTGCAGACGGTTGCATCGGCGGCCGGTACGCTGTCGGCGATCATCTTCGTTCTGCCCGGACTCGTCATCGTCGGCTGGTGGACTGGGTTCCCCTTCTGGCAGTCTTTTCTCATCTGCGTCAGCGGCGGCGTACTCGGTGTCCTCTTCACGATCCCGCTGCGTAGAGCGTTGGTGACGACGTCGGACCTGCCGTACCCCGAGGGCGTTGCGGCAGCGGAAGTGCTGCGCGTGGGATCGGGAACACGCGGCGAAACGAAGGACGACACAGGCGAAGCGCGCGAAGGACTCGTCGCCGTCATCCTCGGCTCGATTGCATCCGCGGGCTTCGCCATCGTGACCGCGACGCGAATCGCCGCCGCCGAGCTCACGGGCTTCTTCAGCATCGGTGCGACCGCGTCGACCGGCTACAACTTCGGATGGTCGCTTGCCCTGCTCGGCGCGGGCCACCTCGTCGGACTGTCGGTTGGCATGGCGATGCTCGTCGGGCAGATAATCTCATGGGTCATCGCGCTCCCGATACTCACCGCGATGCAGCCGGCGAGCGCCGGCGAAGCACTGGCGGTACACACGATGGCGATCTGGCGCACGCAGGTGCGTTTCCTCGGTGCCGGCGTCATCGCAGTGGCCGCGATCTACACGCTCGCCAGGCTGACGCGTCCCGTTGTCGGTGGGCTCGTGAGCACTCTCGCCGCGTCGCGCGCCACCAAGACCGCGGACGATCGCGACCGCGACATCTCGCCGTCGTGGATCTACGCGCTCACCGCCGTTTGCCTCGTCATCACCGCGTGGCTGGCGTTCACCTTCGCGCGATCGACCATCCTCTCGCCGCAAGCGTCCCGGTTGACCTTCATCGCCGTCCCATTCGTGCTGATCGTCGGCTTCATCATCGCCGGCGTCTGCGGTTACATGGCAGGCCTGATCGGCGCGTCGAACAGCCCGATTTCCGGCGTTGGCATCCTGTCGATCGTCATCTGCGCGTCGCTGCTCACCCTTGCCGTCACGCCGAGTGCCGATAATCGGCAAGCGCTCGTCGCGTTTGCCTTGTTCATCACGGCGATCGTGTTCGCGTGCGCCACGATCTCCAACGACAACCTGCAGGATCTCAAGACGGGGCAGCTGGTGGGCGCCTCACCGATGCGCCAGCAGATCGCGCTCATCGTCGGCGTCGGCGCCGGTGCGTCGGTGATTCCGTTCGTGCTCAACCTGCTCGCCAAGGCGTATGGCTTTGCGGGAGCGCCCAACCTCAATGTCGTTGCCGCGAATCCGCTCCCGGCGCCGCAAGCAACGCTCATCTCGGCGCTCGCGCAGGGTGTGATTGGCGGCAACCTCGAGTGGCGCATGCTCGGCATCGGCGCCATCGTCGGCATCGTGCTGATTCTGATCGACGCCGCGTTAGGCGCCATGAAAAAGCTCAGGATTCCGCCGCTCGCTGTGGGCATCGGGATTTATCTCCCGATGTCGGCGACGTTCGCGGTCATTATCGGCGCGGTGCTCTCTCACTGGTACGACGGCCGCGTGCGCGCGACACCGAATCCCGAACGCGCCCAGCGGTTAGGCACGCTCGTCGCCTCGGGGCTGATCGTCGGCGAGAGCATCTGGGGCGTTGTCAACGCGGGGTTGATCGTCGCGCTCTCGAAAGACGCGCCGATCGCGCTCGTGCCCGAGGATTTCAAACCCGCGCCGTGGCTCGGCGTCTTCGGGTTCATTGGCGTGATTGCCTGGCTGTACGGCTGGATGCTGCGCCGCGCTCGCGCCGCGCGCTGACGCCGCGCGCGGGAAAGCCGGATCTGTACGGTGCCGATCTGTACGCTGGCGCTCAGAGTGCAGAGCTCGCCGCCGCGTATTAGACTATGCGAGCCTTCGAATGAATTGAGTGATGAGCATTCAGTATCCAACGCCTGCTGTGCGTCAGCGCCTCGACCTCGACGAGAGCTTACCGAAATGCGAGGGGAAGCCGCGACGCGACTTCCGGTTCGGCGGTTCGCTGTGGTGTGTCTGCGAGGACCGTTGTCCGATTCGCCTTCGCTCCTGCCTGATCTTCTACGGTCCGGGGCAGGCACGGCGCGTCTTCTCCTATCCGCCGAACTGGCAATCGCTGTCCGACGTGCAGCTCGGGGCGCTGAGCTGGTTGCGGTGAGCCGTTAGGCGCCGAACGGGCGCTCGCTCACTGCCGGGTAAAGCTCACCGAGCCTATCGACAGCGAATTGCCGTTAGGCACGCGGAGCGCGAATCGTTCCGGTCGCTCGGCGGGCCCGACGCGAACGAAGATCGAATCGCCCTTGATCGTGTAGCGGCCGGAGTTCACCGGATCCTCGCGCTCGGCGGCCGCGAAATCGAACCGCGCCGGATCCCTGCCGGGAACCTTCAACTCGTCGTAGTGGCGATAGACCCGGCCGTCGGCAGAAAAGAGATAATACTGCACGGCGTTGACGTAGTAGCCGTACGCGGAGCCGCGCTGCAGGTCCGTCATGTATTTCTTCGTGAAGCCCATGTAGAGGCCGGCGATGGCGCGTCCCGCCGCGCCGACTGGAGCGGCGTAATCGGGCTCCGGCGCGCCGGCAACCACGCGCAGCGTCGACGCGAAGGCGTTCAGCTGCGGCAGGACGTGCTGCCAACTCGTTAGGCTGTTCGCCTGGGCATCCACGATCGCCACCGCGCCGCCCGAAACGACCGCCATGCGCAGGCGCTCCCGCGGCAAACCGGCGATGACCTCGTTGAACCGCGCGCGGAGCACGTAGTCTGCCCCTGGCAGCATGATGCCATCCAGCTTCGCGCCGGGCGCGACGTTCTCCTCTCGATACTGCGGATCGATCAAGTCGCGGAAGAGTGTCCGCGAGAACGCCTGCCGCACGTCGCCGCGAAAGGCGCGGAACGGATAGACCTGAAGCGACGCGTTGACTTCCTGCGACGAGAAATCCGCGGGAGGGTAAGCTGCCGAGCGGAGGAATCCCGGCGGGTCTTGGAACTTGAGCTCAGGAGGCGGAATCTGGGAACGAGCGGAGTTGTTCGCGCCGACCAGCACCGCCGACAGAAGCATCCATCGTGGAAACCGCATGGCGGCCACCCCCGAGTATAGAGAGCTCAGTGCCTCGCGGCCGTAAGCGTCGACCTGCTTCTCCCAATTGTCAAGCGAGGCTCGCAGGTGAAGCACAGCGCAGGACCTCGTGCAGCCAGCGTCGCGCCTCGGTGTCTCCGGCCCATAACGCGGGCCCTAGTGGCGAGCCGAGGAAGATGAGCATTCCCCGTCCACTTCGGCGCGCGAGCGCTACCGTGATCTCCTCGACACTCGCGATGCGCTCGCCGTCGTGCGCGTCGACGGGCACGATAGCACTGAAGTCGCGAACGAGCGTGGGCGACGGCCACCGGAGCTCGACGTACGGAATGCGTGCTCCCTCGCGCACCAACGGCCGCGGCGCCTCTACATCGACGCCAAGAAGCTCGTGCAAGGCACCCCGATGCCCGCGGAACTCCGGGCTCGCGGCCGCCGCAAACATTGCCCCCGACTCGAGGATCAACGTCCCTCCATCTTCGACGTGCCGAACCATGCGCCGCGCCGCCGCGCCGGCAATCGCAAGAGCGGCGGGCACGATCAGTACCGATCCGGCGATGGTCTCCGCGCCGGCGAGCGCCGCGCGATAGCCGGCGAGCGACTCGGGCAGCGCGCAGTGCTCACCAAGATCGAGCAGGGCGCACTCGCCCAACGAGCCACGTTCCCTGCCTCGGGGCGAGAGCGCTGTCGCGGCCGCCGTCGCCGCCGCGCAGCACAGGAACTCCCGTCGTGTCACCTGCATCTACAACTGCCCCGCGATGAGCCGGTCGATTGCCCGCGCCGTGTCGTAGAACTGCTGGTCCGGAGCGTAGCGATACCGCGCTTCCATTTCCGCGACGAGCCATCCGTCGTAGCGGACCTTGGTCATCGCCGCGCGGATCGCGGGCCAATTGTTGTCGCCGAGGAAGAGATTCGTGTAGACGCTCTGATCGCCGGAGCGCCCGCGGTGCTTCAGCACGTCCTTCAGATGAATGCGGGTGATGCGCGGGCCGTGAAGCTCGATCCACTGCTCCGCAAACCCGGTATCGTGGATATTGCCGACGTCGAGGTGAAGCCCGACGGCGGGATTGTCCACGTCATTCAGGAATTGCTGAAATTCGCGCGGGCTGAGAAGAAAGCGCTGCTCGGAGTTACAGTTCTCGCAGCCGATCTTCACACCGCCGCGCCGGGCGGTCTCGCCTAACGGCTTGAGGGCCTCGACGCAGCGCTGGTACACTTCCATGTACGGAACGTCCTCGGTGACGAGGCCGGCAACCACGAGGATCGCGTCGGTGCCGAGGAGAACGGCCGTCTCGATCTGCCGCTCGACGATCCGCGACGCCTGCGCACGGATCGCCGGGTCGCGCGCGGACAGCGGCGACGCCCAGTGCAAACCCGTGGAGACGTTGGATACGACCAGTCCCGCGCCCTCGACCTTTCGCCGCAACTGTCGGATCTCGGCGTCGGTCGTACTCATCTGGAACCAGGGCACATCGCCGAGCCAGAGCTCGATCCCGTCGTAACCGGCTTTTTTCACGAGATCCAGGCCTCGCTCGAAGCCCCAGTCCTTCGGAATCATGTTGTCGCCGATGGCTTTTTTCATGACGCTGCCCTTTCTTGAGGACCAATTGCCAGCCACCAACCACCAGCCACCAGGCACTATCAATGGCCAGTAACGAAGTGAAGCGTGTTCAGCCCGAGTCGTTTCGCGCGAGTGAGATGACGGCCTCGCTCACGGTGAAGGACCTCCAGAAGAGTCTCGCATGGTACCAGGACGCTCTCGGTTTTACCGTCGATCGCCGGATCGAGCGCGATGGCACCCTCAGAGCCGTCGCCATCAAGGCGGGCACCGTGCGGATTCTGCTCAACCAGGACGATGGCGCAAAGGGGTTTGACCGCGTGAAGGGAGAAGGCTTCTCCCTCCAGTTCATCACCTCCCAGAGTGTCGACGACATCGCCAATCGAATCAAGGCCCACGGCGCCTCGCTGGATACCGAGCCAGCGGACATGCCCTGGGGAGTTCGCAGCTTTCGCGTGCGGGATCCCGACGGGTTCAGATTCGCGATCTCCTCGGAGCGTCGACCTAACGAGTGACCGACCGGCTCGCAATAATCGGCCTCGGTTGCATGCGCTTGTCGACGGCGCCCGACCGAGACGATGAGCGCGGTGTCGCCGTCATTCATGCCGCGCTCGATGCGGGCGCCACCCTTCTCGACAGCGCGGACGCGTACTGCTTCGACGATCGAGACACCGGTCATAACGAGCGGCTCGTCGCGCGCGCGCTCGCCGCCTGGCCGGGCGACCGCTCACGGATAACCGTCGCGACCAAAGGTGGAATCCGCCGCCCCAAGGGTGCCTGGGTCAGCGACGGTCGCGCGAAGCATCTACGCGAGGCATGCGAGGCGAGCCGCCGCGCACTGAACGTCGACACGATCGATCTGTACCAGCTGCACGCGGTCGATCCGCGCGTGTCCATCGAGACGAGCGTTGGCATGCTCGCGCGACTCCAGAAGGACGGAAAGATCCGCGACGTCGGCCTCTGCAATGTGACGGTCAGTCAGATCCGGGCTGCGCAGGCGATCGTTCGCATCGCATCGGTCCAGGTGAGTCTCTCACTCTTCGACGATGAGAACCTACGAAATGGCGTCGCCGAGTATTGCCGCGAGACTGGCATCCGCCTCATCGCCTATCGTCCGCTCGGCGGCGAGCGCGTCAAACGACACGCGCGCGACGCCACAGTTTCGCGCGTCGCAGCGAAGCATGAGGCGACGAACCCGGAGGTCGCACTCGCGTGGCTGATGAGCTTCGGGGCGGACGTCGTGCCGATTCCCGGAGCGACACGGCTGGAAACGGCGTCTTCGCTCGCCCGCGCGTTGCGCCTCGAGCTGGACGACGAGGACCGTTCCACGCTCGACGCCAGCTTTTCCGGACGCTTGCTGCGGGTGCGCCGCGC
>Ga0070681_10001034_pt1 | contig 23591 bp, 27 predicted proteins | sample KBSC83BmetaG_FD_65650 | JGI IMG/M metagenome (GOLD analysis project Ga0070681, IMG submission 65650) | Corn rhizosphere microbial communities from Kellogg Biological Station, Michigan, USA - KBS C8-3B metaG | ecosystem: Host-associated > Plants > Roots > Rhizosphere | place: USA: Michigan...
GCGTCGACGAAGCGCACCAGTCGAGGTTCGTCGTCGAGCATGAAGATGTTGATCGTCGCCCCGCGGCGCGACACCTTCTCCACCTCGGCCATGGTCAGCGCCAGCGTCTCCGGGTGCGGCGGCCAGTCGAAGAACGGCGCGCCGTTGGGCAGCAGGTGCGCGGTCGGCTCGCCGTCGGTGACGACCAGCACGATCGGCTCGGCCTGCGGGTGCTTGCCGAGGTGGCGGCTGGCGAGCATCAGCGCGTGCTGCAGGTTGGTGCCCTGCACCATGTCCCACGACAGGCCGGCGAGGTCCTTCGGCTGCAGCACCCGCGCGTAGTTGCTGAAGCCGATCACCTGGATCGCGTCCTGCGGGTACTTCGTCGTCACCAGCGCGTGCAGCGCCAGGGCAGTCGTCTTCGCCGCGCCCCACGTGCCGCGCAGCGCCATCGAGTAGGACAGGTCGACGAGCAGCGCGACCGCGGCCGTCGTACGCCGCTCCGTCTCGGCGACCTCGAAGTCCTCGACCGCCAGCCGCACCCCACGGCGGTCGGCCTGCATCGGGCCGTTGCGCAGCACCGCGTTGCGCACCGTGCGGACCACGTCGAGCGGCTGCTCGTCGCCGAACTCCCACGCCCGCGACGCGCCGGTGAGGTCGCCCGCCGCTCCGGCGTCCTGCTGGTCGTGGTCGCCTGGACCGCGAGCGTCGATCTCCGAGAACACCCGGCGCAGCGCGGTCTGACCGAGCCGGCGGATCGCCTTGGGCGACAGCTCGAGACGACCTTCCTCGCGCTGCAGGTAGCCCTGCCGCTCGAGCTCGCGCTCGATGCGCCGCAGCTGCTGCAGGTCGTCGACCGCCTGGCGACCGAGTGCCCGCTCGACCGCCTCGTCGTCGACATCGTCGAGGCTGGCGCCTGCGTAGTCCTGCGCGAGCGCGGATTCCAGCTCGTCGAGGTCGGCCAGGTCTTCCAGCGCGCTGGTCGCGTCGCCCAGCCCCATGGGGTTCTCGCCGCGCATCCGTTCGCGGCCGCGCCAGTCGAGGTCGGGGCGGCGGGCGTGCAGCTGGTCGGACAGCCGGCTCATCTCGGCCGCCAGCCCCATGTCCTCCATCATCGCGGCCATCAGGTTGGCCAGCTCCTCGCGCTGCTCGGGCGACAGCGACTCGAGCAGCCGCTGCGCGGCAGCGGCGCGACGGGCGAGCGAGTCGACGAGCTCTTCCAGCGACTGCGGGTTGTCGGGGAAGAAGTCGCCGTAGTTGTCCATGAACTGCTGGAACGCCTGCGACGTGTCCTCGCCGCGGGCGTCGGCCTCCAGCATGTTGTTGAGGTCGCTGAGCATGTCCTTGACCCGCTGCATCTGCTGCGGGTCGGCGCCTTCCAGCGCCTGCTTCATCCCGCGAAACTGGCTGTCGAGCACCTCGCGGCGCAGCAGGTCCTGGATCTGCTCGAAGGTCTGCCGGGCCTGCGGGCTGCGCCAGTCGTAGTCGGACAGCCGGCGCACCGCGCGAGCCGTGTCGCTGGGCAGCGTGTCGAGCTCGGCCTCGCGCAGGCGCGCGTCGTCGGACGGGTCGGGGAACAGCTCCGCGCGTTCCTCGCCGATCGCCTTGTCGAGCAGGGCTCGGACCTCTTCGAGCGTGCCGTCGAGCCGCCCGCGGTTGCGCGCTTCCCGCTGCCGCTCCCGGATGCGGCGCAGCATGTCGTCGAGGCCGCGTAGCCCCTGCGGCCCGCGCCGCAGCATCCGGTGCAGCGCCTCGGCCGGCGACAGCCCGCCGTCGAGGACGTCGTCGCCCAGCGCGTCGAGTGCCTTGGCGACGTCGTACGGCGGGGCGAGTGGGTCCTCCCCACCGTGCCAGGGGCCGTAACGAAGGCGGCTCACGAGGTCAGGTCCCTCAGGCGCCGTAGACCGTGCGGCCGGGCAGCTCTTCCTTGGACAGCCGGCGCAGCAGGTGCAGGCCCTCCAGGGCGAACTCGATGCCGGCGGCGGCGAGGCCGGGCGTCTCCGCGGCCTCTTCCATGCCCAGCCGCTCGAGGATCTTCGCGAGCCCCTGCACCGGTCCGACGCGCGACAGCAGCTCGGGTGCCGGCACCATGTCGCCGGTCTCGATGGTGCCCTCCTCCTCGAACTTCGCGAGCAGCCCGGACAGGTCGGCGCCGCCGAGGCGCGCACGGAACGTGTCGGCGATCCCGCGCTTGAGCAGGTGAGCGAGGATCTCCTCCTCGCGGCCCTCCTCGCTGGCCTCGAACTCGACCTTGCCCCGGCAAGTGGCGATGACGGCCGGCAGGTCGCAGACGCGGGCGACCGGGACGTCCTCGCGGGTCAGCGCGGCGCGGCGTACGGCGGACGCGGCGACGGTCTCCGCGGCCGCGACGGCGAACCGCGCGGAGACGCCGGAACGCTGGTCGACCGCCGGCGACTCGCGCACCAGCCGGGTGAACCGTGCGATCACCTCGACGAGGTGGTCGGGCAGCATCGCCGACACCGCGTCGGGGCCCCAGCCGACCAGGGCCTCCTGCCGGATCAGTGCGAGCTCGTCGTCGAGGCGAAGCGGGTAGTGGGTGCGGATCTCGGCACCGAACCGGTCCTTCAGCGGCGTGATGATCCGCCCTCGGTTGGTGTAGTCCTCGGGGTTGGCCGAGGCGATGAGCAGCACGTCGAGCGGTAGCCGGAGCACGTAGCCACGCACCTGGATGTCGCGTTCCTCCAGCACGTTGAGCAGCGCGACCTGGATGCGCTCCGCGAGGTCGGGCAGCTCGTTGACGCTGAAGATGCCGCGGTTGGTGCGCGGCACGAGACCGAAGTGCACGGTCTCGGGGTCGCCCAGGGTCCGGCCTTCGGCCACCTTGATCGGGTCGACGTCGCCGATCAGGTCGCCGACGGAGACGTCGGGGGTTGCGAGCTTCTCGCCGTAGCGCTCGTCGCGGTGCTTCCAGGTGACCGGCGTCTCGTCGCGGCGCTCCTCGACCAGCCGCCGGCACCGGGTGCACACCGGCGAGTAGGGGTGGTCGTTGATCTCGCAGCCCTGGATCACGGGGGTCCACTCGTCGAGCAGGCCGGTGAGGGTGCGGATCAGCCGGGTCTTGCCCTGCCCGCGCTCGCCCAGCAGCACCAGGTCGTGACCGGCGAGTAGCGCGCGCTCGAGCTGCGGGGCGACCGTCTCGTCGAAACCGACGATGCCGGGAAAACGGTCTTCGCCGGAGGCGAGGCGGGCGAGCAGGTTGTCGCGGATCTCGGCCTTGACCGACTTGTGGACGTGACCGGCGGCACGGAGGTCGCCGAGGGTGGTGTCGGGCGGGGCGCTCGTCATTCCTGCACGCTACGCCGCGGACGCGTTGCTCGCCTGACCGCTCCGACCTGGGGGAGGATGGGCGCATGGCGCGGTTCGGCGACGGTCTGGCGATCGACATGGACCTGTCCCGTGCCTCCGACGCCGCCGTCGCGCAGGCGCTCGACGGCCTCGACGGAGGCGTGCCCGACCTGCTCTGCGTCTTCGTCTGCGGCGAGGACCCCGACGCGGTGGAGCAGGCCGGCCGCCGCGCCGCAGCGCTGTCGGGGGCCAGGGCCGTGCTCGGCTGCAGCGCGTCCGGGGTGATCGGCGCGGGCCAGGGTGTCGAGGCGATGAGCGCCGTCAGCGTCTGGGCGGGCGTGCTCCCCGGCGTACGCATCCGCACCTTCCACCTCGAGGTCATGCGCACCCCCGACGGGATGGCGGTCGTCGGGCTGCCGGAGCGTGCCGACGACGAGGTCGGCGTGCTGCTCGCGGACCCCTACTCCTTCCCCGTCGACGGTTTCGTCGCGCGCGCCAACGAGGCGCTCGCGGGCCTCCCGCTCGTCGGCGGCGTCGCGACCGGGTTTCGCGGGCCCGGCTCGACCCGGTTGTTCATCGACGGCCGCGCGGTCGACCGCGGAGCCGTCGGTGCGCTGCTCGCCGGCGACGTGCGTGCGCGGGCTCTCGTGAGCCAGGGCTGCCGCCCGGTCGGACCGGAGATGACGGTGACCGCCGCCGCCGGCAACGTGCTGCTCGAGCTGGCCGGCACGCCCGCGCTCGACAAGCTGCAGGAGATCGTCGCCGCGCTGCCGCCGGGGGACCAGGCGCTCGCGACACAAGGGCTCCAGATCGGCATCGCGATGGATGAGTACGCCGAGGAGCACGATCAGGGCGACTTTCTGATCCGCGGCATCGCCGGTGCCGACAACGACCGCGGCGGGATCATCGTGGGCGACCTGGTCGAGGTCGGTCGCACGGTTCGCTTCCAGGTACGCGATGCGGACGCGGCCGATGACGACCTGATCCGCACGCTGAGCCGGCTGCGCGGAGAGTCGGCCGAGCGGGTCGACGGCGCGCTGCTGTTCTCCTGCAACGGCCGGGGCCGTGCGCTGTTCCCGACGGCGGACCACGACGTCCTGTCGCTGCGGCGCGAGCTCGCGCCCGCCGGCGTGGGCGGTTTCTTCGCGGGCGGCGAGATCGGTCCGGTGTCCGGGCGCAACTACGTGCACGGATTCACTGCGTCGATCCTCGCCTTCGACGCCGAGGCGCTCGCCGAGCCCGATGGTTAGCGACACCGGTGAGGTGCTCGCCGTCGACGTGGGCGGGACCAAGCTCGCAGTCGGCCGCGTCGACCACGGCGGGCGGGTGGTGCGCAAGCTCCATGTCCCGACGCCGCGCAACGTCGACGCCGAGGGGCTGTGGCGCACGCTGCTGTCGCTGGTCGAGTCGGTCGTCGACGACCGGCCGGTCGCCGCGGTGGGGGTGGGCTGCGGCGGTCCGATGCGCTGGCCCGCAGGTGAGGTGTCACCGCTGAACATCCCCGCTTGGCGGCGTTTTCCGCTGCGCCGCCGGCTGCAGGAGCGCTTCCCCGACCTGCCGGTGCGGGTCCACAACGACGCGGTGTGTCTGGCGGTCGGTGAGCACTGGCGCGGCGCGGGCGCCGGGGTCGGCGGCTTTCTCGGGATGGTCGTGTCGACGGGTGTGGGCGGCGGGGTCGTCGTCGACGGTCGGGTCGTCGACGGGCTGACCGGCAACGCCGGCCACGTGGGGCACGTGGTCGTCGACCCGCACGGGCCGCCGTGTGCCTGCGGCGGCAGCGGGTGCCTCGAGGCGATCGCCAGCGGTCCCGCCGTCGCCGCCTGGGCGCAGCGGGAGGGCTGGCACACGGCCGGCGAGGTCAGCGGCCGCGCCGTGGCGGAGGACGCCGCCCGCGGTCACCCGGTGGCCATCGCCGCGTTGACCAGGTCGGGACAGGCCCTCGGTGTTGCGATCGCCTCGGTGGTGCACCTGCTCGAGATCGAGGCGGTCGCGGTCGGTGGCGGCCTGTCGCAGGCAGGCCCCCTGCTGTTCGGGCCGATGCAGGAGGCCTTCCGCCGGCACGCCCGGATGCCGTTCGCCCGCGACTGCCGGATCGTGCCGGCCGCGCTCGGCCAGGACGCCGGGCTGGTCGGCGCCGCCGCGTTGGTGCTGGCCGGCGACCGCTACTGGTCCGGCAACTAAGGACAGCCGCTAGCTCGCCTGGCTGGCGCTTTCGGGCACCTCGGCGAACGCCGCCGCCACCGATGCGCCGCCCGGGGCGCCGACGGCCGCGTTACCCGCCGGCGTGCCGGCCATGCCCGGTGCATTGCGCAGCTCGAGGTCCTTTACGCACAGGGCGAGCGCGAACGCGATGACCGCGGCCGGCACGCCGGCCCAGAACACCACGTGCAGCGAACGCACGAAAGCCTCGGTCACGCCGTGCTGGATCGGCACCGGCAGGGTGTGCAGCTTCTGCGGGCTGATGCTCAGCCCGGCCCCCGGGGTGATGTGGGCGCCGCCGGGCAGCAGCCGCGGCAACCAGTAGTCCAGGCGCGCGGACAGGATCGCGCCGAACAGCGCGGTGCCGAACGAGCCGCCCATCGACCGGAAGAAGTTGACCGCGCCAGTGGCCGCACCGATGTCGCGGGCCGGCACGGCGTTCTGCACGGCGAGCGTGAGGACCGGCATGATCATGCCGACGCCCAGGCCGAGGATCAGCATGAAGAGACCGGCGAGCACCTTCGACGTGTCGAGGTTGAGGTGCGTGAAGAGGTACATGCCGGTTGCCATCACGACCGAGCCGACGATCGGGAAGATGCGGTAGCGGCCGATCTTCGTGATCGTGCGGCCGGAACCGATCGATGCCGTGAGGACGCCGGCCATCATCGGGATCATCAGCAGACCCGACTCCGTGGCCGAGGCCCCTCGGGCCAGCTGCCAGTAGAGCGGCAGGTAGACGATCGCGCCGAACATGCCCAGCCCGACGACGAAGGCGAGCGCGTTGGTCACGCCGAACACCGGCAGGCGGAACAACCGCAGCGGCAGGATGGGTTCGGTCGCCCGCTGATGCTCCCACCACAGGAAAGCCGCGACCAGCGCCACACCGGCGACCGCGAGGCCGATGATCACGTCGGAGTTCCAGGGGTACTGGGTGCCGCCCCAGACGGTGACGAGGAGGAGGCTGCTCACCCCGGACACCATGAGGGCCGCGCCGATGTAGTCGACGGCGTGATCGCGGCGCTCGAACGGCAGCCGCAGGACCGCGCTGGTGACGACGAGCGCGAGGATCCCGATCGGCAGGTTGATGTAGAACACCCAGCGCCAGCTCAGGTGGTCGGTGAACGCGCCGCCGATCAGCGGGCCGGCCACGCTGGACACGGCGAACACCGAGCCGAAGTAACCCTGGTAGCGGCCGCGCTCACGGGGGCTGACGACGTCGCTGATGATCGTGAACGCCAGCGTCATCAGGCCACCGGCGCCCAGGCCCTGCACGCCGCGGAAGGCGATCAGCTCGCCGATGTTCTGGCTGATCCCGGACAGCACGGACCCGGCCAGGAAGATGACGATCGCGGCCTGGAAGACGATGCGCCGGCCGTAGAGGTCGGAGATCTTCCCGTAGAGCGGCGTCGACGCCGTCGACGTCAGCAGGTAGGCCGTGACCACCCAGGAGAGGTGGTCGTAGCCGCCGAGGTCCGCGACGATCGTCGGCAGCGCCGTCGACACGATCGTCTGGTCGAGTGCCGACAGGAACATGCCGAGCATCAGGCCCACGAACACCAGCTGGATCTGCCGGTGCGAGAGCCCGAAGCCGTCCCGCTGCTCGGTGGGTGCGGGGGAGGTCATGAAGCGTTCTCCTGGAGGCGGTGCGCGGCGCACGCGCCGAGGTCGGGGCCGAGGTCGTCGGCGAGGCGGGTCAGCAGGTCGGTGAGGCGGTCGCGGTCGTCGTCGGACCAGTCCCGCAAGGCGGCGCAGAGCATCTCCCTGCGCGCGCTGCGCAGTTGGTCGAGCAGGTCGCGGCCCTTGTCCGTGATCGAGAGCCGGTAGGCGCGGCGGTCCTCGGGGTCGTCGGCCCGGTGCACGAGCCCGGCCTCCTCGAGGTGGCGCACCTGGCGGCTCACGGTCGAGACGTCGAGGCCGAGCGCAGCGGCGAGGTCCGACAGTCGGATGCCACCGTGGTCGTTGAGCCGGGAGAGCATGGCGACCCCGGCGCGGTCGACCGGCGAGTCGGCGGCGTAGGCCGCGACCTTGAGGCCGGCGACCGTGCGCCCGACGCGGAAGAGAGCGTGTTCGAGCGCGGCGAGCCGGGCCGACTTGGTGTGGGGCATGAGGACCTTCGGGCGGGGTGGTCGCAGATGTTTGTAGCAAGCAACTGTACGCAGCGGCGCATTCCGCGGGCGAGCCGATTTTCGGGACTGCGGGTGTGCCGGGCACACTCGCCCTCGTGACCTTGGTCTCGCGCGGCGACGTCGAGGCGGCCCGGACGGCGCTGGCCGGCGTGATCCGCACCACCCCGGTCTTCCACTCGCGGCCGCTCACGGAACGGGCCGGCGGCCCGGTGGCCTTCAAGTGCGAGAACCTCCAGCGCACCGGGTCGTTCAAGATCCGCGGCGCCTACGTGCGGATCTCGCGCCTGGCGCCGGCGGAGCGCGCAGCCGGCGTCGTGGCGGCCAGCGCGGGCAACCACGCCCAGGGAGTCGCCTACGCCGCCTCGCTGCTCGACACGGCCGCGACGGTGTTCATGCCGGAAGGGGCGCCGCTACCGAAGGTCGAGGCGACCCGCGGCTACGGCGCGCAGGTGCGCTTCGCCGGTGCCACGGTCGACGAGGCGCTCGCGGCGGCGACGGCGTACGCCGAGGAGCAGGGGGCCGTCTTCGTCCACCCCTTCGACCACCCGGACATCGTCGCCGGGCAGGGCACCGCAGGCCTCGAGCTGCTCGAGCAGTGGCCCGAGGTCCGCACCATCCTCGTGCCGACCGGCGGCGGCGGGCTGGTGAGCGGCATCGCCGCTGCCGTGAAGCCTGCGCGGCCCGACGTACGCATCGTCGCCGTGCAGGCCGCCGGAGCCGCGGCCTTTCCCGCCTCCTTGGCCGCCGGGCGTCCCCTGCCGCTCGACGCGATGGCGACGATTGCCGACGGGATCGCGGTCGGCGAGCCGGGGTCGGTGACGTTCGCGCACGTGGCCGCGCTGGTCGACGACGTGGTCACCGTGTCCGAGGAGGCGCTCTCCCGCGCGCTGCTGCTGTGCCTGGAGCGCGCGAAGCTCCTCGTCGAGCCGGCCGGTGCGGCCGGTGTCGGCGCCGTGATGGAGGAGCCGCAGGCCTACGAGCCGCCGGTTGCCGTCGTGCTCTCGGGCGGCAACATCGACCCGATCCTGCTGCTCCGCCTGCTGCGCCACGGCATGATCGCGGCCGGCCGCTACCTGTCGTTCCGGCTGCGGATCCCCGACCGGCCGGGTGAGCTGGCCCGGCTCCTGGGCATGCTCGCCGCCTCCGGCGCGAACGTGCTCGACGTCGAGCACCGGCGCACCGGCGCGAAGCTGCACATCGACGAGGTCGAGGTGGCTCTGCAGCTGGAGACCCGCGGCGCCGAGCACTGCCACGAGGTGCTCACCCGGCTACGCCGCGCCGGCTACCCGCTGCACCTGGACTAGCCCGCGTAGGGGACCGCGTCGAGCACCGTCACCCGCATCGTCGTGCCGTTGGGCAGCTGGTAGTCGAGCACGTCGCCGGCCCGATGACCGTTGACCGCCTGGCCGAGCGGCGACTGCGGGGAGTAGACCGCGATGTCGCTGTGCGCGGCCTGCTCGCGCGACCCGAGCAGGAACTTCTCCTCCTCGCCGTCCTCGAAGCGGACGGTCACGACCATGCCGGGCTCGGCGATGCCGTCGGCCGGAGGAGCCTCGCCGACCTTCGCATCGCGCAGCAGCTGGGTGAGCTGGCGGATGCGAGCCTCTTGCTTGCCCTGCTCCTCCTTGGCGGCGTGGTAGCCGCCGTTCTCCCGCAGGTCGCCCTCGGCGCGCGCCGCCTCGATCTTCTTGGAGATCTCGGTGCGGCCCGGACCCGACAGGTGGTCGAGCTCGGACTTCAGCCGGTCGTACGCCTCCTGGGTCAACCAGGTGATGTTCTGTTCGGGCGTCTGGGTCACCGCGAAGCTCCCGTATCGAGTCGTAGGTGGCACCTGGACGGTCAAGGCTAGCCGGATTCGTAGGTAAAGATGGAGGGGTGAGCGAGCAGCTGCGGCTGATGGCCGTGCACGCCCATCCCGACGACGAGTCGAGCAAGGGCGCCGCGACGATGGCGATGTACGTCGCGCAGGGCGTCGACGTGCTCGTCGTCACCTGCACCGGTGGAGAGCGCGGATCGGTGCTCAACCCGGCGATGGACCGGCCGGAGGTCGTCGCCGACCTGCCCGCCATCCGCCGTCGCGAGATGGACGCCGCGCGCGAGATCCTCGGCGTTCGCCAGGAGTGGCTGGGCTTCGTCGACTCGGGGCTGCCGGAGGGCGATCCGCTGCCGCCGCTGCCCGAGGGCTGCTTCGGGCTGCAGCCGCTGGAGGTGGCGGCCCGGCCGCTGGTCGAGCTGGTGCGGTCCCACCGCCCGCACGTCCTCCTGACCTATGACGAGAGCGGCGGCTACCCGCACCCCGACCACGTGCAGACGCACAACGTGTCGATGGAGGCGTTCGACGCGGCGGGCGATCCGGAGCGCTACCCCGACGCCGGCGAGCCGTGGCAGCCGCTCAAGCTCTACTACCACCAGACGTTTCACAAGGCGCGCGTCACCGCGCTGCACGACGCGATGCTCGCCCGCGGCCTGGAGTCGCCCTACGGCGAGCGGTTGCAGCGCTGGCTCGACCGCCCCGACGACCAGGAGAAGATCACCACCCGGGTGCCGTGCGCGGACTGGTTCGACGTGCGCGACCGCGCGCTGATCGCCCACGCCACGCAGGTCGACCCGACCGGGTGGTTCTTCACGATCCCGCGGGACCTGCAGCGCGAGGTGTGGCCGACGGAGGACTACCAGCTGGCCCGGTCGCTGGTCGAGACGTCGATCCCGGAGGACGACCTGTTCGCCGGGGTGCGGGCCGACGCCCGCGCCGGCCGCTGACCGTCATCCAGGGGCTACCGTGGTGGGCGTGCTCGTCCTGGCCGCCCCCACGATCGGAGCCGGAGGTCTCGGCTTCCTCGTGATCCTCGCGTTGATCGCGGCCGCCGTCGTCCTCTTCCGTTCGATGAACACCCACCTCAAGCGGGTGCCGAAGAGCTTCGACGAGCCTGCAGAGCCGCCGGCGAAGGCGGCCTCCGACCGCGTGTCGCGCAAGCCCTGATCTCGCGATCTTCGACCCCGCGTCGCCCTGGCCCGGAGGGCTGCTAGCGTCCGGAGCCATCCCGATGAATGGGGGCTACGGATGGGGACTGCGGTGGCTGCTCGCGTGCCATTGGTCGACTACCTCGTGCTCGAACCCGAGCCGCATCTCGTCGCGCAGGAGTGCACCTCCTGCGGCGCCCGGTTCTTCGACCATCGGGTGGCCTGCGCGAACTGCTTCGCCCGGGAGTTCCGCCCGGTCGACATCGCGACCACCGGCGAGGTGGCGTCGTTCACGATCGTGACGTTCGCCGCCCCCGGCGTGCCGGTGCCGTTCGTGGCGGCCGTCGTCGACTGCGACGGCACCTGGGTGCGGGCCAACCTCGTCGACGTCGAGGCCGATCCGAGCAAGGTCTGGCTCGGGATGAAGGTCAAGCTCTCGACGTTCCCCCTCGGCACGGACAGCGAGGGCACCGAGGCCGTGGGCTTCGGGTTCGCCCCGGCGGAGTAGAAGGAGACACGCGATGGCCAGCGGCGACGTCTGGATCCTCGGCATCAAGATGACGAAGTTCGGCAAGCGCCCCGACGACGACACCGTCGGTCTCGCCGCCGAGGCCGCGCTCGCCGCGCTCGACGACGGCGGCGTGACCATGCAGGACATGGGCGTGCTCGCGGCCGGCAACCTCATGGGCCGCGGCGGGATCGGCCAGGCGCTGCAGAAGCAGATCGGCCAGACCGGCATCCCGGTCTACAACGTCGCCAACGCGTGCGCGACGGGCGCCACCGCGCTGCGCACGGTCGTCATGGCCATCAAGGCCGGCGAGTGCGACATGGGCCTCGCCGTCGGCGTCGAGAAGCTCGCCGGTGCGGGCCTGCTCGGTGCGTCCGGTCGCAAGAAGGACTCCGACACCTGGCAGCCGCAGGGGCGGCAGGGCGCGATCATGGACCTCGACGGTCGGGTCGGCACCGAGAACATGCCGGGCACGTTCGCCCAGGTCGGCATGGAGTACGGCCACCGCTACGGCGGCGTCGACTTCGAGCTGTTCGCCCGCATCAGCGAGAAGAACCACAAGCACTCGACACTGAACCCGCTCGCGGCCTACAGCAAGGCGATGTCGCTCGAGCAGATCATGAACGACGTCATGATCGCCTACCCGAACACCCGCCCCATGTGCTCGGCCAACTGCGACGGCGCTGCCGCCGCGGTGCTCGTGAGCGACGCGAAGCTCAAGACGCTCGACCCCGACCAGCGCCGGCGCGCGGTCAAGATCGCCGCTTCCGTGCTGACGACCGACCCCTACGAGCCGGGCTGCCAGGTGCTGCCCGACGTCAACACGCTGACCCGCAACGCCGCGAAGCAGGCCTACGACCAGGCCGGCGTCAGCCCCGACGACCTCGACCTCGTCGAGCTGCACGACTGCTTCGCCACCGCGGAGCTCGTGCACTACGACAACCTCATGCTCTGCCCGGAGGGCGGGGCGGTCGACTTCTTCAAGTCCGGGGCGCCGTGGCGCGACGGGCGCATGCCGGTCAACGTCTCCGGCGGCCTGCAGTCGAAGGGTCACCCGATCGCGGCGACCGGCATTGCCAACGTGTGGGAGGTCTGCCACCACCTGCGCGGCGAGGCGGGCGACCGGCAGATCGAGGGGGCCAAGGTGGGGCTCGCCCACGTCATCGGGCTCGGCTCGGCCTGCGGCGTACACATCCTCGAGAAGGCCGCATAGGCGCTCGCCCTTGGTGACGGCCCGCCACTGATCACGGAAAGAAGCGTGGTCATCTCTGCAGGGAGATGACCACGCTTCTTTCATGATCGGTGTACGGCGTGATCGGCGGGCCGTTGTGGGCCCGGGCGATCAGGCGGCGGCCGGTCGGCCGATGCGCACCCGCCAGACCTGCGGCCCCTGCTCGAGGTAGTCCCACTCGAACTGGTTCGCGTGCTCGGCCGCGAACTGGTAGTAGAGCGGCTTCGGATCGTGGTCGTTGACGAGCACGAACCCGTCGCCGGGCGCCAGGTGGCCGTAGGTGTCGAAGATCAGCTCGTGCCGTCGCGCCGGGATCTCCTGGCGGACGTCGAGGATCGCGTCGTCGGACATGCATTCTCCTTCGTCGGGTGTGCGTTGGGTGAGGTAGTGCAGGAGGCCGTTGAACCGTTGTTCGGCCGGGTGGCCCGCGTGATGGGCGGCCCGCCAGGCCTGGGCGGCCAGCTGGCAGGCGGGATCGGTCGCACCGGCCTGGTGCAGGAGCCGCAGGGCGCGGGTCAGCAGGCGGGCGAACTCGTCGCCGGCGTCGGCCGGGCCGGGCTCGGTGGCGACCGCCGGCCTCACCGGGCCGCGACCGTCTGGCGCGGCCGCCGGTCAACGGCCTCGCCCTGCGGCAACCGGTCGGCGAGCCAGAGCAGCGCGATCTCGCCGGCGAACGCCTCGCCGAGGTCGGTCAGCACCAGCGGCAGCTCGGGCGCGCCCCGGTGCAGCCAGAGGTGTAGCCATGCGTCGCGCCGCCGCTCCCCGATGCGGGTGAGCGGGCCACGACCCAGCGAGGCGACGAGGCCGAGGCGGCGACCGACCGCGAACATGTCGACGTCGCCCAGCGGCACGATCGGCTGGTTGGCGCGGATCCGCCACTCGATCGGCTGCGCCGGAGGATCGGGGTTGTGAGCCGCGAAGACGAGCGAACGCAGCACGTCCGGGTCGGCGATGTTGCGCCCGTGCAGCCAGAGCGCGTCGAACAGCGATTGGCGCAGCGCGTCCTCGACGCCGTCGGCGACGGACTCGGCGTAGGCGGCGGTGGCCGCGCGGCTGCTGGGCACGAGGACGCCCGGCATCGGGCCGACCTCGCCGGGCAGGAGCAGGCGCTCGGCGGTCTGCGCGGCCGTTTCGTCGACCGGTCGCCCGCCCATGGGGCGCGACCGGTCGGCCTCCACCGCGAGCCACCGCACGTCGTGCATGCCGAGCGACCGGATCTGTGCGATGCGCTGGCTCGCGAGGAACGACAAGGGATCGGCGAAGTCGCCGATGACGGTGACGGTCATAGCGCACCTCCTGATGACTGGCTCTTATTCTGCCGCGGCGGACTCATATAAACAAGAGATGTATGTAATAAGTCACGGTCGGGAGATGACCCGGAGGACAATGCGCGGTCATGAGGTACGACGCGCACACCGCCCTCGTCGTCGTCGACATGCAGAACGACTTCGCCGACCCGGCCGGCTCGCTCTCGGTGTCCGGTGCGGCCGGCGTGCTCCCGGTCGTCAACGGCGAGGTCGAGGCGGCGGGTGAGGCCGCAGCGGTGGTGGTCTACACGCAGGACTGGCACCCGCCGGCGACGCCGCACTTCGCGAAGGACGGCGGCATCTGGCCCGTCCACTGCGTGCAGGGCAGCTGGGGAGCCGAGCTCGTGCCAGGTCTTGGCGTCGCAGGCCCGGTGGTGCGCAAGGGATCGCACGGCGAGGACGGCTACTCCGGCTTCACGATGCGCGACCCGACGACGGGTGCCGAGATGCCGACGGAGCTCGACGCGACGCTGCGCGCCCGGGGCGTGAGCAAGGTCGTCGTCGTGGGTCTCGCCACCGACTACTGCGTCAAGCACACCGCGCTCGACGCCGTGCGGCTCGGCTACGAGACGACGTTGTTGACCGACGGCGTGGCAGCCGTCGACCGGGCGGCCGGCGACGGCGACCGGGCGCTCGACGAGCTCGCCGCCGCCGGGGTGCGGATCGAACCGTCGCGGTGAGCCACGACCAGTCCCCGCCGGCCCTGACGGACCGCGGCGATCGTGACCGCCAGGAAGCAGAGCAGCGCCACCTCGTTGAGCACGCCACCGACCTGCCAGGCGGTGCGGTTGCCGGCCAGGTCGCCACCGACGAGGCGCAGCAGCAGCGACCCGTGCAGCAGCAGGAGATGACCGTAGAAGTGCCGCCGGTAGGGGACGGCGGCCCGGAACACCGCGGGCACGATGACCGGCGCGTGCGCGAAGACCATGCCGATGACGAAACCGAGGAACAGCGCGTGCAGCATCGCGTCGTAGGCCGGCCCGCCGGCCAGCCCGTAGCGCAGCCACAGTGCACCCGCCACGCCGAGCCAGCAGAATCCCGCGAGCAGGCAGGCCGCCATGTAGCGGGTGAGGCCGCTCTGCCGCACGGTGCGGCGCGCCACGTCGTGGGCCGCGAGCCACACGGTCAGGAGCAGCAGGCCGGCCCCGGCCATCCGGGCGCCGATCGAGAAGGCGCCGATCGCCACGGTGATGCCGACGCCGAAGACGGCGGCCGCCGTCGTGAACGTCGCATGGGCACGGCGGCTCAGCCTGCCGACCCGCGAGAGCTCCAGCCGCTCACCGGTGATGGTCAGGACCAGGTACCCGGCCAGCCACGGAATCAGCCGGCCGACGTCCCACCCGGTCAGCCAGAGCCCGACCGCGACCACCCACGACACGGCGCCGCTCGCCATCACCCACAGGTGCAGGGCGGTCTGCTTGCGCCCGGCGGCGACGTAGAGGCCGATGAGGCCGACGCCGGCGACGCCCAGCAACAGCTGACCGACCAGCAGCGGCAGGCCGGCGATCAGGGCGAGCCCGCCGAGCCCGGCCGTCGCCGGCGCGAGGTAGCCCGCGCGGGTGTCGATCGCCACCGCGCGCTCGAGCGCGATCAGCGTGCCGAGGAACCCGAGCACCATGAGGGGGCCGTGCACCTCGGCGAAGTCGGGGCGTGGTGTCGGTACGTCGAGGCCGAGCATCAGCAGGGCGGCCCACAGGCCTGCCAGCAGGGCGGCCAGGCCGAGAGCGCCGAGCGCGAGCCGGTTGCGGGGTACGCGCCGTACGACGCGGCCGCGAGGTGCGGCCGCCGTCATCGGCTCCCGGCCTTCTTCGGCTGCAGCCGGGCCACGCACAGCTGCGGGGTCACGAAGGGTTCCAGCGACGTCGCGTCGATCGGGGCGTCGAGCTCCTCGAGCGCCCCCTGCATGAGCCCGAGGTGGATCGCGCACACGACGTCGGTGTGCTTCTCGGCGACCTCCCGGAACGGGCAGTGGTGCAGCAGGACCTCGGTGCCCTGCTTGGTGGTGTGCGCCTCCGGTGCGAAGCCGACGGCGTCGAGCACGCGGTTGAGCCGGGTCACGGCCTCCCCGGCACCGATGCGCTCCGACGGCGCGGACCGCTCGACGAGATGGCCGCCCCAGGCCCTGCCCGCATGGGCGGCCGCCGGGCCGGCGTCCTTGAGCGAGGCAACCAGACCGGTGAGCATCTCCGCGAGCAGGCCGTAGCTGCGCGGGCCGGGGACCGGCCCGTCGGCGGAGTAGAGGATGCGCGGCCGGCCGGGGACGTCGCGCGGTTCCGAGGCCCGCATCGCGAGCCCCTCCTCCACGAGGCCGTCAAGGTGGAAGCGTGCGGTGTTGAGGTGCAGCCCGGTGGTCTCGGCGACCTGGGCGGCGGACAGCGGCCCGTCGGCGGCGCGGAGCAGCGCGAGCACCTCTTCACGTCGGCTGCCGACGGCCACCGGCGCCGGGGGGTCGACGAAAGACGTGGTCATGCCACGATTGTCACATCAGATCTCGTCAAAAACAACCACGTGGGGAATATCTCGGATGGCGACATGTGTTGTCGTCGATGTGAACGACGAATGGTGCCGCTACGCCGTGACCGCGACCGGTGAGCGGATCGGTTTCGACATGTGTTTCTCGCCCGAATGCGCCCGGCACATCAGCCGGTGCACGTGCGAGGACGGCCCGACCCCACCACGCCTCGGCGCGACGGTGAGCGTGACGCTCGAGCGTCCCCCGGTCGCGCCCGCAGCCTGACCGGCGCCGCTCAGGCGTGGTCGCCCGGCACGCCCCAGGAGCGCAGCCGGGCCAGCGAGGTCGTCGAGCCGGCGGTGAGCACGATCGAGCCCATGACCAGGGCGATCGGCCCCGCGATGGTCGTGCCGGCGAAGTAGAGGGCGGTCGTCGCGAGGGCGCCGAGGAAGGCGACGAGCGTGACGAGGCGGAGCAACGGCATCTGATCCTCCTACTTCTGGGCCGGCGCGAGCTTCGCGACGGTGAGGAGCACCGCCGAGTCCTCGATCGCCTGCACGTCGTGGCGCGCCGGCGGGATCACGATGAGGTCACCCTTGCGGCCCTCCCACGACTCGCCACCCGAGCCCAGCTTCACCCGCCCGGCCAGCACGTGCGCGGTCGCCTCGCCGGGGTTCTCGTGCTCGGCCAGGGTGGTGCCCGCCGTCAGCGCGACCAGGGTCTGGCGCAGCGTGTGCTCGTGCCCGCCGAAGACGGTCTCCGCGCTGCGACCGGCACTGGACGTGCGGGCGCGCTCGAGATGTTCGCGGGCAAGGGCGTCGAGCGAGAGCTTCTGCATGGTCACCTCTCCGGTGGGGGTGTCGTCGCGCCGAGTATGGCCTTGCCGCTCACCGGCGTCGGCCGTCGGCCCATCTTGTCCTTGCCCCTACGGCCTCGCGCACCCGGAGGAAGTCTCACGGTGCGGCGAACAAGTCGCTCGCGCGCTCGCCGATCATGATCGCGGTCGCGTAAGGCCCCCGCGTCGTCACCGTCGGCATGATCGACGTGTCGACGACGCGCAGACCCTCGATCCCGCGCACCCGGCAGAGCTCGTCGACCACCGCGCCGGCGTCGCGGTCCGGCCCCATCCGGCAGGTGCCCGAGAGGTGCACCGAGGTCGACAGGTTCTGCGCGACCCACGCGTCGAGGGCCCGGTCAGTGCCGAGATCCACCTCAGCGGGCGCTGACGCGCCGAGGCGTCGGAACGGTGCCGACGCGAGCAAGGCAGCGGCGAGGCGGACTGCTGCGCGCATCCGGCGCCGGTCGACGTCGCTCGTCAGGTAGTGCGACGACAGCTGCGGAGGGACGTCCGGGTCCGGTGAGGTCAGGCGCATCGACCCCCGGGCCTCGCAGCGTTGCAGCCCGACGCCGAGTGCGAGCTCGCCGTCGCCCGCGCCGGTCACGAGCTGCTCGAAAGATGCTGTGTAGCAAAGAATTTCGACGTCGTCGTCGTTGAGAGCGACCTCGACCGCCGACGACGCGGCCCGGCCCGTGGCCGGCGGCGAGCGGAACGCGACGGCGACCGAGGGGTGGTCGCTCGACCCTTGCCCTACGCCGGGCAGGTCGACGTGGACCTCGATGCCCTGAGCGCGCAGCTGCGCCGCCGGTCCGATGCCCGAGACCATCAGCAGGTGTGGCGACTTCACCGCCCCTGCACTGAGCACCACGTGGTCGGCGCGGATCACCCGTGTCGTCCGGCCGGTCGCGACCTCGACCCCGGTCGCCCGCCGGCCCGCGAGGAGGACTCGGTGTACGACGCTGCCGCCCTGGACCCGCAGGTTCGGCCGGTCCAGGTGCGGGAGCAGGTAGGCCATCGCCGCGTTGACGCGGGTCCCGTCCACCACGGTGAGGGGCACCGGGCCGACGCCTTCGGCACCGGCGCCGTTCTTGTCCGGCTCGGCCGCGAACCCCGCGTCGCGGCAGGCCTCGGCGAACGCCGCACTGGCCGGGTGCAGGTCGTGCGCGGCGACGCGACGCACCGGTACGGGGCCGGCGTCGCCGTGGCCGGGCAACGTCCCGAAGTCGGCGTCGGCCTCGAGCCGCCGGAAGAAGGGCAGCACCGCGTCGTACGACCAGATGGCGTTGCCGGCGGCTGCCCAGCCGTCGAAGTCCGCAGGCCGGCCGCGCACGAAGTAGCCCGCGTTGATGGCGCTCGACCCCCCGAAGATGCGCCCGCGGGGCACGGGGCCGTGGCGGCCGGGCGCCAGCTCCGTCGTGAAAGCCCAGTTGAGAGGGCTGGCCGGATCGGTCGCGGCGAGGGAGCGGGCGCTTCGGATCTCCGCGGGAAAGTCGCGTGCGCGCGTGAACGCCGGGCCGGCCTCGAGCAGCAGCACCGACCGTGCCGGGTCCTCGCTCAGCCGCGCGGCGAGCGCGCACCCGGCCGGCCCGGCACCCACGACCACGACGTCGGCGTCGATCGGGCCACCTCCTGCGATCGGCAGCGGCATCCGGCGCTGTTCGTGACCGTCATCTAACCGTCACACGTCGGATCGGGCTCCCGTCACATCGGCCGGACACGATGTGGGCTCCGGTGCGCTCGGTGCATCGGACCGTGCCACGTAGGAGGGAGATGTCGTGATCGTGAACGTGCTTGCCGACGAGCTGCGCTGCCAGATGCGGGACGCCAGGACCAGGCTCAACTGGGCGCGCAGCTGTGACGACCAGTACCTCGTCGACGTGCTCCGTGCCCGGCTCGAGGAGCTCTCGCAGATCGCCCAGCGGCACGGCATCCGGCTGGCTGCTTGATCACCGGTCGACCTCTCCGGCACCACGCGAGGTGTGACGCTTCCACGTGACCGGTGACACGATGGTGGTTATGCCTGGATCCGTGCTGGTCGTCGACGACGACGACGGCATTCGGACCTCCCTGCGCCTGGCGCTCGAGGACCACGGCTACAAGGTGCTCGAGGCGCCCGACGGGGAGACCGCTCTCGACCGGATGCGGACCGAGCCGCCGGACGTCGTCGTGCTCGATCTGATGCTGCCCGGCATGGACGGCTTCGAGTGCTGCCGGCAGATGCGGCGCAGCAGCGACGTACCGGTCCTGATCATCAGCGCGCGAGGCGACAGCCACGACGTCGTCGCCGGGCTCGAGGCCGGCGCCGACGACTACATCCGCAAGCCCTTCGACATCCCCGAACTCGCCGCACGCCTGCGAGCGCTGCGCCGGCGGCTGCGATCGGTCAGCGACAAGCCCGACGAGCTCGTGGCCGGCGACATCGTCGTGCACCCCGACCGCGGAGAGGTCACGGTCGCCGGGCGCCCGGTGCACCTGACCAAGACGGAGTTCCACCTGCTCTACGAGCTGGCCTCGTCGCCGGGCCGGGTGTTCAGCCGCGACATGCTGCTGCAGCGAGTGTGGGACTACGGCTACTTCGGTGACGCCCGCATCGTCGACGTCCACATCCGGCGGCTGAGAGCGAAGATCGAGCAGGACAGCAGCAAGCCGCAGCGGCTGATCACCGTGCGGGGCTTCGGGTACAAGCTCGAGCCGTGATCGCCGGCAGGGCCCGACCGCGGCTCGGCCTGACGTTGCGGATCACGTTGGCGTTCACCCTCGGTGCCCTGCTGGTCTCGTCGGCCGTTGCCCTCAGCGCCTACCTGTTCACCCTGCGGTTCCAGGTGCAGCAGCAGGAGCGCATCACGCTGCGGCAGACCTACCTCAACGCCGCGCAGGCCCGGGCCCGGCTGATCCAGCCCGACCCCGACGTCCCGGGCGTGCTCGACACCCTGACGACGGGCTCCGCGGCGACCACGGTCATCTACCGCGGCGGCCGCTGGTACGCGTCGTCGCTGACCATCTCGCGCGACGCGCTGCCGCTGCAGATGCGCCAGCAGGTCATCGCCGGGTCGGTGGTGCGATCGTGGTCCCGGATCGACCGGGCGCCGAAGATCATCGTGGGCGTGCCCCTGCCCGCGGCGAACGCGGCGTACTTCCAGGTCTTCGACGAGTCGTCGCTGCAGCAGACCTTGAGCCTGCTGCGCACGATCCTCGTCGCCGCGGCGTCGGCGACCACGGCCGCGGGCGCCGCGCTCGGCTGGTGGCTGAGCCGGCGGCTGACCGCGCCGCTGCGGGCCGTCGACGACGCGGCGCGGCGCATCGCCGCGGGCAACCTGCAGGCCGAGCTGCCCGCCGAGAGCGACCGTGACGTCGCCAACCTCGTCGACAGCTTCAACACGATGGTCCGGACGCTGCGGGCCCGGATCGAGCGGGACACCCGCTTCGCCGCGGACGTGAGCCACGAGCTGCGCTCCCCGCTGACCACGCTCGCGACGTCTCTCGGCGTGCTGCAGGCCCGCCGCGACGAGATGCCGGACCGGGCCCGCGACGCGCTGGACCTGCTCACGACCGAGCTGGCGCGCTTCGAGCGCCTCGTCGAGGACCTGCTGGAGATCTCCCGGGCCGACACGCAGGCGCGCCTGGTCGACCCCGAGCCCGTCAACGTCGGGCAGCTGGTGGAGAACCTCCTGCAGACCTCGGAGTACGCCGGGATCCCGTCGCGCGTCGAGGGCGACTGCGACCAGGCCGTGGTCCTGGGGGACAAGCGCCGGCTGCACCAGGCGCTGCGCAACCTGCTCGACAACGCCGCGACCTACGCGGGCGGGGCCACCGCCGTCATAGTGACGACGGGTCGGGAGGCCGTGACCATCCACGTCGACGACGCCGGGCCGGGCGTGCCGCAGGCGGAGCGGGAGCGCATCTTCGACCGGTTCTCCCGCGGCCGGCAGGGATCTCGCAGGGCGTCGCAGCGCGGCACCGGTCTCGGGCTGGCCCTGGTCACCGAGCACGTCCGTGCTCACGGCGGCAGCGTCCACGTCGAGGACGCGCCCTCGGGCGGGGCGCGGTTCACGGTGCAGCTGCCGAGGAGGCGCCGATGAGGAGCCGGCTTCGGGCCGCGGTCGCCGCGGCGGTGATCGCCCTGGGCTGCGCCGCGTGCGGGCTGCCCGCCACGGGTCAGACGCAGACGATCGACCCGTCGGGCGTGCCGTTCGGGCTGCTGTCGCCGTCGCCCGCGGAGCTGGCCAGCCCGAAGGCCCAGGGCCAGCCGACCGCCGTCTACTTCGTGCGCGACGACCGGCTGGTGACGTCGTTGCGACGTGTCGACGGCGACAACGCACCGGCCGAGATAGTCCGGATGCTGCTGGACGGGCCGACCCGTGAAGAGGCCGCGCGCAACATCACCAGCGACATCCCGGAAGGCACCCGGCTGATCTCGCTCGACGTCGTCGGAAGCATTGCGACCGTCGACCTGAGCGAGCAGTTCGGCACGGCGGGCGGCAGCGACCAGGTGCTCGCGGTCGCGCAGATCGTCTACACGCTCACGTCGACGGGCGCGGTGCGCGCGGTGCAGTTCGCGATCGGCGGCAAGGTGATCGAGGTGCCCGACGGCAGCGGGTCGCTCGCCAGCACGCCGCGGTCCCGCGCGGACTACGCGCAGGTCGCGCCGAAGTAGCCGGCATCGTCACGGAAAGTTCAAGTCGTCGTCAGATTCTCTTCATCTTGGTGGGCGACCGTGGGACACGCACCGCTCACGGACGGAGGACGACGCGTGCTGACGCCCACGACGCACCGAACCTCGTCGTACGAGGCTCGGATGCTGGCCGCTGCCGACCGCTTGTTCGCCGAGTTCGACGAGCTCCCCGTCGCCACGGTCTTCCGCGCGATCCGCACCGCGCGCAGCGAGCTGCGCGAGCACGGTGACGTCGCGCTGCCCGAGGAGGTCGAGCTGCGCGCCCGCGAGCGGCTGGCGCACTTGTGAACGCACCTTCCTAGCCGCCCCTGCGGCTCTTGGATACCTTCGCGACCAATCGTGGCGCCCGGCCGGCGCCGGCCCGGTCGAGGAGGCCCTGAGGTGACGGTGGACGACCGGTTCAGCCAGTCGCTCGAAGAGATCAACGCCATCCAGGCGGAGGAGATGCTCCGCGGCACGTTCAACGCGGTCGTCACCGGAGCCGTGTCGGACTGGGCGACCGACTTCGACCACCTCGAGGAGGAGTGGGCGTCGGATCCCTACCCGATCCTCGACGACCTGCGCCAACGCTGCCCGATCGCCCACACCGAACGGTTCGGCGGCGCCTGGCTGCCGACGACCTACGCCGACGTCTCCGCGATCGCCTACGACACCGAGCGGTTCTCCTCGCGGGCGATCATCATCGGCAACTTCCGGCCGCCGGTCGACATCGCGCCGATCGGCGGGTCGCCGCCCATCTCGTCCGACCCGCCGTTCCACCACGACGCGCGCAAGCTGCTGCTGCCGGCGTTCACCAAGACCAACGTCGCCAAGCTCGAGGCGTCGACCCGGGCCTTCTGCCACGAGCTCATCGACCGGCTCGCCGGGCAGGACGTCGTCGACGCCGCGCACGACTACGCCCAGCACATCCCGATGCGGGTCATCGCCGACATGCTCGGTTTTCCGCCGGAGGATGGCCCGATGTTCCGCGAGTTCGTCGAGAACGCGCTGGAGGGCATCAACCTGCCGCTCGAGGAGCAGATCGAGCGGGGGCAGAAGCTCGGCGAGTACATCCTCGCGCAGATCCACGACCACCTCGCCAACCCGCGCGACGACCTCACCACCTACCTGCTCAACGCCGAGCTCTACGGCCAGAAGCTCGACCCCTTCCACGTCGCAGGCACGATGGTCCTGCTGCTCATCGCCGGCATCGACACGACCTGGAGCGCGATCGGGGCGTCGTTGTGGCACCTGGCGAAGACGCCCGCCGACCGGCAGCGCCTGGTGGCCGAGCCGGGCCTGCTGCCGACGGCGATGGAGGAGTTCCTGCGGGCCTACGGTCCGGTGACGATGGCGCGGCTGGTCAAGGAGGACATGACCTGGGGCGGCGTCGAGATGAAGGCCGACGACTGGATCCTGCTGTCGTTCCCGTCGGCCAACCGTGACCCGGCGCAGTTCGACCGGGCCGACGAAGTCGTGATCGACCGAGAGGTCAACAAGCACGCGGCGTTCGGCCTCGGCATCCACCGCTGCGTCGGCTCGCACCTCGCCCGCATGGAGCTGCGGATCGCGCTGGAGGTCTGGCTCGAGCGCTTCCCGGAGTTCGCGCTGGCCGACCCGCAGGGCATCCGGTGGGCCGCCGGCCAGGTGCGCGGACCGCGCACGCTTCCCCTCCGCATCGGGTAGGACCGCGCTCCTACCGGCGGGCTGGGAGACCTGTCAGCTGAGGGCGGCGAGGGGACTCTCGTCGTACGTCGCGAGCAACACGCTCGCGCTGTACAGGAAGTCGTGCGGGAACAGCGCGTTGACGAGCCGGAAGAACGCAGCGTCGCGCGCCTCGTCCCAGCTGTCCGGCAGAGCTTCGAAGCGGTTGCCGTCCATCGCCACTCCTCGTGTCGCGCGGTAACGGCGACAGTAGGAAGGCGGCACAACCGGCACCATCCGCTGTGCAGCTTGTCCGAGTTGTCCGCTCGGCGGGTCGGATGGCCCGAACGTACTAGTTGTTCCCGGCGCCGGGACCGGGCGGTGCAGCC
>Ga0070681_10001038_pt1 | contig 23577 bp, 27 predicted proteins | sample KBSC83BmetaG_FD_65650 | JGI IMG/M metagenome (GOLD analysis project Ga0070681, IMG submission 65650) | Corn rhizosphere microbial communities from Kellogg Biological Station, Michigan, USA - KBS C8-3B metaG | ecosystem: Host-associated > Plants > Roots > Rhizosphere | place: USA: Michigan...
CTCTTGCGACGAAGATCACGACCACCACTGCCGCTGCATGAGCGGCGCCCCCGAGGTCACCACCTGAATTTCAACTAGCCTCGGGACACACCCAGCCGCAACACTTCAATAGCGATGCTTGTCAGCTTCAGCGTTCGTTAGATAGCCCGGTCGAGGGATTGAACGTTAGCTCCCGCGATCTCAGCCCGAACGGCCTCACCCGGATCGGCGCTGCGATTCCATTCGAGGCGGACACCGTCCTCGCGAAAGCGCGCGATGACGTGAAGCTTCCAGTGTGCGATCAGGTTATAGCCTTGGCCGGTGAGATCATCCTCGGTGATGTAGGTGATACCGTCGGGGTGTGCCGCGTCGATGATGGCCCGGCCGACCAGCTGCGCCGCCCGGACCGCCGCGACGAGCACGTCGGGCGGCAGATCGACGAGCCGCTCAGCATGGACGCGCGGCACAACAATCACGTGATACCGATTGATGGGAGCGCGGCTCACAAGGGCCTGTACCAACGTATCGGAATACACTGTGACCGCGGGATCGTGGAGAGTGCAGAACGCGCAGGTCGTGGATTGGTCTCTCATCGACGCGATGCGTGTGGCTATCTAACGCCATAGCTCACCTGCAAGGGATTCATATAAAAGTTTGCGGCGAAGCCGCAAACAGTCCATAGCTCCCTTGTCAGGTGCAGCGTTCGTTATGCCGCAGGCGCATCGGAGCGTGGAACGAGCGCCCGAACCTGCTCACCAAATTCGGTCAAGCTTAGAGCGCCATCTACGAACGCCTGTGCGCGCTCGACGAGCTTTGCGAGCCGAATCACGCCGCCAGCACCGCGCTCAGCCGCGGCTCTCAAGTACGAGTCATGACCAGGACGAAAAGTCCCGCCAGCGGTCTGCTCACCACAGCCACATGCACACTGCGCCATTGAAGATTCAGCTGTATGTTGAAGGTCAGACGCCGACTCGCGAGAGCCATCGGCGTGCGAGATTGCGCGACACTCCGCTGTCACATCGTGACATCGGGGATCCGACAAGAGCGCGCTCTTAGCGTGAAGAATGTGCCCCTTTTGAGCCTTGCTGAACAGCGCGTGATCGACGACGGCGCGATGCTCGACCAGATACGCGGCTCTGACTTGGAAATCCTCTTCGAAGTAAATCGCCAAGAGGTACTCGAACTGTTTCTCGGCGAGATCGCGCACGACGCCCAGCTGCGTGCTCGGATTCTCTGAAGTAATGCGCCGACTCTTAATCTGATACCGCCTTCCGCCATCGTCGACCGCGTCGTAGCCCTTCGCCGATGCTGCCTGGAGCGTCAGACCGAATGCCTGTGCGCCTATCCATTCCGCGATGTCAGCGGCCGGATTGTTGTAACTGCGGACGACTCCTCGCGATCTCAGCTCTCGCAAGATGTCGCCATACTGCTTAAGGAGACCACGAGTCGAAACCTCGGACCGGCTCATCCTACGTTGAGTAATTGGTTCGTTGCGGCATAACGCCCCAGTTCAGCTGCAAAGGATTCAAATAAGAGTGCGGGCGAAGCCCGCACACATCAATAGCGATCCTTTGTCAGCTGCAACGTTCGTTAGACAGCCGGCGCGACGACCTCGACGATCGAGCGAGTCGGCTGGATCGCGAAGTCAACGACTGATGAGAAAGCGGAGCACCACGAGGGCGATTGGAACTCCGAATACGACGATAGCGGCGCGGAACGGTTGAATTTCAATCCCGACTGTTACATCGAAGGATTCTTTCCCCGCATGATCGGCAGCGGCTCGATCAAACGCTCGATGAAACGCTCGTCGGCTTCGAACGCGCATTCGGATGAACAACAGGACCCAATAGAGGACAATCAGTGATCCGACGACCGGCCACGACACGAGCGGCCTCCGATGCTAACTGCGGAGAGAAGGTTGTTGGCTGTCTAACGCCCGAGTTCAGCTGCGAGCGAGCCAAATAAAAGCGCATGCGAAGCATGCGCAATCCTTAAATCGCTCGTCAGCTGCAACGCACGTTGGGCGGCGGCCACGCGATGCCTCAGGTCTTGGAACGCAACCATGCATGCACGATCGACCGAACTAGCGAGCGTGCCTCGCCAAGCGTCATCGGCTTGAGCGGTGGCGCCGTCGACTCCGCGCCGTGACGCGCATCAAGACCGAGAGCGCCCGGACTATTGGCCGTGTGCTTGAACAGCGACATGGATTGCTTCATGCTCCAGCCATTTAATGCAATTGTCCCAGCGCCACCGACATCGGCAGATACAATCTCAAACAGCCGATACAGATTCACCCAATCGAGCTCTCCATTTCCGATCAGGCGCAGCGCATTCGACACCGCCTCGTCTGTTGCTGCTAGGCCCGTCCACTCAGCGACGGGATCGGCCGGTCGCGATACCTCGACTGATCCGTCCGCACGTGTAACGGTGATGGTAGGGGCGAACGCCCTCACATGGATCACCGCCGGCTCTGGAAAGACGAACACGTCGCGGCCCCCCTTCGAATTGCGACGGTATACTGACCCGACGCGAATCGGTTGGCGTGCGTCGAGCGCCAGGCGGGCCGCCCCATTGATTACCTCGACCAGGCGGGCGCCGCGATCAAGAACGGATCGTGCCTCAGCGTCGGATGGTGTATCTGATATGGCGAGAAAGTAGTCGGCGCCTTCCTGGACGACGCTGACATCCGCTCCTGTCATGGACTGAGCGAGCGCGGCGAGGTCAGACGAGTCGCCGGAGAGCTGAACGTACCACGTCATGTCTGTTAGAGAGAGATGTTCGCCGCCCAACGCCCCAGTTCAGCTGCAAAGAAATCAAATAAGAGTTTGCCGCGCAGCGGCAAACAGTTCAATAGCTCCTTTGTCAGCTGCAACGTTCGTTAGGCATCAAGCGCGGGGACCGGCGACTCCGGGCCAAGCATCCTGTGGATGATGTTCCCGGCGTGAAGAATGGCCTTGACCTTGTGTCGAAGGAGGCCAAGGAACACCACTTGAATCAGGCCTGGCGGTATGGCTTTCTGAATCTTCGCGACCTCCGCCCGCGCATCCGCGTCGCGATGATACTCGAAGCCATTGAGCCACTGAAGAAGGGTTCTGTCGGGATCGACGACGATGTCACCCAGACGGATCTGGATTTGGCGTTCGATCATTTCCCCAGCATAGAGGCGTTTGATTTCGTTTAGGCGATGCTTCAGGAACGGGTGGTCGGATGACCTAGCCAGTATCCCACGAACTCGCTTGAAGCTGAACGGCTCTTTCTCGAGGATGAAGGGACGGAGAACATGAAGAAGGGTAGCTCGCTGATCGGGCTTAAGCTCCGACACCTCAACGGTCGCTGGGCGATCAACGGCGACTGACATGGAGAACTTGGCCTGAATCCCGCCCCACTCACCAATGGTCCGCTCGAGAACGATGGCCTCGTCGAGATATGTGCGCAGCAATCCGGCTTCGGACGCACCAACCAAGAACGGTACCGTCTCCGCTGGTCGCTCATCATCGAACTCAAAGACGATGGTTCCTGTAAGGGTCATCGTGGCTCGTTTGATGCCTAACGCCAAAGTTCAGCTGCGAACGAGCCAAATAAAAGCGCATGCGAAGCATGCGCCATCCTTAAATCGGTCGTCGGCTGCAACGATCGTTAGCTAGCCGCGAGTATGACGCCGAATCGGCATAGGCGTGCCGTACAATTTGGCTGACTCAAGGTCCATCGCATATATCGCATCCTGCACTCGAGCGTCGGACGAATACCACTCGAGCACTGCTGCTGCCGATTGGGGAGCGGATTGCCAAAACGCGTTCGAGAGGCGTCCCTTCGTTTCGATGTCAGGCCGATTCCAGCCGATGAAGGCAGCGAGATTGGCGGAAGCTGTGCTCGTTGGCTCGAGAATTGGCGATAGAAATGGCCGGACGTCCGCAAGGCCTTCGACGAGCAGCCCGATCGAACAGACCCACTCGCTAACCTCTGATTCCTCAAACGGTTCCGCACCCAGCCACTGACCGAGAGCTCGGGCGAGATCGACCAGCGCGTTCTGTTCAACGGTCGGCCACGTCTGATCCTCGCCGTAGTGCGGCTTTCCGAAAACAACTTCGCGATCAGTTTCGAACTCTCCGGCGATGGCAAGTTCCGCGAGGCGAGGCCAGAAATAGCGAAACTCGATCTGGTCGCCGACGGTGGTAAGGGCTTTCCGCGCGTAGAAGTCAAGCGCCGCTGCTGAAAGCTGTTCTCGTGGAACGGCTACGAGTGCGGCGAGTTCTTCGGGTGTAGTGCAGCACTCGCAACCCTCGACATCTAGTGGCCGAGGGGTGGCGAAGGTCTCGTATTGCTGCGCGATCGCGCGTATCAACGGCTCAAATTGCATCGTAGCGTGTGGCTAGCTAACGCCCCAGCTCAACTGCGGGCGAGTCAAATAAAAGCGCATGCGAAGCATGCGCAATCCCTAAATCGCCCGTCAGTTGCAGCGTTCGTTAGCGCGCGAGCGGCGACCAAGGCTGCACGAACCCTCGCCCGGACGACGAAACTCGCCCTGAGAGTTGTTGGCGCGCATGTCCGGTGGAGCGGGCCGGTGGACCGCCAGCGCGAGGCGCGTGGAGCGATCGCGTCTTGAGATACCGAACGATTCGATCGTGATCTCGGGGCCGCGGCGCGCGTGGGCCGGCGCATTGCCACCGTCCAAGGCAAGACCGGGCCGGCGAACGAACGACGGCGGACGAACTGCGGGCGTGTCGGCAACGCGACTTCCCGTTGCGCCGCAATCACAAAATGCACCGTGTTCGCGCGCTAACGCCCAAGTTCAGCTGCAAGCGAGTCAAATAAAAGCGCGTGGCGAAGCCACGCGCAATCCGAAGATCGCTTGTCAGCTGCAACGTTCGTTAGGCATCGCGCGACGCGGAGCCAAAACGAAGGCGCGCGTACTCGGCAGCAAATGGACCAAACACCGCTGCGAGCGCGAGGGCGATACCAATATCGACGACGCTGAGTTCCCGCACACGCCAGTCGACTGACATTAGAACCACCGTGAAGGAGACTGGTAGTGCGGCAATCGCAGCGGCGAATAGCCGTCCAAGAGGACGCTGCCAAAGCGGCTTAAGAATGCCGAGGAGGATTCCGGCAGCGAGCCCGCCTCCCCAGTATAGGCCGAGCATCTCCTTGAGCGTCGGGCCATCAACTTTGGAGGCGCGACGGTTGTCGAGCGCGAAGGCGACCACGGCTATGGCCGTGCAGACGACTATCGCAGGCGCGACCTTCTTGACGCCCCAGAGAATGCGGTTCATCGAAGCTTTGTGCGATGCCTAACGCTAATTGGACGACGTTGTTATACGACAATTCGGAACCAAAGGCGACAACCGTTCGCAGTTTAATCTGCATGTTCAAATTAGCCAAAGCCAGAAGTGCAACGACGGCAAGAGCTTACGCGGAGAGCGAAACGAGCGTCCGGAGTTAGGCGACGAGGATTTGTCGTGTAATGTGCGGCAGAGGCGCAAACTGCTCTGAGCGTACGCCGACCGCCGCTCAGCGAGCTCACAGCAGGTCCGCCGGACTCCGAACGCCCAAACCGCCACGATTCAGCACATGCGTGTAGATCATCGTCGTCCGAAGATCGCTATGGCCGAGAAGCTCCTGCACGGTCCGAATGTCCGAACCCGCCTCGAGCAGATGCGTCGCGAACGAATGACGAAGCGTGTGACACGACACCCGCTTCGTGATCCGCGCCCCTTTCACGGCGGCGCGGAACGCTCGCTGAATCTTCGTCTCATGCAGATGGTGTCGACGCCGCTGACCAGCGGGATCGACGAACGTGCGGTTCGCCGCGAAAACAAACTGCCACGGCCATTCCGATTCCGCGTTCGGATATTTGCGAGCTAACGCCGGCGAAATCTCGGTTGTCCGAATCCGCTGTCGTTGGTCCCGGCGGAATTGCGTGCCTCGCTCACGCAGATGACGGCGCAATGAAGGAAGACAGGTCTCGGCGAGCGGCACCCGCCGGTCCTTGCCGCCCTTGCCGCCTCGTATCGTGATCTCTCGGCGGTCGAGATCGACATCCTTCACACGGAGTCGAGCGCATTCCAGCAAACGCAACCCACCGCCATACATCAGCGCGGCACAGAGGCGGACGGGATCGTCGAGCCGATCCAATATTGCGCGCACCTCGCGCTGACTCAGGACCGTCGGAACTCTGACCGCACGCCGCGCCGGAGCAATGCCCTCGATCCTAGTGAGCGGACGATCGAGAACGGCATCGTAGAGAAACGTCAGCGCGGCGAGCGCCTGATTCTGTGTCGACGCCGAGACGTGCCCCTCGATGGCAAGGTGTGACAGAAAGTCACGCACCTCGGCCTCGGCAAGCTCGCGCGGGTGTCGCCGTCCATGATGCACGATGTACCGCCGGATCCAATGAGCATACGCCTCTTCAGTACGCCGGCTATAGCGTCGTTCTCGCAACTTGCGGCGCACGACTTCCATGAAGCGGAAGCGCTGATTCGGATCGGCACGATCCGTCAGGTGCGAGAGCGGGATTCGCACGGGGGCTGGCATGCCCGAATCTCGGGCTAATGAATCGTCCGGGCACAATCAATCCACTGCGCGCGACATCACCGAAACTCGCGCGCGTGATGCGTCAGCGTCGCCTCGATCTCCAGCTCCCTGAACCGACGCCCCACTACCGAGATCGCCGCGCCATCGTTCTCCACTCGGCCCTGCACGATCACGAACGGCGCGCGCTTCACGACTTCCTCATTGGGCGCGACCAGCGGCTGCGGCACGACGATGTTCATGTACCCGTGCTCGTCCTCGAGCAGCAAGAAAATGGTTCCACCCGCGGTTGCAGGGCGCTGACGCACCGTCACGAGCCCGGCCACCGTCACCGTCTTGCCGTTCCGCAACGTCTCGAGCTCCTTGCTGTCGATCGCGCCGCCCCGCTTGAGCTGCTCGCGCACGAACTCCATCGGATGGCCGTAGATGCTCATGCCGACAGCGTGATAATCGAGGTGCACGAGCTGATGGCGATTGATCGGCACCGGATCGTGCGAGCTCACCGTCGCCGGCGCGAGCGGAAGGACGTCGCCACACGCGCGCAGTCCCTCCCACGCTGCATGCCGACGGTCAGGCGCCCAGACCTCGAACGCGCCCGCCTGCGCGAACGCCAACACCTCAGCGCGCGTGAGCTTGCCGCGTCGGACGACATCCGCGATTGACGTAAACGGCGCTTCGGCTTTCAAGACGTCGATCACCTTGTCGCCGATGCCTCGCACGAACCTCCAGCCCACGCGCATCGCCGGCCATTCGGCCGTGCACTCCCAGCTTCCGTGCGCGAGACACGGCGGACGCACCTCGACGCCATGCCGCTTCGCGTCGTGCACCAGTGTCGATACCGGATAGAAACCCATCGGCTGCGCGTTGAGCAGCCCGACGAAAAACTCCATCGGATGATGCGCCTTGAGATACGCCGTCACGTACCCGATCAGCGCGAAGCTCCACGCGTGCGACTCCGGAAATCCGTAATTCGCGAAGCTCACGAGGTCCTGACAGATTTTCGCCGCGACTGATTCCTCGACGCCGCGCGCCATCATCGCGCGCTCGAGATCGGTGAGCGCAGCCTCGAGCCGGCCCTTCTTGCGGATGTTTCCCATCGAACGTCGAAGAAGATCGGCTTGCGTCGCCGTATAGCCGCCGAGTTTCATCGCGATCGCCATCGCCTGCTCCTGGAAAATCGGAATGCCCTGCGTTCGCTTGAGCACTTCCTCCAAGTCGGGATGTGCGTACGTCACCGGCTCGAGGCCGAGCCGGCGCTGCGTGTACGGATGCACGAACGCGGCCTGAATCGGCCCTGGGCGAATCAGCGCGACCTGCACGACGAGGTCGTAGAGATGATCGGGCTTCGTGTGCAGGATCGAGTTGATCTGCGCGCGGCTCTCGATCTGGAACGTGCCGATCGTTTCGCCGCGCTGAATCAAATCATAGGTCTTCTCGTCGCGATCGTCGAACTCGTACATGTTCGGCCGCTTGCCCGTGTGCGCTTCCATCACATCGAACGCGATGCGCACCATCGCGAGCGCGCCAAGCCCGAGGAAATCGAATTTTGGCACGCCGATCATGTCGAGATCATCCTTGTCGAACTGCACGATCGTGCGCCCCATCGTCGTCTGCTCGACCGGCAAATAGTTCCCGAGCGGCTGCGCCGAGAGAACGAATCCGCCGACGTGCGTCGACCGAAGACGGCACAATCCATCGAAGCCGGGCATCGCGGCGAGTAACGCGCGGCCGCGCGCGCCGCTGATATCCACGCCTCTCGCTTCGGCGATCGCCGGAATCTCAGGGACGCTGCCCGACGGCTCTCCACCGTGCACGCGTTTCGAGATCTCGAAAATCTGCTCGGCGGGATATCCGAGCGCGCGCATGGCGTCCTGCACGGCCGTCGGCGCGTGAAAGCCCTGGCTCACCGCCGTGATCGCCGCGTGCTCGCGCGCGTAGTTGTCGTACATGTAGTCGAGCACTTCCTCGCGACGGTTGTGCTCGAAGTCGACGTCGATGTCCGGCGGCTCCGCGCGACCGTTGACGCGCGCGTCCGACAGAAAGCGCTCGAACAAAAGGCCGTGCTTCACCGGATCGACCGCGGTGATCGCGAGACAGAACGCCACCGCCGAGTTGGCGGCGCTGCCGCGGCCCTGGCAGAGAATTCCTTTGTGGCGCGCGAAGCGGACCGCGTCCGCCATGACGAGAAAAAATCCCGAGAAGCCGAGTCGCGCGATCAGATCGAGCTCATGGTCGATCTGCTGCCGTTGCTCATAGGTCGGCTCGCCCCATCGCTCACGCATGCCCTCGTCGGTCCACGCACGAAGTGCTTCATCATCACCCCGCTCCGACATGCCAGCACTGAGCTTCGCCTTGCGAAAATCGGGCAGGGGAGGACGCATCCAATCGAGCGTGAAGCCCGTGCACTCCTCGGCGACGCGCAGACTTTCGCGCAGACCTTCCTCGCGTCCGCGCCAGCGCGCCGCGATCTCCCGCTGATCCAGTAGCCGCCACTCATTATTGGGATGCAGCAGTCCGCGCTCGGCGGCTTCTTCGATCGTCATACCGTACCGGTTCGCGGTGAGCATGTCGTGCACGAGCCGGCCGACGTCGTCGACATACCGCGGATCCTGCGTCGCCACCCAGGGCACCCCCGCCGACTCGGCGAGGTCGATCAACTCGGCGGCGAGGGCCGCTTCGTGCCCGCCGGCGTGGTGGAGCTGCACTTCTATAGATAAGGCGCCGCTGGGAAAGACCTCTCGCCACCGGGCGAGGGCGCGCGCGGCGGCGGCCGACTTGCCGGCGCGGATCAGCCGCGCGAGCTCGCCGGTGGCCGGCCCAGTGAGAGCGTGCAGGTCCTCGGCGTGTTGGACGAGATGCGCCCAAGTGATCTTGGGACGTCCGCGCCGCTTGCCTTGGATTTTCTGGTCCCACGCGCTCCATTGGCCGACGCGCGCCAGTGTGACCAGCGCGGCGAGGTTCTCGTACCCACGTTGCGTGCGCGCGAGAAACGCGGCCGGATGTCCGTCGACGACGAGCTCCGCGCCCACGATCGGCCGCACCGGCGACTGACATGTTCGGCACGGACCGTCGCCGTGCCTCTCGACGTTTGGACACGTGGGGTCCTGGATCGGCGACATCGCCTCGACCGCGAAGCGTGCGATGCCGCCGAGATCGGCGGTATCAGTGATTCCTAAATGCGTGTAGCCGCGCTGTCGCGCATGCTTCGCCAGCGCTTCCGCCGAGACGGCGCCGTCGGAGAAGGAGTAGCACGTGTGTGCGCGGAGCTCGATAAACTGCGTCACGACAGTGTGTCATCCCGAGCGCTAGCGAGGGATCTGCACTTTTGCGCCGCCCCAAGTACAGATCCCTCGCTGCGCTCGGGATGACATGTTAGAAAGTCACATCCAACAAATACGTCGCCCCCGCCGAGCTCGCGGCGAAGTGGCCGTCGCCGCGAATCGAGTGAAGCGCCCCCGATCCGAGTCCGGCGAGAATCGTCCAGCGTCCTTTGGCGACGCCGTTCTCGAACGTACCAACGTCCTGCATCACGAAACTGCCCGTCTTCCCCTCGAGCGTACCGGTGATCATCGCGAAACCGACGAACGTGGCCGCGTGATCGGGCCGATACGCGAGGAGATAACAAATCGAAGCCTCGCCTTTGATGTCGCCGTGAAGCTCATGCGTGACCCGCGCGTGCGTGAACTTCGGATGCCCCGGTGCTGCGTCGTACTGCTCTTCGTCCCAGCTCATCGTGTGGAACGTTCCCGCGAGCTGCATCATGACCCCGTCCTCGTGCGTTCGTGCGTTGTTTAATCCCACCAGCCGTGGAGAAACCAATCCGTCGATTTCTCCTTCATCCCGCGATACATCCACACCATCATTCCGTCTTCACGCACGCAGCGGTAATAGTCGCGCGCGTAGTTGACACTCCATTCACCACCCGACACTCGATCGGGTCCCGCCGCTTCGACGATGTCGTGCCACTCGTTGCCGTCGAGATAGCGCACGGGGATCTCGTGATCGCGCCGTGGCTCCGTAGCGACGGTGACTGTCTTTGGCGTTGGAAGCAGTTGGAGACGGAGCGAGGGAAGCGGGAAGTGGGAAGCGGGAAGAGGGGGGATGGGGTGTGCGGGAAGGGGGGAGCGACCCCTTCCCCAAGTCGTCCTCTTTTCGAGCAGTGGATGCTCCGTGTTCACCGGATCCACCACCACATCGCCCTGATCGTCGGTCAGCTGCATGATCGCCGCTTCGACCATCGGCGCGCTGGCGAATCCACGATCGAACAGATCGCCCTGCGCACCGCCATTGCCCACGATCGACTCCACCCGCAACGTCACACCCATCACTGCGTCGGGCAGCGTGATCGTGTCGAGCGCTTCGCGCACCAAACGCATCCAGCGCTTCTGCTCCGCGCTCGGCCGGCTCGAGCGAATCGTGTGTGTGCGCTGCGTGCGATTACCGAGCGAGAAGATGAGTGACATCTCGCGCGCCCGTTCGCCGCGCGCGTGGAGCGCCGTGCACACCGTTCCCGCGAGCGAGTTGATGACGAACTGCAATCGTTCCGGATCCTTGAGTCCGTATTCCACCCACTCGATGGACGCACTCGGCAGCGGCCGGATGTAGTTCGCGAAGAGCGGCCGGTCATCGTCGGCGCGCGCGCGTTTCCAAAAGCGAACGCCTTCGACACCGAGCCGGACTTCCATTGCTTCTGCATCGAGCGCGGCGAGAGCGCCGCACGTTTCGATTCCCAATCCGTCTATGAGAGCCGCCAGATGCTCTGGCGGTGACAGCACCTCGAGCTTGTACGGCGCGATAAACGTGCGATCGTGTCCCGGCCGCACGACCACGAGCGGCGTCTCGCTCTGCGTGGCGGCGACTTCGGCGGCGACTTGCGTGCTTGCGACTCCGGCGCGCGCGTCGTCGAAACCATAGTCGACCGTGACGCGCAGCATCTCGTTGGCGAGCTGGCCGCCGTGCATGCCGCGAGCGTCGCCCCAGACGAGGCGTCGTTCGCCAACGACCACACGCGGCGCGACGGCGAGCAAACCGGCGACCAGATCAGCGGGGAAGTCCGCGCCGGTCGGCCAGCTCGGACTCCAGAGACAGACGTAACTCATGATGCATCACCGAAAGAGAAAAGTCCGTATGAGCGCTCCAGCCGGCGGCTTTCGCGCTGACTCGAACTGTTGCGTCCTCTGCGCACGCGGGATCGCCGAATGGCGTTCGGCGCCAGCGATAGCGCATGAGACGCGACGCGAGCCTGAGGCTCGCCATCGACGCCGCGGTGCCGAGTGTGACCAGGGCCGCGCCGCCTTCGCGCGCCGCGCGGGTGAGTCGAACGACCTCAGGCCCGTGAGGCTCAGCACCCGCTAATACGAGAAGTGAAAATCCTCCCGACCGAAGCAGCTCCTCGGCGGCACGGAGCGCATGGAGACGCGACGTGGGCCGCACGAGATGCGGCCCGTCCTCCCAGAACGCGCCCGCTATCGTGTTGTCGCCGTCGATCCACGCCGAGCGCTCGCCGGCCGCGACGACCGAAAGGCACGCTGCTCGGAGGATGGCCGTGGCGCCGCCGAACGGAGCCCACACGGACAGCCGAGCCCGCGGCAACCCGCCATTCGGCAGCACCTTGTCCAGCGCGCTGATTCCCGTGGCCACCATTTCGGTGGTCTGCGCTCCCCCCGTGAGAGGGGTCGCGTCGGGGAATCGCTCCTGGATCAGGGCCCGTAAAGCGGCGACAGACGTGGCGGCCATCAGTGTGGATAAGGGGCAGGTAGTATACCCGAATAAATACCGAAGACAAGAGGGAAGGCAAGCCTAGATCACAAATCGTGTCGAGGCGCCCGATTGAACGGAGCGCCGAATCGTGTCATCCCGAGCGAAGCGAGGGATCTGCACCTGGGCCGAGGTGCAGATCCCTCGCTTCGCTCGGGATGACAACACGTTCACTCGGGACGACCGAGAGAAGATCCAGCTGGTCCGACCCCGCGAATCGCCCCTCGACCGCCTCGGCCTCGCGACCCACGGACCGGCCGTACCGGCCATACGCGACGCCGTACTTCTCGCACAGTCCGCGCATCCGTCTGCTCAGTCGCTCGGAGTAGGTCGCGCTGACCTTGTCGTCGAACGCGTACGTTGCCCAGTATCGTTTGGCGAGCTGTGGAAACTCGCGCTCGATGAACGGCAGGTAGCGTGCTTTCGCCGTCGATCGGAGGCGCAGCGCGCACGCGTTCACGTATGATGCCCCACGTTCGCCGACGGCTTTCACCAACTGGTCGAGCGCACTCATGTCATCCGTGATCGCGGGCAGCACCGGCATCACGTTGATGCCCGTCTCGATCCCCGCATCGCGGAGCCGAGCCAACGCGCGCAACCGAGCGTCGGGCGTCGGGGCTCGCGGTTCGAGCTTGCGCGCGAGCTCGCGGTCGAGCGAGATGAGCGAGAGATGAATCGACAGCCGCGAGTTGCGATTGATGCGGCGCAACACGTCGATGTCGCGCGTGATGAGCGGACTTTTCGTGATGATACAAATCGAAAGACCAGCGTGCTCGGCCAATACTTCGAGCACCGAGCGCGTCACTCGAAAGCGACGCTCCGCTGGTTGAAACGGATCGGTCGCCGTTCCGATGACGATCGTGTCGCCGCTGAGCAGCGATAGATGCTTTTCCGATCCATGGCGCAGCGTGCGACGGAGGACGTCGGCGGCGTTCTGCTTGACGAAGATTCTCCGTTCGAACGCGAGCCACCCCGGCAGCGTATCGCGCGATGCGCGGAGGTCATCCCGATCGGGATTCGCGTTGGTGTTGCGGTCCAGAACCCAACGATGCGTGTAGCGGGCGTAGCAGTACGCACATCCGAACGCGCAGCCGACGTACGGATTCACCGACCAGAATCCCATGCCGGTGACTTCGGGACCGTTCAGGACATTCCGCGCGACGATGCCGAAATACCGAATGTCCTTCTGCTCTCCGACTACTGGGATCGGGCGCCCCAGGACGTCTTCGTCGAACAGCGCTTCCTGCCTCAGCCGACCAGCCATGTCGCCTACTCGCAAATCGGGGATCGGACCTTACCGAATAAACACCGAAAATGCAAGCTGCCGTCGCGGCGAGCAAAACCAAGCTGTCATCCCGAGCGAAGCGAGGGATCTGCACTTGGCCCAAGTGCAGATCCCTCGCTTCGCTCGGGATGACGACTATCTGAGCAGGTTCACCCCGACGTCCATCCGACCGTCAGGCCGCGGGCGGGCGAAGAAGTTCGCGTAGTGGGGATCGTGCGAGATCCGCAGGATGTGCACGGTCGTGATGCCGCCGAACAGAAGCGTCGACTGCAACTTCGACATGCCGTGCGTACGGGCAATGAAATCGATGTCACTCACCGTCCCTTGGCGCCCGATTGTGAGATAGAAGATCGTCGTGCCGAGCCCGCCGCCGAGAATTCCGCGCTCGAACGCTGCGCCTCGCCGATGCGGGATGTCCAGGATTGCTTCGTCCAAGACGTTCTGAACCGTGAGCCCGGAGACCGAAAACAGAAACTGCTTGTGCGGCTCGATGTGGGAGTTCAGGCCCGAGTAGATCGTTGGTCGGAACGTGTCGAACCCGAACGACGGGTGCCCACCGACAGCCACCGACGTCAGCACATGCCCGGCCTCGTGCAGCAGCAGGCTGGTCGAAACGCCGAGCACGAATTTGCGCCAATAGTTGGTCGAAAGCGGCGGGACCGAGTCAGCGGCCTGGGCCCGGGCTGTTACCGCACCGGCGAGAGAGAGTACGACCACGCACGCCAGGCTGGCACGACGAAGTCGGGGAGTGATAGAATCTCGCATGTCTCAGAAACTCTCAGATCTCGAGATCCAGCGCGCCTTGGGCACGCTGGCGGGGTGGTCGCGGCGCGGAGACGCGCTGACGAAGACGTACTCTTTCGACACGTTCGCGAAGGGAATCGCCTTCGTGTCTCGAGTCGCGACGATCGCCGACAGCATGGACCACCATCCCGACATCGACATCCGGTATACCAAGGTAACCATGACGCTCTCCACGCATAGTGCGGGGGGCATCACAAAGAATGATCTGGAGCTCGCGGAGAAAATCGAAGGCGCCGCGTGACTACGTGACTACGTGACTACTGACACGTGACTACGTGGACGAGAGGCGATCGGCGAGCGGCGCAACGGAGCGCGTGACGCGAAACGCGTGCGGCGAAAGCTCAGCCAACAGAAACGTCGTGACGCCGCACGCCAGCGCCGCTCCCGCCCCGTCACGCCTCTCTCCTCGCGCAAAAAAAAAAGATCCAACGGTGTGCCCGTTGGATCTTTTTTTCACGTTCCGTCCCGCGACTATCGACGATTTCTTCCGCCCAAGAGCGAGAGGATGAACAGGAACATGTTCAACAGATCGAGATAGATCGCGACCGTCGCGAGCACGTAATCATCCTGCCCGTACACACCCGAGCGAAGCAGGCGCCACGTGTCGAACACGAGCAGACCCGAGAAGATCATCACGCCGATCGCGGCGATCCACACGCCAGCGGCCGCGCTGGCCACGAACATGTTGATGAGGCTCGCGATCACGAGCACCACCAAACCGACCATGAAGAAGCTGCCCCACGCGCTGAAATCGCGCTTGCTCACGAGCGCATAAAGCGTCAGCACGCCGAACGCGGCGAACGTCAGCACCGCGGCCTGGCCTACGACACCCGGTGAGCTTCGTTCAGCGACGTACAAGAACGGCGCGATGAAGACGCCTTCGACGAACGTGAACAGGAACGTGAGAATCAGATTCTTTGGAAATTCCCGCGCAGACCGCTGCACCATGATCAGCGGAATGAACAGGCATGCCATCATGATGAACGGATGCTGCGCGGACGCGGCCAACACCGGCTCCTGCGACAGCGCGAACGCTGCGCCGAGGATGGTGGTGAGGACGCTGAGAAAGACCAGTCCGTACGTGCGACGGACGAGCGTTGCGCGCTCTTCGCCGGAGCGAACTTGAACTGCCGGCGCGTACGAGAAGCCCATAAAAAGGCCCGACTCCGCTAAAGGGAAATGTCCTTCAATATACACCGCCAGGGTCCGGCGGTGCCGCGGCGGCGCCGGAACTGCACGCCCGAAACGGACTTACTCCTGCTCGGCGTCGGCCGAATGCGTCGTGACGACGACCGCGCCGTTGATCGACCGCATCTTGACGACGCGCGTCGAGGAGCCGATCTGTCCCTGTAAATGACCCGTGAGGTGTCCCTGGGGCATTTGCGGAAGCGGCAAATCGCTTTTCACTGTGCCGTTGACGACCGACAGATCAAAGCTGCCCTGGGTACTCGCCGGCAGCTGGGCCCGAATCGTTCCGTTCGTCGTGGACAGATTGATGGGATCGCTCGGCGAGATTGCGTCGGCTGAGAGCTTTACGTTCCCGTTCACCGTCTCGAGCGTGAGCGGGCCGGATACGTTGGTCGCTTCAACGTTGCCATTCGCGGTAAGTGCTTTCACGCCCGCCGATATGCCGTCCACTCGCACGGTTCCGTTCGAGGTCTTCGCGTCCACGACGACATTCGCCGGAATTTCAGCGACGATCGCGGCGGTTGCGTCGCTCGTCCGATGGAACAGGCTGAACATCGAGAGGAACCCGTTTCCGCCTTTGCCTCGATAGTTCTTGCCGCACGAGCCGCTGCCGCGCCACATCGCGCACACGAAATAGTCGTTGCCGTTGTGGGTGACGAGAAATCGAACGTCATTCGCGCGTCCACGCCGCCAGCGGCGGCTGCCGTTCACGACCGCGGTCTGCCCCGTTCCGGGCTGGACGGTGATTGTGCCAGAACCGTTGCGAAAGTGCACGGTGGACCCGGGCGGAAGCTCAGTGGTCCACTGGAATGCTTCGTCGGAGCCGGCGTGAGAACAAGCCGTTGCGGCGACCAGTAGTGCGGCGAAAGCGGCAACGTGGAGCTTCACCCAATTTCTCCGGTAACGTACAAAGAACTACGCGCCTGGATCGGGGAAAGTTACCGGTCCTGGCGGTTACCGGCGACGGATGTCGACGTTCCCGTTGACGGTCTGGAGCCGAATCCTGGGACCACCCGGTCGTCCCACGTGGGCGCGCAGGTGTCTCGGATCCAAACGGCCGGACAGCGTCATCTCGAAGTTGGTGTTCAGCGTGCCGTTCACCGTCTCCATGTCGAGATCGGCACCCGAGTCGCCAGTGAAATCCACGTTGACGTTGCCGTTCACGGTCGTGAAGTCCATCGACGCATTCGGATCGAGATTGCCGAGTCGCGCGCGAACGGCGCCGTTGACGTTGGTGGCGCTCACACGGCCGCCAGTCGTCGCCACATCGACCTCACCGTTCACCGTCGAGGCGTCGACGTCGGCGGTCGCACCGTCCACGGTGACGTCGCCGTTCACGGTGTTCGCGCCGACGCTCACTCCGCGCGGCACCGTGACATGGAACTCGACGCTCACATCGTTGTTCCGCATGCGCGGATCTCGACGACCGTCGTTGTGTGATTCGTAATGACGCTCGTCGCACGAGGAGTTGTCGCCCCATAATGCGCAGATCACGACGTTCTCGTCGCCCGGTCCATACTTCTTCGTCTCGATGCGAACGACCGACGGATCGCCGCGGCGCCAACGTTTCACGGCAGTCACTTCGACTTGATCGCCGCTGCCCGCGGTTACGGTGATCGGGCCGTTCAAGCTGCGGACGCGAATCATGCGGCCGCTGGGGATTCGGCCCGACCACTTGAAGTTGTTGTCCGTCTGCGTCTGTTGCGCCAGCACGGGTGTGCCGAGCGCAGCGAGCGCGGTAACGACGAGGAGCGCAGTGCGAACGTGTCTCATGAAAGTGCCCGCCGGTAACGGGAGGAGCCTTTAATTGAGTGCGCGGAGGTGCAGGCTGCCACTCACCGAATGTACATCCAATCGGCGGCCTCCGTTCCCGATGCGCGCTTCGACGCTGCCCCGGCGCATGCGGCTATTCGCACCGACCGTGAGGGCGAAGTCGCTGCTCACATCGCCGCTCACGCTCGACATCGTGAGGTCGGCGTCGAAGTTCCGAGGCACCATGAGCGTGAGATCGCCGCTCACCGTGTTGAACGAGAAGTCGCCGCGGCCCATCAGCTCGTCGACGCGCACCTGAAGATCGCCGCTCACGGTATTTGCCTTGATCGAGCTGGCGTGCAGCTTGTCGAGAATCACGTCGCCGCTCACGGTGTTCGCGCGCACGTCGCCCTGCGCACCGGTCACGCTCACGTCACCGCTCACACTGCTCGCCGAGACCTGCAGATTCGTCGGCACCGCGACCTGGAGATCGATGCGCGCGTTGCCCCAGTCGTCGTCGCGCCATCCACGATTGTTCGAGTGACTGCCGTTGTCGTCGCAGTACGAGTTCTCATCATACAACACGCAGACCACGATGCCGCGCGACGTCTGTTGCACATCGGCGCGGATGTGATTGAGACTGTTGCCTGAACCGCGCTTGGTGCCGAGCACTTCGACTTTGCCCGTGGTCGACGGAGTGATCGTCACGTTCCCGTTGACGTTCGATACGGAGACATCGCTGCCAGCGGCAGCGGAGCCCGACCAGCGGAAGTCCGCTGCATTCTGGGCGAGAGCGGGGGCGGCTGCGACAGCCAGCGTCACGAGAGAAGCGGGAATCAGTCGACGTAGCATGGGCGTACCCTTGGTGATGGAGTGGACTGCTCTATGGACGCGCGCCGGTCGGGCCACGCCCGTTCGACGCGATCGTGATGTCGCCACTGAACGTCTCGGCGCTGATGCGCGCGCCACCGCCGTTGATGTCGAACACGTACCGCTTGGAGCGCGATGCGCTGATGCGTTGCTCGCCGGGCTTGAGCGTGATCGGGAAATCGCTGTCGATCGTGCCGTTCCAGGTGGAGACCGTGAGCTGTGCGCTCGCATCGCGCGGCACGCGGAGCTTCACGTCGCCCGAATGCGACGACAGGTCGTAGCGGCCAGTCGCGTCGATCGTGCCGTCGTACACGATCTCGCCGCTCGTCGTCTTGGCGCGAACGATTTTCGCCGCGACGCTCCGCAAGCCGATGTCGCCACTCACGGTTCCAACGTCGATGTTGCCTCGGACATCGCTCAATCGCACCTCGCCGCTGATCGCCGAGATGGCCACGTCGCCGGCGATCGCATGACCGACGATGTCGCCCGACAAGGTGCTGATGTCGAGCCGTGTCGCGATGTCATCGATGTCGACGTCGCCGTTGTTGCTGTGCACCTCGAGCTGTCCGCGGGTGCCGTGGACGGAGATGTCGCCCGACTGCGTGTTGGTGGTCACGCGCACGCCGTAGGGCACGGTGACCTCGAACCGCGTGTCACTGCCGCGATGGCTTCCGCCGACATCGATCGACACGCGCGACGATGATCCTGTGAACCGGAGGTTGTCGTCGTCGCTCGTCGCGCGTACATGGATCTCGTCGCGCGACCAGCCGGTCACGACGATGTCGCCCGAGTGCGCGGTGAGCGTGACTGTTCCGGAGCGGCTGAACGCGAACGTCGTATCGATTCGCGACGCGTAGCCGTCGCTCCCGATGCGCCGGCGCTGCGCGTTCGTCTCACGTGAGAGCGCCATGGTGAACACGATCGTTCCCATCACAACCGACAGCCACGCGCGCTCGCGCGGCATTCGACCGAACCTCATACCGATTGGCTCAGGCCCGCGACGGCAACGATGCCGCCGTCCGCAGGAGTTGGATCTTCGTGTCGAGCGCGTCATTGAGCGACTGCATCAAATATCGGCTTGCCGGATCTTTGATCAGCGCCTGTTTGCACTGCGCGATCGCGCCGTCGATGATCTCGAGATTGTGCTCGATCACATTGATCGTCGCGGTGTCGAGCGTAGACCGGCGCTGTGCAACGACAGCGCGCAAGCGCGCGATCTCACGATCGTAGGTCTGATCGGGTTTCAGCGTGTTGTTGGCGAGCGACGTCACGGGCGCCGCAGCGGAGGTGTTGCTCGGCGAGCTGTCGGCGGCGTTCGATGCGGGCGCAGTTGGTGCGCTTGTCGAAGGCGTGTTCGTCGGCTGCGGCTTGGCGGCGACCTTGATCGTTGGCGCGGCGACGGAGCGCTTGGTCACCTGATGCGTGATCGTCGCCGTGATCGCGACCAATCCCGCGGCGGCGAGACCGGTCCAAATTCGCTGCTGAATGCGCCGGCCGCGTCCATCGCGCTGGACAGTGACACCATCGAGCCGACCCGACGTAGAGATTTCGACGACCGGCGTTTCGATGCGCGCGGCGATTCCTGCCCACAGATCGCGCTGCGGAATGCGCGGCGCGAGCGCCGCGGCGTTCACGCGCAGCTCGCGCAAATCGGCCAGGAGCGCACCACACTCGCCGCAGCTCGCGGCGTGTGCCTCGATGGCTCCTCGCGTCGCCTCGCTCGCATCCGACTCGAGATAGTCAGCGAGCTGCTCTTGGAACTGCTCGCAACTGATCGTTGGAATCGTCATCGATTCAAAGCCTCCCTCAAAAGGAGCCGAGCGCGATGGAGCTGCGCCTTGGTGGCTCCGGATGTCACGCCGAGCATGTCGGCGATCTCTTCGTGTTTGTAACCTTCGACGTCGTGTAAGACGAACACGCGGCGCGCACCTGCGGGAAGTCGCTCGATGGCTTCCTCGAGGTCGAGAAGATCGCCGGGTGGAAGCGGCATTCCGACGACGCCTGGAAGCGCGTCCATCCCGCCCATCTCGTCATCGTTCTCCTCGAAGCGACTGCGTTGCCGTCCTTCGCTCTTTCGCGAGTTGAGCACGAGGTTGACCGTGAGCCGATGCAGCCAGGTCGAGAACGAGCTCTCGCCACGAAAGAGGTGCAGCTTTTCCCACGCACGAACGAAGACGTCCTGCGTCAGCTCCTCGGCGCGCGAGTGGTCGGCGACCATGCGCGAGCACAGCGAATACACGCGATTGACGTGCTCCCGATACAGGCGCTCGAACGCACTCCGGTCCCCGGAAGCAGCTCGCGCCACGTCCGACTCGCCGTTTCCGAGATGACTGGAAGATGCTTTGATGATGGCCACAGCAGCCATGTGTCGTCGGGCCCTCCGATCGTGCACGGAATTGGACCGTCCGACGGTGCTAAAGGTTTGAAACGCGGGAAGCGGGAAGAGGGAAGCGGGAAGCGGGAAACGAAGTGAAAGGCTCGGTTCCGCTTCCTAACTACAGAGTGACACGACGTCGGAAATTGTTGCGACGTAATGGCTTGGATTGCCAGGCTCGAGGTCGCTCCGCTGAAATGGACCCCACAGCGCGCCCATCGTGGTGACACCCGCGGCGTTTCCCGCGATCACGTCGTGCACCGAGTCACCGATGAAGACAGCGTCGCCCGGATCGCTGGCGAGACGGTGCAGTGCCAACCGTACGGGTTCGGGATCGGGCTTGTGTCGCGTGCAGGAATCGCAGCCGACGATCGTGTCCATGTAGCGAGCGAGACCGACGCAGGCCAAACCGCGCAGAGCAAGCGCTTCGGACTTGCTTGTCACGACGCCGATCTCGTGGCCGCGCGAGCGCAGGTCCTTGATGGAGTCCACGACTCCATCGTAGGCGCGAACGAGACGGTCGTGATTCGGCATCTGGTACTCGCGGTATGCGGCGATCAGCGACTCGCGTTCGCCAACGTCGCTGGAGTAGCGGCCGAACATCGTTCGAAGCGGAATGCCCACACCGGTGAGCCACTCGGCGTCGCTCGGCGCTTCGCGATTGTGTTTCCGGAATGCATAGCGCGCCGAGGTGAGGATGAGCTCAATGGAGTCGATCAGGGTGCCATCGAGATCGAAGAGGACAGTCGGCTTACGCATCCCTTTAAGGTAAGGTGGCGGCAACGACGGAACTAAGAAAACACGGGGGGCGGCTCCCCTCCTCGTTGGTTCTCAGTTGCCGTCGCGGATGACAATTGCCCGGGACGGCGCTAGCATGCTCGCATGTCGGCGGCCCCTGGGGAGCTCAAGCGGCTCACACTCACGCTAATCGCGTCGATCATCGTGCTCGACGCGATCATGATCGGCGGCTATTACGCGCTGCACGTGGGCATGCGCACCGAAAGGACCCAACAGACCTACGTGGCCGTGTGGGTCGTACTGACGCTCGCCGTCGTGACGACTTTGATGAAGCGGATTCGATCCGCGCGGCGCCGGCGTTAATCGCCGGCGGTCGTCGTTACCGCGACTTCGGGGACTTCGAGGCCTTTGGGCGGCCTTCTGACGCCACGCGGCGGCGCGCAGCCGCAGCTTTGCGCTGGCGGACGACGCTGGGCTTCTCGTAGTGGCGCTTCTTTCGGAGATCCTTCAACACGCCGGCCTTCTGGACCTTTCGCTTGAACTGTTTGAGCGCCCAATCGAGGCGATCGGCTTCGTCGAGAGTGACTTCGATCATTTAATACTCGGAGAATGTGGTGTTTGCATCGAAGCAAAAGAGCCGAGCCGATGGCGATCGGCCCGGCTCTCGAGCTTCACGGGCAATAATCTGTCCAGCTAGAGCTTAGCGCCCGAGCTTGACGACGTTTTCCGCGGCAGGACCCTTGGCGCCCTGGACGATATCGAACTCGACGCGCTCACCCTCGGCGAGCGTGCGGAAGCCCTGTCCCTGGATGGCCGAGTGGTGGACGAAGCAGTCCTTCTGTCCGCCTTCGGGCGTGATAAAGCCGAAGCCCTTCGCGTCGTTGAACCACTTCACCGTGCCGGTCGTGCGTGCCATGGTAATACTCCCAATTGTTTGTTGTGTCGTCGGAGTACCGGAGAATTACCGTGCGCACCGACCCACAGTTGCTCGTGATCGCCCTCACGATGGGCACGTTCCTGGCAGCCACCATTGGCTACCGCGACGCGGTGAAACGAAAAAAGGGCCCTCGCGCGTGCGATAGCCCCTAGATCATCACCGGAACGTATTCGCGAAATCCTGCTTGCGTCGCTCAACTAACCTAATGGTCAAGTCCTTTTTCCGCAATGCAATACTCACGGCCGGGGTCGGTCTATCCGCACCGTCGTGCCCGCCGTACCTTCGCCCCAATGGCGCCCTTTGATCCCTAGGAAATGTCTCGCGCGTTCGTAAACGAGGATGCCGGTTCCGGTGGCCTGGGCAAGGACTTTGGCCTCCCGCCCCGGGACGATCCGTCGTACGATGCTGTCGCCGCGCAGGTGCTTTTGGAGGCAGCCCGCGAAGGCGACACCTCGAGCGCCGAGCAGGCGACTGGCTACTACTGGGGAGAACCAAAGCTTCGGGAACACGTCCAGCGCATTCTGGCTCGCGCCGAAGCCTCGGGCGACGACCGACTCGAGCAGCTCGCGCGCCGCTTCCTTCGTTAGCACGCTCACGCCCTCATGATCTCGACCGTCGCGGTCATCGCGGAGCATGCCGAGGTGCGCGCGGATGGAAAGCTCGACGTCAATGGCGTCCGGGAGGTGAAGGGAGAAGAGGACCGCGTGCGGAGGAGGTGAATGGATGATGGGTGCGAGTGAAGAGTTCCGCCGCCCCGCCCCCACTTCGTCCATTCACCTCCTCCGCACGCAGCGCTCTTCTCCCAAACCTTTCCCTCCCTTAGCATGTCTAAGGGAGTGATATGAGCCGAATCGACGACGACAGCCCAGTTCCCACGTGGCGTCGGTATCTGCGCTTCTGGCGCGCCGATTCCGCGGGCGACGTGGGCGACGAGCTGGATTTTCATCTCCAGTCGCTGGCCGACGAACTGGTGAACGGCGGCCTCTCGCGTGAAGAGGCGCGCGCGGAAGCGCGGCGGAGAGTCGGTGATCTCGAGGAACTTCGGCGAACGCTGAGCACGCTCAGTCAACAACGGGAGCGACGTATGGCACGCATGGAGTGGCTGGACGCGTTTCGGCATGACCTCGTGTTCGGACTCAGACAACTCCGAAAGAGTCCCGCGTTCACGATGGTCGCGGTGCTGACGCTCGCGCTCGGGATCGGCGCCAACAGCGCGATCTTCAGCGTCGTCTATAGCGTTCTCTTACAGCCGCTCCCGTACGCCAACGCCAATCGGATCGTTCGGATCGGCCAGCGCGACGGGCGCGACGACAAATGGTCCGTCCCATTCGGAAACGTCGAGGCGTGGCGCACGCAAACGACGGC
>Ga0070681_10001040_pt1 | contig 23576 bp, 28 predicted proteins | sample KBSC83BmetaG_FD_65650 | JGI IMG/M metagenome (GOLD analysis project Ga0070681, IMG submission 65650) | Corn rhizosphere microbial communities from Kellogg Biological Station, Michigan, USA - KBS C8-3B metaG | ecosystem: Host-associated > Plants > Roots > Rhizosphere | place: USA: Michigan...
TGCTCGATCCCATCGTGAGCTGGGTGGAGAAGGGGGTTGCGCCCGAGTCGGTGACGGCCACCGGCGCTGCCTTTCCTGGACGCAGCCGTCCGCTGTGTCCGTATCCGCTCCACGCTCAGTACAAGGGGAGCGGGGATACGGAGCAGGCCGCCAACTTCGAATGCAAGGCCGGCGCGGCGCCGCCAACCTCGCATCCCTGAGACGCACGAACGGTGCCCGCGGTGCACGGCTGCGTGCGGCTTGCCATTTATTTTAGTTTAATCTAAACTAAAGTCATGCTCGAAGAAGCCAGCCTCCTGTCTGCGATCGCCTCGCCCCGTCGGCGCGAGATCCTGCGATTGCTGTGGAGCGGGGAGCGCACGGCCGGTGACATTCACACGGCGTTGCCGGACGTCACCTTTGGCGCGATCTCGCTGCAGCTGCGGACGCTTCGGGAAGCCGGACTGGTCGATGCGCGTTACGAGCGACGCCATCGGCACTACAAGGTGCGCAAGGAGGCGTTGGGGCCGGTGCGAGTCATTCTCGAGCGAATGTGGGATGACAGTCTGTGGCGCCTGAAGCTCGAGGCGGAGTTGGAAGCGAGCCGTCGGGGACCGCGCCCGGGTCACAAGGGCCGGGCTCGAGTGCGATCGGGAGGTGGGAAATGAACGACGATCTGCCTCATGTGCTGGAGCGGACCGTTCTGATTCAAGCCGATCCGCACACTGTCTTCCGGTTCTTTACCGACAGCGTCCGTTGGGCGAAGTGGTGGGGTGCAGGATCCACCATCGACCCGCGCCCAGGCGGTCGAGTGCTGATCCGCTATCCCAACGGAGCTTCCGCCTCAGGCGAAGTGCTCGACATCGCCCCTCCCGAGCGCCTGGTGTTCTCCTTCGGTTACGACAGGGGCCAGCCGATCGCTCCGGGCCGCCGCGCGTGTCGATACGACTGGAGGCGCATTCGTCCGGCACCCGGCTGCACCTGTCGCATGCGTTTGCGGAAGAAGCGGTGTGCCGGCAACACGTGCAGGGCTGGAGATTCCAGCTCTCGCTTTTCGCAAACGTGGTCGCGGAGGAAGTGTTTGCAAATGCCACAGCGGTGGTCGACGCTTGGTTCGAAGCCTGGCTGATTGCGGACGATGCCGCCCGCAGAGCCGCGTTCGAGAAGATTAATGTCGGAGCCGTGCGTTTCAACGATCGCTTCAGCGCTCTGGAGTCTGTGACCGATCTGACCGAGCACGCAGGCGCCTCGCAGCGATTCATGCCCGGCGTACGCATGAAGCGCGCGGGCCCGATCCGGCACTGCCAGGGAGCGGTGCTCGCCAACTGGACAACTTCGGGCGGACCCGCTCCGCCGTCGTCGGGGACGAATCTATTCCTGTTCGCAGCGGATGGCCGAATCGCGGCTGTCATAGGGTTTGCCGCATGATCGCTCGCGTGCTCTCTTTCATCGTTCTGGCGATTGCAATGCCAGTGCCCGACGCTGTCTCGACCGACGAGGTTCCCGAGACGGTGATCGTCACGTATCACGCCAAGCGCGGATCCGAGGATGAGCTGGCGCGGGTGATCGCCACTCACTGGTCGGTCGCGCGTCATCTGAAGCTGGTGCGCCAGGAGCCGCATGTCACGTTGCGCGGCTCCGAGGGCTCAGGCCTCACGTACTTCGTCGAGATCCTGACCTGGCGCGACGGCGGCGTTCCCGACTTCGCGCCGCCGGCTATTCAGAAGCTCTGGGACCGGATGAACACGCTGGTGGAGTCTCGCGACAGCAAGCCTGGATTGGACTTCAGTCGCGTGGATGTAGTCAAAACTTCCAGGTGAAGCCGACACCGGCGTTGCTGGCGTCGACTGAGCCCGTGGCCGTTCGCGGAATCGCGCGTCAAATCGCTGTCCGTGACCTCCAGCACAGTTCGTGGCACCCGATGTTGGTCGAGCGGCGTTGCGAGTTGTTGCGAAACGTCGCGGGCATATCGATTGCTTCGGCGCCTGGCGACCACTTCCGCAGCTTTGGGGGTCGTCATGAAAATCCATGTAGGAGCGCTGGCTGCAATGTTGCCGCTCGCGGTGGCCGCGCCTGCTTCGGCGCAATACTCTGCCCCCGGTTGGACACATTCCGAGTCTTCGTACTATCCCGAGGGAGAAGGGTTCCGCTATCGCCCGTTCCGCTTTCAACTCGATGCCGGAGGAACGATCACGCAGCGTTCGAATGCGAACCTGCTCGACAACGGCTGGAACACAGGACTGGGGCTGACATGGTTTCCGACGTCGCATTTGCCGCTCGGGCTGCGACTCGACGGCAGCTACAGCGAGTTCAAGGCCCGCAATCCGCTGCTCGACGCGGCCGCCGCCTTCTATCAGACCGAGGTCGATCGCGGCACGGTGAGGATGTGGGGCGGCGATGTCGATCTGGAACTCGATTTTCACCTCGGACCGCGCACTCGCGCGTACCTCGTAGCCGGCGGCGGCTGGTACCGTCAGCAGACCACATACCGCCAGCTGCAACTCGTCCACGGGATCTTCTGCGACTGGTGGTGGTGCTACAACGGATATGGATTCGTACACCCCATCGTCGCGCGCACGACGAGCGACTGGACGTTCGCTCGGAACGCCGGAGTGGGATTGGAGTTTGCACTGAGCAGTCGAGCGTCGTTCTTCATCGATGCGCGTTACATGCGACTCAATCCGATAGACGTGCGCTCCGACTTCTTGCCGATTCGCGCGGGAGTGCGTTTCTAGCAAGACGTGAAAGACTTACCCGCCGCAAGAGGGCCGCTCGCCAAGGCCGGGTCTTCGCTCACCACCGAAGGTCGCGGCATCGCGTCGGTCGGCCGGCCTCCGTGGATTTCATCGCAGTGACGATGACGAACTCTCCCGGGAGCCGGAAACCCTTTCCGTCTCGCCACGGGCCGATAGCTTCAATGTAGCGCTCACAGACGCGGGCGCGCGTGCGCGCGTCGAAGCGCGACCAGGCAAGAGCGACAGGTCCGCCCGCGAAAGCCGCGCCGCACGCCTCATCGGCGTCGGCGTACACGAGAGTTGTGGAAATACGCTGGTGCCCGACGATCTGGAGGCTCGCATCCGTGCACAGATCGGCGAGCGTGTCTTCCTGCCCCAGCCGAAAAAACAACGGGCAAAGCTCGCTCGAAACTTCCGCCTCCACGATAGGGAAAACCGGTGACCATCCACATCTGGAGCGCTCTCCCCACACAGCAACACCCACTCGACCTCCGGGGCGCACCACGCGACGCATCTCGCGAACGGCTTCCTCCGGATCGGGCATGTACATGAGTCCGAGCGCACACAACGCGACGTCGAATCCCTCATCGGCCAGGGCGAGTCGCTCGGCATCCATGCGCAGGAAATGGGTGTTGGTGACGGATTGCCTGTGTGCCCGCCGCTGGGCGCCGTCCACCATCCGATCCGACAGGTCGACCCCGAGAACGTGCCCGTCGGGACCGACCGCCGCGGCTGCGCCGAAAGCGATCAGTCCCGTGCCGCATGCCACATCCAGCACCCGTTCTCCCGGAGCCGGGGCGGCGTACTCCAGGAGCTTTCTCTGGCCGACCGCGAGCTGCGCAGCCCACGGGGGCTCGTAGTCCTCGGCGGCCAGGTCCCAGCCGTAGCGCTGGATGCGGCGTTGCAGCTTCGCTTCCATTCTCAGCGCCGGGTGATGACGACTTCGAGGTACTCGCTCGGCACCACGAGGGCGCTGGAGCCACCGCGATTCAGCTTGTGCAGAGTGTCGGTCAGATCCCGTGTCAGGGCGGCTGTCTTGTCGGCCGGCAGCGCGGCGAAGGCTTTGTGCACGGGTCCATACCAGCTGCGAAACACTTCAATGAAGTGCGCAGCCGAGCGATAGCGGAAGTTGAACTGGCGTACGGTCACGGCGATCGCGATCGCCGTGGTGCCGAACAGCGAGCGCAGGTACGACTCCATTCCCCAGAGTGAAGGCGGCTGCACGCCGGCGGGCGGAGGAAGCTGCCGGCCGAGGATCTTGAAGAGCTGACCGACGAACCCCTCGGGCGTCCAGTTGGCAAGACCGATGCGTCCGCCCGGTTTGCACACGCGGGCCAGCTCGGAGGCCGCACGAGCCTGATCGGGTGAGAACATCACTCCAAACGTCGACAGCACTGCGTCGAAGCTTGCGTCCTCGAAGGGTAAGCTTTCCGCGTCCGCAACTTTGAACTCGACGGGCAGCCGCTCCGCTCGTGCGCGCTCCGCACCACGATCGAGCAGCTCGGACACGTAGTCTGTGGAGGTGACTCTGCAGCCGCGGCGCGCGGCGGCGAGCGTTGCGTTACCGTTGCCGGCCGCGACGTCGAGCACGCGCTCATCCCAGCGCAGGTCGCAGGCTTCCGCCAGCAACTCACCGACGAGTTGGAGTGTCGTGCCGATCACAGCATAGTCGCCACTGGCCCAGGCCGTCTGCTGGCGGGCCTTCAGGGCGTCGAGATCGATGAGGGCATTGGCATTCATGAAACGAGCTCCGAAAAATAAAAAGGGAGGGTGATGCGACGGCGCGCAGTTGACCCCAGGCCGGCCTGTCCCGTCCTGCCCGATCGTCGGCGCCCGTTGCTCGCTCGTCCTGATCTCAACAGCCCGGCGGCGCAGTTGGCGGAGCGTCCTGAATTCCTGCCCCAGCGTCCGACGCCGGGGGTCTGTGTCTGGGCCCTCTTGGCGGCAGAGGCCGCCGCGCTCACAATCGAGCCAGCCAAATCCCTGCAAATCCCTGGGGGTCTCATGAGCCTGCAAAGCGTTGCGGCGGACGGGACGCCGGTGTACGCAGGGCCGCTCGCCGTGCGCCTGCTCGTGCGGATATGTGCAAATGGCGTCCCTGCGGAGACTCTGCGCTCGCTGGTGGAAGAGGGGCTGCGCTGTTCACCGATACCCAACGCGGTGCAGAATGCCGTGCCGCTCGAGCTGAGCATCGAGGTCGAGACCGACAAAGAGTGATGGACGCCCTGTCCGAAACACTGCGTGTCGTGCGGCTGGTCGGCGCGATCTTCATCAATGCGCGCTTCACCGCTCCCTGGTGTTATCAGTCGCCGCGCGCCAATGCCGCCGCGCCGCTACTGGAGCCCGGGGCCGAGCGGGTCATCATTTTCCATCTGATCACGCAGGGAGAGTGCTTCGTCGAGCTGGAAGGCCAGGAGCCGCTGCGGCTCATGGCCGGCGATGTAGTGATTTTTCCGCAGGGCGATCCTCACCGGATGACGTCTGAGCCGGGCCTGGGTCCGGCGCGTGGAGCGCCGCTGGACAAGATCCTGGCGCGTCGACCTCGTTACATCACATACGGTGGCGGCGGGGCAGCGACGAGCCTCGTGTGCGGTTACCTTGCCTGCGACAAGCGCTTGGCGCAGATACTGCTAGCCGGGTTGCCGCCCGTGGTCCGCGTGAATGTGCGCGGGTCGAGCGCTGGAGTCTGGCTGGAGGCTTCCGTTCGCTACGCGCTCTCGGAAGCGCAATCGCCTCGCCCCGGTGGCTCGGGTGTCCTCGCAAAGCTCGCCGAGGTCCTTTTCATCGAAGTGTTGCGGATGTACATGAGTGAGCAGAGCGCAGGCAGCAGGGGCTGGTTGGCGGGCGTCAACGATCGCATCGTGGGCGGCGCGTTGAATGCGCTCCACAAGCGCCCGGCCTACGCCTGGACACTCGAGGAGCTCGCTCGCACTTCCGGCACTTCCCGCTCGGTGCTCGCGGAGCGCTTCCAACACCTGGTGGGCAGCTCGCCGATGCAGTACCTCACGCAGTGGCGCATGTTGTTAGCCTCCAATCTCCTGCGTGGAAGCAACGCTCCGCTGGCGCGCATCGCTGAGGACGTCGGATACAAGACGGACACCGCCTTCAGCCGCGCGTTCCGGCGCGAGTTCGGCGCGCCGCCGGCGGCCTGGCGCAAACGGCAGTCGGCGAGCGGAAGCCTCGAGCATTAGGGCCGCCCGGGTGGGTGACTGCGCAGCCGGCAAAAACCACGCTTTTTGCCCGGGGCGCGTAGCCGGCGGGAACGGAGCTGATGTCCGCAAAAGCGCTGGCCCATTTGGGCCGAAGGCGACTTTTGCCAATAGACTACAGCGGCTCGTGCTCCCGGTGTGCCTGCTGCACGGCGGGGGTGTTCCAGCCCGACCGGGCACCCCACAGGAAAAAGATCAGCCCCAGCGCACCTACGACGACGAGGTCCCAACCCCACGTCAGATAGTTCCGGCCGCCGAACTTGGCGCTTCCGGCCCAGGAGACGACGGCGATCGCCGGCAGGTAGACGATGACCCACCACGCCGCCCGCAAGTGCTGGCTGAAGCCTTCCCAGCGATTGCGCGACTGGTAGTAGAAGTAGACCGGCAGCGCGACGGCGACCAGCAGAATGATCTCCCCGCTGAGTGGCCACTTCGCCCAGTACAGCAGCTCGGTCGAGAAGATGAAGGCCACCGCCGAGACGATAGGCAGACCGGGGACACGAAACGGGCGCGGCATGTGGGCTGCGGTCCGTCGCAGCGTCATCGCGCTGATCGGTCCTGTCAGGTAAGAGATGATGGTCGCGACCGAAATCACGGCGGCCAACGTGCCCCAGCCGCGAAAACAAAACAGAAACACAAAGCTGACCAGCAGATTGAAGAACATCGCGTTGCGTGGAATGCCCCAGCGCGGGTGCAACATCCCGAAGAGAGCCGGCAGAGTGCCGTTGCGCTGCATTCCGTAGAGCATGCGGGCCGTCGTTGCGGTGTAGGTGATGCCGGTTCCGCTCGGGCTCACGAAGGCATCCGCGTACAGGAGCATCGCGAGCCAGTTGAGGTTCACGAGGAGCGCGAGCTCTGCGAAGGGCGATCGGAAGTTGATTCCGTGCCAACCGCTTTTCGCCAGCAGATCGGGAGGGATGGCGCCCAGGTAGGCAATCTGCAGAATCACGTAGACGACCGTCGCCAATCCGATCGACCCGAGCACCGCTATTGGGATGCTGCGTGAGGGGTTGCGCGCCTCGCCCGCGAGATTCACCGGACTCTGGAATCCATTGAAGCTGAATACGATGCCGGCCGTGGCCACCGCGTTGAGCACTGCGGCGAAGTCGATCGTGTGAGGATCGCCTTCCAGGTGAACGCCAAAGTTCTCGGAATGGAAGCCGCTGGCGATCAGCGCAATACCGGTCGCCGCGGGCACAACCAACTTGAACACCGTGATCGCGGCATTGGAGTGCGCGAACAGTTTCACGCTCCAGAAGTTCAGCAGGAAGTAGATGATCACGAGCACGGCGGCGATGGCGAGCCCGGGTGACGTCAACACTCCGTGACCGTCGGGCATCTGCACGTACAGGTCGTGGGCCCAGCCATAGGGCCACGACGCCATGTACTGCACGGAAGCCTCAGCTTCGACGGGGATGACGGAAACGATCGCGATCCAGTTCGACCACGCAGCGATGAATCCAACGAGAGAGCCGTGAGAGTAGTGTCCATAGCGGACCATGCCGCCCGACTCCGGGAACATCGCCCCCAGCTCGGAGTAGGTCAGAGCTACGGTGACGATGATCGCGGCACCCAACACCCACGCCCAGATGGCGCCCGGTCCTGCGATTCCGGCAGCGCGCCAGGCTCCAAACAACCATCCCGATCCGATGATCGAGCCAAGCCCGGTGAGCATCAGGGCGAAGGTGCCCACCTCGCGGTGGAAGCGCGTCGACACGTTCATGCCGGGCCTACTGGAAGAACTCGGCGCCGGGGGGCTTGCCGTCGACCCACATCTCGGAGGGGTCCCAATGCTCGGCGATGAGCCCGTTCTCGATACGGAACACATCGAACCAGGTCATGTAATAGATGTGGTCGCGATTGACGCGATCGCGCACCTTGCGCGCGAAGCTGACCATGACGATGTCGCGTTCCGCGATGATGGAAACGACGGGGACCTTGATACGCGGAGCCACCGGTCGCGGCGGACGCTGCTTGGCGAACAGCTCGATCCACGTGGCACGCCCGGATTTCACGTTCGGGTTGTGCTGGATGTAGGTTTCCGCCATGTATTTCGGCGCTTCGTCCATATGACCGCCTTCGTACACGATGCGCCAGAAGTCGAAGACCAGGCGCTTGTTCTTCGCCAGCTGCGGATCGTCGCTCTTCAGCATGGACAGCTGATCGGGGTTCTCGACGGGGGGCACCTGCGCATCCGCCGCGGTAATCAGAGCGGCGAGGACCAGCCCCAGGAACAGATTGAGTGTCTTCATGATGCCTTCCGCATTGACGGTAAGCCCCGGATTCTACGGGGCCTGGCCGCGCCACGGCCATAGCCTCTCCGTCGGAGGGAACTGCGCGCCTACCGCGCACTATAATCTGCGTTCCTCAACCGCCAGCCACGTTCCCTGGAGCCCCTATGTCGAACAAGTCGCAGAAGTCCTCGTTGACAAAGTCGGGGCGCGCACGCCGTCAATTCCTCGGAGGGACAGCGCTTGCCGCTGCCGGAGCCTCGGCCGCTGTGCTCGTGCCACGCTCAGCGAGCGCGGCCGATTCAACGCCAAAGGATTGCCCCGTGGTGCCGACGCCCATGAAAGATGTGGAGGGGAAAGTTGCCTTCATCACGGGCGGCGACAGTGGCATCGGCTTGGGGATCGCGCGCGCCTTCACCGATGCCGGCATGAAGGTCGTGATCACATACCGAACCCAGGCACACCTCGACGAGGCGATGAAGTATCTGGAGAAAGCGGGCAACCGGGTGCACGCCATCAATGTGGACGTGACCGACAGGCCCGGGATGCAGAAGGCGGCGGACGAAACCATTCGCGTTTTCCAGAAGGTGCACGTGGTCGTCAACAACGCGGGCGTCGGGGTTATCGGAGGACTGAGCACGGCGACCTACGACGACTGGGACTGGGGGATGAGCGTAAATGCCACTGGCGTGTTCAACGGCATCCGCACGTTCCTGCCGCGCATTCAGGCTCACGGCGAGGGTGGACAGGTGGTCGCGACTTCGTCGCTCGCCGGGCTGCTGGGTCATGGACCGGCGGGTGTGTATACCGCCTCGAAGTATGCGGTTGTAGGCATGATGGAGGCGCTGCGGAATGAGCTCGCCGAAACGAATGTCGGCGTGTCCGTGTTCTGTCCCGGCCTGGTCAACACCAACATCGGGACCTCCAATCGCAATCGACCGGCGACGCTCGCAGACAGCGGCTTCAAGCCCGATGCCAAGATGATGGCCAGCATCCCGAAGGAAATGCGGCAGATGCGCGGGCCACCGCCGGGCATGGACGCACTCGAGGCCGGGCAGCGAGTGCTGCAGGGGGTGCGTGACAACGACCTGTATATCCTCACGACTCCGGAATACGAGGACGAATTTCGCGCGCGCGGAGAAGCTGTCGTCGCTTCGCTGCCGACCGACGTGAAGGCGCCGGAGATACGCGTGACGCTCGGACGCGTGATCCTGGGCAAAACCGTGTATGCAACGGTTCGCGATCGCAAGGTGTGTCAGCGTGCGCGCACCCGGAAGGCCTGAGACCCTATGCCGACTCTGTTCGATCCACTGCGCGTCGGTGAGCTGAGCCTGCCCAATCGCATTTTGATGGCTCCGCTGACGCGCATGCGCGCGGGAGCGGCGCGCTTGCCGAATGCATTGATGGCGCAGTACTACGCACAACGTGCCTCCGCTGGTCTCATCCTCTCGGAGGCTACTGTCGTCACGCCAATGGGTGTCGGCTATGCCGACACGCCGGGGATCTGGTCACAGGAGCAGGTCGAAGGCTGGAAGCGGGTGACCCAAGCCGTGCACGCCGCGGGAGGACGGATGTTCCTGCAGCTGTGGCACGTCGGACGGATCTCGCATCCGATGTTCCTGAACGGGGCAACACCGGTTGGTCCGAGCGCGCTCGCTCCGAAGGGCAACGTCAGCCTGGTGAGACCCGAGACTCCTTATATCGTTCCTCGAGAGCTGGCGCATGCCGAGATTCTGGACGTCGTCCAAGCATTTCGTCGCGGTGCGCAAAATGCGCAACTCGCCGGCTTCGACGGAGTCGAGCTGCACGGGGCCAACGGCTACCTCATCGATCAGTTCCTGCAGGACAACGCCAACCGTCGAGTCGACGAATACGGCGGGTCCGTGGAGAATCGCGCGCGCCTGCTGTTGGAGATCGTGGACCAACTCGTGTCGGTTTGGGGACCAGGTCGCGTCGGTGTGCACCTCGCTCCACGCAGCGATGTACACGACATGGGCGATTCGGACCGGGCGGCCACCTTCGGCCACGTCGCGACGCAGCTCGGGCAGCGGCGCATCGCTTTTATCTGTGCTCGGGAGCGCCTGGGCGACGACCGCATCGGGCCGCGGCTCAAAGCCGCCTTTGGCGGCTGCTACATCATGAACGAAGGCTTCACGCGCGAGACGGGCGAGCTGGTGGTTGCCTCCGGAGAGGCGGATGCGGTGGCGTTCGGGAAGCTGTTCATCGCCAATCCCGACCTGCCGCAGCGGTTTGCCACGCAGGCGCCGCTCAACGAGTGGAGGGCGGACAAATTCTACTTCGGTGCGGCCGAAGGCTACGTGGACTATCCGGCGCTGGCCGCCGTGAGCTGAATCCCCCTGAGGGGATACAAACGGCATCTAAAGCGTTGTAGTACTCATGCGCATTCGTCAATGGCGCCAAGTCAGTGCACTGGTCGTGCTGGCCGCAGTGACGGCCGGCTGTGACAAGCTCGGCATCGGTAGCCAGGGACCGGTCGCGGATGAGGCGCCTACCGAACAGGATCTTGCGAAGATCCAGTACATGTCCTCCGCCGACGCCGGTCCCAACGGTCGCAAGCTCTACACTCGCTTCGAAGAGGCCAAGACTTGTGGGGACTTCGAGTTGGCCATGCGCTGGAATCGGCCTCCCGGCGTCGAGGGCGGCCCCTTTCACCAGAAGATGGTGTACCTGAAGTCGTCATTGCCGGCGGACCTGCCCAAGAACACCGAGGTCTTCGTCCGGGCGACGATCGAAGAAGGCGAGACGCTGTCCTCCGGCTCGGCGCGTTGGTACCTGCGCATGCAGGACAACACTCTGATCGAGGCGGTCGAGGATGCCGGCTTCATGGAAAAGCAGGAGCAGGCGGCTCAGGAGAGCAAGCAGACGGCGCTCGTGGAGCCCAACAAGCCGCACCGGGCGTTCTGCGGACACGGCATTTACCAGGGCGTGGCCGGGAAGGATCCCACGAAGGACGAAAAGATCCCCCTCGTCTCGGTGTTGTACGCGATGGACCGAAGCAGCGACGAGGCCTCGGCGGGGCGCAAGCGCCGCGGCAAGTCGCGTTGACGCGTTCCGCGGGGCTCTCTAGCCCGACAGTCTTTCCAGCACGCTCGCAAAGATTCTGGGGCGGCTCTGAGACGTGACTTCCAGCCACGCAACCGGCGTGGCGGTAAAGGAGTTCGACAGGATGACATCGAACTTCAGCGTCGCGAGCAGTTGCACTGTTCGTAGCATCTCAGCGCGATTCGGTCGTGTGACGTAGAACTCCCACGCGCCTTCCTGCGGTACGAGCGTATCGCCGATGAACAAGTAGCGCCGCATGCCGTTCGTCCACAAGTACGAAAACGCCCCACGTGTGTGCCCGGGAGTGGGAATGATTTCGAGGTCATCCGCGAACTGTGCCCGTGCGTGAGGCAGAGCGTTTCCCACTTCGACACCTGCCTGTCGCAACGCTTTCGCCTCGATATCGCTTGCCGTGAGTGCGACGCCACACTGACGGGCGAACGCAGCCGAATGGGGTAGGGCGTGATGGCGATCGCCGAGGAGGATGCTCTCGATCCCGCCGAGCGACTCCAGGGCATCGGTGAACGAGGAGAGATTCTCTTTGGTGCCGAGGAGGAGGTTGCCAGAGGGTCGGCGCAAGACATAGGTGAACGGTGTCGCGGCCGCCCGCTGTGGCGAGCGCAGCCAGAACAACGAGGGAAAGATCTCCTGGAGCATCGGCCGAAGCATAGCCGCCAATAGTTAAGCACGCACTTGACTTTAAGGAAGAGGCTCTTGATACTTAAGTGCATGGTTAACGATGCGGTTTCAGTGGAGAACACCTTCAGGGCGCTGGCCGACCCGACGCGGCGCGCGATTGTGAGTCAGTTGAGCCGGGGGGCCGCTCCGGTCAGTGCGCTAGTCAAGCCGCTGGGAATTACGTTGGCGGCGGTCGTCCAGCATGTTCAGACGCTGGAGGAGTGCGGTGTGATTCGCACGGAGAAGAGGGGTCGGGTGCGCACGTGTCGCGTACGGCCCGAGTCTCTGACAGTCGTCGAGCAATGGCTCGCTTCGCGGCGCAGTCAGTGGGAGAGCCATCTGGATCGCCTGGGTGCCGTCCTGGAGGCGCGCGCGAACGCTGCCAAGCGAGGTGCTCCATGAGCTTGCCGAGGATCGCTCACGATCGCTTTGTCATTGAGCGTGTTTATGCGTTTCCTTGCTCCGAGGTGTTCGCTGCCTGGTCGGATCCTGAGGTCAAGGCGCAGTGGTTCATCGGACCCTCGGGTTGGAAAGCGGTGCGCCGCGAGCTCGACTTTCGGGTCGGCGGTGAAGAGGTGCTGCACGGCCGATTCGCTACCGGGGAGACGCTATTCCGAGCCCGCTATCACCACATCGAGCCGGACGCACGCATTGTCTACGACTACGACATGTGGTTGAGCGGTAAGGCGCACTCCGTATCTCTGGCGACCGTCGAGCTGATCGATCGGGGAGCGAAAACCCAACTGATATTCACCGAGCAGGTGGCGTTCCTCGACGGCACCGCCAATGCGGATGCGCGCAAGCACGGCACCGCGGCCCACCTGGATCGAATCGCCGGAGTTCTGCAGACATGACGCTGAAGCTGTACCTGCACCCGCTGTCCTCCTACTGCCACAAGGCCCTGATGGCGTTCTACGAGAACGACATCCCGTTCGAGCCGGTTCTCATCGACGGCTCAACGTTCGCCGAGTTCAAGCAGCTCTGGCCGATCGGGAAATTTCCGCTGCTGCGGGATGAGGCGCGCGACCAACTCGTCCCCGAATCCTCGATCATCATCGAGTATCTGCAGCTGCACTATCCCGGCAAGCGGGCCTTGATCCCCGCCGACCCCGATCGGGCGCGTCAGGTGCGCATGCGCGACCGGTTCTTCGATCTTTACCTGCATGCGCCGATGCAGAAGTTCGCAGCGGAGCGGTTGCGTCCGGCGGATAAGCGCGACCCGTACGGACTCGAGGAGGCCAAACGGGCCTACCGCGAGGCCCTGGACATGGTGGAGGCACAGTTGCCAGGCAAGACATGGATAATGGGCGACGAGTTCACGATGGCCGATTGCGCGGCGGCACCCGCGCTCTATTATGGCGACCGTTTCTATGGTCCCTTTCGAGAGACCTACCCGGTGTCCATGGCATACCTCGATCGTTTGATGCAAAGACCGTCATACGCACGCGCTCTGGAAGAGGCGAAGCCGTACATGCATCTGCTACCGCGATGAGCTCATCGCTGCGTCGAGGATCTCCAGCGCAACACCCATACAGGCCTCTCGCAGCTCGTCTGCGATTCTTTCGGTGCGGACGGTCCGGGCCACGATCAGGCCGCCGATACACAGAGCCGCGATCGCTTGCGCTCTCTGCCGCCGCGCACTCCGCTTGCCGCGCACGCTCTGCTCGATCGCTTCGACCATTGCGCGGAATACGGTTTCGAACGCGTTTTGGACCGCTTTGCCGTTTCGCTGCACGTCCGTGGGCAGAGCGACCATCGGACAGGAGTTTTCGATGTCCTCGAAGTGCGCTCGCGACAGGTAGGCGCGAATGATCTGCTTGCCGGCGTCATCGGCCTGCAAGTCCAAGTGCACGCCTTTCCAGCGCCGCTGCCAGTTCGGATCGGTGAAGAAGCACCCCAGCACCTCGGTATACAGCGAGCTCTTTCCCTTGAAGTAGTCGTAGAAGCCGCCGTGCGTGAGACCGGCTCCCGCCATGATCTGCTTCACGGTCACATTGTCGAAGCCATGCTGGTTGAACAACCGGCGGGCGCTGTCGACGATCTTTCCGCGGATGGCGGCGCGATGACCGGCAGGGTAGGGCATGCGAGCGGTCCTCCGAAGTCAAAACATTATCTTGATCATAGTTTAGCGGAGTGCTCAGATCGTCGCATGCACAGCTCACGTCGACGAGTGCTTGCCGGTCTATCGATCACTGCAGGGGTCGCGGCCGTGCGCGCGGCCGGAAACAACACCGAAGAGGTCAGTCGAACCATGGAAGCCATCCGCCAGGAGGTCTCGTTCAAGGCCTCACGGGAACGCGTGTACGCCGCGCTGACCGATGCCGGCGAGTTTCACAAAGTGACGCTGCTCAGCGGCGCAGTGCGCAGTGGAATGGTGAAGGCGACGCAAGCGACGCAGATCGCCCGGGAGGCCGGTGGGGCCTTCGCCTTGTTCGGAGGCCACATCGTCGGCAGGCAGATCGAGCTCGTTCCTCCCCAGCGAATCGTGCAGGCGTGGCGCCCCGCGGACTGGGAGCCGGGCGTGTTTTCCGTTGTCAGGTTCGAGCTGCTCGAGCAAGGCCGCGGAACGCGCCTCGTGTTCGATCACACCGGCTTCCCCAAGGGCCAGGGGGAGCACCTCGCGCAAGGCTGGAAGATGAATTACTGGGAGCCGCTCGAGAAGTATCTCACCTAGTCCTTCGGGTGGTCGTGCGCGTGCGCCTGACCGGGCACGACGATGATGTAGCTCAGTCCATGCGCCCCGCCGGCGCCGGCCGTCGAGACTACCGGAAGCGTGGGGTCGTTGCGTTTGGCATCGGGCGTAAAGCCTAGTTGCGCATTCGTCGCGTGGTTCGCGTAGAACATGTAGTGGCCGGGACTTGCCTGGCGAACGAGACCCGTCGCGGGATCGAGGTCGACATCGCCTGCCAGCATGTAGGCCACGCCGCTGGAGTCGGGGGCATGGAACCGGCCGCTCTCGAATCCGGAATCGATCGCCGTGCGAATGGCCTCCGCCGACTCGCGCGCTGCCAGCATCTCTCCCACTTTCAACATGACGGGGACATACGTTGCTTCGCCCCCGGCATCCCAGCAGGTCGGCTTGAAATGCGCATCGCCATAGAGGAAGGCGTCCCGGTTGACCAGGCACACGAAGCCGTTCGTTCCGCGGTGAACGCGCTCGAAGCCGTGGGCGCCATACACGTAGACCGAAGCGTTTGCCCGCAAATGCTCCGGAGCCGCTGAGAGCGCAAGAGTCTGCTCGGCCTCGCGAGGCAGCAGCACGTTCAGTCTGGCCATGGCGTCCGTAACTTTGTCCTGCGCGGTGGCGACGCTTGTGTAGGGGGCCTTGGCGGAATCGACGATGCTTTGCAGGGTTCCAATCCCCTTGGGATCGGGCTCATGCAACACGAAGGTGTGCACGTAAGAGTAGATGTCCCGGGCATCCGCATCGCTCAGTGCCGTGACGGGATAACTGGGCATGGTTGCGGAAGGCAGCAGCGGTTTGGCGTCGGCGCGCAGTCGCAGGAAGGCCACGAAAGCATCGGCGCTCTCGAGAGTGGAGCTTCCCGTTCCAACGAGACGCCGTACTCCCGTCTCGCCATTGAAGCCATGACATCCGTAGCAGCCATGGTCGTAGTAGAGCTGCTTGCCGCGCACCGGGTTGAGGGCGGCACCGGTCTGCGCAACGGCTAGTTCGACGGCGCTCATTACGGCCCACGCCAGGGCGAGTGTTCTCAGCGCATTCATCGAGGTTGAGTGACTACGTCGATCAGGTACGGCGCCCCACGTTTGACGGCGTCGACGCCCCGACGGAAGGCGGCTTGGAGGAGCGTGGGGTTCTCGATGGGGCCTTCGCCGGACATGCCGTAAGCCTCTGCCATCTTCCGGTAGTCGATGAAAGGATCGCGCAACGTCGAGCCGATGGACGCGCGATCGGTCCCACGGCCGCGGGCGCCGGCCATGAACTCCAGGAACATCAGCTCCTGATGCCACGCGCGGTTGTTGTGCATGATGGTCAACATCGGGAGGTGGTGGTGAACCGCAGTCCAGAGCACCCCTGGCGCGTAGTTGAGGTCTCCATCGGTCTGGATGTTGACGACGATTCGGCCACGCCGGCGTGCCGCGAGAGCTGCGCCGCCCGACGCGCCCGCTCCATACCCCATTCCGCCGGCCCCTTGAGGTCCCAGGTAGCTGTGCGGACGATCATGCGACCACAACTCTCGATGGTGGGCGCTCGAGAAGGCGCTGGGGCTCGCGAGACACCAATCCTCGTTCACGATCAGTGGCCACAGCTCAGCGTAGATTCTCGCTGTGCTGACGGGCATCGCGTCCCAGCCGACACGCTTCGCGTCGATCGCCTTGTTCAGCGCGCTCAGTGTCGCTTTGCGGTTTGCGCTGGCATGCTTGAGGCTGCGCTCGGCGATGACTCGCCGGCGGCCGTGAGTCATTAGCCGCCTGGCTGCGCGGATGATGTCTGGAATGGACGCCTCAGCGTCAACGGCGATTCGTCTGTCGATAGCTCCGTCGGTTGAGCTGACCGGCGCGGTGGAGCGCAGACCGCCGAATCCGACGCCGGCTCGGTCGCGCGAACTCGCCACTGCGGCCATACGCGGGCCGATGAGCGCGAGCGTGGCGGGGCCGGTCTCGAGACCGAGTGTGAAGTCATATTGAGTGTTTGCGCCGGGCCCGCAAAGAGGGTGGCGCTGCGGGAAACTCATCGGGCCGGAGGTGGCCTTCGTACCGATCGATGCGCCCGTGAGCTCGGCCAGCTCGACGGCATTGCGCACTCCCTCCGGCGTGCGCAGCTGACCGACATTGATATGCGGGTTCGTCGCGCTGAGCAGACCTTCTGCGATCTCGTGTGCAGTAGTGCTGTCGACGCCGCCGATCGTTGGGGGGGTGTATTTCGGGATCGCCAGATTGCCGGCGTCCTGCTTCTGCAACTCGGTGTCGATGACGACGAGTGTGGGGCCCGTCGGGGGCGTCAGGGCCTGTCGATAGGCCTCCTGCAGCGCTTCCAGGCAGCCGGCAAGTGTCGTGGGTTGCGCGTCCCATTTGGTGAAGCTGCGGACCATCGCGCCCATGTCGTTCGCGGTGTGCGCCTGGATGAACCCGTCGTCGCGGCCTGCGATCAGCAACAGCGGCGTGCCGCCGTAGTAGGCCTGATAGATCGCCATCGAGGCGTGTTGCAGGCCGATGGTGCCGTGGAGCAGGGCGCACATCGGTTTGCCCTCGGCCCTGGCATAGCCGTTGGCCATGTCCACCGCGGTCTCCTCGTGCAGGGCGGTGATGAGCTCCGGCATCGAGTTCGGCGGATGGCCGCCCCGCGGATCGCCGTAGTTGATCAGGGACTCCTGCAGTCCTTCGAAGCTGGAGCCCGGATTGGCCGCGACGAACTCGACGCCGAGCTCCTTCAGCGTCTGGACCATGAGATCGGAGCCGGGACGTTGCGTTGCCTGCGCGGGAATCTGCGGAGGCGATGCGGTGCCCGCGTCACGCGCCAGCTGTTGGGGAGTGGGCGGGGCTGCGGCGCGGTCATGAACCTGGCCTGGCGCCGCACCCGCCGGGGCCGCCATCGCGATCGAGGCTGCGCCGGTGGCCGCGCCTTTCAGGAATTCGCGGCGGCCTGGAGCTGCGGGCTCGTCTTCCTTCCTGCTCATCGCCGACTCCGGCTGAACGCCGCCCTGGGCGCATCGGTCCCGAAGTATCGGCGCCTGCCGAAGCCGCCGCAATCGGTGCGTCGTTAACCTCTGCCGCGCGCAAACGATTCGAAGATGGCGACGATCAGCTCGTCGGGCACGAGCTTGGGATTCTGCGAACGGATGAAAATCAAGCCCGGGATCAGTGCCTCGAGGAGCAGCACGAACTGATCGAGGGGCAGGGGCAACTCGTCCTCCGCCAGAAATTTTGCGGCGCGCTCACGCACCGCTGCGAGCCGCATCACAGCGGCCTCTGCGATTCGCTGACGCACATCCTCGTGTGTGAGCGTGTACAGGAGAAACTCAGCGCGCATGGGAGCTTCCGCTTCCGCGGCCGGCGCGTCTGCAATGACGGCCTGCGCGAACTTTCTGAGCCGCTCCTCCAGGGAGCCTGTACGCCCCTCCGGCCAAGCGAAACGTTGGGCGCGCTCGGCCGCCCAGGCCGCGACGACAGCCAGGAACAGCTCGTCCTTGCTGGCGAAATTGTCGTAGATCGCACCCTTGGTGAGCTCGGCTCGCGCAGCGATCTCATCCAGTGACGTGCGGTGAAAGCCCTTCTCCGCGATCACCTCGCGGGCTGCCGCGACCAGGCGCGCGCGGGTGTGCTCCCGACGCTCACCCCAGGGCAAACGCTTCTGCTTCTGAGATTTTCTGGACATCGGATAATTACATACTGTAGGGTACGTACCCTATAGTATGTATCTTAGCACAAAAAACGAAAGGCGTTCACATGGTCACGATCTGGATTCTCGCGGGCATCGTCCTCGCGGGGGGTATGGCGGCGCTCCTGTTTGGTATCCATCGAGGCCGCCGGCAGGGGCAGCTGGCGGCGGCGGTGCGGATCCAAAGCCCGAACGGTATCGACGAGGGGCGATTCGTGAAGCTCGGTGGCATCGAGCAGTGGATCCGAATCCGAGGCGAGGACCGGCGCAATCCCGTGATCCTGGTTATGCACGGCGGACCGGCGACCTCCTACATGGCCTTCGCACAATGGTTTCGGCCCTGGGAGCGCCACTTCACCGTCGTGCAGTGGGACCGCCGCGGCGTGGGTAAGACTTTCGGCCGCAACGGGCGCTCCGGCTCCGGTGAGATGACACTGGAGCGCATCATCGCCGATGGCGGCGAGCTGTGTGAATTCCTGAGACGGCATCTGCAGAAGAAAAAGATCCTGCTGCTGGGTCACTCGATGGGCTCCATGATCGGAGTGTCCATGGCCGCCCGGCATCCGGATCTGCTGTACGCCTACGTGGGCACGGAACAGCTGATCGACATGCCGCGCAACGAGTCGGTCTCCTATCGGATCATTCTCGACAAGGTGCGCAAGCTGGGGGACCTGAAGACGACGAAGGCACTCGAGCGTCTGGGTCCGCCTCCCTATGCCAAGCCGCGAGACTGGGGGACGAAGCAATACGCTGCCGAGGCCGCCGACACGGCCTACGGCGCGCTCTCTCACCAGGCAAAGGACCTGGTGCGCTACTCGCCTGAGTATTCCGTGAAGGATCTCTTCGACCTCGTCAACGGAGCGCTTTTCTGCATCTCCAAGCTGTACGGGCAATGGATGCGCTTCGACGCGCACCGACTCGGGGCGCAGTTCAAGACACCGGTCTTCATCATCCAGGGGGATGAGGACGTGATGACGCCGACCCAGCTCGCCCGGGAATGGGTCGAGGGGATCGAAGCTCCCCGCAAGGCTTTCATCCCGATCGAGGGCGGGTGCCATCTGGTCATGGTGACCGCGGCCGACGCCTACCTCGCGGCCCTGCTGCAGCATGTCCGGCCGCTCGCCGAGGAAACCTGAGGGAGGTTGTCGGATTCACCCCGGCTGGATCGTCCTAGAGCTGAAACACCCTGCCTGGAGAGATGACCATGTCCACTAATACCGTCCGACTTCATCGTGTGCTGCGCGCTACGCCCGAGCGGCTGTACCGCGCGTTTCTGGACGCCGCCGCGTTTGCCAAATGGCTGCCCCCGAATGGGTTCACCTGCACGGTTCATCAGCTGGAGCCCGTCGTTGGCGGAAGCCACCGGATGTCCTTTACCAACTTCACGACCGGCGGAAGCCATTCCTTCGGCGGCAAGTACCTGGAGCTCGTTCCGCACCAGCGAGTGCGCTACAACAGTCGCTTCGACGACCCGAACCTGCCTGGAGAGATGCAGACGACCATCGTCATCACGCCGGTCTCGTGTGGCGTGGAGCTGCAGGTGACCCAGGAGGGAATCCCGGCGGCGATCCCGGTGGAGAATTGCTATCTGGGATGGCAGCAATCGCTGACACTCCTGGCGCTGCTGGTCGAGGCTGAGATCCCCGGCTAGTTCGATTGGAGTGTTCGCGCGAGAGCGCGCGTATTGTCGGATGAGGCCGCACTACGGCTGACCGGAAGGGGTGGCGACAATGCGATGGCGAGCCGTCCTGTGCATGATGAGCTGCGCGTGCGCCTGGCTGGCGGCGCACGCGCAGCAGCGAGATCCCCGGGTCGGCGACTGGTTGGCAGGGGCGCGTCGTGACCCGCATTGAGCGACTGTTCGCGCGCACGCGTTCGTAGCCCGGCGGCGCTCTTGTTGATCCCTCGGAGGCAGGGGGGAGCGGTCAGCGACCAGTGGCTGTGGATCATCTTCCACTGTCCCCCGAGTCGGGCGTAGACGGATGTCGAATTCCACCGCACCGTCGACTGTCTGCCATCCGGTTGGACCGCCTCGCTCCTGAGGTTGTAGGTGAGCACGGCGACATCGCCGTGACGCTGGACCTTGGGAGCCAACATTTCGTAGCTTGCGACCTTGATCTTTCCTGCGATCGGTCGATAGTAGTCGACCAGAGCGGGACGGCCATCGACACGACGCTCGGTGGCGATGTCGAAGTAAGTGACTTCCGGTGCGTAGGTATCGAGAAAGCCTTGCGGGTCGCCATCGGGCGCGCGTCTCGCCGAGGATCTCGCGAATTGCGACGAGGTCGGGCGTGTCTCCTATCTGGAGACGGTATTGCTCGAGCGATTGCGGCGCGCGGCGCCTACCCGGTGGCGCATCGACGTGATTGGACTCGCTCGCCGGGCGCGAGCCCAACCGACGTCGATCGCTGTTCAGCGCCTCGCGGACGCCGCCGGCGTGTCACGGCAGCATCTGACTCGCGTGTTTCAACAAGCGATCGGTGTGAGTCCGAAGCGATATTGCCGGCTGGCGCGTTTTCAGGCCGGACTCGTTTACGCGGGAGCGGGTCCGGGTGTGAGGTGGGCAGAAGTGGCGACGGAGCTCGGTTACGCAGACCAGTCCCACATGATTGCCGAGTTCCGCGAGCTCAGCGGCTTGAGCCCCGAGGCGTTGGCAACGCAGCAGTGGTTTCATCCGTTTATCCTGGACGCGCGCGCTCGGCGCACACAGCGCGTTCAGCCTTGAGGGCGCTCGAGATCGCCCCCGGCCAGCTCGTAGTCCTGCAGGAACGGCAGCTGCTTCGCAATCCAGTTGCGGGGTGAGCAGCCAGCGAAGGCGCGCCATTCGTGGCTCATGTGAGCCTGATCGCAGTAGCCCGACGCCACGGCCACTTCGGCCAGGGAATGCCGGCTCCTGATCAGCCAGCAGGCGCGCTCGAATCGAAACACTCGCGCGGCCGATTTTGGAGCGATGCCGAACACGTTGCGAAAGCGGACGGTGAAATGCCGCTGGCTCCAGCCGATCTCGTGGGCCAGATCCCCGATGTGCAGACTTCCGTGAGCTCGGGTTAGCTCTCCCCAGGCATGGAGGATCTCGGGTGCGGGAGCGAAGGGAGACAACCGCGCCATGAACGCGTGATCGAGGATTTCAAAACGATGCGGCCAGGTTCGCGCCGAGGCCAATCGATCGATCAGGCCGGCGGCCTCGGGGCCCCACAGGTCGCACAGATCGACCACCCGCGAGGCGAGATCGCCGCTGGAGACTCCCAGGACCGATCGGGCGCCGAGCGGCGTCAGAAACACGTGCATGCCGTGGGCTTCAATGCCTTGCCGGATGATCGCCGGTGCGCCATGGAGGCCCGCCACCAGCGCCGTGTATGCGGCGGGCCGTTGTGCCCGATCGGGCATGCGAACGATGTCGATCGGGTCGGCGAAGCTGATCAGGAGACCGATATGTCGGGACGGTAGCCCGACGACCTCATCGACAGTGAGGCCGCGGACGCGGACGCCGGCGTAGGACTTGATGAACGGCCGTAAAGCCGGTGCAGGAAGACGCGCGCTCGTGTCCAGGTTGGAAGTCTCCATGGGAGGCATAACGTAGCGCTCGGCGGCCGCCGTTGCTAGATTCCCGCCAACGCCATCGTGCGTCGGGGAGGAGCCGAAGAATGAGCCGCGATTCCGTCAACGTCTGGGACCGATTCCTGGCGGTTCTGTTGATGCTAGGTGGAATTCTGGGGATCGGTTTGAGCGTGTATATGGGTATGCGCATGCTCCGTATTCATTGGGTGTACGGAGTGCTGGTGGCCGCGTTTCTCCTGGTCTTCGTCTGGTCCGGGCTCAGCGGCCTGCGCCTGTGGCGGGGCGAAAGACGCGGATGGAAGTGGGCGACCATCCTGTTCGCTCTGCAGATTCCCATCCTGACCCTGCCCGGTCTCAGCTATGAGTACTACACCGGCATCGCGATCCCGGTCATGGGAGGGCACGTCGACAAGTGGCTGACGTTCTCGGTGGGCGCCGACGCCAATTTTTATCTGGACACGCGCATCACCGACTGGGTTTACGGGGTGAATGTCTTTGCGCTCGCGGCGACGGTCTACCTGCTGACTCGGCGTCGCAGCTACGTGGCTGCGGATGCCGCGCAGCCTCCCGCGCCAGCGACGCCATAGAAGTAACCTCATACGGCCCTCCGTCTGACGGACACGATCGACTAAAGACCGCTCGCGGCGGCCTGCGAGTGACGGTTGCGGCCTCGCTCGGTTGGCGAGCCGGCCCCACTTGCGTAACAATCCGCCGAAAGCGCAATTGCCGGGGGACACGCAATGGGTCTGTTGAAGCCGCTCGCGGTGGTCACGCTTGCGTGTGTCGGTCTGCCGCCACTGGCGGCGTCGGCGGCGCCAAAGCCCGCGAAGCCCGCATTGAGCGCAACCTATGCAGATCCGGCGCAGCCGGATATCTCGGGGTTGTGGGTCGTCACCGGCGCGATGTACTACGCAGCCGATCGCTCCATTCCCAAGTTAGTGGGCGAGTACCAGGCGCTCTACGACAAGCGCACGCAGGCGTTCAAAGCGGGGATTGCCGTCGACGACACCACGGCCGAGTGTTTGCCGGCCGGCCTGCCGCATTTGTTCATCGTCCCTTACCCCTTCGAGATCCTTCAGACTCCCGGGCGGGTCACCTTCCTGTACGAATACGACAGTGCCGTGCGGCGCGTCCCTCTGGGTGTCGCGCCGCCGGCGCAGCCGGATTCCGACACAGCGAGCTACAACGGAGATTCCTACGGGCACTGGGAGGGCGATACGCTCGTCATCGAGACTGTCAACGTCCGCGGCGACACCCAGTTGGATTTCACCGGCGTGCCACACAGTGACGCGCTGCGGATCATCGAGCGCTTGCATCGCAAGGATGCGACGACACTGGAAGACCGAATCACGCTCACGGATCCGAAGGCGTACGCCGAGCCGTTTACGACTACGCGACTCTATCGGACGAGACCCAAGTGGAAGATTTCGGAATACGTCTGTGAGGAGAACAACCGTAACAAGCCGGACGAGCAGGGTCATACCCGCACCGGCGTGCCGGAGAAGGGGAAGTCGGAGTGAAGACGCCGCGAATCGGTCTCGCTGTCCTGATCCTTGCGGCGTTGTGCGCGCCGGCGGCGTGGGCGCATCACTCCTTCGCCATGTACGACAACGGCAAGCAGGTCACGATCGAGGGTGTGGTGAAGGAGTTCCAGTGGACCAACCCGCACGTATGGATTCAGGTGATGGTCCCCAACGCCTCCGGTGGCCAGGATGAGTGGAGCGTGGAGTGCACCAGTGTGAACTTCATGACCCGGCGCGGATTCACCAAGCACACGATCAAG
>Ga0070681_10001042_pt1 | contig 23541 bp, 16 predicted proteins | sample KBSC83BmetaG_FD_65650 | JGI IMG/M metagenome (GOLD analysis project Ga0070681, IMG submission 65650) | Corn rhizosphere microbial communities from Kellogg Biological Station, Michigan, USA - KBS C8-3B metaG | ecosystem: Host-associated > Plants > Roots > Rhizosphere | place: USA: Michigan...
GATTAATACGGCCGCACTTCAATGGTGCGCCACAACAGCTGCTCGTTTTCCGAGCGCTTCTTCTTGATTTCTTCAAAGCGCTCCTGCTGTGCCTGCGCTCGAGGATCCTTCGTTCGCTGATAGAGGATCAGCAGGTTGGCGTTCACACGAAAATTTTCAGAATCGAGTGCCGCCGCGCGCTCGAGTTCGCGCCGCGCTTTTTCGTACTGCGCGAGGCGAATGTGCACGTGAGCCAGCTCTGCCAGCGCGTCGACAAACTTCGGATTGGCGCCGACTGCCTGTGCAAGCTCCCTTTCGGCCAGCGCCAGATTTTCCTCCTGCTTGGCGATGCGCCCAAGAAGGTAATGCGCGCCTGCGGCGGTTTCGTTCCGGGCTGCTACCGCCATCAGCTCTTTCCGCGCAAGATCATAGTTCGCACTATAAAAATGCGCCGCCCCCAGCGCAAAACGTCCGCGCGGATCACCTGGCTGACGCTCGATATATTTCTTGAAATACGGCATCGCATCAGCCGGATCGCGTCCCTGCACGGCTACCGCGCCCAACGCGTAGTTGTAATAAGCGTTCTCAGGATCGAAACGCACGGCTTCTTCGAGAGATTTCCGCGCCTCCACCGGCAAATTCATTTCCACGCAAACGATACCGAAGAAAAAATGTATGTCTGCGCGGCGTGGATCGAGATCGCGCGCGTGCGCCAGGTATCCAAGCGCGCCCTCCCGATCCTGCTGCTGGTAGGCGATTCTTGCCAGCTCGGAAAGCGTGTCGACCGCTGGTGCACCTTCGCGCAGCGCCTGCTCCAGAGTGTCTCGCGCCGGCGCTAATTGTCCCGTATGCCCGTAAAGGATTCCCAAATGAGCCAATTGTGCGGCGGACGCCGCCTTCCTCGAGACCAAGCCATCCAACAGCTTGATCGCGAGCTTCTCGTCATGCCTCTCGATGGTGGCGATAGCCGTCACCAAGTCCGCTTCGCTCAACTCCGGGTTCTGCAGCAGCTCATCGGCGGCGCGCGATGCTGCCGCTGAGTGGCCCAATCCTGCTTCGTCGGCACAAAGCACAGCCAGCGCCTGAGCGCGATTTCGCGCTTCCGGGGGAAGGTGTTTCAAATGATCGAGCGATTGCTGAAACCGGCCTTGCAACTCAAGCAGGAGGGCGGATTGATAGATTGCCTCGACATTGCCAGGTTCGTATGACAGGATCTTTTCGTAAACAGCCAAACCGTTGCGCAACGCATTCGGGTCTTTCGCTGGATTCTCCAGATATAACCGGCCCAGATTTAACAGCGCCCCCACAAAGTTCGGCGCAAGTTCAAGCGCTTTCTTGAAATTCGATTCTGCGGCCGCGGGGTTACCCTGCTGCGCCTCCACCGCGCCCAGAAGATTGTAAAGCAGAGGTTCAGCGGGAAAAGATTCAAGCGCGGCCTGCAACTGTTTGCGCGCTGTATCCAGATCGCCTTGCTGGATGATCTGTTGCAGCTTCACTAACAGCTCACGCGGCGGAGCGTCTCGACCCAGGCAAACCAAAGGTGTGAGTAAAAAAAAGCACAGCAGGAAGTAGAAACTCTTTGCGTGCATGCGCGCGCTCAACTCTTCCACTTCACCCCCGCGCCCAGAACCTTCTTCGCGTAGTCCAAGCTGCGTTCGAGATCGGTGCGCTGTTGTTCCTTGAGCGCTTCCGCGATCGCCGGACTCTGCTTTCCCGGCCCGCCGATCACCATGCGGCCCAAATATGGACGTCCGCTCTTAGCGAGAGCCACAAACCTCGAAAATTCCCAGGCGGGCGTATTGGGAAAAACTTTCCAGAAATCCGCCTCCAAGTACGGCAGCACCGTAGGTGGGCGGCCGGTAATAATCTCGAGCTGCATCGCGGCTTTCGGGCACAGCTTCTGAAACAGTGCGAGAAAGCTTTGGAAATCCACCGAACCGTCACCTAGCGCCACCCACTGCGCGGCGGCGCCGTGAGGATGTTCGAATACCGCGGAATCGCGAACGTGAGTCGTTACGACGTACGGCCCGAGAATCTCAAGCGTGACGAGCGGGTTCTCAACCACCCACATGGGGTTACCTGTGTCCAGACACGAACCGACAAAATCCTTGCCCGCCGCCTCGATCAGCATCTTCACTTCGCGTGCCTGCATGTCGCCCGAATGGTTTTCGATGGCGATCTTGATGCCGAGATCAAGGGCCTGCGAACGTACCGAGCGTAGTGCCTTGATGGTTTCTTCCATGCACCGGTCGAGATTGGGACGGTCGGCGTTTGCGCCCATATAGCAGCGCATGGATGGCGCGCCCACAGCTTGTGCGATTTTCAAGCCTTTCAGCAGATATTCGGTCGGAGTTCCGACGGGCGCGTACCATCCCTTGGAGACAGGACAAATGCAACCGATGCCGCCATCGATCGCGATGCCAAGTCGCTCCGCGTGGTCCTTTACTTTCGCGAGATGCGCCGGCTCGAGGCTTTCGAATGATTCGAGGCCCGAGATCTGGATCGTGTCCAACTTCAGGCTCGCCGCGTAATCGAGCAACTGGATGTCTTTCCAGCGGAAGTCGCGAATCGAATACGTATCGAAGCCAAGACGGATGCCCTGGCCGGGCGTGTTGGCCGCGCTCAACTTTTCCACCTTACACCCACGCCCAACACCTTTTTCGCGTACTCAAAGCTTCGCTCGAGATCCGTGCGCTGCTGTTCTTTCATAGCCGCTGCGACGGCGGGTGGCTGCTGGCCCCATCCACCGATCACCATTGGTCCGATATATGGATGTCCATTCTTGGCGAGCGCGACAAAGCGCGAGAATTCCCAAGCAGGTGTCCGCGGATATACTTTCCAGAACTCAGGCTCGAGATACGGCACCACGTCCGGAGGAATGCCGGTGATGATCTCGAGCTGCATAGCGGCCTTCGGACACAGCCTTTGGTACAGTTCGACAAACCGCCGAAAATCGATCGTGCCATCCCCCAGCGCCAACCACTGCACGGCCGCGCCACGCGGGTGTTCGAAGACTGCGGAGTCGCGGATATGGGTCGTCACCACGTAAGGGCCCAAGGTCTCGAGCGTGAGCAACGGGTCTTCCACCGCCCAGAGCGGATTTCCGGTATCCAGACAAGAGCCGGCGAAATCCTTTCCGGCGGCCTCGATCAGTGATTTAACCTCGCGCGCCTGCATGTCGCCCGCGTGATTCTCGATAGCGATGCGTATCCCTAAATCGAGAGTTTCCGAACGCACGCTCTGCAGCGCCTTTACCGTCGCTTCCATGCAGCGGTCGAGATTGGGGCGATCGTCGCGCGAGCCCATGTTGCAGCGCATAGCGTGCGCGCCGACGGCTTTCGCGACACGCAGCCCTTTACGCAAGTATGCCGTTGGATTTCCATCCTTCGGGTCCCAGCTTTTCGAAACATCGCAGATACATCCGATCCCGGCATCGATGGCGATTCCCACAAGCGCGGCGTGGTCTTTCACTTTGGCGAGATGCGCCGGATCGAGGCTCTCATAGTCCTCGAGACTCGAAAGCTGAATGGTGTCGAGCTTCTGGCTGGCAGCGTAATCCAGTAGCTGGATATCCTTCCAACCGAAGTCGCGAATAGAAAATGTATCGAACCCGAGCCGGATGCCATCTCCGGGCAGATTCGTGGCCGCGGCTAAAGCAGCGCCCGAAGTGGCTTGCAAAAACGTGCGGCGAAGCATGAATACGCTCTATACAAACAACAATATCGCGAAAACTAATGTAGCGCAGGGCCACACGTTTTTTGCGGGGACCTGCGGGTTTTGGCTGACGATTGACCAGACGCATCCCATCCGCGCCCTGACGCTATCGCCATCGAAACAGTTTCAGCGCCGTGAAAAAACAGACAACGAGCCAACCCGTGAGCACGGCCAGCTGCCTGCCCAACTGTGAGAGACCGGCGCCCTGCAGCATGCTGGCACGCAGCCCGTCGATCGCCGCCGTGAGTGGAAGAGCCCGCACGAACGGCTGAAACGCAGCGGGAAAACGATCTGCCGAAAAGAAAACTCCCGAAAAAATCCACATAGGCAGCATGACGAAATTCATCAGGCCCGATGCAGCTTCAATGGTTCGTACGCGTGACGCGATCAGCAGGCCAAGCGCGCTGAAGGAGAGCGATGCGACCAAACACAGCACCGCGAGCTCCCAGATTGGGCCTCTCACAGGAACGCGGAATACCAGGACTCCAAAGCCGACGACGCAGAGGACCTCGAGCGACAACATCGTCAACCGCGACAGCAGGAAGGACAACAGATATTGTGAGCGCGACATGGGCGATGCAATCAGCCGTTTCAGTAGTTTCTTTCTGCGCGCGTCAACTATCGTAAAGCCCAGGCCCCAAATGCCACTCCCCATCAGGTTCATGCCCAGTAGACCGGGCACCAGGAAATCGATATAGCGCGACCCGGGCTCGCGCACCAGATCTTCGGTTGCCGCCACCGCTTCGCGAGCACCGGCGGCGCGCTGCACGGCGTGGTCCGCGAGCAGCCGCGCAGTCCGGGCATCGGGGTTGGTGTCATCGTAGCGATACGTTACACCGCCGCCCGCTGAAGGCAGTACCAGTAACACAATGCGGCCGGCGCGCAACGCCTGTTCCGCTGCGGAGCGATCCAGCGTTTCTACCGCTAGGGATTTGTCGGCTTGCAGAGCGGCGGCAAGCTGCGGCCCCACGGCCCCAATCTTCACCACATCCGCCGGACGGTTGCGAAATGCAATACCCAGCCCGGTGGCGAGCAAAATGGGAAAAACAAAAACCCAGAATACGGCCTCCGGTTCGCGCAAGAATTCCCGGAAGCGCACCAGGGTGAGCTGCACGAGAGAGTGGTCACTGAGACGACGGCCGTGTGTGACCGGCCTCAGCTGGTGGGCAAGCAGAGTGCCGTCACTCATCGCGCAAGTGCCTCCCGGTGAGCGATACGAAAACATCCTCGAGCGTCGCCGAATGTGTGCGCAGCTCCGTCAGAGGGATGCCGCGGCGCGCAAGCTCGTCGAAAATCGCGGGCACCGCGCGATGCAGCTCGGTGACCTGCAACTCATATCCGCCATTTTCGCATCGAACGACACGCACCCCCTCGAGCTTTTCTAATGCTTGCAGGTTAAGGCCGTTCGTATTTCCATCGATGGCAAACTGCACCATGTGCTCCGCCCCAATGGAGGCAATGAGCTCGCGCGGTGTGCCGAGAGAGATGACCTTGCCGTGATCCATGATAGCCACGCGGCCGCAGAGCCGTTCGGCCTCATCCATATAATGCGTGGTCAGAATGATGGTGCGGCCGGTCGTCTTGAAATGTTCGATCAAATCCCAAACCTGGCGGCGCGCCTGCGGGTCGAGGCCGGTGGTGGGCTCATCAAGAAATAACAGATCGGGATCGCCCACCAGCGCGCACGCCATGGCCAGCCGTTGTTTCTGGCCTCCGGAAAGCGCGCCCACCCGCGAGCCGCGCTTCTCTTCGAGCTGCACCATGGCGATCACCTCGCCAACAGCCGGACCCCGGCGATAAAAGCTGCGAAACAGCCGGATGGTTTCCTCCACCGTCAGTTTCTCGGAAAGCTGCGTTTCCTGGAGCTGCACGCCTAGACGCTGGCGCAGCTCGGCAGCATCGCGCTCCCACGTGAGTCCCAGCAACTCCACCGTGCCGCCATCGGGCGACAAAAGGCCTTCACAGATTTCGATAGTGGTTGTTTTTCCCGCGCCATTGGGACCGAGCAGTCCGAAACACTCGCCGGCGCCCACCTCGAGATCGAGGTGATCCACAGCGACAACGTCGCTATATGCTTTGCGTAACCCGCGAACGCACACCGCGAGCTGGTTGGGCGTTGTGGGCATAATCCAGTATCTTCCGTAGCCCGTCCGCTCCGCAAATAGTCCATAATCTGTCGCTGACAGGAAAAGACTTTTCACCGCTGAGACGCAGAGAAATCCGATCGCGCCGAGTCCAGTAGGCCCTTTTCCTCCGCGCCTCAGCGCCTCGGCGGTAAAAGTTTCTCAAGGGATTACGGAGTGCGGTATTTTGAACAACGAACGAAATTCACGAAAGGCAACATAAATGACTCGAACTCTGCTGCTGAGTTTTATCCTCCTGGCCAGTCTGGCAGGCCGGCTGTCATCACAGCCACAAACCCGGCTTGAAGATCTGCGCGGAAAAACCGTGCTCGTATTTACGCCGCATCCCGATGACGATACATTCTGCTGCGCAGGCACGCTCGCCTTGCTCGCGAAGAATGGCAACAACATCCGCATCGTCATTTACACCAACGACGATAAAGGATCCTACGATCCCGAAATGACCAGCGAGCGCCTGGCGCGCATCCGCATGCACGAGGAAGAAGAAGCCTGCCGCATCATCGGCATCCCTAAAGAGAACATCACATGGCTGCAATATCACGACGGGATGCTCGAATACGCAAATACGCGCGATCTGGTCGAGCAAGTGACTGGGATCATCCGCCGCGTTCGGCCGGAGGTGGTGCTCTCAATCGATTCCGGGACCGAATACGTGCGCTGGCACAAAACCGACCACCGTATGGCGGCCAACAACACCATCGACGCAATTCGCGCAGCCGAGTGGCATTTGTATTTTCCTAATCAGCGCCTGCATGACGGCCTCGAGCCGTGGCTCGTGCCGCAGGAATACTACTTCTACGTAACTCCCAAAGACGCCAACTATTGGGTGAACATCGACAGCGTCGTAGACAAGAAATTGGACGCGGCGGCCGCACATGTCAGCCAGTTCGAGCCGTCCATCCATCGGTATCGCCCCGATTGGGAGCCGGCAGAACTCGCTAAAATGAAAGACGGATTGCGCGCGCGCGTACGAAAGAAGGACGGTCACTACGTCGAGGCTTTCCGCACGACCACGGGCTTCAACCAGGAGTGAGCGAATTTTGTCGACCCGCTCCTGGCCGTTACTGTATTACGGCGACTTTATCCGCCAGTTCCTCGATCTGAGAGATGGTTTGATCGGAAGGCGCAGGCAGACGTCTACGAAAGCGACGCCCTTGCAGATCGATTAGCCACGCGGTGGGCCAACCGCCGTTTGAAACGATCTTCTCCGCAATCTCGGGGCCGTAAATCATTGGGAACGAGTATTCATTCTCCTTCATGAAGGATTCCGCGATGGCTGGATTCTCGTCCACTGAGATGGCCAAAACGGCGCGGTCCCCTCGATTTTTCCAGCGTTCGAATAACTGCTGAACACCCTGCACGGCGGCTTGACAGGGTCCGCCGCAGTCAATCCTCCATACAATCACGTAAGTAACTTTTCCTAGCAGGTCGGCTGGGCTCCATGTCTTTCCAGAAAAATCCCTTGCTTCAAAGTGTGCGACCGGGTAGCGTTCTTCTACCTGGGGGCCAAGGTGTAACAGCTCAGGGTCTAGTGGAACGTCGATTCCCGCCCTCCCCGCGAGGATGCCATACATCATTTGCTCGCGGCGCCATTCCTGTGCGGCGCGACTTCCGGCCTGCACGGGCTTCGACTGGTCGAGCTCACGGCGAAAGTCGTTCAAGAGTTCGCGAGCACGTGCCATTTGGTTTGTGACGATCGCATGCTCGATCAGGATTCCCCGGACTCGCTTCTTGACCTCGGAAGTGTTGTCCTGACCCGGGACCCTCTCGTATGCATCGCTATCGCGATTGTATTTCTCCTGGTTTTCACTCTGCTCGATACCTTTTTCGAGCAATGCCGGAACCTGTTCAAGACGAATCTTGCGGGAGACATATGTTTCCGCGATCTGAACCTGAAGAGGTGGCGTACTGCTGCTCTGGTCAGGAAACCTGTCGGCAGTCGAAAGAGCAAAATCGGCCAGCGCTTCGACCATCTCGGGCGGTACTTGTTCGACGCCAAGAAGCTGGCTCGCATCAAACCCGGCGACTTCCTGACCCCAGTATTCCTTGACCAAAGCGAGAGAAAACGCCGTATAACGGGCGCCATAGTCCAGGTCCGCAGCCGTGACAAGCTGCCCCTCCTCGGGATTTGGCCGCGGGACATTTGCCGGCGGGGGATTCTCCCTTTCCCACCGCTCTTTCCGGATAGAATAGGCCACACCGCTTTTCGGGGCGTGGGCGAGAATGTCGTCGGACAGAGACTTGATGGCCGCGCTCTCTTCCAGTATTTGGCTGTAGCCGAGCGATAAGAGGAAGCCCCACAGACCCGAATCCCAAATCGGATGGTCGCGCAAACATTCGAGGTCGGAACGGACCACTTTTCGGAATTCGTCGCGATGTTCGCGCCCATAAGTGATCTGTTCAAATGTCCATGCCGTGCGGAACATTTCAAGCTCTTCTTCATCCAGCCCTCGTTCTTTATCCGCCTCGATGGCACCACGCAGCGCCTCGACATGACGCCTGAGTTTTTCGGGATGGCGCACGGTCCTGAGATAACGGAAGACAAGCTGGTCATGTGGGCACATTTGCCGAAAAGCTTCAAACTCTCGTTCGGCAACAGTTTGGTCGCCATTCCTGGCGTCAGCGGCCCACTCGAGCATGGCGAGATGCGCCCAAGGCGAATCCTTTGCCTGGCCGAGAATGCGATCGAGCGCGGCACGAGACTTCTTACGTTGCACTGACGAAAGTAGCCGCGCTTCCAGAAGTTCGCCAAGCGTGCGATCGGGTAAAGCGCGGTAATGTTCAATGGCCAAGTCCCATTCCCTGCCCATGTCGGCGTGCAGTAGAATGGGAGTTTGCAACATAAACTGCAGCGGCCAGTCCGTCACATACCTCTTAGCTAGAGCCCGGCGTGGCGCATACCGTTCTTCCCAAGACCTAGATAAGTCTGACATCGAGGGTAGGCTACGGTAATCGATTTCGACATCTGGCGCGATAGAACAGGCAGTGCGGTTAGACTGCCCGAAGGCTAGACTCGAAAGCACGGCCAGGAGGGCTGCGGTCCGCATGGTGGAACCTCTGTGGGAATGATTTTAGCACCACTAAGCAATCGTTCCGCAGCTAGGCAATAACTATGCTACCTGCAGTGAAAGTTCTCGACCCTTTTTCCACTCCTGCAGCATACGCTCGCCAACTTCCTTGAATTCCGAATGCTCTTTGATGTAGGACCGAAGATCGGTTTCGGTTTGTCCAAGGGCATCCGAGACCCGCTCAAAGATCTGGCGGACTTTCGCCGGAGTGCTGTTTATCCGCGTTTCACCGAGCCTGCGGAGGGCTTTGTTGTCGGGCCACAGGGTTATCCCGTTGAGGGTCAGCGCCAGACTATCCTGCGGCAAGTAGATGGCCGTTGTAACTAGGTCGTATACAGGCGCAAGACGGGCTTCACCGAGCACGTCCGCATAGACGATACCGAAATTTTTGAGGTGAGCATCGCCGTTGCGCAGTGCGCAATTCAGCACGATCAGTGTGAATAGCTTTTCAAGATCCGTGAGTAAGTCGGATGAGTTTGAGAACTGCTGAAACCGCTTCAGAACCGAGGTTTCGTAGCTGCCACGATATTTCTCATCCGTCCTTCGCGCGTTTAAAACGCAAAAGTCTTCGAAGCCACGGTATGCCCCATCGGGGCGCAGATCAAACCGATCGACAACCAGGGCCAGTCCGTCCTCAGCAAGGCGATACCTGGGAACGTCCAGGCCACAACGCTCAGCGGCACTCAAGCAGAAGTACTCGTTCGCGGCAAGCTGGGGAAATTCGTTCGGTTCCCAGAACTTCACGATGTGAGTTGCACCTTTGAAACTCGGCGAAAGCCGCGGCTCCATGTTCGCGAGAGTGGCGGATGCGGTCTCGTCGCGCACAAGAACTTTGGGCTGGACGCCGCTGATACCGGAAAAGGCTGCAAACTTGTCAATCAGGTAGCGAAATAAGTCCCCGTCGCGGCGGCTCGCCAAAATCTCGTCCACCGCCTGAAAAGGAACATCCTCATCCAACCGCTCCTTCTCGCCGGTGTACCGCAGGCGGCCGACTTGTGAGCGGCCCACAACGGTGAGCAGATCAAAATCATCGAATGTTCCAGTCGCCTTCGCAAAAGCGAGTCGTAACCGTTCCCGCAAAGCGCCTTCCGGAAGGTTCATCTCGAAGATCGGAGCGAGGCCGAAGGGCGAGTCCCAGGATGAGAGCCGCACAGGCATGGTTACGGAGACGGCGCGCTGTGAGGCTGTCTCCGGCAAGTACGCAAAAGCGCTGCCGCGATCTTGGAGTCTGTCCAGCAAGCCGGCCTCAGCGGCGTCTGTCCAGACCTTTATCATCACGATCCTCTTCTAAGAGTTCGTCCAGGGTGGGCCGCTGCAGGTTCGCTTCGTGTACTTTCAACTCCAGGCCGAGCGCCGATAAAATGTTTGCGACCTTGGTAAAACCAAGTTCACCGCATCGGCCATTCTCCAGCGCGTCTAGAGTTGCGCGACTGATGCCGGCCCTCCGGACCAAGTCGGATTGGCTCAACCCGAGTTCTTTCCGTCTTAAGGCGATTTGGGGCCCCAGGAACCTCAGTGTCAACATTTATGCCTAATATAATAGGCATAAGCCGTTGAAGTCAACTGATTGCCTTATATATTAGGCATAACCAAGGTTAGTATCAGGAAAACAACAGCTTCTTGACCAGCTCGCCGCTGACGTCCGTCAGGCGGAAATCGCGACCTTGGAACTTGTACGTCAGACGCGTGTGATCGATTCCCATCAGGTGAAGAATGGTGGCGTGCAGATCGTGGACTTCGACGGGCTCCTCGGCCACGTTATAGCCGATGTCGTCTGTCCGGCCAATCGTCACCCCGGGTTTAATTCCGCCCCCCGCGAGCCATACGGTGAATGCGCGCGGATGATGATCGCGGCCGAGGAACCTCGAGCCGCCGCGAGCTTCATTCATAGGAGTGCGGCCAAATTCGCCGCCCCAGATGACCAGCGTGGAATCGAGCAGGCCGCGTTGTTTGAGGTCCACCAGTAGCGCCGCCGCAGCACGATCTGTCTCGCGGCAGAGAAATCCGAGCTTGTTCACGATGTCTTCGTTATTGCTCGACCCGTGCGTATCCCAACCTCGATGGTAGAGCTGCACAAAGCGCACCCCGCGCTCGACGAGACGTCGCGCCAGCAGGCAATTGTTCGCGAAGGATGCCTTACCGGGCTCCGTTCCGTATAGTTCGTGCGTGGATGGCGATTCTTTAGAAAGATCGGCGAGTTCGGGAACGCTCGACTGCATACGAAACGCCATTTCGTAAGTAGCGATGCGTGCCGCAATCTCCGAATCGCCGATGTCCAGTTGATGTCCCGTATTCATGTCGCGGAGCAAGTCGAGCGACCGCCGCCGCGTCTCCGTGCTGACACCCTCGGGGTTGGAAAGAAAGAGAACCGGATCGCCTTTCGAACGAAACTGCACGCCCTGGTAAACCGTGGGTAGAAAGCCGCTGCCCCAGCAGGATTTTCCGCCATCCGGCTGATTCTGGCCGGACAGCAACACCACGAAGCCTGGAAGGTTACTGCTCTCGCTGCCGATTCCATAGCTCAGCCATGACCCCATACTCGGACGGCCGGGTATTTGATGGCCCGTGTTCATAAAGATCTGGCCGGGCGCATGATTGAACTGCGTGGTGCGCATGGAGCGCACGATCGCGATATCGTCGGCGACTTTTGCAAGGTGCGGCAGCAGGCTTGAAAGCTCCGCTCCCGACTGGCCATGACGGGCGAAGGCGTGGGGCGAGCCCAGCAGTTTGGGGGTGCCTTTGATAAAGGCGAAGCGCTCGCCTTTAATGACATCTTCCGGGATCGGCTGGCCGTTGTACTTTATCAGCGCAGGCTTGTAATCGAACATATCAAGCTGCGACGGCGCGCCGGCCATGAAGAGATAAATAATGCGCTTGGCTTTCGGTGCGAAGTGCGGCGGCTTCGCGGAGATGGGATTCACGGCGGCTTGACCAAACAAGCTGTCGTTCAACAGCGAACCAAGGGCCAGCGAACCGATGCCGAATCCCGCCTGCTGAAAAAAATGGCGTCGCGTCTGGAGATGAAGTTCTTTTGGCTGCATTCGGCTCTATTCCTTTGTCAGGGTCTCATCCAGGTTCAGTAAGACGTTCGAAAGCATGGTCCACGCGGCAAGCCCGGGGTCAGGCGTACCCGCGATGCGCGCGGCATCGTCGCGATGCTCCTCGAAGAATTGCCGTTCCTTTTGCTCCCAGCTCAACATTCGATCCAACTCATCCGGTTTCGGGCTGCGGCCCAGGCACAGACGAAACGCAAGCGTTGCCCGGGTGTCTTCCTGCGGTCCAGCCTCCGACGTAACGCGCTTCGCGAGCGCCTGCGCGGCTTCAAAGAACTCCGGATCGTTCAATGCCGTGAGAGCCTGCAGGGGCGTGTTGGTGCGTACGCGGCGCACGGTGCAACCTTCGCGGCTGGTGGCGTCGAAATTCAACATGGCCGGGTTCGGAGCGGTGCGCCGGATGAATGTGTAGAGCCCGCGGCGGTAACGGTCTTCGCCTTTGCTGACCACCCATTTGTCATCGTTATAAGGAAGGTCCCAGATTCCTTCGGGCTGCGGCGGAAATACGCTGGGGCCGCCGATCTTCGCGCTGAGAAGACCACTGGACGCCAGAACGACATCGCGGATCATCTCGGCTTCCAGCCGGAAACGCGGGCCGCGCGCGAGCAGACGATTGTAACGATCCCGTTCATCCAGTTCGGGAGTGATTTTGGATGACTGCTGATACGTAGCGGAGGTCACGATCAGGCGATGGATCGCTTTCATGCTCCAATTGCCGTCCATAAATTGAACGGCCAGCCAGTCCAGCAACTCGGGGTGTGTCGGGCGCGCGCCCTGCGTGCCGAAATCTTCCGAGGTTTCGACAATGCCGCGACCGAAGAACTGCTCCCAGAAGCGGTTCACGGTGACGCGCGCGGTGAGCGGATTGTCTTTGCTGACTAACCAGCGGGCGAGCCCCAGCCGGTTTGGGAGCACGCTTTCGTCGAGTGGAGGCAGAACCGCGGGGACGTTTGCATAGACCAAATCCCCCTTACTGAGAAAAGCGCCGCGAACGCGCAGATAGGCGGACAGGCGCTCGAATGAAGGCTTGTCCCGCAGCACAAGCGTGCTGACGATCCCCTGATCCTCCAGTTCCTTGCGGGCTTCTTTGAGGCGGCAGCGTACGGGCGCGAGCGAGCTTGCGGTGGAACGGAAATATTCGGCCAGATCCTTCTTTTGCTCTTCCGAGCGTGCGTTTTCTGCAAGTGCAATAACCCCACGCAGCTTGTGAGAAATGGCGACGATGGTGGACGGGTCGGCTACTGAGGTTACGGACAGGCGGAACTGGCCGATGTTTTGGCCGCCGAACTCGGACTCCTGCCGCAAACGGATGCGCAATAGGGTCTCGCCCGAGCCGAACGGCCTGGCGGTCACGAAAACAATCTGTCGTGGCAAGCGCTGATCTTCTCGGGATGCATCCACACTCCAGAGCTGAGTCAGCTTCTTTTCTTTGATCTTGCCGCTATCGGCGACCATCTCTTGAAAATCGATTTTTTCGAACCGGTCGGGCGAGCCGGCTGGAGCCGCTTCCACTTGAAATGCTTTCAGGAAAAAGTTGCCGTATGTGTCTCGACCCGGTCCGCCGCGCGGCAGACTGGGATCGGGGATCACTTCGAGACGAAATCCGGTTATGCCGGCCACAGCGGTCTTCGCCTCGACGATGTATGTCTCGAGACTTGGATTGGCGCCCGACGCGAGCACCGCTCCGTCTTTCACTTGAGTCAGCGTAGTGCCGCCCGTTGTCTTGATCGTTTGCGGAACCAGCGTGCTCCAGGCGTTACCCGCGGATAAAACCGAGTGCTCCCATGCCGCTTGCTCGCGCACCAGGTCGGGAGTGGAGGTCTTCAGTTTCTGTTCCAGTTCATGGATCTCCGCCTTCAGGCTGTTGCGGCGCACCTCCTGCTCGGGCGTCGGCAGCTCGAGCTTCGGCTCCACGAAACCGCCGTCTTCATCCGAACCCATTTCGGCGTTGTTGAAGAATGCCAGGAACTGGTAAAACTCTTTTTGCGTAAACGGATCGTATTTATGGTTGTGGCACTGTGCACAGGCGAGCGTCGAGCCGAGCCATACGGTTGATGTGGTGCTCACACGGTCGATGAGATCTTCCCAATGCGCCTCTTCCCGATCGACGCCGCCCTCTTCGTTGAACATGGTGTTTCGGTGGAAGCCGGTTGCAATGCGCTGTTCGTTCGTCGCTTTCGGAAGCATGTCACCGGCAAGCTGCTCGATGGTGAACTGATCGAACGGCATGTCACGATTCAACGCATCGATGACCCAATCGCGATATTTCCAGATAGAGCGGCTGCGGTCGGCCTCGAACCCGTTGGTGTCGGCATAACGCGCCAGATCGAGCCAGGGGCGCGCCCACCGCTCCCCGTAACGCGGCGACGCCAGCAAGCCGTCCACCAGCTTCTCGTAAGCATTCGGACTTTGATCTGCGAGGAAACGATCGGTCTCCTCAGGAGTTGGCGGCAGCCCGGTTAAATCGAGACTGACACGCCGAATGAGTATTTCCTTGGAGGCGCGCGGCGAAGGCTGCAGACCCTCCTTCTGGAGACGCGCCAGCACAAAGGCGTCAATCGGATTGCGAACCCACGCAGCATCGTTCACTTTGGGAACCGCGGGACGCACAGGCTTGATATATGCCCAGTGTTTTGATGCTCGCTCCTCGTCCGGCCACGGCGCGCCTTGATCGATCCATGCGCGTATGAGCGCGATCTTCTCGGGCTGAAGCGGCGTGCCGCCAAAGGGCATACGGAGGCGCGGGTCGCTCGAAAGGAGCCGCGTCATGATCAAGCTGTCTTTGCTGCTTCCCGCGACAAACGCTTTCCCGGAGACCCCGCCTGCAAGCGCAGCCGATTTGGAATCCAGGTGGAGACCGGCGGCAGCTTTATCGCCCTGGTGACATGAATAACAGGAACTGCGCAGAATAGGCTGGATGTCGGCCGCATAATCGACCGTGCGTGCAGCGCGCGCAGTTTCGGGAAAGCTGGAGAGCAAAAACACGCTGGCGAAGAACGCCGCGGCTGCTAGGGCAATGGGTGACAACTTGTAGCGGTTCATGGAATGGAAGGTATTGTTTCATTTTACGGCATTGCGAAGAATCAAGATATAGGCACGCTAAAGCCTGCACCTGCGGTGAGTTACAGGACTGGCCGAATGCGTGTTTGCGCACTTTTCGGTGAAACTCACATTTGCAGCGTTCGGAGCAACTGATGCGCGGCTCGGCGGCCACTCGCGATAGCGCCCGCCACCGTTCCGGTCTCGTCCGAATCGGTAGCCTCGCCGCCGAAAAAAAGTGTGCCCTCCGCCGGCCTGGCGAGCGTCTTCTGCGCCGGTAACGCTCCCACTCCGACATATGAGTACGCACCCCGGCTGAACGGATCTGCCCGCCAATCGTGCATGGACCACGATTCCAGAAGCTCATCTACCAGACGTCGCGGGACTGCGAAGACATGCGTGAGCGCGTCAAGGGTTCTCTCGACACGCGTCTGCTGACTTTCACTCAGGAGCAATTCGGCCTTCGGGCCTCCGGCCCACCCGGTTAATATCGGGACGCGCGCCGGAAGCGCGGTCCACCACACCGGAACGTCGGCTTCCTCTGCGTGCACAAAATTCAGACCACCGGCACCCGCACGCCCCCGTAGATGGCTTTTCACAAAACCATCCTCCTCCCAGAAGCTTTGGCGGAATCGAAGCACAATTTTAAAGACTTGCCCAACTTCGAGCTGATCCGCAGCCTCGTCTCTCTCAGCAAGTTCAGGTTGAAAACGCAAGGTTTTGGCCTTTTGCACCGCAAGGGGTATAGTGATGAGCGCGCTTCTGGCATGGAACATGTCGAGAACTGCGCCGGTACCGCTGGCACATTGCAGTCTCACGTCGCCGCGTTTCCAGTGCACTTCAGTAGCAATGGTGTTTAGGCGCAAATCGAGCCGCTTGGGATCCAGGCCCGCTCGCAGCCATTGCAATACAGAGTCATAGCCGTTGAGGATGCGGAACTGTTTATTGGCTGATTCGCTTGTCTCCTCGTCGCCCGCGGCGAGCGAACGCGCACTGATCTTGTCCGGATGAGCGGCGTGGTACCCTTCGACAAAGTTGAGGAGCATCTGGCGGCGATCGGAACGAATCCTGGCGCGATCCAGATACTCGATGAAGGAGAAGTCGGTCTGCCTCCGGCGGACATGGCGCGCGATCTCCCGCTGCATCTCATCGACGCTGCCCCAGAAATCGGAAATCGACGAGAATTTACCCGCGTGCGAACGAAAATGAACGTCGGGCAGTTCGTCGACGATTAATTTAGCCGCTCTGGTGATGGCAAACGTCTCGGGCGCCTGGCCATGCACGAACTCCGCGCCGAGCTCGATGGGCGACGGGCAGTTGCCATCATGGAGCGTAAAGATACGTCCGCCGATTCGCCCTCGTGCCTCGATCACCATGGCGGTGAGGCCGGCGCTCGAAACCTCGCGGGCTGCGGCCAGCCCCGCCGCGCCGGCACCAATAATGAGAGCATCGACGCGTCGACGAGCCATTCTATTTCACTATTTCATGACGCTACGGAAATGCCAACAGTGCTGTTAAACGCATCGGCCGTAAGAAGTTTTGTAGCGCAGGGCCACGCGGTTTATGCGGGGACCTGCGGGTTTGTGATGAGGCTGAGCAAAAAGCCGCAGGTCCCCGCAAAAGGCGCGTGGCTCTGCGCTACATGCCGGGCCGCTGGATATTTATTTGCACTCTAGCGCAGAGTTGCCGCGAGTCTCAGTCAACGCGGCTGCGATACACTGCCTCCGATGAGCCATGTTCACGAGCACCCGCATCCCCGCCGCCGATTTCTGAAGAGCTTTACTTTTTTAGGAGCGCTCGCGTCCACCAGCCGCTTCGTTCAAGCCAGACAGAAGAAGGAGTCCGCTCCACAGCCTGCGGCCGCAAGCCCGGGCGCGAGGCAGCCGGCTCCGGCAAAAACGATGCCTGCGCAATATACAACCTTCGACGCTCATCTGCATTGCCCGAGCGAGTCCGGCAACGTGTGGCAATGGCATCCGGTGACGAAGACGTTTGAGGAGTTCGTGAGCTATCTCGACAGAACCGGCGTCCAGCGCGGCATCATCAACTCGGTGCGTTGCCAGGAAGCGAAAACAGCGGCTGAGTTCATCGCCGGCAACCGCGAGGTGGCGCGTTATGTGGAAAAGTATAAAGGCCGATTTCTCGGTGCCGCGGTTGTCAATCCGCTGTTTATCGATGAAGCGTTGCGAGAAATCGAAGATTGCAGGAAACAGTTAGACTTCGTCTGGGTCGGCGAGCTTTGTAATTACATGGCGCCGTTCGAGTACACCATAAAAGAATTCGAGATGCTGGTTCAACAGACGGTCAAGATGAATATGGTGCTGGACGTCCACACGGAGCTTACCGAGATGGAGTACATCATCCAGAAATTTCCGCAGGCGACGATTGTGTTTCCGCATTTCGGCGATGGCCACGAATTCAGCCACATCTTCAAGCGCATCGACCTGGTGGCGCAGCACACGAACTGTTACCTGGATACCTCCGGGTCCGGCCACGACCGCATGGGCATGCTGGAACATGCCGTAAAGACCATCGGTTCCGATCGAGTGCTATTTGGCTCGGATTTTTCGATTAACGATCCGAGCACGGTGATCGCCCGGATTGAGAATTCATTCTTAACAGTGGAACAAAAGCGAAAGATATTTGCGGGCAACCTGCAAGAACTTCTTAAGAAATTTGCGGCCTGACGCGAGCGCCCAGGCTATATGGGGACCTTAATACGCCGTGGAGTGCCGGGACCACCGGGAAATAGCAGGGCGGCAACGACTATGAAGAGCAATAGGGCGAGCAGGGCGACGTCGGGATCGAACATAATTTATATCCTGCGGAGAACCGGCCCGGCAAATGATTCAAGAGGGCCGAAAAACCTAAGCTGAACCAAAGCTTTCTGCGATGGTAGCATGGGGCGTTCTGTGCTATCAAGTACGTTATCCAAAGTGAGTAACAGTACCGGGAGGACCAACAGTGATTCGTTTCACCGGCCAGCCGATGGCCGCTGCAATCGTTCTGATTACCGCCGCACTCTCGAGTAGAGGCGAGCCGTTGCGGCATCCGCTCGACGCCCTGACAGCCAAGGAGTACTGGGCCGTTTTCGAAACCATGAAGGCGTCAGGCAAGCTCGATGGTTCCAGCCGGTACGCGGGAATTATGCTTCACGAGCCGCCGAAGGCCGAGGTACTGCGGTGGCATCCGAGAGAACCGTTCCGGCGGGAAGCGCTCGCCATCGTTAAACAGCGGCGGCATACGTTCGAAGCACTAGTGGACGTCGCAAATCGGAAGCTGATCCTGTGGAAAGAGGTGAAAGGTGTGGAGCCGGTGCTGCTCGCGGAAGAAGCCGGAGCGGCCGAGGAGCAGATCAAGTCCGATCCGCAATGGCAGGCGGCCATGCGCAAGCGGGGCATCACCGATTTCGACACCGTAGGCTGCGGAGGCGATTCGCCCGGCTACTTCGGCACACCCGAGGAGCAGGGGCGCCGGCTCCAGCGGATCCGATGCTCGCAGGGCAGAGGTTTCGGGAGCGGCGGCGCGCATCCCATCGAGGGCGTCATCGCGGTATGGGACACGGAAGAGCAGAAAGTGATTCGCGTGATCGACACGGGCGTGGTCCCCATTCCGTCCGGGAGCGCGGACTATGACACGGCCACGATTGCTTCCCGCGAAGTGCCCGGGCCCATTTCGGTCCTGCAACCGGTCCACGGATTTCGCGTCGATGGACAGCAGGTAAGTTGGCAGAACTGGAATTTCCATTTCCGCATCGATCCGAAGATGGGTGTGGTGGTGACCAACGTCACCTACAACGATGGCGGCAAAGCGCGTTCGGTTCTTTATGAAGGTTCGCTCGCGGAGATTTTTGTGCCGTACCAGGATCCCGCGGAGGGCTGGTATCACACGACTTTTGTCGACATGGGCGAAGGCAACACTTGGAACAGCGTTGCCAGCGTTCTCGAGCCCGGCGCGGACTGCCCGGACAACGCCGTCTATTTCGACTCCGTAGTCGCGAACTCACATGGCATCCCGCAGCCCTGGCCGCGCACAGCGTGCCTGTTCGAGCGCGAGGCTGGCGATTTCGCATGGCGTCACGCCGGCGGCGGAGTGCGCGTGGACAGCCGGCGGCGCCGTGATCTGGTTCTACGGATGATCACCACATTTGGGAATTACGATTACGCCGTCGATTGGACGTTCATGCAGAACGGCAACATCAAAATCGGGGTCGGGGCGACGGGCACCGTTGAAGTGAAGGCGGTGCGCAGCCGGACAGTGGCAGAGGACTCGGATGGGAAAGACGGGCGATATGGCCACTTCGTCGCGGAGAACACGGTGGGCGTAAACCACGATCATTATTTCTCCTTCCGTCTCGATATGGACGTCGACGGCACGGAGAACAGTTTCTTAAAAGAACAGTTAACTTCACAGCGCCTGCCGGCCAGCTCGCTGCGCAAGAGCGTTTGGATCGCCGAGCCAAAGATCGCCAAGGTCGAAGAAGAGGGACAGCTCCGCATGATGATGGAGCACCCGGCGTTGTGGCGTGTCATCAATCCAAACGTTAAGGGGCCGCTGGGATACCCGGTGAGCTATGAGATTGCAGCGGGGCACAATGCCATGTCGCTAATGGTGGATGACGACTACCCTCAGCGCCGCGCGGGCTTCATCGCCCACAACCTGTGGGTCACGCCGTATAAAGAAGACGAGCGCTATCCCGCCGGCGATTATCCGACGCAAAGTCACGGGGGCGACGGCCTGCCGGCCTGGACCAAGGGTAACCGGCCGATCGAGAACACGGACATCGTGGTCTGGTACACGCTGGGTTTCCATCATGTCCCGCGCCCCGAAGACTGGCCGATTATGCCGGCGGCCTGGCACGAATTCGAGCTGCGGCCGTTTGATTTCTTCGCCAGGAATCCGGCAGTGGATTTGCCTAAGACGAGGTGAGATCGGCCATGCTTGGATAACACCCACCGGTAGCGTTATCTCAATCCGGCGGGAGATCACCCGACTTTATTGCACCAGCTAAACGTGGAAAACTAGATCCACATGAGTTGGTTGCGTTCACTCCTTTGTCTTTCTCTTCGCGGCCGGAAGTCCGGAGAGCAGTCCGCTCCCGGCAACGACCGCGAGGAGAACAGATATTACGGTCGTTTTCGCACCGGCTGCAGGATCCGGCTCTCATGGCAGGATAATTGCGGTAAACCCCGCTCGGCGCGCGCACGCGTAGTAGATATGAACGGTACAGGGGCACTAGTCGCATGCAGCGCATGTATCACCCCCGGACAGTTCGTTTTTGTGCAGACCAGAGAGCTGGGGCGAATGGGCAGCGCCGTGGTGCGCCGTTGCGCTCCGGGAATCTTCTCTTCTCAAATTGGCCTGCAGTTTACGGCGCCATTAACGCATCGCTTCTGAAACGCAGCCGTCCATCATCTTTCACGCCGCTCGCCCGCATGTGGGAAAATAGAGCATCGTAGAAGCTGGCCGGGCCGGCGTCTACTCCCTGCGCCAGCGCGCAGCGACGGATCCCATGCGTTTGTTTATTCTATTCGTTTTGATAGCGGCCGCCCCCGCCACGTGCCAACAACCGAAAATCGATTTTGCGGCTGACGTGCAGCCGATTTTTGAAACGCGCTGCCAGGGCTGCCACGGTGCGCAGCAGCAGATGGGCGGGCTGCGTGTCGATTCAGGCGACGCCTTATTGAAGGGTGGGACGGATGGCCCTGTTATCGAAGCGGGAAAGAGCGCCGCGAGCCGGCTCATCCAGCGCGTCACGAGTTCCAAGAAAGGCTTCGGCATGCCGCCGGTCGGCGAGCCCCTGACGGCCGACCAAATCGCCAAGCTACGAGCCTGGATCGATCAGGGCGCGCGCATTCCCGTTTCCCAGGCCAGCGTCGCGGCGAATCCCAAGAGCAAGCATTGGGCGTTTCAACCGGTCACGCGTCCCAATCCACCCGATGTGAGAAACCGCGCGTGGGTACGGAATCCAATTGATCGCTTCATCGCGGCGCGGCTCGAAGCGGAAGGATTCGCGCCATCCCCGGAGGCCGATCGCGTAACGCAGATTCGCAGAGTCAGCCTGGATCTGATCGGTCTGCCGCCGAGTCCCGCCGAAGTCAACGAGTTCGTGAATGATAATCGCTCTGACGCCTATGAGCGCCTGGTGGACCGGCTGCTCGCGTCCCCCCATTACGGCGAAAAATGGGCGCGGTACTGGCTGGATCTCGCGCGCTATGGTGACAGCGACGGCTACGAGCGCGATCCCAGCCGGCCGTATGCTTGGCGGTACCGCCAGTGGGTGATCGAAGCTCTCAATCGCGACATGCCGTACGACGAGTTCACCGTCGAACAGCTTGCGGGCGATCTGTTGCCCAACGCGACAGTCGAACAAAAGGTGGCGACGGGATTCCAGCGCAACACGTTCACGAATCGAGAAGCCGGCGTCGATCGCGCCGAGGACCGCTTCGAACAGCTCCTCAACCGTACGAGTACCGTTGGAACCGTGTGGCTGGGTTTGACGGTGGGCTGCGCTCAATGCCACAACCACAAATTCGATCCCATCAGCCAGCGCGAATTCTACCAGTTGATGGCATTCTGGACGCCGGTGGAAGAGCGGGATATCGACGCGCCTCTCCCGGGCGAAACCGGACCGTACCTGCGGGCCCTCCCTGCATATCAACAGAAACGCGAAGAACTGCTCAAGCAATATCAGATACCTGAAATGGCCGAAGAGTGGGAATCCAAGCTGCGGCCGGCGCATTTGCATCCCGGCAACGATGTGGAATGGGATTACGCGCTCACCGAATTTCGCGCCGGATATGACGGCTGGCAGAAGATTATGAACTCCGATGCGGCGCACCGGAGCAAGCGGTTGCAGAACAGCTTCATCGATTATTTCGTGATGTCAGGCCATTCGCCGGATATCGACAAAGATAAAGCGGCGAAGGAAAAGATGAAGGAGGTTCGCGACAAGCTTTCCGCGTTGAACGATACCTTGCCGCCCTATAGCCAGGCACCCACTATGGCCGACATGGCGAATCCACCCGAAACCCACATCGCCACCGGCGGCGACTTTCATGTTCCGGGTGACAAAGTGGAACCGGGGACGCTAGCCGTTTTGCCGGCGCTACAGATCGGAAGCTTGCCGCCGAGAATGGCGCTGGCTCGATGGATCGTTTCGCGCGACAACCCGCTGACCGCGCGCGTGATGACGAACCGCATCTGGCAGGAATTGTTTGGGCGCGGCATCGTGCGGACATCGGAGGATTTTGGTACACAGGGGGAGAAGCCCTCGCATCCGGAGTTGCTCGACTGGCTCGCCGGCGAATTCGTCGAGCGCGGCTGGAGCATGAAAGCGATCGAGCGGCTGATCGTTACCTCCGCGACATACCGGCAATCCTCAAAGATTCGCAAAGATGTGCAGGCCAAGGATCCCGATAACGTGCTGATGGCCCGGCAATCGCGTCTGCGGCTGCCCGCGGAGATGATTCGCGACGAAGCCCTCACTGGCGCTGGACTGTTGAATCCAGCCATTGGTGGTCCAAGCGTCCGGCCCCCGCAACCGGCAGGCGTTTCTGAGCTGACCTACGGTAGTGGTTTGAAATGGAAAGAAAGCGAGGGGGCGGACCGGTACCGGCGCGGGCTCTACATTCATTTCCAGCGGACGTCGCCATATCCGCAACTGGTGAATTTTGATGCGCCCGATTCGCGCATTTCCTGCACGCGGCGCAGGCGGTCTAATACGCCCCTACAGGCGCTGAACCTGTTAAATGATCCCGTGTTCCTCGAGGCGGCGCAGGGAATGGCCGAACGGACCTTGCTCGAGGCGCCTGCCGATTTCCAGAGCCGCCTCAGCTATGCATTCGAACTGGCTCTCGGGCGCAAACCGAATGCCCACGAGCTCGAAAATCTGTCCAAATACTTTGACGAGCAAAAACTGATTTTCGAGAAAGATGAGAAGTCGATTGCACTCGTGGCGCCGCATGCGCCCGAAGGTGTGACACGGCTGGATATGGCGGGCTGGGTCGGGTTGAGCCGGGTCCTGATGAATCTGGATGAGTTTATTACAAGGGAGTAGGCAATGACATTCGAAGCGTTCCAGAGAATTCAGGCGCGGCGCGAGTTCTTGCGAAAGGGAGCGGGCGGCCTCGGGATGATCGCGCTCGCTCGATTGCTGGGCGCAGCCCAGCCGAAACGCACCGATCCGCTGGCGCCCAGACTTCCGCACTTCGCACCTAAAGCCAAGAGTGTGATCTTCCTGTTTATGGAAGGCGCTCCCAGCCAGATGGACCTTTTCGACCCCAAGCCTGAGCTGCAAAAATGGCAGGGCAAGCCGCTGCCCGAGTCGATGACCAAGCAGGTGAAACTGGCATTTATCAAGCCCAACGCGGCCGTGCTCGGCAGCCCTCGGGTTTTCAAGCCGTACGGCCAGTGCGGCGCCGAATATTCCGACTACATCCCGCACACCGCGTCCTGCGCCGACGACATTTGCCTGATTCGCTCCATGAATACGGACGCGTTCAACCACCATCCAGGGCAGCTGTTGTTAATGAGCGGCACCAC
>Ga0070681_10001046_pt1 | contig 23532 bp, 17 predicted proteins | sample KBSC83BmetaG_FD_65650 | JGI IMG/M metagenome (GOLD analysis project Ga0070681, IMG submission 65650) | Corn rhizosphere microbial communities from Kellogg Biological Station, Michigan, USA - KBS C8-3B metaG | ecosystem: Host-associated > Plants > Roots > Rhizosphere | place: USA: Michigan...
AGGGCGTCGATCTGTACCTGATTGCCTGCACGAGACACGCTCGCCGTGATTCGCTCGTCCGCTCGAAACTTCTTCGTTAACTCCTTGAGCTCGCCTTCGCTCAGCTCGGCGTTTTGCTCGAAGCCGGACCGGCGTAGCCAGTCGTCGACATCTCCACCCGAGATGATCTTCAGCTCGCCGCGCGCGGACCCGGCACCGACCCGAGATCGTACGATGTCCGCCGCCTTGCCTCCCCAGCCCTTTTCGGTGCTGTGGAACGCGGGAACGATCATGACCTGCTGGGTGAACGGTTGTTGGGCGCCCGCCGTGGCAAACGCGGCCACGACGAGCAACAACATCGCGCGAAGCGGCATCGCCTGAACAGAGCTCGCGGTGGGCGCTCGGCCGGACCGTGAGATCCGGGGACATTGAGAAATTTGAACGGAAGGACGCAGCGCCGCCACCGACGCGGATGCACTAGCTCGCGCGGCTTTACAAAACCAAAACCCCCGTGCACGCCACGAGGGTTTGATGCGGGAACGTTGTTAACCGGCGGAGCGCCGCGTTATTGCACCACTACCTGCCCCGACATGCCGGCCCCGTGGATCGCGCAGTGATACTTGTATGTCCCGGGCGTATCGAACTTGCGCGAATACTCCCCCGAGCTCTGGACGGGCGATGCCAAGTTGCTTCCGTCGTCGAAGGTCACGCTGTGCGACACACAGGTCGAGTAGCCGTCGCCCGTGCACGTTCCCCATTTCCAGGTCACCGTTTGGCCGGCCTGCGCGCTGAGATTGCTCGGACTGAAGCTGTTGTTGTCCAGAAGATTCACCGTCGTTCCAGGAACGAGCGGATTTGAGCTCGCTGGATTGTTGCCGCCGGTCGTGGTGCCCGGATTCGTCCCATATCCGCCAGCACCACCGCAGCCGGCCAACGCCGCGCCCAACGCGAGCGCAAGAAAGCTTGATCGAACCATTCGTCCTCCTCATCAATTGGAGCGCAACAACCGACCAATCGCGTGGCTCGTGAATAGGTTCCGGCGCGGGTCTCGGAACCTTGACGGCCTTCCCACCGGGGGTATGCTTTGGTTCGAATCGTGTCGCTTCGCAGCATCGCTTTCGCCATGAATTCACGCGCTCTGCCACCTTCGACTCGCTCGCTCGAGACGCACGGGCGCCCCTGCGCGTGCGGCGGCGTCTGTTGTTGTATTGCCTTTTGTCCTCGACCCTCGCGGCCGGAGACGAAGCGCGTTACCTGACCACGCTTCGATCTCCTGAACCTGAAAGTGTTCGCGGCCGCTCTCACTCGAGGCGGCCGCTTTGTTTTCGACTCCACTGCCGCTTTCGATAACCCGTTCCCTCTGACATTCGTCGGCAATGAGCATTGATCACGCGGTCGCAGAAGCAGTCCCTTCCACGCGAACCCGCGCCGGGGTCGGCGCCGGCATCGATGCCGCCATCGGCGCAACGCCGATGACTCGGCTCGATCGCATCGTCGAGCCGGGCATGGCCGAGGTCTGGGTCAAGCTCGAAGGCATGCAGCCCGCGGGCTCGATCAAGGACAGGACCGCGCTCGGTATGATTCTCGACGCGGAGCGGCGAGGCATTCTGCATCCAGGCGATACGATCGTTGAGCCGACGTCGGGGAACACGGGCATTGGACTCGCGCAAGTCGCGGCGGCGCGCGGATACCGGCTCATTCTCTGCCTGCCGTCGTCAATGAGTGAAGAACGCAAACGCACGCTCTACGCATTCGGTGCGGAGTTGGTGTTGACGGATCCGGAGCTCCGCATGCTCGCGGCGATCAAGGAAGCCGAAGCAATTCGCGATCGTATCGGCGCGTGGATGCCAAATCAGTTCGAGAATCCCGCGAACCCACGCATCCATTACGAGACGACAGGTCCCGAGCTGTGGCACCAAATGGACGGACGCGTCGATGCGTTCGTTTATGGATCTGGTACGGGTGGCACGATCAGCGGTGTCGGGCGATTTCTGAAAGAGCAGCGGCGCGACACACTCGTCGTCGCTGTCGAGCCGGCACGCTCGCCTGTGCTCTCGGGCGGTGAGCGCGGCGCGCATCAATTTCAGGGCATGGGCCCCGGGTTCGTGCCGAAGAACTTCGATCGCACTGTGGTCGATCGCGTCATCACCGCCTGGGAAGAGGACGCGTTCCCGCTTGCGCGGCGTCTCGCGCGCGATGCGGGGATTTTCGTCGGCATGTCGAGCGGCGCGATCGTGTGGGCGGCGCTACAGCTGGCGCGCGAGCTCGGTCCGGGTCATCGAATCGCGACGATCTCGCCCGATTCTGGCGCGCGATATCTCACGACGGCATTGTACGCCGATACACATCGACACATCGAGCCAATCACTGGCGAGTGATCTGGCCGTATTTCGCCGGTGTGGCCCCTGCATCTGCTGATTGCTTGCATCGATTTCGCGCAACGCTCTCCCTCGCCGAGCGTTGCGGCGAATTCGAAATCTCGGGACAAGTTCGCGGTCCGTTATGGCCCGATACCGCAGTAGAGCCTTGCAGGTGCCTCTGCAGAGTTGTCGAGGTCTCGCTTGGCCGAATCGCCGGGCGCGAGCGTGATCGGCGCGACCCATCGGTAGCTGTGATCGCCAGTGTCGAATGAGCCAAAAAGCATGTACCGGCCCGGTGGAACGTTCGCAAAGCGATAGTGCGCCGCGGTACCAGTTCTAGTCGAATCGATGGTATGTCGGAGCAGCACGACATTGATTGAATCCTTCACGCCGCGGTTCATCCCGTCTGCCTGTCGCCTCAGCAGCGCCTCCTGCTCAGTCAAATACAGCAGTCGGCTATCGGGAAGCGAATCATCAATACGCTTTGCTGAGTCTTGCGCTGACACCAGGCGCGCCGCCCAGCGCATTTCTTCGGTCTTCAAACGCTCGCACACGTCTCGAACGGCCGCTTGAAGCGAATCGGTGTCCGGAACGAGGTAGATCGTCTGGCCGGCGCCGGGCTTCATGCCGCCGCTCTTCGTGACCAAATACGCGTCGCCCTCGACACTCGCCGGTTTGCCGGATTGCTGAGCGATCAGCGGATCCGTCTTGGTCGCTCTGCCGCACACCACGAGACCAGCAAGCAGCGCAACGACGCTGCCTGCGACTCTGGTCACACGAAGCACGCGACGCCCGTGCATTACTGTCCGCGCGCTCGCGGCGATGATGGGTCTCGCTCGAGGAGATCGCCGGGTTTCACCTTCAGCACGGCGCACAGCCGATCGAGCACGTCGCGATTGATTCGTCGCGGCGTTCCGGTCTCCATCTCGCTGATAGTGGCCTGACGCACGCGGGAGAGCTCGGCCAGTTCGACCTGTGAGAGCTGCTTTGCTTCGCGGACCTGCTTCAGTGTCACTGCGGTTGGCGACACGCCTTCTTACGACCGGTTATGTCGCGCTCACAATCTGTGGAGGGACGTTTTCTGGCGCAAACTCGAGGAACATTATGATGCACCGTATCGGTCAAAGATCCTCGAGTTCACGGACGCTCTGGCGACGCCAGCCAGCCGACGCACAGCAGCGGCGCTGCACCTCGAGACGCTGACACCCGGCGAGCGCCTGTTCCGCGGTCTCGATCGTTCGTCGTCGGCGACATGCTCGAGGCGCTTGGTCTCCCACACCATCGCGTGCGCGATGCGTCATTTCTACGCGGTTCGTGCCGTGTGCGCCGGCACGCATTACGAGTCGCGCGGCGGCTCGCCCACGCTGACGTGCAGATCGTGGCGAAGGCGTCGCGCCGCGATGCGCCGACGAGCGACGAACGCGATGCCTGGGAGAGGGCGCCGGTCAATTCGGCGCCGCGCGTGAAGCCGAACGTCAAAAACCTCAAAAGTCCAAGCAATGGTACCGCTGTGGGTACCGCACTTCAGAACGAGTCGAGCCAACCACAGCGAAGTGATTGGCTCGACGATAGCAGGGGTGGGACTCGAACCCACGACCCCGGCATTATGAGTGCCGTGCTCTAACCACCTGAGCTACCCTGCCCTAGTCGAGCGCCGTGCCGAAACGACTTGTTGAAACGAATGGGCCGGCCCCATGGGGCCGGCCCATCGATAGCGGGGGCGGGATTTGAACCCGCGACCTTCGGGTTATGAGCCCGACGAGCTACCAGGCTGCTCCACCCCGCGGCAGTACGCGTAAGGTACAGGTCAAGACGCAGGTGTCAACCCGCCCCGGACGAGGTCGCGTCGCTTCGCGCAATCAACCATGTTCTCAGTCGACGTGTACCACACGCACGAATCACGTGACTTGCGCAGACGCAAGGGAGTCATTTTTCGATCCTCATATAATCCCGCTCTTCGAGCCCGACTATGTCTGTGCAACGCCAATTGGCGCTCCCCGCGTACCTGGTTGCGCTTTCCCTGATGTTCATTCCGGCGATCGATACCGTCGCTCAGGTGCTCCCTGTTCGGCCAGGCGACGTGCGTTGGCGTTTTGGATTCTTTGGTCTGTTTAGTAATTCGCTCATGTTGTCACTGACCGGCCTCTTGCTCGCATACCTGGTCACGGTCGTGTTCGAGCATCGTCGCGTGCAACGCGTGCTCGGCATCGGATCGATGTTGCTGATGATCGCGCTTCTCGGCGGGCTCGCGGCGTTCGCGCTCGACACGCTGCAAGTCGCCGGCGTGTCTCGCAATTTGAATCCGCAGGCGCAGTCCGCATTCCGGATCGCCACCGGCACGGCGGTTGTGAAATCGCTCATTGGCATCCTCACGCTCCTCGGATTCGCATGGGCGTCGCTCAAGGCGCCGAGAGGCGGACGCCACACGAAATCGAATCGCGGCGGCCCATCGCTGATCATCGGCACGCAGCCGTCCGGAGTCACGCCGAAATCGAATCGCGCCGTCGACGAACCCACGGTTCCGGAGACGCAGCCGCGATAGCGTGAACGGCCGAGACAAGAGCGATCGGCCACAAATGACGAGGGGCGCCGAGAGATCTCGTTCGGCGCCCCTGCCACGTTCGAACCAACGCCCCCGTCGGCTCTCGCGAAATCGCGTCTCTAAGTCGGCCTTAACTGATTGCTTCAGCTCCATCCGACACCGCAGCATCGTCGTCCTTGCGACGACGACGGACCGTGCGCATTGCCAAGCCCATCGCACCGGAACCGAAGAGCATGAGCGTGCCAGGCTCCGGCGTCGACGAATAGACGAATTCCTGCACGCCAGAGCCGTCCTTGATCGTCCGCTCGTCGGTCACGATGTAGAACTTGTCGTAGTAATTCGCGGCCTGGTGGTCGTACTCCTGTCCCGCTTTGTCGATCCAATACTGCGTATTGTGCGGATCGTTCGTCGCCACGTAGAGCGGACCGTAGTACTGATGCAGGTTGGTGAACGCGTTGTTCGGCTGGTCGTCGGCAATCGTCCACATCGCCGTCTGAATCGCGTTCGTCAGCGCCGCGCTGTTCGCATCCGCGCCGGGGTTGTCGGGCATCTGATCGGACAACCAGGCGACCTCTTGATATAGCCGCAACGCGTTTGGCGCCGTGTACAGCCCGCTGCTGCCCTGGCGCGTGTACGCGAGCAGCGACGGATCATTCAGCAAGTCGCCGAGGTTGGTCTCGAACGCGGTCCACAGCGTGCCGACGAAGGCCTCGTGGAAAAAGTCGACACAGTTGAACCGCAGACCGGTGGTGGTATCCACCGTTCCGGTATAAGGGCTCATGTAGTAGCCGAACGGCGAGACGACCGGGTTCCCGCCCGGAGCGGCCGGGGAAGTCAGCCCTGCGGTGACGACCGTTTGTGCGAGTACCGGCGAGGCGAGAAGCGATGCTCCAAGGGCCGCCGAAAGAAAATGCCGATGCGTCATTTGATCGTCTGCTAATGGGAGATTCGCCGAGTCTGTCAGCCGGCTGACGAGCTCCATGGCAGTTTCTGGTCCAGCCCGACACGGTGTTGCGACCTCGAACACGTATGACGTCGTCGCAGTATCGATCGGCGCATCAACGAGTTACTGACCTGCCACGGAACGATACACCTGTTCCTCGCACGCCAACTGGTGCGATCACGCCACACTGCTGTTGAGGCGGACTGACATTGTTGGGCTCGCGCCCAACGCGTCACACTGGGGGAAGGCGAATCCGGAAGGAAAAGCGGGTGCCGCTCTCGGAGGTGTCGACCTTGAGAGCGCTTGCCATGGCCTCCAGGAGCGTGCGCGAGATCGCGAGTCCGAGGCCGGCGCTCGAAAACCGGATGCCGACGGAGCCAGGACGGAATCCATCGAAGAGCATGGCGAGGACACTCTCGGGAATGCCCCGCCCCGTGTCCTGCACCCAGAATTCGACGCACTGCTCGTCGATCTCGGTGCATCCGATCGAGACCGACCCCGAGTCGGTGTATCGCAGCGCGTTCGTCGTCAGATTGAGCAGTACGCGATTGATCGCCGACGGATAACCGACGCGTCCGTCGACCGCGGGGTACGTCGCGTGAAGCGGCAGCCCTTTCTCCTCGCTGATCGGCTGCACGATCGCGCAGACGTTCAGGATGATCTCCGTGACGGAGAACGGAACAGGACGGCCGTCGACCAAGCGTTCGCCGCGAACGGCGTCGATCAAGTCCGATGAGAGATTGCTCAATCCGAGCGCCGCGCCGTACACGAGCCCGAGCTGTCGCTCTTGGATCGGAGACACGGCGCCGCTTTGCCCACGACGAATGGTATCGACGAGGAACAGAATCGAGGACAGCGGCGATCGGATGTCGTGGGCAACTTCGACGACAGCATTCACCGAATCCTCGCCGGAGAGCCGGCCCACGAAACGGCCGGTGCTCGTCAGATCGATCCGCCGAATGACCTCTTCGAGCGCTTCGAGAACCGTGATCAGCTCGCGGCCATCGGGCGCCGTCGACTGACCAGCCAGGACGTCGAGGAGTTCGACACGCAGTACATCGATGAACCGTCGCGGGACGTTGTAGCGCGCGTGCTCGGAGCCGTTTTCAGCGTCTGAAACGAGCTCCGGAATCACATCGACGATGCTCGTCAGCTGGCCGTGAACTTCCTCGGCCGTCTTGCCAGCGGACTCGGTGAGCAGGCGCGACGAACGCAACGCCGCTTCGGCGAGGGCTCGTCGAAGGGGTGTCGAGAGTGTCGTGCCACTGCCTTCCGGGCGCGTCGCGATCAAGCGCTTGCGGGCGGCGTGTGGCTGAAGGATGGCGCTAGGTGCAGGTCGTTCGATTGGGCCCGCCCGTTCGGCGGATGGACCTTCGCCGGCCGACATCGGCCGTCATGCAAGCGACGCATCGCCTGCGTCGCGACGAAATCCGTGGCGTTGCAGCAACCGATAGAGCGTGGTGCGATCGACGCTCGCGAGCCGCGCCGCCCGCGATACGTTGCCCGAAGCTCGTGCAACGAGCCGAGTGACGTACTCCTCTTCGAATGTCGCCAGCACGTGATCCTTCGCCACGTGATAGGCGTTGTCGAGCAGCGATGTGGGCATCGATGTCGCAGAATCGCCGACGTTCCCGCCGCGAGCCCATTCCTGATCCACGGGCAGATTGTTGATCCCGATTTCCGAATCGGGTTCGGCGAGAACGACCAGGTGCTCGATCACGTTCTGCAGCTCGCGCACGTTGCCACGCCACGGGCGCGACATGAGGAACTCCATCGCCGACTCGCTGAGACGCGGCCGTGCATCGCGCGCCGAATGGTGCCGCGTCCAGAACTGTCCCAGGAAGTGATTCGCGAGAATCGGAATATCCTCGACGCGATCGCGAAGCGGCGGCAGCGTGATGCGCACGACGTTCAAGCGATAGTACAAATCCTCACGCAGATGCTTGCTCTTGATCGCCTCGCGCGGATCGCGATTCGTCGCGGACACGAAGCGCACGTCCACCACGGCATCGTGCTGCTCGCTGCCAACGCGGCGAACCACGCCATCCTGGATGACGCGCAGCAGCTTCGCCTGCAGCGGCAGCGGCATCTCCGTGAGCTCGTCGAGGAAGAACGTTCCGCCGTTCGCCACCTCGAGCAGACCGGTCTTGTCGCGGTCCGCACCGGTGAACGCCCCTTTGCGATGTCCGAACATTTCGGACTCGAGCAGCTGCTCCGGCATTGCGGCGCAGTTGATCGGCACGAGACTGCGCGTGGAACGGCGGCTGTGTTGATGAAGGAATTGGGCGATCAACTCCTTGCCCGTTCCGCTCTCGCCGACGATCATCACCGACGCGTCCGTCGCGGCGACTTTGCGCGCGAGATCCACCGCACGGCGGAACGACTGCGACGCACCGAGCAGCGTGATCTTGTCGCTGTTTCCGTTGCGCTCGAGCAGCGTGTCGCGCTGCGAGTCCTCTTCACGGCGCGCAAGCACCGCGTGCGCCGCACGGCCGAACAGTACTTGCAGATGCGTGCCGGAGAACGGCTTGGGGATATAGTCCCACGCACCCATGCGCAGCGTCTCGACGCTCGAGGCGACGCTTGGATTGCCGGTCATCATCACGACGATCGTGTCGGGGCGAACTTCGAGCGCCGCCTTGAGGATCGCGACACCGGATACCGGTGTCATGCAAAGATCCACGAGGACGATATCGAACGGCGCACGACGCAGCAGCTCGACCGCTTCATCGCCACGACCCGAGACCGTGACGCTATACCCTTCGACCTGCAACAGACTCGCGCAGCCTTCGCGTAGCGTGCGGTCATCGTCAACGACTAAGATCCGAATGCTCGCTCGTGTCTTTGCTGAAACGGACACCGAGTCCGCAAACGGATCATCCCCACCTTGAATCATAGGAACCTCGGCCTCGGGAATTCTGCCGGGGCTCGATGGCGATTGTGAGTACAGGCCCAACTCGGAGCGTGCTGTTTTCATGGTAGGCCCTGGGTTACCCTACGTCGGGTACGGGGGGATCCGTATGAGTTGTGGCGGAAAGAGAATGTGGCCCTCATGCAACAATCGGGCGGTGTTGCCGGAATCCAACATCAACGTTGCGAGGGGATGCAACACCACCCGGACGGACATATTGGAGGTCCGCCGAGCGTAACGCAAGCTCTTGTAACGTTGTTTGCCATCTTGAGCTTACACCCACTCACGCGTTTCAACTTCGTCACGGCTGGGTGAACTGTGGTGGTTACGCCCTGTCGCGGCGACGCCACAGCCTTAGACGAGCGCGGGAGTGACTTTTCCCGCGCTCTCGTCTAGCTCGGCAACACTTCGTCGAAGTTGATGGCGGTGGAGTCGAATCCGGCTCGCGGCGCGTACGCCAGCGCGGTCTCGGCACGGGAGACCAGTTCGGCCGGCGCGAGATTGGCGGCGGCCATGTTCGAGACAGCACAGTAACCGGCTCTCAGCGACGATGTACGTTGCCCAGTACGAACCTTTGCTGGCGCCTGTTCGAGAGCGTGCTGAAGCCGGTCGATAAACCTCTGAACTCCAGCAACATCGGTGTCTGGAGCAAGAATGGCGACACGCGAGTCACCGAGGTATCCCAGAATGTCCGATCGCCGTGCGTGAGCACGGCAAACATCGGTGATCTCAGCGAGCGCCTCGCTCGACTGTTCCGCCGTGATGGATGATCCCTCGGGTGCGGCGACATCGGGCGCGACCACGATGCATGCGATGGCCTCTTGCTTTCGCAGCGCGCGAGCGCCGAGCTGCTCAACCCAGTGTCGAAGTCCGTACTCGGTGTACAAGCCCGTCAAACGATCGAACAACGCCTTCGATCGAATCGTGTCGATCTCATGGCGCGCACGGACGAACGTGCCGAGCTTGGCCAGCAGCGTCTCGACGTCAACCGGCAGGGTCGAGTAATCCCATGCGCCGGCTGCATACGCAGCCGCCCGAACTCGACTTGCTTGCTGCGCCGCCGCGGTGATGAACACCGGGGTTGCGCGATTGAACAAGGGATCATCGCGCAAGGCGCGACAAACCTCGACAGCGCCGATGTCTGGCAGTGAATCATCGAGTAGCATGGCGTCGGGATTCGTCCGCCGTGCGAGCTCCAATGCCCGGCGTCCGGATTCGACCCGGACAACGGTGTAGCCATTCGACTCGAGCACATTCTCGAGCGATCGGCCCACCCATTCTCCCCCGCTCGCGACTAAGACGAGGGGGGCCTGACTCTGTGACTCGGCCATGCTGGCTTCTTTGCTCGGGGCACCAAGGTAAGAACCTGCGGCTACTGGAAACCGGGGCCGACCTTCCCCCAACGCGACAACCGTTTGGCTCATCACACTCCGTCCTGGCGCACTACGTCTGCGCCGACGTGAACGCTCATGGGCTGTCGTCAATCAGCGCGGGCGGGATAGCGCCGAATCACGACTCGAGCATGTCGAGACAGCCGAAATCCTTCTGTCGAGCGACTCAACGGCCTGGACTTCGGTGGTGCGGCAAAAGCAGGTTCCATTCCGGCAGACCACTGCACGCCAATTATCTCAAGTCGTTTGGCGACACGGCCTTTGGCCTACAGCCCTCAGCCGCGATGCACACAATGGCTCCAAATGGTGTTGAGGTTGCGCCGCAGATGTGTCGCGAACACTCCACATTCTCTGTCCAGTCCGATCATTTTTTTGACATCGCGCGCATCATTTGTCGAAACGACGAAAGGGCGCCCTCACAACGGGGAGCCCTCTCACAATTGCGCTTACAACTCGAACTCGAGCTCAGGGGATCAGAGAAATCTGGATACCGAAAGTCTTCGCCTGCGGGAGCTGTCCCATCTCGACGCCCATGAGCTGATAGGGGCTGAATACCCCCTCCGGATCAATGTTCGGCGCCGACGACCACATGAACAGATTGCGCGCCACGACCGACGCGCGAACAGACTCGAAGATGCCGTACGGGGCCGGCAGAGCGAGATCAGCACTCACTCGCAGCTCGCGGAGCTTGAAGAAGCTCGCGCTATACACCCACGGCTCCTGTACCGCACCAAGCGCGTGGTAGTACGCCTCCGTGGTCACGTGCTGCGAGTTCGGCTGATGAGTAACGGCGTCGATGCCGGAGAGCAGCAGCCCGGAATCCGGGCGAAATGCCGTCGTGCTCAACGTTCCGGAATAGCTCCCCCAGCGATTCGTCAAGCTGAACAAGTCTCCGCCGAGTCTGCCGTCCGCCGCGGCCGCGACGGTGAACCATCGGAAACGAATGGTGCTTTGGCCACCCAGCAGCCATCGCGGCTGCGCGGAGCCGAGGATTCGGTCGCCAGACGAGTCTGGAAGCGGCAAGCCGTTCCGAAGTATCAACGCGCCGGTCGCGGGGTCGCGGAGCAGTTTTCGCCCGACCAGAACGCCAAGCGGCTGTCCGACATGGGCGGCGACCGTGAGTCCGGCAAACTGCGGCCCCAGCGGAAGCGTCGTCACATTCCCGAAAAGACGATCAACGGTGTTCGAGTTCTTTGCTGCCGTCGCGGACAAGTCCCACTGAACGTTGCCGCGAGAAGCGTCGCCGAGCGAGATACCAGCGCGTCCCTCGATGCCGTTGTTCGACATCGACGCCGCATTGCGCGCGATCGGTGTGCCGAGGGAGTTGGGCACGGGAACGATCAGATCCGACGTCGACTCGTGATAGTACGACACGCCCACGGTGGCGTGAGCTGGCCGGAATGTGAGATCGGTGCCGAGCTCGAACGACGTCGTGACCTGCGGAGAGAGGCTCGAGTCGGCGCCGAGCAACCCCAGACCGGCCGGCGCGATGCTGCCGTTCGTCGGACGACCGGCGTACATCGTTCCAATGTCGTACGCAGTGATGTCGGCCGATGATTGCCACCAGCCTGCGTGCGCCACGGCGCTCGCGATCGAATGCCGGGATCCCGAGTCTGTGAATGCGCGCATCAGATCGAGCGTCCCTCGAACCGACGGATACAACGACACCGAGCTTTGGCCGGGGAACATCGAGAGCCACTCGTTGCGCAGCGTCACCGCCACGGTCGCCCCATTCTTGAACAACACGCCGCTCTCGGCATAGAGGCTGTTTCGGGTCGTTCGCCCACTCCACGACTGCACGCCTGGAAGCGTCGCTGTGTCCGGCGCACCCGCGGCCGGAACGTTCACCGCGCTATCAACGCCGAGGCTCTGCACACGCTGCGTCGTGTTTGATACGTCGACGCCCACGGCGCCTGCCAGTCGCGAGCCATTCGCAAGTGCTCGCCGTCCATCGAATCGCACGTTTGCGGTGTTCTGCTGCGAAAAGATCAAATCGCCTTCCGATCCGCCCTTCGAGAAATCGCCGGCCCCACCGTAAAAGGGAAAACCGCCCATCCATCCATTCCCGATCGTGAACAGGCGGCCGTCGTGGATGTAATCGACGCCGCCACCCACCGTCGCGTCGAGCCAGGGCGCCATCGCGTAACGCGCCGTTCCACCGCCACCGACATGGTAGCGGTGCGAATAGTTGCTATCCGCAAGCGGCGCAATGAACGGATTGTTCTGGCCGGAGTAGTTCCAGCTGACTTGGCTTCCAGCCGCATCACGCAAATGCTGTCGCAGCGAATCGGTATCGACCTGCCGGCCCATGCGGACAAATTGCGAGACCGGATTGCCTACGTTGAATCCTGTGCCGGGCGCATCATCGTTCTTGGTCTGCGCTCCGAAGATGTGCCCGTCGAGCACGAGGCGCGGCGTCGGCGTCAACATCACACGAGCGTCGCCCGTCAGGCGCGCCAATTGATCGCCAGGAACGATCCCCGTGGTCGTGCGACTGCCGATGAGCGCCCGGAACGAGCCGAATCGACTCGAGCCTTGCGCACCGCCGGTAATGTTGGTCGTCTCACCGCTGCGGAAAAAGTCGTCGACATTGTTGGGCCGCGGCGTCCATAGCCGCACGTCGGCCCGGCCAGCTTCGATGTAGCTCGCCTGCGAAACGGCTCGGCCATCGAGCGGCGGACCCCAGCTCTGGTCCGTCGCATCGTTGATGCCGCCTCCACGTCCATTAAAGAACTGGAATTGGCCGTTCAGCCCCTGGCCATAGAGGTTCTGGAACGTCGGGAGGCGTCCGACGCCATCGCTCGAGTGCTGAACCGTTGCCATCACCGAGAACGGCACGACGGCGGACCCGCGCCGCGTCGTGATGGACATGACGCCGTTGGCGCCGCGTCCGCCGTAGCGCGCGGCGGCTTCCGCGCCGCCAATGAAGTCCACGCTCGAGACGTTCGCGAGATCGAGATCGGAGATTGGACTTCCGTAATCGAATCCGCCCGCGCCGAAGCGCTGCGCACCCGACGTGAAGACGGTGTTGTCGACAACCATCCCGTCGACGACGAAGAGCGGCTGTCCAGAGGACAGCAGCGAACGAGGTCCTCGATACTGCAGCAGCGCCGACCCGCCCGGAACTGACGAACTGCTCACGAGAAGACTTGGAATGCGCCCCGCGATCGCGCTGGCGATGTCGACCGGGCCCGCCGACTCGTCGGGCTGCACATTCTCGCCAGGCCCGACGACCGTCGTGACGTTGCTCGGCGCGCTCGGCGACGTTGGTCCGGCCACTCCTGCCCCGGAGACGGTGGGCAGCTCACCCGAACCGCTTGACGTCAGATCGAAATCCCTCACGATCGAGCCGCCCACGAGCGGAAGCTTCGAGGTCGACGGCCCGAACCGTCCACGTCGCGTCGTCGCGCTGACGACGATCGTCACCGTCTGACCGCGCACGGCATTCGACGGTACGACAAAGCTGTATGCACCGTCGGTGGCGGTCGTGCGTTCGATCTTCAGCTCGTCGATGCGGACCTTTGCGCCGGCGAGCGGAGCACCTTGCGCTGTGACATGTCCGGAGACTCTCACGGCCTCTTGGGCGGTGAGGCTCGTCGCCAGACCGGCGATGAGCACGGCGGCGAGTCGCGCGGTGCGTGTCATTCTGCTCGTCGATTCACTTCTCACGGGAGGACTCCTACGACGACATAGCGAGGCGTCAGTTGAATCAGTGGCGTGCTGAGTCCGATTTCACCCACAGTGTTCCGTCCCCAACACGCGAGCAGGTTGTCCGTCGTGACCGCGCACGTCTGTTGGTTGCCGGCGGTGATCGTCTTGAAACGAAACGTCGAGGCTACGGGCGTCGGAGTGGTCCGCGTGACGGTCGTACTGTCACCCAACTGCCCGGAGCTGTTGTCGCCCCAGCAATACGCAATGCCGCCGTTGTCCAGTCCACACGCGTGCGCCGCGCCGACGCTGAGCGACGAGAGCTTCTGCGTGGTCGCGCCGACGATCGCGGGACTCGCGCTCGGTGTACCGGCGCCCCAGCAGTACGGCGTGCCGTCGGCAGTGAGGCCGCAGGTCCAGCCAACCCCCGCGCCGAGCGTCTTCCAGTGCAACCCACCGGAGACCGCGGTGGGTGTCTTGCGCAGTGTCGTCGTACCGTCACCCAGCTGGCCAGTAGAGTTCAAGCCCCAACAAACGGCCGTGCTGTCGAGGCTAACGCTCACCTTCGTGATGATTCCGCATTCGTGCGACGTTCCCGCCGCAAGTTGTGAGAACTTGAACCCACCGGTGACCGGCTGCGGCACGAGATGCCTCGTCAGATTGTTGTCACCAAGCTGGCCCGATGTGTCGGATCCCCAGCAGTACGCGACCTGATCGTTGGCGAGGCCACAATTGTGCTGGCCGCCGGAGGTGACTTGCAGCCACCCGATGTTGCTCTGCAGCCGCGTGGGTTGAAGCGTCGCCGGCGAACCCCCGTTCGTGGTCATTCCATTCAGCGTGTCGACCAGCGCGAAGATACCCCAGCAATAGATCGAGGCATCCGTTGCCGTTCCGCAGAAATGAGCACCACCGCCCGAGAACGACGTCAGGTGGATGCCACCTGCCGTCAGTGCTGGACTCGTTTTTGTGACCGTGTCACCTGTGCCGACCTGAGGCGCCTGTCCCATGCAGCTGACGAATTGATCACTGGTCATCGCGCACGTCGCGAGTTGCGCCATCGCGACCTGAGCGGCGGCGAAGCGGACGGTGGACCCGGTAGCAGTGGCGCTGAGCGTCAGCTTCGCGCTCTCGACCGTGACGAAAAGCTTCTCGACTCCGGCGCTATCGCCCAGCGTCCAGATACCGGGGCTGGCGATCCCGTCAACGGATGTCGACGCGACCGTGTTGGCCACGCGGCCGTTCGATGTCGCGGCGAACGTGATCGGAATGCCTGCGCGCGGTTTGCCAGCGGAATCGACGAGCTTGATGGACGGGGCGAGCGGCAGCGTTGACAGCACACTGCCCGACTGGTTGTCGCCCTGCAGCACGGTGAGCGCGTTGTATGATTTCACCGTGAAGGTGACAGGATTGTGCGTGACCCAAGTGGGAACCGTCTGACTATCGGGACCGACCACGGTTGCAGTCGCCGTGTTCACGCCGACGTTCGGGCCCAGGATCCACTTCGCGGCGGCGATGCCCGTTGACCCCACCTTGGCGACAGACGGCGCCACCGTCCCTCCGCCCGCCGTGACCTTGAATGCGACGAGCGCGCCGGGCGCGAACGCACCTTGCGGATTCTTGACGACGACGCGAATCGAGTCCGTCGGCGACGAGCCGGGCGTGATCGCATTCGGCGGGGTGAACTGGCTGATTGCAATGTCGGCCGCGCCCTGCCAGACGACATGGATCTGGATACCCTGTGAACTGACGCCGAGCGCGGACGCCGTTACGGAGGCGACGCCGGGCACACCCGTCGTCAGCTTGCCATTCAAGTCGATGGTCGCCACCGAGTCGGGCGTCGAGCGCCACGCGAACGGGACGGACACGACTTTCCCCGACGCGTCCTTCGCGACGGCAATCAACGAGTCGACGGACCCTCGCTCGAGGTTTCGATCGCCGCCGGTGATCGTAATCGTGGCAATTGTGACCGGGGTGTTGGGTTTCGACAGATCGCTACCGCAACTACTGACGACGATGAGCGCGCCACACAGGGCGGTGGCCGACGCAACGGATCTCACGGATCTCAAGGAGAATGGGTGTCTCAGCAGAGCCGAGGCGATTGCTCGCCACTTCAACGACATGACGCGCTCCGCGGTTGCGGGGGAAAGGCTTCTGGCAGCACGATCGGCACCAGAACCGGCAGCACGATCGGTGAAAGTGTCGGCGCCGGGCGGACTGAAATCAATGGACCGTACGATGACGATCCAGATGACGATCCAAGGGACGCGAATGTTTAACCTTAGTGCTCGCCACACGAAAGTTCTATGACAGCAAGGAACGGTTCGCGCGCGCTATTGTACATTGGTACACTGTGGCGCCGGTGGCATCCTGTGGCATCGATAGCACACTGTGGCGTTCGTAACGCAGGTTGCGGTAGTGCGTCCTTGGTCATTAGGCATTCGAGGCAGTGGCGCGCGGCCGCCGCGGCGGCATAGGAAACGCAGCACGTCCTCGGACGTTCACTCCCGCATTTCTCCTCAGCCCATTCCCATGTTGTCGTTTGTGGTTCGTCGGCGCGTAGCACTTGCTGGTGCGCTGGGTACAGTACTCTTCGCCCAACGCGTCGCCGGACAAGCGTCGGGCGACAAGCCATTGCCCGACTCGCGCGTGCAGCTCATGGCGCGTGCACGCATCGCCGATAGCCTCGGGCGGCGCGAGGAAGCGTTCCAGCTCCGCACACGCTTGAATGAAGGTGATTTCGAAGTCGGCGACGTGATCATCGCGAGCTACGAGGGACCGAAGCTCGGGCTCAATGGCCGCGACTCGCTCGTCGTGTCTGCCGGCCGCGTGCTGTCGATGCAATCGCCGCTTGGCGACCTCGACTTGCGCGGCGTGCTGCGTTCGGAGATCTCCGACCTCATCACGCAGCGTGTTGGCAAGTATTACAAGGATGAGGTCGTGCGCGTGACGCCTCTGCTCCGTCTGTCGGTGTCGGGCGCGGCGCAAAAGCCCGGCTTCTACCAGGTTCGTCCAGACGATCCGCTCAGCACCGTGATCATGCGCGCCGGCCAGGCGCCGTCCGCGGACCTCAAAAAGACCGTGGTGAAACGCGGAGACCAAACGGTTTGGAGTGAGGCGGATGTACAGACCGCGTTCTCCGATGGGCTGACGGTCGAACAGCTCACTCTGGAGCCGGGTGACGAGATCAGCATTGGCGGTGATCCGAACGGGAGCCAAAAGTGGACGTATGTACTACAGGTCGGCGCGACGGTGCTGTCGGCGGTGCTCGTCCAGTATTTGATTCGACGCCGGTATTAGCATATCATGATTAGGGAACGATTAACCGTCCCTCAATTCTAGGTTTCGTGATTCACCATGTCTGACGAACTGCTTCCCGCAGCGCCGGCCACCCACTTTGGCGAAATGCAGCTCCAGCCGTGGCAGGCCAGCCCCGAGCTTCCGGCGCTGGCGAAGTCGCCACTCGAGCGTCCGGTTGCCGCGATGCGCCGATACAAGTGGTTGATGTTGGCCGTGATGATTCTGTCGACGGGCGCTGGCGTCGCGGCTACGCGCGTCGTCACGCCACAGTACGAGGTTCGCGCGAGCATCATGATCGCCGCGCAGAGCCCGATGGACAACCAGCACACGGGACCGATCCGCGCCGGCGAGCTGTTGAACGCCGACGACTGGGCGGGCCTGCTGCGCAGCTTCGTCATCACCGACGAGGTCGTGCGGGAGCTCTCGTTGTATCTGCAGATCGACAACTCGAAGCTGAACTCCGAGCTGTTCAAGGGCTTCAAGCTCGGGCAGTCGTACAGCGCCGGCGACTACGAGCTCGCGATCGATCGGACCCGAAAGCGATGGACGTTGATCAACGAGCCGGTCGGTACGGCGGCCGATAGCGGCACGGTGGCCGACTCGGTCGGGCGTCGGAACGGCTTTCTGTGGAAGCTGGATCCGGCGGCGTTCTCAGGCACCGGCGAGCGCACCGCGAGGTTCACGGTGTCGACGCCGCGCGAGGCCGCGGTCGGCCTCATCCTGCGCCTCAACACCGCCCGAAACCCTCAGAGCAACTTCCTGCGGTTGTCGCTGCAAGATCCAGATGGGAAGCTGGCGGCCACGATCGTGAACACGTGGGTCCACAAATTCGTTGACGTCGCGGCGACGATCAAACGACGAAAGCTCGTCGACTATGCGAATACCCTCGAGGACCAACTTCATACGGCGAAGCAGCAGCTCGAAAGCTCCGAAGTGGCCCTCTCGAGCTACCGGGTGAACACCATCACCCTTGGCGGCGAGCAGCGCGGTGTTCCAATCGCCGCAGGTATCGCACAGACGAACGACCCCGTGACGCGCGATTTCTTCACGAGGAAGATCGATTATGACGACCTGAAACACGACATCAGCCTCCTCGAGCGGCTGATCGCGAGTGCGGCGAAAGACAGCATTCCGAGCGACGCGTTTCTCGAGATTCGCAGCGCGGCCAACTCCCCGGAGACGGCGACGCTGCGCTCGACCATCGCCGAGTTCCACTTGACGGAAAACAAGCTCGCGGAGCAGCGAACGGCCTTGACCGACGATCACCCATCGGTCAAGCTGCTGATCTCGCAGCTGAACGATCTCAAGAAGGTCAAGATTCCGGGCTACGCGAACGACCTGCTCGGATCGCTCAAGACCAGAGCGAGCGACGACAGCATACGTATCGCGGCCGCCGGCGAAAACCTGCAGAAAATCCCAGAGCGAACGATCGAGGAGGAACGGCTCACGCGCATCCGCGACGTGAATGCCGGTCTGTACGGGAACCTCCAGAATCGGTTCGCCGAGGCGCAACTTGCCGAAGCGAGCGCGACGCCCGACATCAACGTGCTCGACACGGCGATCGCGCCACTCTCACCCACGAAGAACACCGCATCCAAGCTGATCTTCGGCGCCATTGGTGGCGGCATCGGACTCGCGCTGGCGCTTGCCATTCTGCTCGATCGTCTGGATGGCCGTCTGCGATATCCCGAGCAGGCCACGGGCGATCTTGGCCTTCCAATCGCCGGCACAGTGCCGCGTTTCCCGAAGGGTGGAATCAACCAGGACTCGCCCGAGCAAATGTTCCAGCTCGTGGAATCATTCCGCTCATTGCGCATGAGCGTAATCCAGGCGAATCCGAACCCCCAGGGCGCGGTCTCCGTCGCGGTATCGAGCCCATCGCCCAACGAGGGTAAATCGCTCATCGCGGCGAATTTGGCGATGTCGTTCGCGGACGCGGGACTGCGCACGATTCTCGTCGACGGCGACACGCGCCGCGGTGCGCTGCACGACCTGTTCGGCGTGCCGAACGCTCCGGGCTTGACCGATCTGCTCGGCGGAGCAGCGACCACGGCTGAAGTGGTCCATCAGACGCCGCACGACTCGCTGTACGTGCTGCCGTGCGGCAGACGCAGACGTCGAAGCCCGGAGTTGTTGACCTCGTCCCGCCTGCCGGAGCTGGTTGCGGAGCTACGGGCAACGCACGACGTGGTGATCTTCGATACCCCACCCCTTGCTGCCGGAATCGACGGCTACTCGATCGCCACCGCGACGGGCAGTCTTCTCGTCGTGCTGCGGGTTGGTTCGACGGCACGACGAATGGCAGGCGAGAAGCTTCGACTGTTCGAGCGGCTGCCGGTCGACATCGTGGGCGCCGTGCTGAACGGCATCGAGTTCTCGGACGGGTACGGGTACTACGGCTACGTGCCCGGATACGAGGCCGTGGAGGAGTCGGAAAGCACCGACATTGTCACAACGCGATAGCGGCGCAAGACGTTTTCGCAACACGATTTGACTGCCAACGGCGAGTTCGACCAGAGATGGTCGGCTCGCCGTTTCGCCTATTGCGTGGCCTCGGCTTCCGCGCGCCTGTTGCGAGGACACACGTACTATGTGGACTTTGCGCAACACTTCGGCGGGGTGTAACAAGATTTTGCTGCTCGCCAAACGGCGCAAAGCGTTGTCCGACTGGCGCTTACGTATAACAGCACGTCTCCGACTCCGTAGCACGAGCAGTGCATAAGGCCGCCTGCGTTCCCCGGGGCCTCTCGCTTCGGGTGGCAGCGAAACCAGGCGGACGGAGGCGGTGGGGAATGGGTACAGCCGTTACACATTTCGGCGGGTCGAGGTCAAGCTCCCCCCGCGGGAATGCGTTGGAATACGCGTCGTCTGGCGCCATGCGCGATGTCGCGATCGAACTCGTCCCGACGCAATTTGCTGATGCGCGCCTCTCGCTGGTCGAGACCGATCAGGTCTACCCGCGCGAGCGTTCAGAGACGCTCAACCGCGTCCTGAACTGCACCATCGCGGTTGTTGCGGTCGTGTTGCTTCTTCCGGTATTTGCACTCGTCGCGCTCGCGGTCATGCTGACGTCGCGCGGCCCGGTGCTCTACTCGCAGGTTCGCGTTGGCGTCGATCGCCGGTTTCGCTCGAAGACCACTTACAACCGCCGTGGCTACGACCACGGTGGCCGCCTGTTCAAGATGTTCAAGTTCCGCTCGATGCACGTGAACGCGGAAGCAGACGGCAAGGCGGTGTGGGCCCAGAAGTGCGATCCGCGCACGACCGCCGTTGGTCGCGTGCTTCGGAAGACGCGCCTCGACGAGCTTCCGCAGCTCTACAACGTGATCCGTGGCGACATGAACATCGTCGGCCCGCGACCGGAGCGCCCGACGATCTTCGCGCAGCTTCGAAAGGACATTCCCCTCTATCAACAGCGCCAGCGTGTGAAGCCGGGCATCACTGGCTGGGCGCAGATCAATCAGGCGTACGACTCCTGCCTCGATGACGTTCGCAGCAAGGTTCGGCTGGACTTGGAGTACGTCCAGCGCCAGAGCATCACGCATGATCTCCGAATCATGTCGATGACGCTCCCGGTGATGCTCTTTCGAAAGGGCGGTTGGTAGACCACAGGCGTTCAGACTTCGCCCATCACGTCGCGAGACGTGTCCGCCACCATCTGGCGTCGGTTCTCGGCGACGTGATGGGCGAGCAAACTACCGAGGTATCATAGAGCAACGGCGCCCCGCGGTTAGTTTCGGGGGCGCCGTTTCGGCATTCGAAGCCGAATCGCGGTAGGAGATCATTGCGGAGCTTCGATCGCCATAGAGAGTAGAAGAGAGCTACCCCCACTTCCCTTCCAAACCCCGTCGGAGATACAGCTTCATCCGACGCTTCAGCCCGCCCCACCAGGATTTCCGCGCCGTGAACACATTTACTTTGCCCGCGTGGCGGGCGCGGTGAGAACGTGATCTCGGATTCAGCCGCCCGGACGCATTCGACCAGGCTCGGACCCGGCGCCTTCGCAGCCCTCATGGTACTGGCGTCGTTCTCGCTCGGAGCCTGTCACTCGGAGTCGTGCTTCAGCAACGCAAAGGGCTGGTCTAATAGCTGCCCTGGCGCACCCGGGGTCGATACGACTTCGCCACCGGTCGTTTCTGCAGCCGACGCGTACCTCACGGCCTTTCCGAGGGCGGAGAATCCCTTCTCTGACAGTGGTCGCTGGGTCAATGGCGGCGACGCTGGCCTTGATTGGCAGAATGTCCGGACCGTGCCGGGCAAGGCGTTCGCGACAGACTTCGCCACCGGTTATAACGACGCTATCGCCGTCCTCAATGCCTCACTTTCGCCGAACCAATTCGCGCAAGGCACCGTGACACGCGCCGCGGGTTACGACCCGACGGTCAAGCACGAGATCGAGCTACTGCTTCGATTCAAGATCGAGCCGCATCGCGCCCGCGGCTACGAAGTCCTCTGGGGAAAGAACGGAGACATCTTCATCGTACGCTGGAATGGTCCGCTCAACAGCTACACGGCGCTCGCAGGGCGGGCTGATATGGCCCCAGGCCGCGAGGGCGATCGACTTCGCGCCGAAGTTGTCGGAACTAAAATTAAAGTTTACAGAAACGGCGCCCTGGTTCTCGTGGCATCTGACAGCACGTGGAAGGACGGGCAGCCCGGCATGGGCTTCTGGCCGAAGCCCGGTGCGACCATCGACGCCTACGGCTGGACGGACTATCAGGCCGGCAGCCTCGCGTTGCCCGGCGCCCCGGCCGGCAAAGAGGCGCTCGAGGCGGCCACGCCCTGAATCGGCACGTGCGCTGAGTCGGTCTGGCGAACCGTCGGCTCGAGCCAGACACTCCGCCAAAAAAGCGGCTCCCACTGGGCGTTGAACAGCTGCCGCTCGCCTGAAAAGTGCACGTCTCGAAGAATGTACGCCGGCGTCTTCATCGTCAGCATCTCACCGCTGACGATGTCGATCAAGTCGCGAACCTCCGACTGCACGACGCACGGCTGATTGCAGAACTTCATCATATCGGGTTCGAACCACATGCCGCGATGCATTAGCGCGTCGTTGAGGGTCGACCAGATTGCGCTCGGCGAGCGAACGACGACCTGATCTCCTGGCTTGAACGAACCCGGATCTGCTGGGCGGTTTTCCGGTTTGACGGCGCCGAGGCACGGATAGGGTACCGCGCCGCGACGATACTGAAACGTCACGAAGAAGTGCGTTAGCCAGCCAACTATGAATGCGGATACTGTCACGTTACCCGCAATCAGTGGTCGGAGCCTATCAACGACGTCGAACGGCGCCAGTCGCTGCGACGAGGCGTGAAGCTCCGTCAGCTGGCAGGTATAGCGGCCGTCAGCCTTGGTCGACAGTTGAACCAATTCGGTAACCGGGGCCAACGCGCCTGTCGACGCGCGAGGTCGGATGTCGTCGTCCGGCTCGAGGCGCTCGAGCCACGCCGACTTCCAGATCATGTGGCAGGCCGCGCTGCATCCACCGTGGCACCCGCCGTCGCACACGGCGCCGAGCAGCAGAACCGCGCCCGGCATATAGCGCATTCCGCGCGTCTTGCGATGGTCGAACAGGCGGTGCATCCCGCGAAAGACCCGGAATCGGCGACCGCACAGATCTCGCATTTCCGGCATGAACGGCAACCCGTCGAGGCGACCGCTTGCGTCCAATGTCAGCTGTATCTCTGGCCAGCTTTTGACGGCGACAACGTCGCCGACGACGAGATCGTGGCCCAGGGTTCGTCGGGCAAGCCAACGGCGTAGCCTGCTGCGGTTCGGGGAGGCGGCGCGTTCGATCGCTCTGGGGGCGCGGCTGGCATTGAGCTTCAGAAAGAGGTCCGGTTCTCCCCGAGCATCTCGGTGGCACCGATACAGCACGATGCTGCCGGCAAACGCGAGTGTCAGCCCCGCAGCCGCAACAGCGCCAGTGAGCAGGCCCAACGGGAGCAAGAGCGCCGGTGCGAGCCAGTGCATCATCGCCGCCTGGACACCGCTGGCGCCGAACACCGCCGCAACAGCGATGAGGACGGTCTTGAGATAGCTGGCAGCAAATGGGGGAAACCCACCCCAGCCTAGAGACGCCTCTTCCAACGGTGATGGGGACCGCACGAATGCCGCGGCTAGAGGGACGGGCTCACCGCGGGCGCGTGGGCCTCGTTGCGGTGAAACAGGTTCCAAACGGGATAAGCCAACAATTTGAGGGTGAACGGCAGATACCGCACGCCATCAAAGCTCCCCAGACATCTCATATGGTACGACCACGCCTTCGCGAACATGCCACGCTTGCCGAATTGCCAAGCTACATAATGGCATTCCAACTGATGGCGACGACGAATTCGCTCGACGTATGGGGTGGAGGTATACGCTTCCAATAACCGACTCCATAGGTCAGGCGCAGCCGTCGCGAACTCGGCGTGCTTCGACAAAGAGTTAGGCGTGTCGGCGTAGTAGCGATAGGTTGG
>Ga0070681_10001047_pt1 | contig 23532 bp, 19 predicted proteins | sample KBSC83BmetaG_FD_65650 | JGI IMG/M metagenome (GOLD analysis project Ga0070681, IMG submission 65650) | Corn rhizosphere microbial communities from Kellogg Biological Station, Michigan, USA - KBS C8-3B metaG | ecosystem: Host-associated > Plants > Roots > Rhizosphere | place: USA: Michigan...
CACACAGTCGCCGCCGATTTCGCGTCGCCTTCGCCAATGTGCGATCGCGGCGATGATGGCATTGGCGCCCGTGGTAGCGTCGGCACAGAGCACGGATGATACGGCCGCGCGCGCTCGACGTGATCGCCGCCCGTTCGCGGCATTGAGTGCGACGGCGCTCACGATGCGCGACTCCATCGTGATGGTGGCGCGCTCACAGATCGGAACGCGATATCGGTATGGCGGCACAACGCCGAGCGGCGGATTCGACTGCAGCGGTTTCGTGCGGTACGTCCTCAGCGCGATTCAGCTGGTCATGCCGCGAACCGCGGCGCAGCAGGCCGAGCTCGGCGCTACGATCCCAAAGGACACGACTCGGCTACGCCCAGGCGATCTGCTGACGTTCGGACGTGGCGGGCGGGTGACTCACATTGGGATCTACGTGGGGAACGGCCGATACGTCCACGCGAGCCCGACGGCCGGTCGGGTGATCGAGACGTCGCTGGAACGGACCGACTCTCCGCTCGTGAAAATCTGGCGTGGGGGCCGGCGACTCCTTGCCGAGCGCGACTGGTTGTCGGATACGACCGTAGCGGTCCCCTAGCCGGTTCCCGCCTAACGTCGCAGGACGGTCCGAGAAGCGGTCGAGCCGGCTACATGTTATTGGTAGCCGGCTCGTTAGCTTTCCGGATCGTCCGATTTTGGGACGCGAGTTCCCATATCTGGGCGCGAACCGCTCACGCCCCGATGGAAGCCGCGTCGTAACACGTTGCTACGACGTGCCTTACGATGCAGGTACGATGGCACGGCTCTTCCCTTTGCAGCCATTCGAACTCTTCGTGCTTTACTCCTGTCAAACCGAACGATTTTCTAGCATAAGGACGCGTCCTCTTGGCGATGGACATCAAGCGGGAACCGCCTAAAAAGCGCGGCAAATACATCTTGATTGGCGTCGGTGTCGCGGTTCTCGGCATCACGACCTTCATGCTCAGCAACCTCGAGGCGCGCGCTCCGTCGGTCGATCGCGCGACACTCTGGATCGACTCCGTTCAGCGTGGGACGATGACGCGACAGGTTCGCGCACCGGGGACGCTCACGCCGGAGCACATCCGGTACGTCGTCGCCGTAACATCCGGCCGCGTCGAGGTGCTACCTGTCCGGCCTGGCGTCACCGTGACCCCATCGACGCTGCTGCTCGAGTTGAGCAACCCGGACGTGCAGCTCGAGATGCTCAACGCGCAGAGCGCTGTGACCAGCGCGCAGCAGAACTACGTCACGTTGCAGACGACGCTCGAGTCGGCGCGCCTGCAGCTCGAAACGCAGGTCGCGAACGCCCGCACGCTCTACGGCACCGCCAAGCGGAACTATGAGACGATGAAGGCGCTGGCCGCGAAGACTCCCCCTCTGGCTTCGCCCAATGAAGTTGCCACGGCTACCGAGCAGGTGGACGAGGGCGAGAAACGATTGAAGGCGCTCGAGCAACAGCTCAAGGTTCAGACCGACGCCATCTCCGAGCAGCTCCGCCTCTCGCGCGACAACATCGCCCGTCTCACCGACATTCTGAAATTCCAGCAGGAGCGGGTCGCTTCGATGAAGGTACCCGCAGGAGAAGCTGGTCAATTGCTCTCGCTTGGAAACGGCCAGCAGGAGCTGCAGCTCGGCCAGTGGGTTCTCGCAGGTCAGACGCTCGCAACCGTAGCCCAGCCCGGCAAGCTCAAGGCGGTGCTTCGTGTTCCGGAAACGCAGGCGAAGGACGTCGCGCTCGGTCAGAAGGTCGACATCGACACGCGAGCTGGCGGCGGTGGTGGGAATACCGGCATGGTCAAGGGCCACGTGAGCCGGGTTGACCCGACGGCAATCAACGGGACGGTGACCGTCGAAGTCCTGTTCGATGAGGATGCGCCCAAGGGTGCCCGCGCCGACCTCAGCGTCGATGGCGTCATCGAGATCGAGCGCCTCGACAACGTGCTCTACGTGCAGCGCCCGGCCTACGGTCAGGCCGAGAGCACCGTCGGTCTCTTCAAGCTCGACCCGGACGGCAAGACCGCGTCACGGGTCAACGTGAAGCTCGGCCGCAGCTCGGTGAGCACGATCGAGATCGTCAGCGGCTTGCAACCCAAAGACAAAGTCATTGTGTCAGATATGTCGCAATGGGACAACGTCGCAAAGGTTCGACTGCAGTAATTCCTGCTGACCCATTGCAAATCGAAACCGCGAGCGTAGCCGCGCGGTAATGGATTGAACGGCTTCCGTCCCCACGACCCCTAGCTCAACCCTCACTCCCCTGGCCATGGCCACTCAGTCCGCAACGTCGCCCTCGTCCCTCGGCTCAATGCCCGGCGCTTCTGGCGAGGCGCTGATCAAGATGGAAGGGATCAAGAAGATCTTTTACACCGATGAGGTCGAGACCCACGCGCTCTCGGACATTCATCTCGAGATTCGGCCTGGCGAGTACATCGCGATCAACGGCCCGTCAGGGTGCGGCAAGACGACCTTGCTGTCCATTCTGGGGCTGCTGGACACTCCAACCGATGGCACCTACGTGTTGAGCGGCGAGCCGGTGGGGAAGCTCTCGGCGGCCGATCGCGCACGCATTCGCAACCGACAGATCGGGTTCATCTTCCAGGCGTTCAACCTGATCGGCGATCTGACCGTCTACGAGAACGTCGAGCTGCCGCTCACGTATCGCGGGATGTCGTCGGCGGAGCGGAAGACGCGCGTGCAGAACGCGCTCGAGCGCGTCGGCATGTCGCACCGCATGAAGCACTATCCGTCGCAGCTTTCCGGCGGTCAGCAGCAGCGCGTGGCCGTTGCGCGCGCGGTGGCTGGTGACCCGGTGATTTTGCTGGCCGACGAGCCGACGGGAAACCTCGACTCGACGAACGGCGAGGCCGTGATGGAGCTCCTGCGTGAGCTGCACCGCGGCGGCGCGACGATCTGCATGGTGACGCACGATCCGCGGTATGCACGTCACGCCGACCGTTCGATCCACCTCTTCGACGGACGGGTGGTGGAAGAGACGACGCCGGGCATGGAAGCGACCGACTGATCATGGCGCGGGACTCGATGCTCGACGCCCGGTTCCGCCGGGGTCGCGGGCTCGGGTCCCGCATCACGATGCTGTTCGGCGCCGTAGTCTTCTGGGCGCTCGTGCCTAACGTCAGTCTCGCCCAGAACGGCGATTCGAGCGGCGTGCGCCTGTTCGAGGCCGGCAAGTTCAAGGAAGCAAAGACGATCTTCGAGCCCGCGTTCCGGTCGAACGCGGCGGACGCGGCCGCGGCATTTTATCTGGGCCGCATCGCGATGGAAGAGCGCCGCCATGATCGAGCGGCGGACTACTTCGAGTCGGCGACGAGGCTGGAGCCGACGAACTCCACCTACTTCTTGTGGTTAGGCAGGGCGTATGGCCGGGAGGCGCAGGACGCGAACATGCTGCGTCAGCCGGGGCTCGCGCGGAAAGCCCGGAGCGCTTGGGAACGCGCGATCGAGCTCGACGCCGATAACCTCGACGCGCGAAGCGACCTGATTCAGTACTACGTGCAGGCGCCTGGCTTCCTGGGCGGCAGCTCGGCGAAGGCGCTGGAGCAGGCCGAAGAGATTCGCAAACGGAACGCACTCCGGGGATATCTCGAGCTCGGCGGGCTGTACGAACGGGACAAGAAGTTCCCCGAAGCCGAGCAGGCGTACCTCGGCGCGGCGAAAGAGAAGTCGGATCGACAGGTTGGGGAGTATCGGCTCGGTGTGTTCTATCAGAACACCGGAGCCTACGACAAAGCCTTCGAGCTGTTCGAGTCGATGATCGCGGCGAATCCGACGGAAGTCGGAGCGCTGTTTCAGATCGGGAAAACGGGCGCCCTTTCGGGGGAGCGATTGGAGCGCTCGGAGGAAGCACTGTTGGCGTACCTGCAGACGACGCCGGGCCGTAACGACCCGTCACTGGCAGCCGCACACTGGAGGCTCGGCATGGTCCACGAGTGGCGTCGGGACCGGGAGCGAGCGAAGGCCGAGTACGAGATCGCCCTGCGACTCGACCCCACGTTCAAGCCGGCGACGGAGTCGCTGAAGAAGCTCACCTAACAAGTCGAACGAACCAACGCTCGCGGGCGGCGCCGATACGTGCCGCCTGTACCCCGGGTACATCGAACGCAGTCGTCAGCATCAGTCATAGCTTCGCAGCCATCAGCCATCAGCTGAGACGGCGGATACCGGTTCCCGATTCCCGATTCCCGATGTTCGACTCGATAAGCCACGATATCCGATACGCCGTGCGATCGCTGCTGCGAGCGCCGGGGTACACGATTGTCGCGATTCTTTGCCTCTCGCTCGGCATCGCGGCGAACGTGACGGTTTTCACCCCCGTGAACACACTGCTCCTCCGGCCGCTGCCCTTCACCGATCCGGATCGCGTCATGAGCGTCTACACCACGCTCGATCGCGATCGGCGCTTCGAGGGCACGTGGTCGTACGCAGACTACCTCGACGTGGGGAACGCCGGCGGGACGTTCGCCAGCACGGGACTCTATGACGACCGGCAGGTGAACATCGGCGGCCTCGACGAGCCCGAACGCGTGCAGGGCGCGCGGATGACTGCCTCGGTGTTTCCCACGCTCGGCATTCGCATCATTCTCGGACGCGGCTTCCGCGCCGACGAAGATGAAGCCGGGAGAGTCGTGCTCTTGAGCCACGCCTTCTGGCAGCGAAAGTTCGCCGGCGACCGCACGGTCATCGGACGTTCACTCACGGTCAACGGCCAGCCATACACGGTCGTCGGCGTCGTCCAGGAGAAGATCAAATTCCCCGAGCTCGCGGACGTGTGGCTGCCGCTCGAGCCGGGCGAGATGAAGACCCATCGCGACTGGCGCAACTACAGCATGGTGGCGCGCCTCGCGCCTAACGCCACCGTGTCACAGGCGCAGGCACGCGTCGCGGCGACCATGCGCGAGCTGCAAGGCCGATTCGGCGACACCAACAAGGGGTGGACGGCCTGGCTCGAGCCGTTCCGCGAAAACGTCGCCCGAGACGTTCGGCCGATGATGCTCATCATGCTCGCGGCGGTCGCGTTCGTGCTGCTCATTGCGTGCGCGAATGTGGCGAACCTCATGCTCGCCCGCGCAACGAATCGGCAGCGGGAGATCGCCGTGCGCCTCGCACTCGGCGCGAGTCGGTCGCGGATCATCCAGCAGCTGTTGACCGAGAGCGTCATCCTCGGCGTGGTTGGTGGCGGACTCGGAGCCCTTCTCGGTGTGTGGGGCGTGGACGCCATCATCAGGCTGCTACCGCAGGAGATGCCGTTCTGGATGGTGTTCGACGTCGACCGCCGGGTGCTGGCCGCAACGTTGGCTGTCTCGGTATTGACCGGCATCCTGTTTGGGCTGGTGCCCGCGCTTCAGGCATCGTCACCTCGACTGGGCGAGACGCTGAAGGAGAACAGCCGCTCCTCCACGGGTGGCGCTCGCAGCGCGCGACTTCGAAGCACGTTGGTCGTGACGGAGCTCGTGCTCTCGGTGGTGCTGCTCATCGGCGCCGCGCTGATGATTCAAAGCTTCATCCGTATGCGCACGGCACCTCTCGGGTTCGATCCGTCGCGTGTGCTCACGTTCCAGGTGGCGCCCGAAGGCAGTCGCTACGCGTCCGATTCGGCACGCCTGCGCTTCTACGATGCGCTCACCGAGCGGGTCGGCTCGCTGTCGGGGGTGCGTGGAGCTGGCGCGATTGCGTGGCTGCCCATGCGCAACTGCTGCAGCTGGGCGAACTACCAGCCCGAAGGCAAGACCTACGCGGCGGACGATCGGCCTAACGCGTTCTACAACGTCGTGACGCCGGGATTCCTCGGCGCGTTCGGGATTCCGCTCGTGGCCGGACGTGACTTCGACCGACGCGACACGAAGGCCGCGCCGAGCGTCGCGATCGTGTCACGCATCTTCGCAGAGCGAGAGTGGCCCGGGCAAAACCCCATCGGAAAGCGCGTGCGTCTCGACGCCACCGACACAACCTGGACCACCATCGTGGGTGTCATGGGCGCGTTCGTTCAGGACCGCCGCATCAGCAATGCGCTGCGACCGCAGATCGTCGTTCCGCTCGCGCAGTCCGAGCGGCGAACGCTGTGGGTGACGGTGCGCGCCGCCGGCGACGCTGCCGCGCTCGCGCCGCTCATCCGGGCCGAGATTCGCCGCATCGATCCCGACGTACCGCTGGCAGAGCTGAAGGTCATGCCGCGCGTGATCGCCGAACGGAACTTCGAGCCGCGCGTGTACGGCCTCATGTTCTCGATCTTCGCGGTATCCGCGCTGGTCCTCGCCGTCATCGGGATCTACGGCGTCATGGCGTACTCGGTCGCCCAGCGGACCCACGAGTTCGGGGTGCGCATCGCGCTCGGGGCTCAGCCACGTGACGTACTGCTGCTCGTGCTTCGCGCCGGTGTTCGGCTCGTGACGCTCGGGTTGATCATCGGCGTGCCGGTGGCCTTCGGCATGGGCCGCGGACTCGGCGGCCTGCTGTACGGTGTCACGCCGACGGACCGGGCAACGTTCATTGGCATTCCGCTGTTGTTAGGCGCCGTCGCGCTACTCGCCAGTATGGTCCCCGCGCGGCGAGCGACTCGCGTCGAACCTATCGTCGCGCTCCGCAACGACTGACCGTTTTCGGGAGCTTTGCGTATGGATACCATCCTCCGTGATCTGCGATACGCGCTTCGCACGCTGGCCAGACAGCCCGGCTTCTCCATCGCCGTCGCGCTCACGTTGGCGTTAGGTATCGGCGCGAACACCGCCATCTTCAGCATCGTGAACGGCGTCTTGCTTCGCCACCTGCCCTACCCCAACGACGACCAGCTCATGACGGTCTGGACGCGGATGTCGAATGGGGAGCACGAGACGGCGTCGATGCCGGACTACCTCGACTGGAAGGCGCAGAACTCGTCGTTCTCGCAGATGACGGCGTACGCGAACTCGAACGACAACCTCGCGGCTCCCGGCGCGGACCCGGAGCGCGTGCCGAGCGCCCGCGTGATTGCCGATTACTTCACGACGCTCGGCGTGACGCCCGCAGCAGGCCGGTGGTTCGTGGCTGACGAGTTCGTGTTCGGTTCGCACCGTGTGGTTGTGCTCTCGCATGCGCTCTGGGCGCGCCGGTTCGGTGCCAACCCGGGGATTGTGGGTCAGACGATCACGCTCAACGCGCGGCCGTACACCGTGGTTGGCGTGGCGCCGGAGTCGGCGCGACTCCCGGCGAGAGCGCAGCTCTGGGCTCCGTTCGTCGTCGACCCGAGCTCGCCGCCGCCCGGTCGGCGCGGTGACTTCCTTTCGGTCGTTGCGCGACTCAAACCCGGGATCTCACAGGTGCGTGCACAAAGCGACATGGATGCGATTGGTCGCCGCCTCGCCACCGCATATCCCGCGACGAACGCGCGTATCGGCGTGCTCATCATCTCGCTGCACGATCAACTCGTCGGGCAGATTCGTCCGGCGCTGCTCGTGTTCAGCGGCGCCGTCGCGCTCGTGCTGCTCATCGCGTGCGCCAACGTCGCGAATCTTCTGCTGGCGCGCGCGACCGCTCGCGAGCGCGAGATGGCCGTGCGTGCCGCGCTCGGCGCGGGACGTCGGCGACTCGTCAGGCAGATGCTGACGGAGAGCCTCGTCCTCGCCGTGGCTGGCGGGCTGCTTGGCCTGGCGTTGGCCTGGTGGGGCGTGCAGGGCCTCAAGGCTGCGGCACCGCCTACGCTGCCGCGCCTCGATGAGGTCGGGCTCGACCCGGTTGCGCTCGCGTTCACGGCGATCGCCGTCCTGGTGACAGGATTCCTGTTCGGCATCGCGCCAGCGCTCCGCGGTTCAGGCTATGCGCTGCATTCGACGCTCGTCGCCGGCGGGCGCGCCGGAATTGGCGGTGGCAGTGGCGAGCGACTGCGCGCGGTCCTCGTAGTCGCGCAGGTGGCGCTCGCGCTCGTGCTGCTCGTGGGATCGGGGTTGCTCGTCCGCACGTTCGCGCGGCTTCAACAAGTGGACCTCGGGTTCGACTCGGGGCACGTTCTGACTGCGCAGGTCGTGCTGCCTGGCGTGAAGTACGACAATGACGCTCGCATGCTGTCGTTCTTCAACGCGCTCCGCGACCGCCTGACGGCCGCCCCCGGCGTGGCCGTCGCAGGGTTCACGTCGGACGTGCCACTCGCGGGCGGCTACAGCTACCTCTCGTTCGACATTGTCGGCCGGCCCGCACCGCAGCCGGGCCAGAGCTCTCCCGACGCCGTCAGCACCGTCGCGACTGCCGAGTACTTCTCGGCCATGCGGATTCCGCTGCTCTCGGGTCGACTCTTCACGCCGAACGACGGGCCTAACGCGCCGCGAGTCGTCGTCGTGAACAAGGAGCTCGTGCAGAAGGCGTTCGGCGGGCGCGATCCGATCGGCGAGCGCATCACCTTCGGTAACCTGTCGGACAGTACGAGTTGGCTGACGATCGTCGGCGTGGTCGGCAGCACGCGGCTCGAGGGCGTGGGACTGGAGACCTACTCGCAGGCGTTCACTCCCCTGACACAGACGCCGGTCCCGTACGTGTACGTTGTCGCGCGGACGACCGGCGATCCCCTTGCCCTCACGGGTGCGCTTCGCCGCGAGGTGGTGGCGCTCGACCCGACGCTCCCGATCGCCAGCATCGAGTCCATGGATCAGCGGGCGTCAGCATCCGTCGCGCAGTTCAAGCTCAACTCGATCATCGTGACGCTGTTCGCCGGTGTCGCGCTCGTGTTGGCATCCATCGGTATCTATGCCGTGATCTCGTACGCGGTCGCGCAACGGACGCGCGAGATTGGCATCCGGATGGCCCTCGGCGCGGCGAGCACTGATGTGCTCCGCCTGGTGGTTCGTGACGGCATGACCCCGGCGGTGATCGGCGTGACCCTCGGCGCCGTGGGTGCCTTTGGGATCACGCGGCTCATGCGTAGCCTGCTATACGGCGTTAGCGCGACGGACCCGGTCGTCTTCGGTCTCGTCGCCACGGCGTTGGTCCTCCTCTCGCTGGGTGCCTGCTGGGTTCCCGCGCGGCGAGCGGCGCGCGTGGACCCGAACGTGGCCCTGCGGAACGAGTGAAATGAGCGAACGGATTCGTCCCCGCGTCGGTCCAACAAAGCATCAACCCTAGGGGTCACGCGATGGATACGCTCCTGCAGGACCTCAAGTACGCGGTGCGGACGCTTCGCCGGACGCCGGCCTTCACGTTGGCGGCCGTAGCCTGCTTGGCGTTAGGCATCGGCGCCAATACGGCCATCTTCAGCGTCATCGACGGGGTGCTGCTGCGGCCGTTGCCGTTCAAGGACCCGGGCTCGCTCGTGATGGTGTGGGAGACCAACCGCGCGCAGGGGCGCGATCGCAACGTCGTGTCGCCGGCAAACTACCTGGATTGGCGAGCGCAGAATTCCACGTTCAGCGATATCGGCTCGTACATCGACTGGCACGCGAACCTCACCGGCGTCGATGAGCCGGTCGAGGTTGGGGTGTCGATCGCCACCGCATCCTTCTTCCGCGTCCTCGGCGTGGCACCAGAGCTTGGCCGTGTGTACACGCCGGAGGAAGACGCGCCTAACGGGCCACAGGTCGTGGTGCTCAGTCATCGGCTGTGGGAACGCCGCTTCGGTGCGCGGCATGACGTCCTCGGCGGCCGGCTCGAGCTCAATGGGCGACCTTCGACGGTGATCGGCGTCATGCCCGCGAGCTTCGGGATCGAGGGAAGCAAGGCCGAGCTCTGGACGCCCATGCAGCTCAACCCGTCGCTGGACTATCGGACGCGCGCCGGGCGCTATCTCACGAGCGTCGCGCGCCTCAAGCCCAACGTGACGCCGCAGCGCGCGCAGGTCGACATGAGCGCCATCGCTCGGCGACTCGAGGCCGCCCATCCGATCTTCAATACTGGCTGGGGCGCAAACGTGGTGCCCATGTACGAGCAGGTGGTGGGTGGCGTCCGCCGAGCGCTGCTGGTTCTGGGCGGCGTGGTAGCCTTCGTGCTGCTGATTGCCTGCGCCAACGTCGCCAACCTTCTGTTGGCGCGGTCGACCGCTCGCACGCGCGAGGTCGCCGTGCGCGCCGCGCTGGGCGCCGGCCGCGGCCGGATGGTGAGACAATTACTGACCGAGAGCGTCGTGCTTTCGGCGTTAGGCGGCGCGGTTGGACTTCTTCTCGCGTATTGGGGTGTTCAGGGCGTCAAGACGCTTGCCCCGCGTGGCGTACCCAGAGTCGCGTCGATCTCGATCGACGGCTGGACGATGGCGTTCACGCTCGTCGTTGCGGTGGTGACCGGCCTTCTGTTTGGCCTCGTACCGGCACTCCGGACGGGCCGAGGGAACCTGCAGACGATCCTGCGCGAAGGGAGCCGAGGGTCTACCGGGAGCGGTCGAGGACGCGCGGTGCTCGTCGCGGCGCAGGTTGCCCTGTCGCTAGTGCTGTTGATCGGTGCCGGGCTCATGATGCGCAGCTTCGTGCGGCTCCAGTCGGTGGACCCCGGATTCGATCCGGATGGTGTGCTCACAGGGCGCGTTCAGCTCGCCGGAGACCGGTTCCGTTCACCAGCGGCCGCCAGCGCGTTCTTCGACCAACTCCTCGAGCGGGTCGAGAAATTGCCGGGCGTCGAATCCGCCGGCGCGATCAACTGGTTGCCGTTCGGCGGCGATGGTTCCGCAACGAGTTACTGGATCGAAGGCCGACCGGTGCCTCCGCCAACGAGCGAGTTCGTGGCCGATGTCCGGGCCGTCGACCCGCGGTACTTCCGGACCATGCGCATACGCGTGAAGCGCGGTGAGGCGTTCGACGCCCGGGCGAACACCGAATCGCCCAAACAGGTGGTGGTGAACGAGGCCTTCGTGCGCGTGCAGTTCCCCACGAGTAACCCGATTGGCGAACACGTGCTCATGCCCTGGGGCGACACGCTGCGCGGCGAGATCGTCGGGGTCGTAGCTGACACGAAGCACGCAGGGCTCGACTCCGTGACTGGCCCGATGATCTACTGGGCGTCGAAGCAATTCTCCTCGGATTTCATGACGCTCGTCGTGCGAACGAACGGAGACCCGGTCCGCCTCGCACCGGCGATCGCGCGTGAGGTCCACGCGCTCAATCCGAATCAACCGTTCGCGGACCCGAAACCGCTCGATGCGTATTTGAGCCAGAGCGTCGCCCAGCGCCGGTTCAGCATGACGCTGCTCGGAGTCTTCTCCGGCTTGGCGCTCGTGCTGGCCGCACTCGGGATCTACGGCGTTCTGGCGTACTCCGTCGCGCAGCGGACGCGCGAGATCGGCGTGCGGATCGCGCTTGGCGCTCGTGAGTCCACCGTGGCCACGATGGTGGTTCGCGAGGCACTGGGCGTCGTCGGTGTGGGCCTCGTTGCTGGCGTCGCGGGTGCAATCGGACTGACCCGCGTGTTGGCGACGTTGCTGTACGACATCAGTCCGACCGACCCGTTGACCTTTGGGGCCGTGACGCTCGCGCTCGGCGCGGTGGCCGTGGCCGCGAGCTATTTTCCAGCGAGGCGAGCAGCACGCGTGGATCCGATTGTCGCCCTGCGACAGGAGTAACCAGATTTTAGGCGCCAAGGGGTCAGAGTCGTTGAATGGACGCATCTCGACCCGACTGGCATCACGCATTCAACGACTCCGACCCCAACCGATTCCCGACTATGTGGACCTTTCGCTCCAAGACCGCCGAAAGTGAGCCGTCGCCGGCCGGCACCGTGGACGCGCCAATCGATCTGTCCCGGCCGCTCCTGTCGCTCAGAAACATCGAGAAGGTCTACGAGACGCCGGCGGGCAAGAACTACGTGCTGCGTCGGATCACGATCGACGTACAGCCGAGCGAGTTCCTCACGATCATGGGGCCCTCGGGCGCCGGGAAGTCGACACTGCTCAGCATCCTCGGAATGCTCGATGGCGCATGGACTGGTGAGTACGGGTTCCTGCACCATCCCATTCACTCGCTCAACAACAAGGAACGCGTCGCGATCAACAAGCAGTACATCGGCTTCGTGTTCCAGCAATATCACCTGCTCGACGATCTCACGGTGGCCGAGAACCTCGACGTGCCGCTGTCGTATCGGAACATCAAGCGCGATGAGCGCGCGTCGATCGTCGCGGACATCCTCGACAAGTTCCAGATGGTCGGGAAGAAGGATCTCTATCCTCGCCAGCTCTCGGGCGGACAGCAGCAGCTCGTGGGCGTGGCGCGCGCGGTGATCGCGAAGCCGAAGCTGATTCTGGCTGACGAGCCGACCGGCAACCTGCATTCGACGCAGGCGAAGGAGATCATGGAGCTGTTCCAGAAGCTCAACGAGGGCGGCACGACGATCGTGCAGGTCACGCACTCGGAGACCAATGCGGCGTTCGGCCACCGCATCGTCAATCTCAAGGACGGCTGGGTCGTGTCGGATGTACGGCTGCGCTAACAGCCAGCGGCTTCTGAAGTCACCCTAACGAATGTCACCAGCTCTGAAGCCCCGGGTGCTGATCGCCGACGACCAGCAGGACGTGCTCGAGGCGGTTCGTCTCCTGCTCAAAGGCGAGCAGTACGAGATCGAAACGGCGAAGTCTCCCGCGGGAATTCTCGCGGCGCTCGAAGCGCGCGATTTCGACGCCGTGCTGATGGACCTCAACTACGCGCGCGACACGACGTCCGGCCAGGAGGGGCTGGATCTGCTGCACAAGATCCAGGCGCTGGACTGGACGCTGCCGACTGTCGTCATGACGGCGTGGGCGAGCACGGCAAGCGCCGTCGAGGCAATGCGTCGCGGGGCGTACGACTACGTGGAGAAGCCGTGGGACAACTCGCGGCTGCTGGCGATCCTTCGGAACGCCATCGACATGGGGCGCGCGCTCCGTAAAAGCCAGCGCCTCGAGAGCGAGAACCAGACGCTTCGACGCAACGGCATGCCGCAGCTCATCGCCGACTCGGCAAAGATGCGTCCAGTGCTGCAGCTCATGGAGCGGATCGGGCCGTCGGACGCGAACGTGCTGATCACCGGCGAGCACGGGACCGGCAAGGAGCTGGTCGCGCACTGGCTGCACGCGGCGTCATCACGCGCGCCGAAGAGCTTCGTTGCCGTCAACATGGGCGGCCTGTCCGAGGGCGTCTTCGAGAGTGAGCTGTTCGGTCACGTGAAGGGCTCGTTCACCGACGCAAAGGCGGATCGCATTGGCCGCTTCGAGCTTGCCGACCAGGGCACGCTCTTCCTCGACGAGATCGCGAACATCACGGTCTCGCAGCAGTCCAAACTGTTGCGCGTTCTCCAGACGGGCGACGTGGAGCGGGTCGGTTCGTCGAAGGCGCGTCACGTCGATGTACGCGTGCTGTCGGCAACGAACGCCGACCTGCATACGGAGGTCGCGGCCGGTCGCTTTCGCGAGGACCTCCTGTTCCGCCTCAACACGATCGAGATCCACCTGCCGCCGCTGCGCGAGCGACGCGAGGATATCCCCGCGCTCGCACAGCATTTCCTCAAGCGTCACGCAGGACGCTACAGAAAAAGTGTTCACGGCTTCGATGCCGGCGGCATGCAGTCGCTCCTCGAGCATTCGTGGCCCGGGAACATCCGCGAGCTCGATCACGCAATCGAGCGATCGGTGCTGCTCGCGCAGGGCGACCTCGTGCGCGCGGGCGATCTCGGGCTGCGGGCCGGTGCGCCGGGAATGGCACCGCGGATCGAGGACCTGACGCTCGAGGAGGTCGAGAAGCTCGTGATCCAGAAGGCACTCACCCGATTCGACGGCAACGTCAGTCAGGCGGCGAAGGCGTTAGGCCTCAGTCGTAGCGCGCTCTATCGACGCCTCGAGACGCATGAGATCTGACGATGCGATCTGACGAAGGCCGGCGCTTCGGGTGGCTGAACCACGAGCGCCGAGTCTTCGTCCTCTCCCTGGCCGCGGGAGCGCCGGCCGTCATTCTCGCGCTCGTCCTGCTTCGCCTCGGTGACTACTCGGCGAAGGTCACGTGGACGCTGGGGACGCTCGTGGTCGGCTGCTGGTTCATCGTGTCGCTCGTCATCCGCGAGCGAGTCGTGCGGCCGCTGCAAACGCTATCCAACATGCTGGCGGCGCTGCGCGAAGGCGATTTCTCGCTGCGGGCCCGGAGCTCGCTCTCTGACGATGCGCTGGCGCTCGCGCTGCTCGAGGTCAACAGCCTGGGGAACACGCTCCAGGCGCAGCGGCTCGGCGCCATGGAAGCGACGGCGCTGCTCCGCACCGTCATGGCCGAGATCGACGCGGCGATCTTCGCGTTCGACGCGGCCAACCAGCTGCGACTCGCCAATCGCGCCGGCGAGCGGTTGTTAGGCGTTCCCGTCGAGCGCCTGCTCGGCCGGACCGCCGGCGCGTTAGGCCTCGAGCCCTTCCTCTCCGGCGATTCCCCACGCGTGCACGACCTCGTGTTCCCCGGGCGGAGCGGCCGGTGGGAGGTGCGCCGGACGACCTTCCGGCAAGATGGGCGCCCGCACACGCTGGTGGTGATCTCGGATCTGAGCAAGACACTGCGCGAAGAGGAGCTGCTCGCGTGGCAGCGGCTCGTGCGCGTGCTGAGCCACGAGATCAACAACTCACTGACACCGATCAAGTCGATCGCCGGAAGCCTGCTGAGCCTTCTCAACCGCGCACCGCGCCCGCCTGACGTCGACGACGACCTGCGCGGCGGCCTTGGGATCATCGGCACGCGATCGGAGGCGCTGTCGCGCTTCATGTCGTCGTACGCCCTGCTCGCCCGACTTCCGGCCCCGAAGCCAGCGCCCGTGGACGTGGGCATCTGGGCGCGCCGCGCGGCCCGGCTCGAGACACGGGTTCCTGTTCAGGTGAGCACCGGTCCCTCGCTCACTATCCAGGCCGACGGCGATCAGCTCGATCAGCTACTCATCAACCTGGTGCGCAACGCAGCGGATGCGTCACTCGAAACGGGCGGCGCTGTCTCGCTCTCGTGGACGCGTCAGGACGGTCATGTTGACGTCGAGGTCGCGGACGAAGGCCCGGGGCTCGCGACGACGGCAAATCTGTTCGTCCCGTTCTATACCACGAAGCCGTCGGGCACCGGGATCGGGCTGGTGCTCTGCCGGCAGATCGCCGAGGCGCACGGCGGCGTGCTTTCGCTGGAGAATCGCGATGACCGCCGAGGCTGCGTCGCACGCGTTCGACTCCCGCTGACGTTCCGCAACACGCTCGGATAGGCATCCTCTTGCTGCAGCAATCCATGGATCGTGACGATCAACATGGGAGCTCGCACCTGGTATCGACGGCCGTCGGTGCCGTTCCCTTCCTGTTGCTCGCCGCGTGGCATTGGCCGTATGGTCCGCGCGCGGATTTTGGGGACTATGCGCAATACCTGCTCCATGCCGAGGCGCTGCTGGACGGACGCCCTTACGCCGACATCGGGTACATCTATAGCCAATGGGCTCCATTCATCGGCCCTCCGGTTCAGCCACCCGGGCTGCCCATTGCGCTCGTGCCGTTGCTGGCGCTGACGCATGCAGCGCGCGAAAGCGGAGTGTACAAGGGATTCATGGCGCTCTGCGTACTGACGTTTCTGGCGGCAGCGGGAGCGTATCTGGCGCGGTTCGGCAGCCGCGTGCTAGCGACCGCGACCCTGTTTCTCGTGGGCCTGTGGATCGAAATGGGGTTCGCTACCACGGCGGTGCAGCCGGACGTCGTATTCGCCTCATTGGTCTGGCTGATGTTTCTCGTCATCGATCGTCCCGGCGAGTGGAGGTGGAGGCAAGTCGTCCTCATTACGGCACTCGGGCTCACTGCGCTTACGTTCCGATTGGCTGCCCTTCCGCTGCTCCCTGCCGTCGCGCTCTATGCCGTGATCGAGCGACGCAAGGTAGGGCAGTTGGCAGCTGCTCCGATCCTTCTCTGGTCCCTGTGCGGCACCCTCGCCCTCGCCTCACGCCCAAGCGCTCTGACTTATGCGCGTTTCCTGCCGCGAGATCCAAGGCAGCTCGTCGGCGCGTTCGTCGAGAACGTGCGCCTCTACCCGCGCCTCGTGCTGAATCTGTTCTTGTACCCGCTACCCTGGAACACAGCGAACGACGTGTACCATCTGGTGGTCTGTGTTTTTGCGTTGGTCGGGGCTGCCGTCTGGTTGCCACGCCTGCGACACAGTTTCCTGTTCGTGTTTACCGGCGTCTACCTGAGCATGTTGTTCGTGTTGCCGATTCGGCACGAACGCTATTTGATGCCGCTGGCGCCCATGGGCGTGTTCTTCTTCATAGTTGGGATCGCAACCGGCGGACGATGGCTGGCTCGCCTAACGCGGCGGGGGCTTTCGGATGTCGGCGCCGCCCGTGCCGCTTTGGGGATCGCGGGAGCGATCGCGACGGTGGCGCTCCTCCACCAAGTGTTGGCCCCCCGTCCCGCAGCGCTGCTGGACGCCCCCGGGGCCAGGGAACTCTTCGAACGCCTCGCGGCGGCGCGCGACAGTGGAACGGTCCGCGCCGTCTTCATCAACCCGCGCGTGCTGACCTGGCACACCGGGGTCCCCGCAATGGGGTTCTTCAGCGCACCGCCGGACAGCACCATCGCCGAGTTTCGCGCCAAGCGAATCACGCACGTGGTGCTCGGGGATTTCGACCTCGATCCGTGGCGGGCACAGTCGATCGCGTCGACCGTGACAACCCATTCACGCACGTTCCATCGGCTCTACACGACGGGTGTGTTCACCGTCTACGCGTTCGACTCCACGCAGGCGTTCCCCTGACGGCCTAACGACTTCGTGCCTGCCATCATACTGGACCACGTCGTGCACCGCTACGGTGCGACCGTGGCGCTCCGTGATCTGTCCCTGACCGTCCAGGAAGGTGAAGTCTTCTCGCTCCTGGGACACAACGGCGCCGGGAAGACCACGACCGTACGCATCGCCAATGGGCTACTCGCGCCGGTATCCGGTACCGTGCTCGTGTTCGGACGGTCGCCGCTCGCCGACGGAGCCATCGTCCGGCGGCGGACGGCAGTGTTGACCGAGTCGCCGACACTGGATGACCGCCTAACGGCTGCGGAGACGCTGCGCGCATTCGCCGAGATGTACGACGTGCCGCGCGCCGACATCGGGCCACGGGTCACGGCGCTGCTCGCCGAGTTCGGGATCGGCGACCGCGCCAAGGACCGCGTGGGCGGCTTCAGCCGAGGCATGAAGCAGCGGCTCTCGCTCGCTCGTGCGCTCGTGCACGATCCCGACCTGCTCTTTCTCGACGAGCCGACGGCCGGGCTGGACCCGGTTGCCACGCAACAGCTCCACGATACGGTTCGCGAGATGGCGCGCGCGCGCGGGCGCACGGTAGTGCTGTGCACGCACAACCTGGTGGAAGCGCAGGCGCTCAGCGACCGCGTGGCGGTGCTCGGCGGCGGCGAACTATTGGCACTCGGAACTCCCGCGGAGTTGGCCCGCCGCATAACGCCGCGCCTCGAGGTGACGTTCGAGACGGATCCGGCACGCCACGGCGACGCGGTCGCGCTCATCACCGGACTGGACGGGCTCACTGTCGCGGCCGAGCGCACTGGCGTCCTCCGCATCAGTGGCATTCCGCGTGAGCGGGTTCCCGACGTGGCGGCGCGGCTCGTGGCCGGCGGAATCCCCCTCTACCGACTCGAGCCACACGAGCCGTCACTTACCGACGCGTACTTCGCGCTCCAGCATGTGAGCAAAGGATCGGTATGAACCGGCGCATCATTGCTGCCATCGTGCGGAAGGACCTGCGAGTCGTGAGACGCAGCCGGGCGCTGATGACCCCACTCATCGTGCTTCCCGTGCTGCTCATGATCGTCTTCCCGACGGTCTTCACCTTTCTGCCGCGCATCATCGGCGGTGCGCGCACGGCGTTCTCCGAGATGTTTCGGAATCTGCCGGATCCGGTGAAGCAGCAGTTCGGCGAGTTCACCGAAGCCACGTGGATTCGTGTCGTGCACACGCAGATGCTGGCGCCGCTCATGCTGCTCGTTCCGTTCATGGTGGCGAACGTGATCGCCGCCGACGGTTTCGCGGGCGAGCGAGAGCGGAAGACGCTGGAGCCCCTGCTCTACACGCCGGCAACGGACGCGGAGCTGTTCTTCGCCAAGCTGCTGGCAGCCTGGATCCCGGCGGTAATGATCGCGTTCGCCGGAGCGTTCATTTACGCCGTGATCGTGAACGTCACCGCCTGGCCCGTGATGCACCGCGTGTTCTTCCCCGACCTCACGTGGACAGTGATGGTGCTGTGGATGGCACCGGCGTTCGCGGCATTGGGCCTCGCCGGGATGCTGCTCGTGTCGCTGCGCGTCCGTGGCATGCAGGAGGCGACGCAGCTCGGGGGGTTGTTCGTGCTGCCGGTCATCGCGCTCGTGGTGGGCGAGGTGCGCGGGGCCATCCTCCTCGGACCGTTGATGGCTGTGGGGACCGGGCTCCTGGTTTGGATGATCGCCGGGGCGTTGCTCCTGTTCGGAGTGAAGCGTTTCAAGCGGACGTCGCTTGTGGGCAAATTGTGATCGCTCCACTGCCGTAAGCCCTAGCGGGTTGGCGGGTCGTTCGGCGGATCCGTCCGACGCGGCGGACTGCGTCACGTGGGAGTCCGATGCCCAGTCCGGAATCCGGTAGCGGCGGTAGTCGTCGGGGCACGCCCCGCGCCACGGACCGCCCTGTACCGGCGCACAATGGCGCACAACGTCCGGCCTTACGATCGAGCGACGCGTAGGCTGGCGGCGAGACAGTCGAGAACGGCGGTAACCGCGGCCCAGCCACGTCCGTGCGTCCCACCGTCTTCCTCAATTCATCCAGGGCATACGGCATTTCGAGCGTGTCGAATCCGATCGGCGACGGGACGACTCGTGTCGAGACGGCGATTCGTCGATTGACCGTTTGGATGATGAAACGTATCTTACATCCATCATCCAACTGGTCAGCGCGGGCCGCGCGGCAGGCGTCCTTGCTCCAGCGGCCACGCTTCGGCGGCCGAGGTGCTGACGCCCTCGTGACGTCGCCCGCCTAACGCCTGCAAGTCGCATTGCGCTTCTGGCGCGGGTGGACGGAGGCACCCGACGAACGATGGCGTGGGGACGAGGCCCACAAGCTCATCGCCGTGAGGACTGGCCGCGCTTCGCGCGAATGATCGCGTCTGACCTCACGCCTCGACCGTGATACCATGGAGCCAGCTATCGTCACCCGCCTCGGCTGGCCACATACACGAATCACAGGGCATGCCCGAGCCCGAGCTTGCAAGCGCTCCGCCGAGTGAGCGGATACACCGTAGGTTCCGTGCCTGTCCGGTTCGCGGTGATTCCGCGCCGGCCATCACGGAGCGAAGCGTTATGAACGGATGCCCGTACTTCGACCTCGTCGACGCGATCAGTGCCGCCACGAGCGGTGCCGCGCTCGACAGTATCCGCGACCGAGTGAGCGCGACCGAGATGCACGCATCGGAGAGGCGGGCGATCGAGCGGATGATGAGATCCCGCGCGGACGCGTTGCGCCTCGCCGACGCGACGCGATCGCCGGGCATCGCTGTCTAGGGAGTGCCTGATACCGGGCTCATTATCGGTCTCCTCGCGGTCGTCGCCACCGCCGCCGCCGTCGGCAGACGCGTCGGGCTCGCAGACCCGATCGTATTCGCGATCAGTGGTGTAGCGCTCGCGCTCGTGCCGGGCATACCGAGCATCGCGCTGCCACCCTCGCTGGTCCTGGTCGTCTTCCTTCCGCCACTCATTTTCGCCGCGGCACAGGACACGTCTTGGGTGGAGATCCGCCGGGAGGCGCAGCCCATCCTGCTGCTCGCTGTCGGGCTTGTGCTCGTGACGATGACGTCCGTTGCGATGGTCGCGCACGCGCTCGCGCCAGAGCTCTCGTGGGCGGCCGCCTTCACACTTGGCGCCATCGTCGCCCCACCCGACACCGTGGCGGCAAAGGCGATCGCCAACACGTTGCACCTCCCGAGACGCCTCGTGACGATTCTGAATGGCGAGGGACTCATCAACGATGCGACCGCGCTCGTTGCCTTCAAGGTTGCAAGCGGTGTTGCCGTCGCGGGCGCGGTGTTCTCCGTACGACACGCCGCAGGCCGCGTCACGTACGCAGCGGTCGTGGCAGTTCTGATCGGTGTCGCGGTCGGCTGGATCGGACGCCACTTGCTGAGCCGCGTCGGCGACCCCGCGATCGAGAACACTATCGCGCTGCTCCTGCCGTTCGGCGCCTTCCTCCCCGCGGAGGCCGTTCACGCGTCCGGTGTACTCGCCGTCGTCGCGCTCGCCCTCTACCTAAGTCGGTTCAGTGCCTCGCTCGCGTCATCGGCCAGTCGGTTACAGGGGCGTGTGATCTGGGAGATGATCGATTTCCTCCTCACGGGTCTGTCGTTTGTGCTCGTCGGACTACAACTCCGCTCGGCGGCGGTCGGCCTGCTCGACCGGCCGGCGAACGTCGTGCTCACGACTGTCGCGGTGTGCCTCACCGTGATCGTGACTCGACCGCTGTGGGTATTCGCCACTGCGCTGTTATCGCGGAGCGTGTTGGCCGTGTTCGGTGAGACGGTTCCGACTGCCCGACCAGCTACCCCCGTGCTGTTCGTGATCGGCTGGGCTGGTATGCGTGGGGTCATCTCACTCGCGGTCGCACTCTCGCTGCCGGAAGCGACCAGCGCCGGTCAGCCATTCCCGGGTCGGGATCTCATCGTGTTCATCACGTTCGCGGTGATTCTCGTGACGCTCATCGGGCAGGGCTTAACGCTGCCAGCCCTTGTGCGGCGGGTCGGCGTCGGCGGTCTGGTCGGCAGGCTGGAAGATCAGGAAATCTCGGCCCGGTTACGCCTGGCGCGCGCGGCCCTGCGTGAGCTCGACGGCATCGGCGAGCGGACCGGGGCTCCGCGCGATGCCCTCGAGCGCGTCCGCGGTCTGTATGCAGACCGCATCGAACGACTCGAGCGGCATCACGCGTTGCTCGTCGCGAGCGGACCGAAGCAGGCGGACGACACACACATCCAAGCGACTCGTCGGTTACTCGCGGAGCTCGCCGACGTGGAGCGAGCGGAGCTCCAGAGTCTGCAGAACGCCGCCATCGTCGACAATCGTCTGGCCCGTCGGCTTCAGCATGGTCTCGACACCGCCCACCCACTCCGCGACAGCGAGCGCGGGCCCGCTCGTACCTAACAACGTACCGCGCGGCCTTACTCGCCCCTGCGCTGCTCGTTAGGGTCCGACGTCGACGACCAGTCCGGGATCGCATGCCGCTTGCAGTCGCCCGGCGGCACGCCCCAGGCGCTGAAGTGCGTTGCGCCGTCGAGGCGCTCGATCGCGCACGACGTCCATCCGTATGTCTCGGCCACACGTACGTTCGCCGCCAGGCGGTCCAGCACCGCCTCGTGCGCGGCCCAGCGGTCCGAGGACACTCGGCTCTCGCCGCGCGCGTCGACTCTGGCCTGGAGCGAAGCAAGCGGCTCCAGCGGCTCGTGCGGCTCGTGCGGCTCGTGCGGCTCGTGCGGCTCGTCCCGCTGGTCCCGCTGGTCCCGCTGGTCCCGCTCGTCCGTCATGCTCGCCCTCGACCGCTAGACATAATAGCGCCTAGGGCGTTTCGCCGCTGCTCGTTTCAGCCTCGGGCCGCTCGTCCGCGTCCATCACCCCGGGGAGTACACGCAGCTGGAACTCGCTATCCTTGTCCGCCGGCCATCGCCTTTGCATATCGGGATGGCTCAGCGCCCAGCGCGCTCGGTACGCGCCGGAGAATTCACCGAAGCCTTGTGCGACCGGCCGTTCATGCTCGCTCGAGCCAGGTGGGTCTTTCGGTACCTTCGATCGCGTGGGGTCAAACATTGACGGCTCCGTGTTGGGGTGGATCGTGCGGTGGTGTCTCGGGTACCGGACGTGCTGGCCTCTGCCGCATCGCCCGGTAGCCGCCGGTCTGCTCGGTTCACCTAACGCGATGGAGGCGCGAGGTTGCCACAGGCAACGACCGTTTCGGGATTCGCAGCCGAAGCGGAGACCGTCACGAAGAATTCGCCGACCTCCGGTGTGGGCCCCGGGACAGTAATGCCCGCTTCGCCGCGGCCATCGTCACCAACCTTGACGGGCTGGTAATGGACACCGGAGCTGAAGGCCCCCTGATCCGCGCCGCACTGCCCCCGGCGCACTTCCCATGGGTGAACTCCGCCCGGCGTCGCGTTGGAGATGCTGACCGACAGCAGCGTACCGTCGCCGCTTCCGGCTGGTTGCATTGATCCGGAGCCCTTGATTTGTACGGCTCCGGCGAGTGCGGCCGGGCTCACCAGCGAGGCGCGCCAGCGGGAATTCACGTTGGCGTCCTGCCGGACTTCACTCACCGGCTCGCGATGGAATGGGTTGCAGGCGGCAACCGCGAACAGCGACGCGAGCACGACAGCGTGGCGAGCGTACATAGATTCTCCGTGATTCGAGGTGCCGGCTGGACCGTACCCGCGGAATCGCGGAGACGCTTTTTCATTGACCAACTGGATGATATCGAAAGATACCCGATATCATCCACTTGGTCAATGGAGATATGCACCGTGCCGACCGCGCCCGGACGTGCTGTCAGCGGGACGTTGCGGCCGGCGCGCTCCAGCGCCATGTCGTCGAGCCCTACCTCGGCTTGTCCGAAGACGAGGACGCTCCGAGCTGTACTCTTGTCCGCAGAGACCTCCGGGGTCATCGGGGCACCGCAGGCGCCGCGCAAGCCGTCTCGGCGGCGCGGTCCCGAGTACCCGTTAGGCTCGTCGGAGCTGCGGGATCCGACGGTCGCTCTGGAAGTGCGAGCTCGCGCGGTCCGGTTGCACCGCCCGCGTTAGGCGCAGAGCAAGGCGAGAACGCGAGTCGCTCCGTTCGGCGCATCAGTGGTCAAGAGCGTTACGCGTCGGGCATCACAGCAGCTGGACCTCCAATACATGGACCGAGCGCAGAAGGCACCTGACCACAACTGGTGAATACGCTCCGCCGCCGACGCACGTGCCGCCCGGAGTGATGGCGACGCCGTACCGTAACGCGAGGACGACGCATGCCCGATCCGACGAAGCCCATCACGCCCGAGGCAACGCCGACGCCCGCCGACGCGACGCCCGCGGCCCCGACGCCGTCCAACACCGGCCCCGCAGAAAAGCCACGGCGTGCCGTGGACGGTACGAGACTGCTCCGTCCCGGGGATTGATGCGAATGGACCGCCCTACGGTCCCTGGCGATGTCGTCGTCGCGGACGGGCTTTCGCTCGACCGGCTCTACGCGCGGCTCGACGCGATTGCCCGGGGGCGCGCCCCCGGTGACAGCTCGGCGCCACACCGCTCGGTGATCGCGCGGCTACAGTCGAACCAGCGCCGCGCCGCGGGGCTCGGGTGGACGGCGTTCGTGCTCGAGCGCGCCGGTGGCACCGGGCGACTCGTGCTCCGCGGCACGCCGCCGGGCGGGAGCGCCGCCGAGATCGTTCCCGACGCCATTCCGTACGACGGCCCCGCCCCCACCCGCGGTTCCAGGACGGTAAGTGGCGTGCCGCATGACGACGAAGTCCGCATCGGGACCGGCCTGGCCAAGCTGTCATGGCGATCCCGCATGCGCTGGCTCGACGACGGCGGACGTTAGGCGCGTCGGCCCTCGCG
>Ga0070681_10001048_pt1 | contig 23525 bp, 38 predicted proteins | sample KBSC83BmetaG_FD_65650 | JGI IMG/M metagenome (GOLD analysis project Ga0070681, IMG submission 65650) | Corn rhizosphere microbial communities from Kellogg Biological Station, Michigan, USA - KBS C8-3B metaG | ecosystem: Host-associated > Plants > Roots > Rhizosphere | place: USA: Michigan...
TTCGTCACCTACTACGCGATTCAGACGATGGGCGCGAGTTCGGTGACGATCCGCATGGATTGCGTGCCGCAGAGCACGTTCACGCTCTATGCCGATGGCTACGGCAATGCCAGCACGTTGAGCGGATCGCAGATTCCCGCGTTCGCGGAGAGTTACCACGATATCCTTGTGCATGGGGTGCTTGCGGATGAGTACCGCAAGATGATGCAGAAGGCGCTGGCGCTCGACGAGGAAAATCAGTACAACACGCGACTGGGCGAGCTGCGGCTGTTCATCCGTGAGAGCGCCAATCTGGAGATGTTCCAAGGGAAGACCAGTGGGCGCGCACTGGCGACGGGCGTACCCGGTGCCGGCGGTGGCGCATCGGGGTTTGATGGCTCGCAGTCGTGGACGCAGACCGGGCTGGTTACGTTTGACCGCACTGGACAACCGGTCAGTTCGCGCGCGCCGTTCGCAATCCAAGCCGGCAGCGAGAAAGTCGCCAATCTCGACGCCGACAAGCTCGATGGCATCGATTCGACTGGGTTCCGACAGACGGGCACGGCGATTGTCGAGGCCGATATCACGCTCGTCGACAACACCACCAACAACGTCACGAGCACCAAACATGGATTAGCGCCGAAGTCGCCGGGCGATGCGACGAAATTCCTCAATGGCGATGTCACGCCGGGGTATGCGCAGGTCAAAGATTCCGATCTGAGCACGAGCGATGTGGCGACGAACAACGTTACGACGGCGAAACATGGATTCGTTCCCAAGGCACCAAACGATACGACGAAGTTTCTGAGGGGCGACGCCTCTTGGGCCAGCGCCACTACGACGTTTGTTCCGCCGCGCGTGACTTCAGTTGCATCATCGGCCACACCTACACCAAATGCTGATACGGATGATTTGTACGATCTGACTGCACTCGCGGCAGCGGCCGTATTTGCCGCACCGACAGGTACGCCAGTCAACGGACAGCGGTTGATTGTGCGGATTAAAGACAACGGAACCGCACGCGGGCTCACATGGAATGCCGTTTATGTCGCTGGCGGCGTGACGCTGCCCTCAACTACCGTGCTGTCCAAGATTCTGACTATTCAATTCATCTACAACACTGCGAACGCGCTCAATAAGTGGCAGTGTGTCGGCGTAGCGCAAGAACAGTAACGTGGCGCAGGTCTCTTATCTTGTTGTCGCCGGCGGCGGAGCCGGAGGAAGTAACGCCGGAGGCGGCGGTGGTGGCGGGCAGGTTCTCACTGGAACCGACGCGATAGCCGTCCAGTCATACCCCGTCACGGTTGGAGCGGCGGCACAAACATCTACGTTCAACGGCCACACCGCTGCGGTAGGCAACGCTGGTGTTAGCGGGGCCGGGCAAGGTGGAAGTTCCGGCAGTGCACACACAGGCGGAACCCCTGATCAAGTATCACCGTTCGGCGGTGGTGGTGGTGCGGGCGATAGCGCCAATGGTGGAAATGCTCCTACCGATGTTGGCGGTAATGGCGGCGCAGGAACATCGTCCTCGATTTCCGGTTCCGCTGTTTCGTACGGCGGCGGAGGCGGCGGAGGCGGCACAAACGCAGCCGGTACAGGAACAGCCGGCGGCGGCAATGGTGCGACTGGCAGCAGTAACGGTAGTGCAGGTACGGCGAATCGTGGCGGCGGTGGTGGTGGCGGTGGAAACTCAGGAACACCAGGCTCGGGCGGTCCGGGCGGATCGGGCGTAGTGATCATCGCTTATCCGACCGGCACATTGCAGGCGACCGGCGGCACGATCACACAGAGCGGCGGCAACACCATTCACACCTTCAACAGCAGCGGTACGTTTACGGTTTCGCAGGCCGGACTACCGTTTTACTTCTAATGGCTGATTTCTCGATCGACTCGCTGCGGGGCGGCCTCAACAACACCGATCCCGCCAATTCGCTCGACAAGGATCAGTGTGTCGTGGCCGAGAATGTCGAGTTCCATCGATCGATGCTCGGCGAGAAGCGGCGTGGCACATCAGCCGTAACGCTCGGGACCGTCTCGGCGACGCTGAAGACCGTGCCGTTCCTCTTCCGCCACTTGCCCTCGACCGATGAGAACGCGGCCGAGTTGTGGGCATTGTATACGCCTACTGATGGTTCGCAGGCGTTCGATCTCCAGCGAAAAACAACCGCGTGGTCGAGCGTGACGCCATTCGATTCGATCGATGTGACGAACAATCGCCACTATCGCCTGTCGGCGGCGAGTCTGCATGGCAAGATGCTGTTGGCATATCGATCGGTGGGCGGGACCGATCGGATGCACGTGTGGGACGGGACCAGCCTGCGGCGTATGGGGCTCATCGCGCCGACTGCCGCCCCCAGTGTAGCCGACACCGGCGTGGGCACCTACACCGGCAAGCGCTATTTTCGCACTCGCTTTACGGTGCAAAGTAGTGGCGTCACCATCTTGCGCTCGGAACCCTCAGCGGTCACGACGTTCACACCCTCGGGGACTGGTGCGAGTGCGAGGATTACGAAACCCGCCGCATCGAGCCCATCGGAAGGCGAGACGCACTGGGAAGTCGAAGCCTCGATCAACAACGCGGATTTCTATCGCATCGCCACGGTCGTGGTGGGCACGACAACCTACGATGATTCGATCGCGGCCTACTCGGTGGGCTATGCGGCGAGCGGGACGCTCTCGGAAACGATCGGTGACTACACCTTGCCGTGGAGCGCGAAGTTCGTCGCCACCGATGAGGATCGGTTCATCTTCGCGGGTGCGTGGGAAAACAGTCAGTACGCCTCACGCTTCGGCTGGACACCGGTGACGAACGCGCCGGGTGTCGGCAACGATGAGCGCGTTCCGACGCAGACTACCAACGCACTCGATCTCGATTTGGGCGCTGGTGGCGAGATCACCGGCTTGTCGCGCTCGATCAACGGCTATATCTTCCTGTTCAAACTCGGGCGGATTTACAAGATTTCGCGCACCACGAATGTCGACCGCGCGTATGACTCGTTGTGCATCACGACGGCGCGAGGGGCGCTACCGGGATCGGTGGTCGAAGGGTTGGATGAGCAAGGGCGGGCGTGTCTCTACTTCCTCGATCCGCGTGTCGGCCCGTGTCGATTGGGCGCGGGTGGATTGCAGACGTGTGGCTTCGACATCCTGAACACGTGGGCCACGGTCAACGTCGATGCCGCGCTCCCGTGCTTTGGATTGTATTTCCCGAAGAAGCGACAGGTGCACTACTGGCTCGCCACCAACAGCGCGAGCACGCCCAACATGCGCATTGTGGGACAAACCAACAATATGCGCCCGAAGGATGATGGCGTGCGGCGTGGATGGGCGACGTGGAGCAGCGGGCGTTCGTGCACGGCGGCGTCCAGCGCATGTTTGTATGCGAGCAACATCGAAGCGAACTCGACTCGCTCACTGGATCTCGTGCCGTTTGTTGGCGTGAGCGACACGGCTGACCGCAGCATGATCCAATTGTGCGACACCGGCTCGTCGGATGGAGGCGCGTATGCCGCCTCGGTCAAAACCCGACCGTACATCCTAGGCAACCTGCTGAACAAGTTCGGGACGATGGCGGGCGCGGTGCTGGCGACGACGGCGAGTGGCGTGGCCTTCGCGATGCGCGCGATTCGCGATTTCGGTGTCGAAACCAAAACGGTCGATGGCATCAGTTGCACGCTAACCGCATCTGAAACCGCTGCGGGAGGTTCACCCACGCAGGTGATCCGCTTCGTGGACAACCTGTTCAACAGCGAACTGCGCGCGTTGCAGATCGAATTTGGTGATCTCGTCAGCAATTCCGGCTTGTGGGAGATCAACATGATCGCCTTCAAGGAAGCCGATCAGGAGACGGCCTAAGTGGATCTGAAGTTCCGCGATACGTTGCCGCAGACGGTTGTCGATGAGCTGGATCAGCTCCTACCCAAGCTGCGCCAGTATCTCTACAGTGAGCACGATGCGGATGGCGCGCACACCGATGTCACCGCCGATAGCGTGTCGCTGCAAGGAGCGAAGGCGGGCGAGGTGATCGATCTGCCGTACGATGCCGCGCGCTACTACACCAACAGCTCGTCGGTGTGGACGGTCAGCTCGGCGAATCAGATCGTGCTGCGGTATACGCGCATCGGACAGCTCGTGGTGCTCAATTTCGTGCTCGACGGCACGATCATCGCCACCGACACACCCTCGGATGGGCTGCATATTCGTCTGCCCGAGTTGCATGCGATTCCTGCGCGATCCACCTCCGGCACGCTGTATGCGTCGGGGATCGGGACCGCGTATTACAACAACATCACGCAAGTCGTTACCGGCATCTGCGGCGTGCAAGCCTTCGCCCGCGACTACGCCGGCGTGGTCCCCTCGACCGACTTGGAAATCTTCGGGATGACCGTGGCGTTTGCGAGTCTGCCAGTGACGATGCACGTCGAGGGCACGGTTTCGTTTTTCGTAGAACCCAACAACGTAGCGACTCCGTACTACGGGAGCTAGATAGATGGCGTACAGCGACGATCAAGACGAACTCGACCAGCAGCGGCAGCAACGCCAGCCGAATCAGGCGGTGGATTACTCGGGGTATGCGGGGTATACCAATCCCGCGCCGCCACAACCGGCGCAGGCGCCAGCTTCACCGCAACCTGCGACTCCCCCGCCAACGCAACAGCCGGTGCAGGGGCAGTACGATCGTAATCAGTTCCGCGATGCGTGGATGGCGTCGGGTGGCAGGACCACGCAGGATCTGCAGAACTTCGTCGCGCAGCATCAGGGGGATTACGGCGCTGGCGTGCAGATCCTTCCCGGCGGCAAGGGGGATCGCATTCGTCTGCCGGATGGTACGCTCATCGATGCGGTGATCGGTGCGGGTGTCGGTGGGCAGGGTGCCGGCTGGACCGGTGATCCCAGTCAGATGGGCGGTGGCGCGCCCGGTGCTGGTGGGCAAGGCGCGCCGGGTAGCACGGCCGGCGGGGGGATCTCAGCCGCCACGCAAGATCCGATGGTCAACGAACTGCTCAACACGTTGAAAGCGCGATCCAACCAGACGCTCAACATCAACGCGGCCACCGATCCGAACATCCGTCAGCAGGCCGATGCGTACAGCGCGCAGCAGGAGCGGGCACGGCGGCAGTATCTGGCGGAACAAGCCGAGCGGCAGGGACCGAACGCCAACCTGACCAACGAGGAACGGTTGAGCGCGGAGCAGGCGGGGCAAGCGTCTGGCGGCTTCGAGGCGTCGTTGATCGGGAATGAGATCCAAGCGCGCCGGCAGGAGATTCAGGATGCGCTCACGTCGATGCAGGGGATGCTCACCGATCAGCAGAAAATGAATCTCCAGCAGCAACTGGCGCAGTTGGATGATGCCACGAAGCGCTACGGCATCCAGACGCAGGCCAATACGGCGCAGGCGCAGATTTCGAATGACTGGCAGAAGGCGCTCTTGAACAACGATCAGTTCAATGCTGATCTCGGTCTGCGGGCCGAAGACGATTACAACCGCTGGAATCAGGCATTCTCTCAGTAGGAACCGACTATGAGCCTTTTGGGTGGTCTTCTCAGTTTCATCCCCGGCGTTGGCCCGCTGCTTGGCATGGGTGCGGACGCTCTCAGCGGCATGGGCAAGGCCAGCGCGCAGAATCAGGGCAATCAGCTCACGGCAGCGGCGCAACAGGCGCAGATCGCCAACCAGACCGCCGCGCAGAACGATGCCAGCCGGAATTCCGCGTGGAAAAATCTGCTCAACGCGGATTACGTGCTCAACAATCAGGGCTACAAACCGATGACCATGCCCAGTTCGGTGCCGGGTATGCCGATGCGCACGCTGCCGTCGTTTGGCATCGCACGGCAGCCGTTCAGCGGCATGGCGCGGGATGCCGCGAGCGGGATGGCGCGGGAAACCATGTCGCGCTTGCAAGGCGGGCCGCAGCTCAAAACGCCGGATCTCTACGGGATGTCCAAGCCGAGCGCGTGGCAGAAGATCCTCAATGTCGCCACGCCGATCCTCACGGCGGCGGGCAACTACAAGCCCGGCAATGACGACTACGACAGCGGCGGGGACAACTAGGAGCGCGCATGTCTTTCTATGATTTCGCATCACCGGGCAGCGAGGCGCACGATGCGATCATCGCAGGCCTCCTACAACGCGAACAGCTCAAGCGGCAGGCGATGCTCGATGAGCTGAACAAGCAAAATGTCCAGAGCCAGATGGCGGATCGCGACGCCAATCGCGAGATTCAGCGCCAGAACGCGGCGAGCCTCGAAGAAGAGCGGTTGGCTCACGCGGACGAGCGGCGCTCGAAAGCCATCGCCGGCGTGACCAGTCGTCTGACGCCGGGACAGGATATTACCGGCACCGATGCTGTTGACACGCTGCCGACGTACCTTCAGAAGACCGAAGGCGGCGCGACGCTGCCTTCGAATCAGACGGTCGGCGTGATGCAGGCGAACCCGCAAGCGGAAGCGGTGTCTGAAGAGACGAAAGCCTCACCCAGTCAAAAAGACGCCAGCGTACCGGAGCGCAAGGTTTACATCGGCACGTCATTGCAGCTCGGCCTCAAACAACTCGCCGACGAAGTGGAGAAATCGCAGGCGGCTGGCACGCCAATGGATCAGGGCAAGGTCACGGAGCGCGCGATGGCGCTTGGGATTCCTGCCAGCGATGTCAAGAACTACGTCGAAGAGATGTTCAAGCGTGGACATCAGGCGAAGCTGCACGTGATCGATGCGAGTGGCAAGGAAGTGAACTCGATCGACATCAACAGCGATCACGATCTGGTACACGGGTTGCCGAAGCCGGGCGATGACAGCGGTCTGCCGGCGCAGGGACTGACGCCGCAGGCACTGGACATGGTTGCGGCGGCGTATGCGCGCGGCGATCGGCAAACGCTGCGCTCGATGGGATGGGGCAAGGCGTCAAAAGCCGACAAGCTGGCGATCATCAACCGTGCGGCCTCGTACGATCCGGCGTCGGGGAAATTTGCCGATGCGGCATCACCCGCCGCTTCACCCGCTGCTGCGCCGGCTCCGGGTGGTGGACAAGCACCTCCGCAAGCCACTCCAGCGATCAATCCGCCCAATCTCGTGCGCACGGCGGCGGAATCGGAGGCGGCGAAGAAAGCGCTCGGCAACCTCACCGACAACTACGCGGCGGTTGAGGCGTTTTCGAAGACGGCGACGCGCAACACGGCGCTGTTCAACCAGATCAAGAAGGATGTGCCGGATTGGGGCTCGAAAATGCTCAATTATCCGGTGCGGGCCATTTCGGACAAGATTCTCGGTTCGACCGGGATGACGGATTTCCAAGCGGTGCGCCAGTCGCTGCAGAATGAGTACGCGCGCCTCATCAGCCAGCCGAGATTGCAAGGTGTGCTCTCCGACAGCGCGCGGCAGGAAATCGAAGGCGCCTTGAGCCCCAATGCGACCATCGGGCAGTTGGAGCACGCGCTGCATACGTTCGCGACCGAAACGGAAAATCGCCGCCTCTCGTTCGCTGAACAGATCGCCGAGACGAAGGATCTGTTGGGACCGGCGGGTGGACCAGCGAAACCGGCGCCGGCGCCCGGTGCCAAACCGTCGATTGCCGATCTGAAAGCCAAGCACAAGCTGAACTACTAGGATCATCATGCCGATCAGTGACGCGCGACGGAAACAGCTCGACGACATCGTGACCAAAATGGACAGCGAAGGGGCCACGACCGACGAGATTCAAGCCGTCGTGAACGATTTCACGAGCAAGTTTGAACACGAGTCGACGCCGGAGATGCACGATACCAGTGGATCGATCCCGGCGGGTGTCCCCGGCGTGACCGGTGCGGTGCTCACGGCGGGATCGCCAGCCATCCGATCGGGGTTGCAAAAGACGGCGGCGGTGATCGCGGCGCGCCCGTGGTTGCAGCGAGCACTCGGCGGCTATGGTGGCGCGGCACTGGTGGGTGGGGCTGGCGCGATGACCGGTGTTCCCGGCGTGGAAACACTGGCGGGATTCGCCGGCTATCAAGGCGGCAAACAACTTGCAAAAACTGGATCGAAAGCCGTTGCGGCTGCCCTCGATACGACCATGCCGCGTGTGGCGGGCAGGTTTGCCGCCCTCCCGGCGGGTCGTGCGCTCGCCAACACCACATTCAGTCGTGTGCTCCCCGGCATCGGACAGGCGTTGATGGCGTTGGATGCCGGACGCGCGGGCTGGTGGGCCGGTCGCAAGCTTGCCGACACCACGGGCGCCGATCAGAAGATTGGCGATCTGGCGGGTCGGGCCTACAATGCCGTGACTGGCAATCGACCAGCGACGGCGATCGATCCCAACGATCCAATCATTCGTGAACTGATGGCGCGACAAGCCGCCTCGCTCGCCTCTCAAGGACAATAATCATGCCATTCGCGGATCTGCTCAACAAACTGAAAGCAGCAGCGTCGACAGCGACCACCTCGGTCATCCCGCAAGCCAAGCAGGGCTACGACATGATGGCGGATATGGTCGATCGGCCCAGTGTGAGCGATGCTGACCACCCGATTCGCGCGATGGCGCGTGGCGGACTGGCCGGCATGCTCAACGGCGTGGGTAACGTGGCGGATTCCGCGACCAGTCCAGCGGGGCTCGCATCGATGGCGGTGGGCGCCGGCGGTGGACCGATGAGCAAACTGCTCTCGATGCTGCGCCCGGCGGCGAGTGCGGAGGGATCGATGGCGCCGGCGATCAGCGCAGCGGCTCGATCGGCAGCGCCAGCCGCCGAAGTGGCCGGATCAGCCGCGCCGATGGACGAGCAGTTGTTTCTCGAAAACATGCGCCGACAAAATCTCTCCAATCGACTCTCACCGGTTCGCTTCGGTCAAGTCCCACCCTCGCGTGATGAGATGGTGGATCTGCTCGCACGCGGGGCTGCGGCTCGCGGCCGGTAGGCTCGCTTCGCGGTCGATACCGCTCGTCGCTAACCCTCGATAGGATTCGCAAATGGATTGGATGCTCGACTCCCTCAAGATGATCGTCGCCGCGTTGAATGCCCTCAGTCCCCTTGGGCTCGCCGCCATGCTCTCGTTCATCATCTATCAACTCGTCGCCAAGAAAGGCCAGATCCGCACCATCAGCGAGAATCACCTGAGCGGACTGCCTGAGATGGCCGCGACTCTCGAACGGATCGAACAGGCGCTCAAGGGCCAACAGAGCACACTGTCGGGAATCGCGTCGGATCTCTCCTATCTCAAAGGACGCCTCAATGGCCGGTAAGCTGGTCGACCGGCTGCGCGAGTACTTTCGGCGCGAACAGCCGACGTTGCTGATGCCGCCGTACTCGATCCACGAGCGCGAGTGCCCGTGTTGCGCGGGTGTCGTGGCGATCTGGCGCACCTACGGCGACGGCACGATCGAGTGCGTGGAGTGCGCAACGGCGCGCGCACAGCAGGAGCTGGCCGATGCCAAAGAATAGCGAACGCATCATTGCCTATCCGCGCTCGGGGGCGACGACGCCGGCGCAGACCAGCGTGGGGGCGGCAGCGGGGATCATTCTCAACGCCAACAGCCGGCGCTTTGGCATGATGATCCAAAACACGGGCACGACTACGATCTATCTGTCGTTGGGATCGGTCAATCCCACCGTCTCGGCCTATCATGTCGCGCTCCGTGCCTGCGTCTCGTCCGATGATGGCAATGGCGGGATCTTCGTCGATGATTCGTGGCAGGACCACACCACAGATATCGTCTGGTAAAGGAGCGATCGTGAGCAGAAAAAAGGAGAAAGCGGCGGTGGGCACACCATCGGCGCTCAAGCTGGATCTCGGCTGCGGCCCCAACAAGCGCGAGGGGTTCGCAGGGGTAGATCGCCTCGCGTTCAAGGGCGTGGATCACGTAGTGGATCTGACCGTCACCCCGTGGCCGTGGGCGGACAGCAGCGTGAGTGAAGCCCATACCAGCCACTTCATCGAGCACCTAACGGCGATGGAACGCGTGGCGTTCGTCAACGAGCTGTACCGGGTGCTGACACCGGGTGGCACGTGTCAGCTCGTGGTGCCACACTGGGCCTCGTGCCGCGCCTATGGTGATCCTACGCACCAGTGGCCGCCGGTCAGTGAATTCTGGTTCTACTACTTGAGCAAACAGTGGCGGGCCGGGAACGCTCCCCACACCGATGCTGAGCATCTGTCAGGTGGGTTCGCGTGCAACTTCGAGGCGACGTGGGGCTACAATCTGCGGCCGGATCTCGCGCTGCGGAATCAGGAATTCCAGCAATTCGCGCTCGCCAACCACAAAGAGGCGATCACGGACATCATCGCCACGTTGAAAAAAGTATGATCACCGATGGTCTGCACCCGCAACTGATCGAGAAGGTGTCGAAAGTGCTCGCGGCGATGGGTGCGCTCGGGTTCCCGATGCGGATCTGCCAAGGCGTGCGCACCGCCGCCGAACAACAGGCGCTCTACGCGCAAGGCAGGACCGCGCCGGGACACATCGTCACCAACTGTGACGGCGTGAAGACCAAAAGTAACCACCAAGCACAGGCCGATGGCTACGGACACGCGGTCGATTGCTGTTTTGTGGGAGCCGATCCGTGGACCGGCCCATTTGAGGTGTACGGGGCGGCGGGACAGGCGCTCGGTCTGCGATGGGGCGGGACGTTCAGCTCACTACCGGATCGGCCGCACTTGGAGTTACCGCCGCTGAAGGGATGAATTTCGGCGCCGGCACCTGAATCTTCACCTTCTTCTCGGACATATAGAGCACCTGCCCGGTGAAGACCATGATCTTCTCAGCCACCCGCCCCAGTGCCAGATTCTCGGCATATTCGATCAAAATCGCCGCCGAGCTGAATTCGTAGGTATCTTCCGCAAAGAGCATGAACTGTGCCGATCCGGTCGAGAAGTTGATCTCGATCGAGGTAGCATCCAGTTCGATCATCTCCGGGGGATCGACCGGCGTGGGCGGTTTGGGCGGTGCTTGGCGCTCGAACGGGCGAGGAATCATCTACATCTCCATCAAGCGTGCCATCGCCTCATCGAGCGATGACACATGCTGCACGTAGTCGCTGTGCAAGAACACGTTGTTGGCCTTGCCGCCGATCACCAACACCGGTTTCTCTTGGGCGATTGCCATCCCCATCTCGGTCGCCTTGCCCTCTGACTTGGCGAGATTGAGATAGATCAGCGCGTCAGCTTCGCGCACGTCGATGACATCGTTCATCGCCTCCTGCCGCATCACCTGCTCGGGGTATTCGTAGCCGGCTTGTGTCTCCTTGAAATCGATCCACCGGCTGGTGACAGTGAATCCCGCCCGCTGAAGACGTTCCTTCGCCGCACGCGCATCCGCTTTGTGCACCCACGGGGCCGCGACGTAGATTTTCATTTCAGCTTCTCCACCAGTTCATCCACGGTGCTAACGATGGCCGTCGCGAAGTTGTACATGATGTCGTAGCGTTCGGGCTCGCCATCGAGCAAGATGTAGCCCGGCTTGCCCGATCCGAGTGACCAGCCGAGTTCGAGGTGCGCGCTCTTGCCTGCCGGCAGCACCAGCACCACCGCGCTCGCCCGCTGGAGGTGGTGGCGATCGAACTGGAACTGATTCTGCGCGTGCCAGCCGCTGAGGGCATCAGCGTAGGATCGTCCGCGCCCGCGCTCGTACTTCTGCCACTCATCGTCCGTCTGTGGGCCGGGCGAGTACCAGTCGTCGAACACCTCGTAGCCGGCAGCACGTAGCTGCGCCGCAACTTCGGGGATGCGCGGACTCCGCAGCGAGCCGATGAGATAGATCACAGGTTCACCTTGGGGCGCCACGTCAGCACATAGAACACCGGTTTGACCGCCAGTTCGTTCTCCATCTTGCCAAACGCCTGCTGGAACGGGAACCACCCGTCCTTGATCGCTTCCTGAAACGCCGCCGGCAGCTCGGACTGATCGGCCACCTTGATCGTGCGCCATTCGATCTCGCTGTAGACGTTGGGGGCGCCGATGATTTGACTCATTGTTGGCTCTCGTGAAAACGTTGCATGGTTTCGCTTGGGCTCATGATCGGCGTGTAGACGTAGTATTTGTAACGTCGCAAGCCGATCAGATTGTAAGTGGTGCCCTCGTGCTGGATGAGATCCGGCGGTTGGGCATCAGCCGTGCCGACGATCTGCGCGATACCATCCGGGCGCATGACGACCACTTTCTTAGAACTGTCGGCCATGCTTGTACGGACGCGTGCCGTTGTAGGCATGCTTCCGCTCCATGAGGGTTTCGAGATCGAGCCCAAGGGAAGCCACCAGATCCAGTAAGCGGATCTCGGCGTCGGCCATTTCAATGCCGTAGCCCTCGGGTTTCGGTGAGTCACCGTTGGTGTACACCTCATCCGGTGCGTGTCCGGTGCGCAGTTCCTCGTGCGCCTCGCACAGCTCACCGATGATCAGCAGCATCTTGCGCTCGATCATCGCGCGTTCGTAGTCGTTGACGATGCGGACCACCGCCCAAAACTCGTTGTTGGTCATCTTGCCATCGTTGCCAGCGGGTGTTTGGCCGGTCGCGACCATCCGCTCGACGAACTGCTTGAACTGCGCGATGTCTTTCGTGTAGTCGTAGAATCCCTTCTCGACATTGCGCGCGTGCACGACTTTCTGCCACTGATCGAGAAACCTCATTCGAACTCCTTGATGTAAACGGCACTCAAGCCGGTTAACAGTTTGGTGTGTACAACTCTCGTGCTGCGAAATAGCAAGTCGATTGGCGGGCCTTGCGTGACAGCGAATCGATCACCAGCCAACAATGCCATCTCGTACATTTCAAACAATTTCGGACTGACGTAGTGGATATATCCGATCACATCCTCGTTCGGCGATAATCCACCGATGAGTAGCTTGGCGGCGACGGCAGCGAGATGCAGTCGCTCTTCGAACGCCGGTTTCTCTAGTTGCGCACGCAACAGATGCCCGTAGTACGGCATGATCGTTAATCTGGTACGATCCGGCGCGGCATGTCGTATTTGCTCGATCGGCACCAGCCGTCGCCCTTGAGCGCGAACGAGGACGCACTGATCACGCCCACCATCGGGCGCCGATCGTTCTCGTGCTCGACCGCACGTGGACACTCGGGAATGGTGCGATCGGGCGTGAACTCGATCCGCTCGACCCGCGCGCCACAGACGAGGCATTCGTACTCACGAATGGGCATCGAGCTTCCTCTTGACGTATTCGGCGCCGTTGATGTTGAAGTAAACCGCTGCCGCGTGATCTTCATCGGTATCTCCACGCAGCCACTGCTCGAAATGCCGCGCCGCCGACTCCCGAAAGCGCTCGTATTCCTCGGTACCCGCCGCGAGCATCCAATTGCGCTTGGCGTACTTCTTCGCGCCGTTGGTCAGGTGCTGTGCCCACCGCCAGAACATCGGGCCGTCGCGGGTCAACAGTGTATCGACTTTGCCCTCGGTGACATCGCGGACCATGCCGCCAGAGAACGAAGCGCGCTTGCCACTGTCCTTTATCTCGAATTTCGGGCAATCAATCGTGTTCTCGTCAACGTGTCTCACGAATGAATCCTCCACCGGAAAATCACTGCCCCCGAAGTCGTAATCCGTAAATTGCCACTCGCCACTCACAGGACTGGCACCCCATCCACATCGATCCCATCCCACCCATCCGGCAGCGCGACGAGTTCGACCGGCGCCTCGAACGCCACATCGAACTCATCGAGCCGTCTAGATCGACACATGCAGATCATGGTGTCGCTTGCGTCCATCGAAGCGCAGCCGAGGCGCGCCTTGTTTCCCGATCGGCATCGCGGCTTCTTCTGCATAGCTCTCGTTCCAGTCGAGAAACGATCCGGTGTCGATATAGTGCACCCGCTGGTGCTCGATGTTGTCACGTTTGGGTAGGAGAATATTGCGCGTGCCGGCGATGAGCTGATGATCATGCCCGGCCATGTAGAAATCCATGCCGTGCACGATCTCTTGCAGCTTGGCCTTGCGGTTGATCGCCGAGCCGAGCGTGCCCCCGCCACCGACGCCGTGATGCACGAATCCCCAGTAGGTTTGCTCGAATTCGTTTTTGCGATCTTTGCGCTTGCCGACCCGCAACCGCAAGCACGCGCTGAACCCACAGAAGGGAATGCCCAGTTCGTTGCAGAACGGCTTGAGCGGGTTGAAGCCGAATTCCTTATGCATCCGCTGCTCGTGATTGCCGGTGATGCAACCGACGATCTGCTTGGCGTACGGCCGGAACAGCTCGATAGCCTTGGCGTACTCATCATCGCCGCTGGTGCTTTCGAACGGGTTGGTCTTGCTGGATCGACTGGCGACGTTGAGAATATCGCCCATCAGAAAGACACGGGCGTTTTCGCGCTCACGCACCCAGTCGAGATAGCCCTTGAGCTTCCCAAGTCCGCGCGCCGACAAATGGCGATCCCCTCGGTGGAGATCGCCGATCGGGATCAGATACCCGCACTCGTGCGGGATATCAACGTGCACAACCTGCATGCTGTCTCCAGTCCCCTTTTTGGAACTGTTTGCCGCCGATTAGTGAATCACGCCGATCGCGAGATCGTTGAGCATCTTCTGCACGACCAGCAGATTGTTCTGGCGTGTGACGGCGGCGTCGTAGGCCGCTTGTGCCGCATCACGCACGCTCTGCGCCGACGCCACCTCGGCCTGCGCGGTCTGCACGTCGGCGTCCACCTGTGGCTTCATCGCGAGATACTTGGTGAGATCCATCGTTACACCTCGTCGAGCTGTCGCGTCGCGTTCATCCGCAGCGTACTATCGTGCCTGTAAACGCCGACGATCGTACCGTGTTCGATGGTGTCGATGTCCTCCGACGCCAGCAGATAGTAATCGTCACCATCGTGTTCGACGTAGACGATTTCGGGCAACTTGCCAGATCGGCGCGCCATTAGTTGAGTTCCTTCTTGACGATGTTGACGGCCAGCTCCACCGCGAGGTTCGCCACCGACTCGGGCAGGTGGAACTTCGCCATCAGGAACGCCGACGCCTGCTGCCGCCGTGTCGCGTTGTCGAGCGTCGAGCTTTCCAGCCGACGCACGTAATCCACCGCCGCCGTCAGTACCTCTTCGGGGACGTACTGCTTGACCAGCCCCACCGCCCGCTCGACGAACGACTTGATCTTGCCGAAGAAGCTGAAGAATCCCATTAGCGAATCTCCTTGAAAAACGCGGTTGCCGCACTGAACTCGGCATCGTTCCACAGGTTGCTCGTCACGCCAGATTGACTGTGGAACGTGCCGCCGTTGTGAATGTTCGCGTGCTTGCCCATCAGCGCCGCGAATCCCGCATCAGTGGTCTTGATGCCCTCATCGGACAACTTCGGGAGCGGCTGCGGGTAGACCGCTTCGAACTCACTGGCATCGAAATTAGTAGCACCCCGTGCGTCCGGTGGAGCATCACGTCGCGCATGATAGGCAGCGTAATCCCACGCCGGTTCGACGGGGTGCATGTCGGACTGCTCTGATCCATGCGATTGCAGGGCACTGCCATCGAGCCGCATGAACAGATCAGTCTTGATCGTGTTGCCCGCATGGCTGTTCTCGTTGACCAGCTCAAGGAAGACGTTTGGCTCGTTGACGATGCGCATGAATCCCTGCCAGTGTGCGAGCTGCACGCTGGTGTCGGGCATCACGAGTTCCGCATCGGCAAACACGGTGAACTCGACATAGAGTCCTTGGCTGGCGAGATAGCGCACGAACGGCTGGAGGCGATCCCAGTAGCCAGCCACCTCGGCGGGATAGAAATGGGCGATGTTGGCGCACATGGCGAACACGCGCACGAGGTTGGCGCCGGCGGCGACCCGTTGCTGGAGCAACGGTTGGATCGCGCCCTCACCACCTGCGAGATACTTCGCGTAGAGCAGGAAATCAGTGGTGCCCTTCCACTTCCATTCCTTGCCATCCGGCGTCAGGAAGCGATTGCCCTCGCGGTGGATGGGTACGACTGGCGGGATCGCGCGTACCAGACTGACATTGACATCGGTCGTGCGCCCGTGAAACGCGTTGGTGGCGATGCTGTTCTCGACGTACCCATCGGCCTTGACCGTGACCTTGATCGCATATCCGATGGTGTCGTTGCGATCGTTGGGCACGGAAATGGTAAAGAGCGCATTGCCGGCGCCATCCGTCACCTGTTCCGCGCCGCCGGGAAGGTCCAGTGTGACTCTAGCGCCGACAATCTTGTGATCGAGCGCCGGATCGCCCTCGAAGACGTGCACGAAGACGCTCAGTTGCGTCATCGCGTGGTTGGCGCTATTAATCGGCGGCACCACCGATGCGCACGACCAGATCGGCAGCAGGAACCCGAGAAACAGGCCGATACCCGCGAGCTTACGTAGTGCTTTGCTTGTCATGGATAGCATCTCAGAGTGCAAAGGGTATGCCTATTCATCCTCTGCTGAATCACCGGGCGTATTCACCCGCACGTACGGCTTGCCCGGCGTGGCTTTGCTGCACTCTTCGATCTGCGCCGCGCTGATGAACCCCGCCGCGATGGCTTTCTTCCTGTCGAAACGGCTGGTCACGGGCGAGACATGCCGCACGGTGAACCCCTCGACCTTCACGCCGGCCTGCATCGCGCCAAACTCGCCCGCCTCGGTGAACATCTGTTCGATCTCACCTTTGATCTTCTCGTTGGCGTGGGCCAGCGCTTCCATCTGCGCTTTGTTGAGCGCGAACACGCGCAGTTTCTTGACCAAGCGGGTTTTGAGTGTCGGCGCCAGTTTGACTTCGGTGATCTGTTCAGTGGTGACGGATGGCATTACAGTCCCTCGCGTTCGAACACGGTGAAAAAGCGCCCACGATTGCCGAATCCCACGATTACTCCCACACAGGCCACAAAGCGGGTACCCTTCGGTGGGCGCGGAATGAAATAGTCGAGCACGCCGACACGCGGGGCGACTTTCAACGCGTTGGCGAGCACCTTGTTGATGTCGGGCATCGACATCGCGCCGGGTTTGTAGTGATCAGCGTCTTCGAGCGTGTAAGGGCGATCGATCAACACGGCACCCCACTCTTGTCGCCCGTAGTCGTGATCGTCATTCCGGTAGAGTGGCAGCGGATCGTTGGCGTCTGCAAGGAAATCCGGTTTCAACGACTTATCGAGATCCAGCGTACAATCATCAGGCCCGAAGCCGCGATACGGGTAGTCCCGCACCCGCCCACCGCAGACGTGCAGCACCGGATCATCGATGCCCACGCCGAGCAGATCCCGCGCGCGTCCAAGGAAACCAGCCGGAAAAGCGCCCCAATATTTCACTTTGGGACGCGCAAGAATCCAAACATCTGTGATCGGTCTGTAGTTCACTTGAACTCCTGCATATCCGCCATGTTGTACCCGTACTCCCCACTCGAATCGATGGGCACGCTGAACCCTTTCGGCGCACGCGTCATGATCGTCATCATCTGGCTATTCAACTCTTTTGCCAGCGAGGGATCGTCGTCGAATTCGAGATTGATCGCGTCGTGCACCTGAAGTAACGGCTGTACGCGTCCTCTATTTGAGATGATGATGTCCTGCCAAATGGCCGTTTCGTTCTGCTTCATGATCCATTGCGCGCCCTCTTGGATCTTGGTCGAGAAGCTAAACCGCTCGGCTTCGGCGCGGATCATCTCGTCCCACGATTTGATCCCGCCAATGTAACGAATGCGCCCGCTGAGACACCGAATATACCCATTGCGCTTGGCTTCCGCGATGCACGCCTGCTGATAACGCGGCACACCGGCATAGAGCGCCATCGTTTCATCGATCCAGCGCTGCGCATCGTCTTCATCGATCTCCACGCCATTCTTCCGTAGCTCGACCGTCAAGCCTTTGCACGTCATACCCATCGGCAAGCCAAAGTTCACGGCCTTGGCCGGTAGACGATGCTTAGATTTGTCTTGATCCTTGGGCGCGACGCCAAATATGCGCTGAGCAAGCGCTGCATGCAGATCGATAAGGCTGCCGTCCGGATTGCGCCGCTCGCCCCGGAAGATCGCCAGCATGACAGGATCTTGACTGAGGTGCGCCAGCACACGTAACTCAATCTGGCTGAGATCCCACTCCCCGAGCAGATGCCCATCCTCCGCTACCCATCCCTTTCGGAATCGCTTGGCGAACTTCCCATGCTTCGGCTGCGCCAGTAGGTTCGGATCAGACGCGGCGAGGCGACCAGTAACGACACGCGTAGTACGGAAGGTGGCATGCACGCGGCCGTCGTAAGGCCACCGATGCACAAAATCAGGGATGCGATCAACGAAGGTGTGCTTGAGTTTATAGATTTCGCGATACGATCGAATAGTGGAAATGACAGGGAATTCGGGGTGCTCCTTTTCGAGCGCTTCCAGTACCTTGTCGTTGGTGCTAAAGCGCCCACTCGAAGTCTTCTTGTAGCCGTCGAGTCCAAGCCGCTCAAAGACGAAATCAGCGACCTGATCGCCGCTATTGGCGTTAAAGCCTTCGATCGTCGTCTCCTGTTCGAGCTGCACTTGGAGATCCGCGATTTCGAAGGCGAGATCACGGCTGAACTCCTTGAAGTGGGCGAGATCCGGCTTGATGCCCACTGCGTGCATGCGATCGATCAGTGGATACGTACCCAGCTCAAGCTGATATACACATTGTAACCCAAGCGCACTAACACGTGACTCCATCTCGGGAAAGAGTCGCGCGGTACCGTCTGCATCTCGCCCGCCGTAATGGATGGCGGATACACTCGGCACGTGATCGAGGGTTGGTTCAGGCATGTCGCCAAGTCGTCGAACCGCCTCGATTCGAATATGGGGTTGGTCATCTTCCCAGTTTTCCCACAGTTTTCGTGGAGTACGACTTCGAAGAGCCCGCTCGACTGCCTTGTGAAGTGGAGATCGAGGGATGGCAGGCAGTACACGTGTTTTGCGATACTTAATCGCTCCAGTCTTATCTCGCTTGGGCTGACCAGCGGCATCGCGCAAGGGAGTGCGATTGATGCGCTCAAATTCGGCTCCCTGTTCGACTTCATAATCAGCCTGTTCGATGTCCCACAGACACTGAAAGTAATCGAGCGCCAGCCGATGACTGGCATCTCCCATGACATCTTCGTACGACTGCATCGCCATGTTGCAGTGGCGAATGCACAGCGGTTTCAATCCCTTGGGCTCGACTTGCAGCAAGTAGGCCGCGACCATCGTATCGTCGAACGGGAGATCATCCGGCAGCCCCAACGCGCGCATCATCGGGATATCGTGCAGCGAGTTGTGGTAGACAATACGCGGCCGGTGCTTGATCAGGAGTTCGCCGAATCGCTGGAGCGCAGCAGTAGCGCCCGCACGAATAACGTACGCAGTTCCTGCATGTTGGGAGTATTGGATGGACCACGGAGCACGCGGCGAACCCTCCGTATCAATTGCGATTGGCCGTAGGGCGTCAACTGCGACCATCGCGGGTTCTGTAATCTCTTGATAAGTCGGTTGACTGTACGGATCATCGTAGAGTTTGCGGGTGGTGAGTTGTCCGGCGAAGAAGGCGCGGAGTTGTTCGAAGTCATAAGACACTAATGCGCTCGTCTCCGGGTTCCGAAACCCCGCCGCAATGTGATACAACGGGAAAACGATTGGTTGTGCACTGCGCGGGTGATAACCATGCAACCGCAAGGCAACGAGCTTGTCGGTGGGCAGGTACCACGGCAGGCCATGCACGTCATCTACGTCGACATCACCCATGAACCACCGGATCGCTTCCCGGCCCATAGGAATGATGATGGACGGGCTGACGCGCACCATTTCGTCGATCAGGGGCGGCTCGTCGCGCGCGTAGTCGGCGGACGTGTACACGTAATCCTTGCCGCCGAACTGTCGAATCCGATTGGTGAGGAAGATTTGCGACCGTGCCGGCAGCCGATCGCCGTCGAGATGCCGATTTAGCTCCTGCCCGGTCTTGCCGACGAAGGGCTGGCCGGCGCGATCCTCATCGCGACCCGGTGTGGTCCCACACAGCAGGTAATCGCACGGGATCGGGCCGACACCTCGGACAATCATTTACTGCACACGCGCCGTGCCATCGCTCGCCGGCGTTTCCTCGACGATCTCCACCCAGTTGAAGATCGCGCGGCGCATGTACTGGAGGATCATGTTGCCTTCGACTTGGATATCCGAGAACGTCGCCTCGCGCGGGTGCGGAAAGCTGACGTTGTGCGCCATGACGATCTCATCAGGGCGCGAATCGTCGAAGCGCACGCGAAACGTCCGCAGCGCCGCCATACGGAGTTGACTGGTGCCCTCGGCTTGCGCTTCAGACACTGATTTGGGATCGTGTTTCTTCGCAGCCGCCATCAGTCGATCTCCGGTATCTCACTGACCGAATCGATCACCGCGCCGTGCATCGGATCTTGCCCGGCGTAACCACCAGCGATCAGCTCGTTGAGTCGTTCCTTGAGGTCGAGTGCGGCACCATAGGCATCAACCGCGCGCACGACGGTCTGGATGGTGGCGGTGACGAAATACTCGCGCTCAACAGGCTCGGCGCGCTGGCAACACAGCCCGCGCTCCACTTCAATCGGGTGCATTCGGAATCTCCTTGAAAATTCTAGTTGAGGTGCTTGATCACACCTTCTGCATGGGACGTGCCGAAGCGGCGGGATTTGCCCTTCTCATCGCATGTCGTAAGCGCAGCCCATTCGTCCGCCGATGCGTTGACCGCGCGCTTGATCGTCTTGAAGGTCGATTCGGCTGCACGAGCAACCCGATCGCCCACATGAGGAAATGTCCGCACAGTCCGGCGAAACTTCGTCGGCTTGACCAACGTAGGCGGCTCGTAGACGGCAAGATGTCCTTTGTGTTGATCGCGGTCCTTGTCGGTGTGCGTGTGGTAGAGCGAGGTGATCCAGCGCACGGCATCGCGACGGTTGCGAACGAGGAAATAATTGAGCCCGGCGCACAGGTGCATGTCGTTGAGGCGCTTGAACAGCTCATCGACATTCATGTAGAGCGGCTTGAACGTGCGCGCGCCGGTGTGCCGCATCAGCATGCCCTTGGCGTCGTAGATCAGCTCGCCCTCGATGAGCAGATAGGCAATGTCGTACAGCGGCTTGGTCTGCGTGGCCGGGTCGATCCCGCGCATTTCGAGCAACTGATGCCCTTGGAGTCGTTCAGTTTTGATCGAGCTGACGAGATCGGGGATCGTCTTGTACTCGATGCCGATTTCGACCGGCGCGCCATGATCCCCACGCCCGACGAAGTAGAGATCGCCGCCGGTCAGCTCCACTGAGTCGTCGACTTCGATCCCGGTGGCGCGCAGGGGCTTGACCAGCTTGTCGGAACCCTCGCGCGGATCGATGAAGATCACTTTTGAACCCGATCGATGGCCGTCACCTTCGTGCACGACAGAATTTCTCTCGTGGCCCCGTAGTGCCGCTTCCGGATCTCCTTTTGCGCGGTGTCGCACGCACGGTCCACCGATGACGCGACGATGCCGAGCTGGGTGTCGGAGCCGTAATTCTTGTAAACGACGGTATAGAGGTTCACTGCCAGTCTCCTTCCTCGGTGCCGCTCACGAGCATCGCGCCAAGCTCGGCATACGTGCACGCCGGGATTGTTTGGTCCATCAACGACGAATTTTGCCGGCACTTGCCCACCATGATCGAGAATTCGCCATTCTCGCGGACGAAGTGCAGCTCGGTCATCACGAGTTCATCGAGCCGATCGAACCCCGCTCGGATGCGCCTGCCAGTCTTGGACATCTCTTTCTTGCGCTTACCGGTGTTCTGATCAACCTTGCCGGAGTCGGTCGACTGCCACTCGTCTTTCATCGACTGGATCAGTCCGAAATTGAGGCCGGGGACGTTCTTCGCCCCATTGATCAGGTTGAAGTAGCGCTGGTTGAGCCGATCGTAATCCTTGATGTTACCGGCGTTGGTCGGCCCGCCGAACTCCGCATACTGGAACACCGCGCGGATATCCGTTTCCTTGTCCCACAGGATCGATCGCGCGTGTTTCTTGCCGTGCTCGAAGTCGGCGAGGATCTTGTCGCGCAGCTCGATCGCCACCTCTTGCGAGAAGTTATCCGCCTGTGGGTTCCAGTCGTACTCGCGGACGTAAATCTCCTTATCGGGCTGCTCGGCGAGGATCTGATCGACGACACCTTCCATCCCCTTATCGAGCGACTGCACGAGGATCGGCGCCGGCATCTGCAATCCGAAGCGCGTCTTGCCCGTGCCCACCTCGCCCGAGCCGAGCCAGATGGTGCGCGGCAGTGACGCAATGGACGCTCGATCGTACCCCTTCCACACACTAGACTGTGCCATGTCTATACCTTTCAGCAATTTTCTTCATGCGAGCTAGCGTGTTCTCGTTGGGCTTGAGCGCGATAGGCGCCGTTGTGATCGGCGTCCAGCCTTCTCCGCGCACCACACCCATCTTCGTGATCGCGATCCGATGTGTGGAAACATCGAACGACGAGAGCAACACGCCGACTTCCGGCTCATCCGTGAGCATGATGTGGACCGGATGATTCCACCAGTTGTGCCGCCGCACTTCAGCGACCTTGAGGATCGTGCAGTGCATGTTGTGATAGCGCGTGGACGCTTCGGCGTTGCGAGCATCGACCTGCTCCTACACGCCGTACTTCAGCGTCGTCTTCAGGTGCTTCAGAATCTCTTCGCGCACCTTGTGGAGATGCACCAGCACGCGAATGTCGTTCGGTTCCGGCTTCGACACGTGCGGCGACGGCACCGGCACCCACACGTCCATGTCGGTCGCGAGCGAGGGACACGCCGCCCACCCGCCCGCGATGAAGGCTGTCGACTGATACGGTTCCGGCAAGAGATTCGCTGGCAGCATCAATGTGTCCTATGGAACGATCGTGGTGCCCGCAGGAAAGGACACGAAGCCATCGGCACCATTGCCCCCATTGTGCACGATGACGTTGGTCCATATGATTGACGGCGCCACGATATTCAAGGTCGCAAGACCCGTGCCCATCGCGTTGCCGATGATGCCATACGCGCCCTGCACGAATTCACAGTTGGTGACGCTCAGTCCGACGATCGGCGCGTCGGGCGCAGTGCCGGCACCAAAGGTGAAGATCGTGCTCAGCCAACCGTTGACCGCCACGGTGACGTGATCAAAGGCGACATTCTGCGGGGCTCCGAACATCTGGACGGTACGCGCGGCCGACACTGCACTCGGCGCGGCGGCAATCGTCGTATCAAGCGCGAACGTGCTGTTGAGGATCTGAATATCGTTCGCCTGCCCGCTCTGGCGCCCGCCATCATCGTGTCCAAGGAAGTTGATCCCGGCCGGCGCACGGCTGACGCGATTGTTGATATAGACGAAATGTTCGATCGTCGCCCACGGTGTCTGTCCGTCGTCGTTGCGCACGGTCAGCACCACGGCGAACCCGCTCTGCCCATCGGCCCAGTTGCCAGACAGATCGTTGTCCTCGACCCGCACCCGCCGCCCGGCTTTGAACTCCAGCAAATTCTTGACGTTGTGGTTGCGCCCATCGTGCCACACGGCCGGCTTGTTGAGCGTATTCCCCTTGATGAGAATGTCGGATGGCACGTTGCCCACACCCATGCCGACACTGGCATCGACGAAAATGTTCTCTGAGCCCGCCTCGATATAGTTGTTGGTGATCGTGTAAGGCCCCGTGCC
>Ga0070681_10001051_pt1 | contig 23468 bp, 30 predicted proteins | sample KBSC83BmetaG_FD_65650 | JGI IMG/M metagenome (GOLD analysis project Ga0070681, IMG submission 65650) | Corn rhizosphere microbial communities from Kellogg Biological Station, Michigan, USA - KBS C8-3B metaG | ecosystem: Host-associated > Plants > Roots > Rhizosphere | place: USA: Michigan...
GGATAGAGATAGTCTTCTCCCGACTCATCCACTACACGAAGCAACCCGTGCTTTTCGGACTCTTCATCCGCCAGACAGAGGTAGATCTTCCGCTTTTCAAGCGAGGCTTCATATCCTTCATTTTTCAGGCAAACAACCAGCACCCCAGATTGTCTTTTCATAGAGTCTAGAACCTTTCGATGAACCGCTTGATCTTGAACTCGCGCTTTCCGATGCCTGATGCTTCGTACCAGTGAAGCTCAGCGAGGTGCACAGAGCCATCCTCAAGGCGGACCCGGGCAATTCCTTTGCGCTTTCTCGAATACCGGACCCAGCAGCGAAGGTTTCGACGTGGGACACCTCTCCTAGGATTTGGAAGTGCATAGCACATAGTCGCAAAGAGAGATTGGGCGGTCAACGTAGTCCGCATGGTGTGGCACTGCTCCCCGCTTAAAGGTGGGAGAAGTACTCGGGAGGTGCAAACCTGTCGTGCTGACCGTCAACGTACGTGATCGGGATGCGTGACAACTCTTCATCCGATACTCCCTCGAGGCACCCCAGATTGACACCGTACATCGTCCCGATCGGTGTGTCCGTGCCAACACCAAACGCACGGACGCCGCAGTGCTTGCAGAAGTAGTGCTGGTTCTTCCTGGTGTGGAACAGGTACTGCATCAGGTCTGCTTCACCGGACAAGAGGCGAAAGCCTTCGGGTTTGGCGACTGCGGGCCAGAAGCGCGTTCTGCGGCAGATCGAACAATTGCAGCGATAGGAACTCTGAGTGAGATCGAGATCCGCCTCGAACTTGACGGCGCCACAGTGACAACTACCTCGGTAGGTCTTCAGCATTGGTATCAACTTTCACAGCAAGCGTTGTCCATCTGCGGCCCAACGATGGCCTTCACCCGCCGCTGACGAGTTAAGCGAGGAGGGAAGCCAACAGCGGAGCTGTTGGCCGGTCGGGTGCAAGGCTTGGTTGGCCGTCACCTTTGCTCACTACTGAATTACCGTATCCGCACGAGCCAGTACCGACGGCGGAGCACTGATGGCGAGTCGCTAACGCCGCCGTTCAGGGGGCCTCAACAGCGGCATCGCCGCTTTGACGCTCCCCTGCAACGGTTTGTTCGGCGGCCGCTGGCAAAGCACGCCGGTGATTACCCGACTATTCGCGGGACGGCGCCACAGAGAAAGATGCGCGCCATTCGGGAGGGATAGCAGATCTAGCCAGCTGACCGTTCAAGCGGCCGGACGGAGACAAGGTCTTCGTCTCCGACGTGGCGGATATCATTGCCTGTCAGAGTGACCAGCGCCTGCGTTCGGCCGGAGGCAGCGACGAACTCGACTTCAAAAGCGTTCGCACCGTGAACCTCAACGATCGCGCCAAGGTCTCCACGACGCAACCCTGAGTCGGGAATATCGCGGGTAAGTACAACAGTGTCGAGCACGTTAAACATGAGGCTTACCTCGGGAAGACAGTCACCAACCGCGGAAAGTCCTCTTCCGCTCGGATGATCCGCACGGTCCTAACATGGGCAGATTTTCCGGCTGGTGTGGCCAGAATACCATCGACCTCGAACTTCCGCCCGTATGGAGCAACGCTTTCCAGGGCCACTTGGCCGGTTCGCGCCACGACCAAGATATCGTCTCGAAGCCGCCACCATTCCTCTGCGGCATATCCCAACGATACGAAGAATCGCGCTTTGAAGCGACCGACTGGATGGCCAGACGACAAGAGGTAGTCGAGTACCTTCGCTTCGTCAATGAACGCACGCTCAGCGTTGGGAAGAGTCATACGCCGATCTGGGCCTCACGCCTCGCTTGTGGCCATCGAGGAATCACCACAAGACGCCGAACGCTAGCCATCAGCGGCCGGGCGCGAAGCGGCGCTGTTGAACGGTCCGCTGGATCCGGTTGGGCGGCTTCTCTATACGCCCGCCGATGTTCACTTGCGGCCTGCCCAGTAGCCCGGGCGCCTCCGCTGATGTGCAACAGCGATCACTCGGAGCTCGTCGGTGCTGACTTGGTAGATGATGCTGTAGGGGAACCGGCGCAACAGATAGCGCCGGCGGGTACCTCGGAATATGGCACCAACCTTTGGGTTGGCCAATATCACGTTTACCCCGTGCTCGAACTCCGCGAGGAACGCAAGGCCCAGCTCAAGGTTGGCGCTCGCCCTGTAGAAGGCAGCTGCATAATGCAGCTCGGCGAGCGCAGCCGGGACGATGGTCCGTTTCACTTCAGCGCGGCACGAACACGCGCCAGCGCCTCTTCGATCGGAATAAGCTGAACCGCTCCACTTTCGACCTCAGCGATTCGTCGCTCGACCTCTTGAGCCCAAGCCTCTTCTATCTCTGTGTCTTCTTCCAGGCTCGCTAGGAGCCGCTGCGCCAGAGCAGCCCGTTCTCCAGGCGCGAGTTTCAGCGCTTCGGCCTCAAGCTTTTCCAGTTCCGTATCCATGGTGGACGACTCCTCGAACAGACACAGAAATTCTACCGCGGCAGGCGATCGTTTGCCGGTGCCGCCCAACGCGGACTTTAGGTTTACCACGAGATCGAACTTCGTGGGCTGTTTTATGGGCAAGTCACCGGCTCGCGCCCCGCTCAGGATCTTCGCGAGTAACTCGGCGCAGCGTGTTGCGGTGGTAACGGTTTCCGGACCATAGGACAACAACCCTCCGCCCTCAGCGAATCGGGCCCACGCTGCGGTTGCGGGGAGGCGTTGTTTTGTCGCCAGCCGCGCGAGTCGCTGGCTCTCCATAAACAAGATGGGAGAGGTAAATATGATCAGAGCTTGCGGTTTGCCGGCGAAGGAAGAAGGGGCCTTGTCGATGTCATTGGAGTTACGAATACTTAAGACTTGCAGTTTTACGCCAAAGGGATGCGCGACCGCCTCCAGTGCCTCAACCGGGACAGGCCCCGAGGCGGAGTCCCACAATGCAACAGCACTAGATAAGTCCGGCATCATGGCTTTAAGCAGCTCGAGCCACTTGCCCGCAAGCTGCGGGGTGTCGAGAAACACCCCGGTTAGGTTTCCGCCCGGTCTGGCGTAGCTTCGGGCATACCCAGCCGCTACAGGCTCGGTGACCAAGTCATGTGCAACAATAGGAATGTCTGGGGCGCTCTGAACCGCTGCGCGAACGGCGGCTGCTCCTATACAAAATAGGGCGTCAACCTTCAGCTTGACGAGTTCGGCGACCGGTTGCGCAAATCCTGCCGGTTGACCGCTCGGTTCGCGATATTCGAACTGGATAGTCTTTCCCTCCACCAACCCGTGTTCTCGGAGCGTTTGTTTAAGGGGCATTAGCCATCGTTGCAGCTCAGTGCTCGATATCGAAGAGACAAGGACCCCCACTTTAGCAATGCGTGGCGGCTGGTCCGCCATCGCGGCGGGTATCAGCAGAGCAATGCCGATCATGAAGCCGATGATAAACCTGCGTATTGCCATCAAACTCTTTCTACTCATGAACCGCTTGCCGCGGCCGTAGTGACGTCCAACGCCGCGATTGACCAGCCCTCAAAAGTGGCGCGAAACGCCGCTGTTGAGGGTCCGTGTCGAATCGCTTGTTGGGCATCCGCTTGCGCTACGGCAGCCGGTAGTCAAGCCGTTGTGCACATTGGATCGCGCCGTTGCCACCGACGCCCTTGCACTTCCATGGGCCGCGTCCGGTGATGCCCGCGTATTTGCCAGTGCCTCCCGAGATGACGTTGGTGCCCTCGTCGTACCCATTGGGCAAACCGAGCTTGCCGGTAAATTCAGTGAAGACCCGATCGCCGTCCGCATCTCCGAAGGCGCAGTAGCCTACGTTCGACCCTGCCCCCTTGATTACAAAGAACGCAATAACGCATTCCGCTGGCCCGATGTGAAGCGGTCCAGCGCCTTTGTCGTTGAAACTCGTGCCTATCGCGGTTCCATGACCTGCGACGTTTCCTTCTGCAACGGTGAGCGCCTCGGCCGTAATCTTCCATCCAGTATGCCAGTTGATGCTTCCGGATTTCGGTAGGTCCTGCCCGCTGACAGCAGCGCAAACCGCTGCTAAAGAAACACCGGCTATGAAAGTACCAAGTGCTTTGCGCATGGCTCCCCCTCAAGTTACCGTTGACTTAGAGCGCCTGGTTTCGTCAGACGCATCCGCTCGCGCTTAGGACGCGTTCAGCAGGGAAGATGTAGCTCTGCTTTTGCGCCGCCGGGCATCTGTGCACGAGATCGGCAGCCCGGGTTTCGGCCGGGCATCTAGCCACGGTCCGGATTTGCAGAGTAGCGTCTGGGAACTTACAGATGGCATACGGATGCTAAGGGGCCCAACGCCGGCCATCAGCGGCCGGGCAACAGTGGCGCGAAGCGGCGCTGTTGAACGGTCCGCTGGATGGCCTGGTTGGGCACGCCCTTCGGTCACTCGCGGATACGAACACGTCCGGGCTCCACTATCCAGAGCCGCTGAGCCGTCGGCTCGTCGCTGACCAATGCCAATGCACCCTTCAAGACTAAAAGGGTGTTCTCGATACTCTGTGTTTCCGGCCGCAGAACCCACATGCCCCGATGACTCGAGGGCGGGTACTGTCTGATATCGGAGAAGTCGAGATCCAGGGTAATCAGAACTCGATCTTCATTCAGGCAAACGTCAAGGATCGTCGAGTCTGGCTGGCCGACGAGGCGCTCGTCGTGGACAGTCTGGGCGTCGTGACCTGCGCTATGGAGTAACTCCTGCGCTTCGCGCGGAAGGTTCTCGTCAACTTTGAACCGCGCGCCCATCCACCACTAGGTTGCAGGGACAGGGACTACGCGTTCACGAGCCAGATCCGCAGCGTACGCGATCGCGGCGGGAATGTGCTCGGGCTTGAGAGAGGGATACTGATCGAGGATGCGTTGCGGAGCCTCACCGTCCGCCAAATTGTCGAGAACGACGGAAACGGGAACCCGCGTGCCCTTGAAGCAGGCCACGCCATGCATGACCTTCGGATCAGACGTTATGTGGGGCTTCCAGTCCATGTTGATCTCCACCGGCGATGGTCAATATAGCACCCGCTTTCCAGGCGTGCCCAACGATACGCTTGAGGGGCGCCGTAAGGCGTCCCCTCGAAGCGTGGGTTAGGTGTTGCCCTCACCACAGCTTCCATTTCGACTTGGCCTCGATTGTCAGTTGCAAGGATGCAATAGCTGTACTTACGTCGCGAAGCTCTTCTTGCGTAGGCGGGACGTTGCACGTGAACGTGGCCGTAATGAAATGAGTGCCATTTGAGATGAGCCACATTTGAAAATGGGGGAATCGGTCTGTTGAGCCGACAGCCGAGCCAAAAACTCCATACGCACACTCACCGCTTTCGGACGAGAGCACGGACACACCGAGCTTCTGGACCTGTTGTAGCACCATCTTCTCCAGCGGCGGAGTCGGCTCAAGCTTTATGCCGCTCTTGTTCTCTGTATAAGACACCTGAAGCACGTTCTCAGACGCTCCCGGCGACGTGCAATACGTAGAGGGCTTTCCTGCTTGACTTACATCCACCCAATAAGCAGGCTTCGACAGGGCAAGTTTCAACGCATGGCCTCCAATAACACCTAACGTTCCACGTGAGCAGGCGCCGGCGCACGAAGTGCGACGGGTACCAAGCAGCGGCTACGCTGCTTGGCGCTCCGCTCGACGTGGGGGTTAGAAGGCTCTCTCAGCGAATCCTTGCTTGCCATTTGGTTAATGCCTCGATGAGACCGTCAGCGTCGACAACGGGATCAATATGCGCAGTCTCAAATGTGACTACGGGTGCTTCTTCGAATCCCTGGCGTTTAGCGTCGGTCATTTCCTTCCAATTCCCGTCTCTATGGAAGGACTCGGCATATTGAAATAGATGACCTGGAACGGATGCGGTGTCGCGCTCAAGTGCTTCCGGCCCAAGGTATACCAGCGTCTCGACGAGCGGATGACGCAATTCTTCATCAGCGTAGAACACGGAAAAATATGTTTTCCCGATCTCCAGCAACAATTCACGCGACACTTGTGGCGGCCTTCTAACGTTTCGCGTGACCGGCCGCCGGCGCGCAGCGCGCGACGGGTACCGAACAGCGCCGCTGTTCGGCGGTCCGGTCGACGCGATGGTTGGGCGTGATCACGTTCCTTCCGCTGCATTACAGCCGATCGTCATTGCCTTTGCCACCAGCCGAGAAGATCAGACCACCGATGCAACCTGCAGCCACCGCGAGCGCACCAAAGACCGGACTGGCGTCGGGAAACAGCCAGTGCAAACCCAGAGCGACCAGGGCGCCGATGCATCCGCCAATAACCCAACCCGGACTCAGGAGGAACTCAAGAAGTAGTTCCATGGCACCGTACTCTCTTGTCCAAACGCCCAACTAGAAGTAGCCATCAAATGATGCTTTATAAGACATCGTTTCCCCAATAAACCATTATGCCGTCATTTGACTAATAAAGCGGCATGCATTCATCGTTCCATATCGGTCGCCTCAGGTAGCGCCAGATATATCTGCCTTTCGTACAGCCTCGGATTGGCCCTCAATCTCGCCACGGACTCCACTGCCTGCGCAGTGAACTGAGGTTAGAACGCTGGCCATTCGAATGAGATACACGCCTCGATCAGTGCCGCGAAGAGATCCATTCGGAGAGAGGGATAAGCCAGAAGCAGTCAGGACAAACAAAAAGCCCCGCTATTGCGGGGCTTCGTGTGCGGCGATCCAGCGTTACTGGATGCCGAGGATCTTCTTGGCTTTGGCGAGCGTGTCCACCGACTCCTGATGCTTGCCGGCCTTGTGCAACGCTTCGCCTTCAGCGCGATATTTCTTCACTTCGGCTAGCTGCTCGGAAGTCAGATTCGGTTTCTTGGCCAGCGCCTCGTCGATGGCTTTCATGTCCATCGGGCAGTGCATCGCGAACGCGGCGCTGCTGGTAATCGCAAAGGCCAGCGCGGCAATCAGATGGCGAATTCTCATGCTCTCCTCCGTGTCGGTTGCGGGTGGGTGTTGCGGTGTCTGCATTAGAGGCCTTGCCAGCGCGTAACGTTCCACTGTGCGCGAGGGTGACCTGCTAGTTTCAACCCGGGCGAATTTTACGCCTGACCGGGGAATCCTGCTGTCGGCTTATAGCGACAAGGACGTTAAGACGCATGGCGCGTAGAATAGGAACTATTGTTGCTTATGCGTCCCCGTGCCCTCTACGCTATCCCCCTCACCGAATCGCGGATGGATCTTCGAACGCCTGCGCCGCCCCGGTCGCCGCGTCGATGAGCCCGAATTCCTGCGCTATGCGCATCCGCCGGGCCGCGCGGTAGTGCCGGCCGCGGTTCTCGTGCCGCTGGTCGGCCGGCCGCAGGGCGTCACTGTGTTGCTGACGCAGCGCACCAGTCACCTGCACGACCATGCCGGGCAGATCAGTTTTCCGGGCGGGCGCGTGGACGAAGGCGACGCCGATCGGGTCGCTACGGCCTTGCGCGAAGCAGAGGAAGAAACCGGAATTCCGAGCGATGCCGTGCAGATCATCGGCATGCTGCCGGAGTGGGACATCCCGACCGGCTTTCGCGTGACGCCGGTAGTCGGCTGGATCGAGCCGCCGGTCGAGCTGGCGCCCGATCCGTTCGAAGTGGCCGACGTGTTTGAAGTCCCGCTCGCGTTCTTTCTCGATCCTGCCAATCACGAGCGTCACAGCGACGAGATCAATGGCCGCACGCGCAACTTCTACGCGATGCCCTATCAGGGCCGCAATATCTGGGGTGCCACGGCCGGCATGCTGCACTCGCTGTACCTGGTACTGCGCGATGACGAGGAGTGATGTGTAAAGCAGCGACGGTGAACCGCTCTCACCGATGAGCAAAGACAAGATTCCTGTCTCACCCGCAATCCGGCAACTGCGCGCGGCCGGCATCGAGTTCACCGATCATCTGTACGAATACGAGGAGAAGGGCGGCACCGCCGTATCGGCACGCGAGCTCGGCGTGGACGAGCACAACGTCGTCAAGACGCTGGTCATGGAGGACGAGCGCAAGAATCCGCTGATCGTGCTGATGCACGGCGACCGGCAGGTTTCGACCAAGGAGCTGGCGCGAGTGCTTGGCGTGAAGACGATCTCGCCGTGCAACCCGGAAACGGCGACGCGGCATACCGGTTACATGGTCGGCGGCACTTCTCCGTTCGGCACGCGAAAGTCGATACCGGTCTGTATCGAGCGTACCATCCTCAAGTTGCCGCGCATTTACATCAACGGCGGCAGGCGCGGCTACCTGGTCGGCATGAACCCTGCTGATATCGCGAAAGCGCTCGACACAAAGCTGGTCAACGTGGCCATCGACAAGGCTTGAGCCGGGTCGATACCCCTGGAGACTCGAGGATCATGGACACTGAAAAAGCAGAGGGAGGTACGGTGCAGACAACGGAACGCCGACAGACCAGCAGGGGCCGACGAGAATCCGACTTTCAGCGCGAGCGCGAGCTCGAGATGCTGCGCGCGGAGATCGAGATGCTGATGACCGAGCGCGAGAACCTGCTGCGCTCGACCGGCGCCGCGGCTATCTTCGTGGCGAAGCTCGACAGCCACACGCTTCCCGAAGCCACCTACGAAGCAGCCGACATCCTGGCGGCCACCATCAACGGCCTGCCCGAAGAGACGTTGCGTGATGCGATCGACCTCGTGCGCGAGCAGCTGGGCGAGAGCCTAGGCGACGACGACGAAGAGGAAAAGTAGCCTCCGGTTGTCGCGTGCGCCCCGGTCCTTCGATGCGCCGTGCATAATGCGCGCGTTGGAGCGGAGAAAGTCGGGGAGGGTAGGGTGGCGGACTCCGCCAGCGTTGAATCCATCGACCTATCGGAGCAATCGCGCACCGGCCTGGTACTGACCGGCGGGGGCGCACGCGCCGCCTATCAGGTCGGCGTGCTGCGTGGCGTTGCGCGTTTGCTCGAGCCGCGCGCGCCGAGTCCATTTCCCATCATCTGCGGCACCTCCGCCGGGGCGATCAATGCAGCCGCCGTCGCGATGGGCGCCGACGATTTCCGTCGCACCGTGCAGCAGCTCGGGCAAGTGTGGAAGGAATTCCACACACATCAGGTGTATCGATCCGATCTGCTGAGCGTGATGCGCACCGGCGCGCGCTGGCTCGGCGCGCTGGTGCTCGGAGGCTTGGGGCGCAACAACCCGACTTCGTTGCTCGACAATACGCCGCTCGGCGAGCTGCTCGCGCGCAGTCTCGATTTCACCGGTATCCAGCGCAGCATCGACGCCGGATTTCTGAAGGCGTTGAGCATCACGGCATCGGGCTACACCTCGGGCGAATCGGTGAGCTTCTGCCAGGTCGCGCCCGAGCTGGACGGATGGAGGCGCGCACGGCGGATCGGAATGTGCACGACCATCCAACTTGACCATCTGATGGCGTCCTCCGCGTTGCCGTTCATCTTTCCGGCGGTGCACATCAATCGCGAATACTTCGGCGACGGGTCGATGCGCCAGATTGCGCCGCTCAGTCCTGCGCTGCATCTGGGTGCCGAGCGGCTGCTCGTGATCGGTACGGGGCGCCCGACGGGCGCGACACTGGAACGGGTCAAGAGTCCCGGCTATCCGTCGCTTGCGCAGATCGCGGGCCATGCGCTCAACAGCATCTTCCTCGATCAGCTCGAGACCGATCTCGAGCGGCTGCAGCGCATCAACCGAACCATCAGCTTGATTCCGAAGGACGTGCGGCAGGGAAACGGCTTTCCGCTGCGGCGGGTCGAGGTGCTCATCATGCTGCCGAGCGTGCCGCTCGAAACGATTGCCGCGCGGCATACGCGCGCATTGCCGCGGCCGATCCGAGCGCTGTTCCGCGGGATCGGCGCGATGGGCCGCTCTGGCTCGAACCTCGCGAGCTATCTGTTGTTCGAACGGCCGTACACGCGGGCGCTCATGCGACTCGGATACAACGATACGATGAAACGGCGCGAGGAGATCGCCGAGTTTTTGGGGATCGTGGATCGCCGGGGGGAGAGTGAGAACGGTGAAGAGTGAATATGGTGCTGACCTTCGCGACGATAGCTTCCCCCTTTGAAAAAGCAGGACGGGAGAGGGATTTTAGTTAGGCATCTCAGGGAAGCGCTGCTTGAAATCCCCCCTGCCCCTCTTTGTCAAAGGAGGGAAGTTCCTCGGCGCTTCGACGCTGCACACCACACCCCGTTTCTTCACCTCGCGTGCGTTGCCTCGGCAGCGGCGGGCTTAGTGGGCTCAGGGCGAACACCGGCCATACGACTGCTGGAAGACAGCTGACGCTAGGGCCTCACGCCGGAGGCCCACTGGATGCCGCCGAGCAGGTGGGAAAGGAACAGCGGATCGGCATAAGACTCTTTGGTGTGACCGAGCGCGGTATACCAGGCTCGCCCCCCATCGTACGAATGACACCACGCAGCCGGATGGCTCGCGCCCATGCCGCCGCCGGAATAGGTGGTCTCGTCGAGCTGCAGCAGCACGCTCACTCTGCCGCTTGGATCGTCGCGGAAGTCGTACCACTCGTCGGTCCGCGTCCACAGTGCAGGCAACGTGCGCGTGGACTCGTGCGTTGGATCAACTACGCGTAACGTCGCGGGCTGTATCTTCGGGTGGCGCTTGAAATAAGTGCCGACGAGTTGGCCGTACCACGGCCAATCGTATTCAGTATCGGTGGCAGAGTGGATGCCGACAAAGCCGTTTCCGTTTTGGATGAACCGCTCGAATGCCGCCTGCCGATCGGAATCGAGGATGTGACCTGTAGTGTTGAGAAACACCACGACCCGGTACTTGGCGAGCCGCTCGTCGTTGAACAGTGCCGCATCTTCCGTAGCATCGACTGCGAAGCGATGCTGCGCACCGAGCGCGCGAATCGCCTCGATTCCCGCCGTAATGGATTCATGCCGGTAGCCTGCTGTTTTGGAGAACACCGCTACCGCGAATGCCGGATCGTAATCGGCCGACTGCGCATCGAGCATGTGCAGCGTAAAGCTCGCGACTGCCGCAAGTGCCGCGCGGCTCAGGTACCGGACCAGGTCGCTCACTAACGCCATCGAGGGCTTTCGCAAGAGGCTCTATTCGCCGTGCTCAGCATACCAGCAAGACCTCAACGGTTGCATTGCGCCTCGCCGACCTCAGGGCGGCTAGAATAGCTCCACCAAAAATAGGCTCAGGGGAGAACGATGGACGCCAACCTAGAAACCGTCGCACAGGTCAAGAGCACCGTTATCGATCTGGCCATCAAGTTTGGCCCGAAAGTATTCGTGGCCCTCGTCATTCTCGCGGTCGGAGTCTTCGTCGGCCGCTGGATCGGCCGTGGAACGGATCGCATGTTCAAGAAGCTACAGCTCGAGCTGCCGATCCGCATGCTGCTCGTGCGCATCGTGCGCATCCTAGTGCTCGGCCTGTTCCTGATCATGGCGTTGCAGAACCTGGGCGTGGAGCTGCTCCCCCTGATCGCGGGCATCGGTCTCGCGGGCGCGGGCATTGCATTGGCGATGCAAGGCGTGCTGAGCAACGTCGTTGCCGGCCTGACCATCATCTTTACGCGGCCGTTTCGCGTCGGCGAATACATCGCGATCGCCGGGGTTGAAGGCCGCGTCGACAACATTCAGCTGTTCAACACCACGCTTGGTCACACCGACCTGTCGAGGGTCGTCATCCCGAACCGGAAGATCGTCGGCGAGATTTTGCACAACTACGGACAGATCCGGCAGATCGTGGTGGTGGTCGGTGTCACGTACGATACCGATCTCAACCGGGCGCTGACGACGATTCAAGAGGTCCTGCACAGCAACCCGCGCGTTCTGCAGGATCCCGCACCCGTGATCCAGGTAGTCACTCTGAACGATTCCTCGGTCGATATCGGGATCAAGCCCTGGGTCAAGGTGCCAGACTATGTTGCTGCACCCGGCGAGATCAACCAGGCGGTGCTCGAAACGTTCCGCGCCCGCAAGATAGCGATCCCGTTTCCGCAGCGCGAGGTGCGCATTCTCGGGAATGCCGCATGACGGAGAAAGCGCAGATCACACTCGAAGCAGCGTGATGGCTTTTTCCGGACAGGCTGAGATGCACAGGCCACAGGCATGGCAGGCGGCGCCGTTCACGGCGTACGCCTGCTGCCATTTGTGCACGTAGCCTTTGATCTTGCCGCGCAGTGTGAGGCCGCTGCGCTCCTCGCGCGGAACGGTCATCATGCTGAAGACCTGATACGGGCACACCTTTACGCATTCCTGCTTGCCTTCGCAGCGATTGCGATCGACGACCGGCGTGAAAACGCCCGCGGCCTGCTTGCACTCGGGATTGGATTCGTCCATGGGCGATGTTCAAGTGTGAGGCAGGAGAGTAGCCGACGCGGTTGGTTACCGCCAGTTCAAGATGCCGATAGCGTGCTAGTCTGGATGATGTTGTGGCGATGAGCACAGAGAAACCTTATTCCGAAGCCTGTGAGCGCAACAAGGATCCGATCCTCGACGTGCTGCGGGTTGCGTTCGCCGATCGTTCGAAGGTTCTCGAGCTCGGTAGCGGCACAGGACAGCACGCTGCGTACTTTGCGCGCCACTTGCCAGGCTTGATATGGCAGCCGAGCGACCGACCCGAGAACATTGCCGGCATCGAGGCGTGGCGGCGCGATGCCGCTGTGCCAAATCTCCTCGCGCCGATTGTTCTGGATATAGATGACCCCACCTGGCCCGACGCCGGCGCTGATGCCGTGTTCACCGCGAACACCCTGCACATCGTCTCGTGGGGGCAGGTGCAACGCCTGTTCGAGCGTGTCGGCGTCCTGCTCCCAGAGGCCGGCGTGCTCGCCATCTACGGCCCGTTCAACTACGGCGGCGTCCACACCTCGGAAAGCAATGCGCGCTTCGATGCGATGCTGCGTCAACGCGACCCGCTCAGCGGTATTCGGGATTTCGAGAAGGTCGACGAGCTGGCTCGGCAGAACGGAATGGCGTTGGTCAAGGATTACGCGATGCCAGCAAACAATCGGACGGTGATGTGGGGAAAGGCAGGAAAGATCCGTTCGCCCTGAGCGTCGCCGCATAGCGGCAGAGTCGAAGGGCCTCGCGCCTGAGGTGCTTCGACTCAGTGGCTCACACCACACGCTCAGCACGAACGGGTATCTTGCTTTTCCTCACCCCTCACCCTAGCCCCTAATTAATCCCTCGTCCCTAATCCCAGAATCTCATTCGCCTTGATCACCGCATCCGCGATCTCTTCGGTCGTCACACGCTTGGTCATCGCGCGGTTGCGAATGAGGTTGTAAGCGTCCTCTTCGGTGATGTTGCGGCTTTGCATCAGGATCGCTTTGGCCTTGGCGATCTTGCGCTGCCCGGCGAGACGCTGTTCGAGACGCACGACATACTTCGCGCGCTCCTTCGCGTTCTCGGACTGATTCACCGCCACGACCATCGATGTCAGCAGACCGAAGGATTTCACCGGCGAGGCGATGACGCCGTAGGCGTTGAGCTTCAGCACCGCTTCCACGATCACGGGGTTCTCGTACGTCACCACGGCGATGACCGGTGGCGAGGCCTCGCGGCGCAGCCACGGCAGATCGATCGACAGGACTTCGGGCCGCACTGCGAGAAAAACCAGATCGACGGCGTCAGGCAGCTTGTCGAGCGGCGGCCAGAATGCTTTGACCTGGCAGCCGATGCGCTGCAGCTGGCCGATCAGCTCCTGGCCGTCCTGGTCCTCGGGATGGAACACGACCACGCTGAGCGAGCGCAGCTCTCGCAGCAGGCGCGGGGTGCCGGTGTTGTTCTTCATGTGCGCTTGGCCCGATCAGGGCTGTTCCTGAAGACGCACGCGGGCCGACCAGTCTTGCAGCGTGTGCGAGACGAGGTAGGGATCGGGACGCACCCACTGCCGGGCTTCCTCGAGGATGTCGAACTGCCCACCGGCGTTGACCCGCCCGATGCGCGGACGCAAATAGCAGTGGTGGTTGTGCTCGTCGATACGCACGCGCCCCTGCGGCGCTGCGAATTCCGAGCCCGGCAGCACACGCAGCACATCGGCGACGCTGTCCGAGTCGACACGACGCATCGCGTCGGCCAGCAGGTGTGTCTGGAAATACGCGGCCTCCCAACACTGATTGGTGACCTGATCGTCGCCGAAGCGCTGCTTGTACGCCGCCACGCAGCGCTCGTTCAGGGGGTTGGCTACCGACTGGAAGTAAGGCGCGGAGGTGATGTGACCTTCGGCGATGTCTGCACCCATCTGCTGAATCTCTGCTTCGCATGTCGTGAGGCTGGCGATCGGCATGCGCGCCGGGTCGAGCCCGACCTTGGCGTAGGCGCGGTGTAGGAGTGCGGTACCGTCGCCCACCACGGTCGAAAAGATGAAATCCGGATCGGAGCTCTTGATCTTCTTCGCGATCGCGAGGAAGTCTTCCCACTGCGCGTCGAGCGGCAGGTACACCTCCGCGACCTTTTCTCCGCCGCGCTCGAGGATCAGATCGCTCATGATGCGGTTGGATTCGTACGGGTAGATGTAATCCGAACCAACCATCAACACGCGGCTGCCGAATCGCCGCAGCATGAACTCGGCCAGCTGGACGCTGTTCTGATTCGGTGCCGCCCCGGTGTAGAACACGTTGCGCGAGTACTCGAACCCCTCGTACAAGGTCGGATAGAGCAGCAGCGCATTGAATTTCTCGACCACCGGGACGACGGCCTTCCGCGTGCTCGACATATAGCAGCCGAGTATGAGATGCACGCCGTCTTCGAGGATCAGCTTTTCCGCAAGCGCCTGAAAGCGTGCGGGGCGCGATTCCGGATCGTAGGAGACGAGTTGCAGCTCGCGGCCGTTGATGCCGCCGGCCTGATTGATTTCCTCGGCCGCGAGCTTGGTGGCGCGGCGCTCGGAGCCTTCGATCACCGAGGTCACCCCGGTGTCGGAGAACAACATGCCGACGCGGATCGGTTCTTTGGATCTGGATTTCATTTCGGGACGGTTCTTTTCCCGTCGTTGATTGGATTGCCCGGCCCGGGACTCTAACGCACAACTGCCGAGTCACGCACGAGCCTTGGATGCGCGGACGGTAATTGGTTATCTTCCCGTTTTGTCAGCTTCGAGCAGCGGGCTCAGTTGCTCCAACATAGTGCATATCGCACTGCAGCAGCACCGAACGAGTGCATTCATGCTCGTGCGCTAGAATAATCTTGAATTTGGCGAAGCCTCTGAATCGGATTGGTTGGGCAAGCGACAAAGCCATATGCATCAGGGGTTTTCGCTCATCTTCGATGCAGCTATCCGGATACGGAACAGAGCTGAAAAAACCACGGGTCTTCTTTTTGCAATGGACCCTTATCAACAGCGCATTCCCGCGCTACAGTATCCGGCAGTCTGCTGCTCAGGCAACACACCGGCAGCTGCTCGAGCAGTTTGCGCTCGCCATGACAAAGGCGTCCGGCGAGGCATGGCATGGAAGCCCGTAGGTCCGACTTGAAACCGGTCCACGGGCTTTTTTTGTTTGTGCCGCCTCTTCACGCGGCCCCGGGGGAAGTCAAAACAGAGAAGGAGACAGATGAAGCTCAACAGAAGGAAATTCATAAAGACCAGCGCGGCAGTTGCGGCCGCCAGCACGTTGCCGGCTCCGTTCATCTGGCCCAAAGGAGCCCAAGCCGCGGACACAGTCAAGGTTGGGATCCTGCACTCGCTGACCGGCACGATCGCCATCGCGGAAGCCTCGGTGGTCGATGCCGAAAAGCTCGCCATCGAGGAAATCAACGCCAAGGGCGGCGTGATGGGCAAGAAGATCGAAGTCATCGTCGAAGACGGGGCGAGCGACTGGCCGACTTTCGCCGAGAAAGCGCGCAAGCTGCTCGAGAAGGATCAGGTCTCCGCGATCTTCGGCTGCTATACGTCGGCCTCGCGCAAGGCCGTGCTGCCGGTCATGGAGCGCTACAAGGGCCTGCTTTACTACCCCACGTACTACGAAGGCCTGGAGCGCTCGGACAACATCATGTACACCGCTCAGGAAGGCACGCAGTCGGCGATCGCCTCCCTGGACTGGCTATACAAGAACAAGGGCAAGAGCTTCTATCTGATCGGCTCGGACTACATCTGGCCGCGCACGATGAACAAGATCGCCAACATCCACATCAAGAAGATCGGCGGCACGGTGGTCGGTGAAAGCTACTATCCGCTCGGGTCGATCGAATTCGCGTCCGAGATCAACAAGATCAAGGCTGCGAAGCCCGATGTGATCTGGAGCACGGTGGTCGGCGGCAGCAATGTCGCGTTCTACAAGCAGCTCAATGCGGCCGGCATCACCGGCAAGACCCAGGCACTGTGCGCGATGGCGGTGTCCGAGGAGGAGGCGTCCGGTATCGGGCCCGAGAACCTCGTGGGCTTCATGTCCTGCATGGGCTACTTCCAGAGCGTCAAGAATGCCGCGAACGACAAGTTCGTCAAGGCGTTCAAGGCGAAGTACGGCGCCAACCGCGTGATCGGCGACACGATGGAATGCGGCTACATCTCGGTGTATTTGTGGGCGCTGGCTGCCGAGAAGGCCAAGAGCTTCGACGTGCCGAAGGTGGTGGCCGCCTCGTCCGAGCTGCCGCTCGATGCACCGGAAGGCAAGATCAAGTTCCACAAGGATAACCATCACTTGTGGAAGCACGCGCGCATCGGGACGTTCCGCAAGGACGGCCAGATCGATATGATCTACGAGTCGCCGTTGATCGAGCCCAATCCGTTCCCGAAGTTCTAGGCTGGAGTCGAAGGTCCCGTCCACTGCCGAGGGAGGTGGTGGACGGACCTATATAAGAATAAGTGATTGGTGATTAGTTGTTGGAAAGGCGTCCTGCTCTTCCCAATCGCTATTCACCAAGCACCAATCACCGCGCTAGCGCATGACGCCCGAAATCTTCGCGATGCAGGCCTTCAACGGCCTGAGCTTGTTCACCATCCTGGTTCTGATGGCGCTCGGGCTTGCGATCGTGTTCGGCCTGATGGGCGTCATCAACATGGCGCATGGCGAGCTGATGGCGATGGGCGCGTACACGACCTATGCGACAGCGCTGTTCTTCGAGAAGCATCTGCCCGGCCTCATGGACGTCTATTTCCTGATCGGAGTCGTGCTCGCGTTCGCGGTGACGTTCGCGTTCGGATTCGCCCTCGAGCGCGGCTTCATCCGCTTTCTGTACAAGCGGCCGCTCGACACGATGCTCGCGACCTGGGGCCTGAGTCTGATCCTGCAGCAGGTCTTCCGTCACTGGTTCGGCCCCAAGGAGGTCGGCGTTCCGACCGTGAGCTGGCTGCAAGGCGCCTGGACCCCATCGTTCTTCCCGGGGGCTTCGTTTCCGCTCAGCCGGATCTTCATCATCTGCCTCGCCCTGGTCGTCTCGTTTGGGGTCTACCTCCTGCTGTTCAAAACGCGCTGGGGACTGCGTATTCGCGCTGTCACCCAAAACCGTGCGATGAGCGGTGCCGCCGGAATCAACACGGAGCGTGTCGATGCATTGACGTTCGCGCTTGGCTGTGGACTGGCCGGCATCGCGGGAAGCTCGTTTACGATGCTGGCGTCGACGGGTCCAGTGACCGGGCAGCAATACGTGGTCGACACGTTCATCGTCGTGGTGTTCGGCGGCGTCGAGAGTCTGCTTGGCACGTTCCTGTCGGCGGCGATCATCGGAGAGCTGCAGTCCACGTTCGAATACCTGATGACGGGGTCGATGGCGAAGGCATCGATACTGCTGCTCGTGATCGTCGCGCTGTACTTCCGGCCGAACGGCCTGTTCGCTTCGAAGGTAAGGCGCTAGACCATGGGCAACGGAGTGATCGCCGCGCACGGCGCGGCCAACGGAACCGGAACTGCAGCGAAGCCCGCGCTGCTGGATCGCCTCGCGCTCCCGATCGTCGTGGTGGTGTTGCTCGTCGTGCCGTTCACTCTGAGCGACTTCCGATTGAGCCTGCTCGCGAAGTACCTTTGCTTCGCGTTTCCCGCAATCGGCATCGTTCTCATATGGGGGTACGGCGGCATTCTCAGTCTGGGCCAGGGCATCTTTTTCGGGCTCGGCAGCTACATGATGGCGATGTTCCTGAAGCTCGAATCCACTGAAAGCGGCAGCTCGGCGCAAGCGCTTTCGTCCTTCTTCGGCTCGAACCTGCCCGACTTCATGGTGTGGAACAGCGTGGACGCCCTGCCGTGGTGGTGGGATCCGTTCCACTCGATCTGGTTCACGATCCCCGCGATCCTGATCCTGCCGCCGCTGTTCGCGTTCATCCTCGGATACTTCAACTTCCGCAAGCGCGTCGGGGGCGTCTACTTTTCGATCATCACGCTCGCCCTGGCGTCGATCATGGCCATCGTGATCATCGGGCGGCAGGGTGTCACGGGCGGCATCAACGGCATCACCGACTTCAAGACCGTGCTGGGCTTCAGCCTCGAGGCCGAAGGCATCCGCCTCAAGCTGTACTTCGTGACGGTCGCATTCCTGCTCGCCGCATTGCTCGCGAGCCGATTGATCGTCAAGAGCCGGCTCGGCAAGATCCTCGTCGCAATCCGCGATCGCGAGGACCGTGTCCGATTCTCGGGCTATGATCCGGCGCTGTTCAAGGGCTTCATCTTTGCGGTTGCGGCGCTGATTGCGGCAATCGGAGGTGCACTGTTCACCCTGCAAGTCGGATTGGCGTCGCCGTCGCTGGTCGGAATCGTTCCCTCTATCGAGATGGTGATTTACGCGGCAGTCGGTGGGCGGATGTCGCTGATCGGCGCGATCTATGGCGCGGTGCTGGTGGGTACGGCCAAGACCTATTTCTCGGAGAACTTCGTCGAGTACTGGCTGTACTTCATCGGCGCGCTGTTCATAGTGATCGTGGTGTTTCTGCCGCAAGGCCTGGCTGGCTTGCTCGACCGGCTCCGCGCGCTGCGCAAGACAAAGGCGAGAACGTGAGTCTGATCCTGCAAGTCGAAGGGCTCACCGTTTCGTTCGACGGATTCAAGGCCGTCGATGGCTTGAACTTCTATGTCGACGAGAACGAGCTGCGCTGCGTCATCGGTCCGAACGGTGCGGGCAAGACCACGCTGCTCGACATGATCTGCGGCAAGACCAAGCCGTCCACGGGAACCATCAAGTTCAAGAAGTACGAGCTCTCCGACATGATCGAGTATCAGATCACCCGTATCGGCGTCGGGCGCAAGTTTCAGAATCCGTCGACCTACGAAGATCTCACGGTGCTCGAGAACCTCGAGATCTCGTATCCGAAGAAGCGCAACGTGCTCGGGTCCCTGTTCTTCAAGCGCACCGACGAGATCCGCGAAAAGATCGAAGCCGTAGCGAAAGAGATCTTCCTGAAGGACGAGCTGCACACGAAAGCCGGGCTGCTGTCGCACGGGCAGAAGCAATGGCTCGAGATCGGTATGCTGCTGATGCAGGACCCGGAACTGATGCTGTTGGACGAGCCGGTCGCCGGCATGAGCGCGCGGGAGCGCGAGCTGACTGCGGATCTGCTCAAGCGCATTTCGAGCGGCCGGTCGATGGTTGTGATCGAGCACGATATGGCGTTCGTGCGCATGATCGCGCACAAGGTGACCGTGCTGCACCAGGGCAAGCTGCTGGCCGAAGGCAGCATGGACGAAGTCCAGAACGACGAGCGCGTCATCGAAGTGTACTTGGGGCACTAGACATGCTCAGCGTCCAAAACTTCAACGTCTATTACGGCGAGAGTCACGTGATCCGCGACATCGGCTTCGCGTTGCAGCGCGAAGAGACCGTCGCGATCATGGGGCGCAACGGCATGGGCAAGACCACACTGCTCAAATCGCTGATCGGCTTGCTGCCGGTGCGTACCGGCAAGCTGCGCCTCGAGGAGCGGGAGATCACGAACGCCAAGAGCTACGAGCGCGTCGCGGCGGGAATGGGTTATGTGCCGCAAGGGCGTATGATCTTTCCGTACCTGACCGTCGAGGAGAACATCCTGAGCGGAATGGAGACAGTCGAGGACAAGACGATCCCGCAATATGTGTACGACGTCTTTCCGGTCCTGCACGAGATGAAGGATCGGCGCGGCGGCAACTTGTCGGGCGGTCAGCAGCAGCAGCTGGCGATTGCACGGGCGCTCGTCAGCAATCCCAAGGTGCTGATCCTGGATGAGCCGACCGAAGGTATCCAGCCCTCGATCATCAAGGACATCGCCAGAGCCCTGAACCGGCTCAAGTCCGAGCGCAAGTTCGCGATGGTCGTCTCGGAGCAGGTGTTGAGCTTCACGATGGAGATCGCCGATCGCTTTCTGATCATGGAGCGCGGCGAGTTCGTCTACCAGGAGTCGAAGGAGAAGGTGGACACAGCCAGGATCCACGCCTACCTGACGGTGTGAATTGCCTGAAGGAGTGAATCGCCCGAGGAGTGAAATCTTTGGCATGTTAAGTCGACCGCTCAGTTTCAAGCGGCAGGTGGTAACCCTACGATCAAGGAGAGTTGAAGATGCTACATGGAGACATCTCGAGCAGTAACGACACCGTCGGCGTGGCCGTGGTCAACTACAAGATGCCGCGCATGCACACCAAGAAGGAGGTCCTCGACAACGCGCGCAAGATCGGCGAGATGGTCGAGGGCATGAAGATCGGGCTGCCGGGCATGGACCTGGTCATCTTCCCCGAGTACAGCACGCACGGGATCATGTACGACTCGAAGGAGATGTACGAGACCGCGTCGGCGATTCCCGGCGAAGAGACCGAGATCTTCGCCGCGGCCTGCCGCAAGGCCAACGTATGGGGCGTGTTCTCGCTGACCGGCGAGCGCCACGAAGAGCACCCCAAGAAGGCCCCCTACAACACGCTCATCCTGATGAACAACAAGGGCGAGATCGTGCAGAAGTATCGCAAGATCATGCCGTGGGTTCCGATCGAAGGCTGGTATCCGGGCAACTGCACGTATGTTTCGGATGGACCGAAGGGGCTGAAGATCAGCCTGATCATCTGCGACGACGGCAACTATCCAGAGATCTGGCGCGACTGCGCGATGCGCGGAGCCGAGTTGATCATCCGCTGCCAAGGCTACATGTATCCGGCCAAGGAGCAGCAGATCATCATGGCGAAGGCGATGGCGTGGGCGAACAACACCTACGTGGCCGTAGCCAACGCATCCGGCTTCGATGGCGTGTACTCCTACTTCGGCCACTCGGCGATCATCGGATTCGACGGCCGTACGCTCGGCGAGTGCGGCGAAGAAGAGATGGGCATCCAGTACGCGGCGCTGTCGAAGGGGCTGATCCGCGACGCGCGCAAGAACATGCAGTCGGAGAACCATCTGTTCAAGCTGCTGCATCGCGGCTACACCGGCAAGATCAACTCGCGTGAAGGCGATCAGGGCGTTGCGGCCTGCCCGTACGACTTCTACAAGAAGTGGATCACCGATCCGGAAGGCACCAAGAAGATGGTAGAGGCGATCACGCGTCCGCAGGTCGGAACCGAGGAGTGCCCGATTCCGGGTATTCCGAATCCGAAGACGACGAGTCACGCTTGACGGCGACGGGCACCGGCTGCGGCCGGTGCCCTCGTTTTCTTGTAGCCAACCTGAGCGTTGGACTCCCGGGCGCGCGCTTGGGAAACGTCATCGAGTCGCCCGGTACTGACCCCATGCTCCTGCTCGACCGCATCATCGGGCACGCCTCCGACCCGCGCATCGCCGATGCGCTCCATCACGTCGGTCATCACGACGGGGTCGAATATCTGACGCTGAGCGAAGTCGACACCCAGCGTCATCGTCTGCGCGCAACGACCGACCGAGGTACCGAGTGCGCCATCGCAATACCGCGCGTCGAGCGGCTCGCCAACGGTGCGGTGCTGTGGCTCGATCACGATAGAGCCGTCGTCGTCCGCATGGAGGAGACTCCATGGCTCGCGTTGATGCCGCGTGATGCTGCCGCTGCGCTGGAGCTCGGCTACTTCGCCGGCAACATGCATTGGAAAGTCGAGTTCGACGGCGCGATGCTGCGGATCGCGTTGCACGGAGCCACCGAAAGCTATCTGGAGCGCCTGGCGCCGATGCTTGCCGATGGGCGCGTCAGACGAGTCGCGAATGAATGACGCAGCGAGTCTGCTCGCGACGCTGCAGCAAGCGGACAGCTTCTTTCCGGCCGGCGGCGTTGCGTTCTCATGGGGGCTCGAGACGCTGGTCACTGAAGGCGTATTCCGTGCCGACCGGGATCTGCGCCAATTGCTGATGGGACAATTCGAGCAGCGTTGGGCGACGTTCGACCGCTGCGCGCTGGTCGCCGCGTTTGAAACGATGCCCGACCTCGCAGGCGTCGCACGCATTGATCAGCGGATCGATGCGATGAGTCTGGCGCGCGAGCTGCGTGACGGTTCCCGCCGCGCTGGCGCTTCATTGCTGGGCGTGCACGAGCGGCTCGGCACACCGGGTGCGAGCGAATATCGCACTGCTGTGCGGGCAGGTTCGGCGTGCGGGCACCTACCGGTTGTGCAAGGTCTGGTCTGGCGAGGAGCGGGAATGACTGTCGGTCAGGCACAGGTCGCTTCAGCGCACACGTTCTGCGTCTCGTTGCTCGGCGCGGCATTGCGGCTCGGAGCGATCGGTCATCTGCACGCACAGGAAACGCTGGTTGGCCTGCGCGCCGAGATGGCGAAGTTGCTCGCGGAGCCCGCACCGAGCTTCGAGGATTGCTACGCGTATACGCCCATGGCCGAGATCGCCGTGATGCGGCACGAGGTGCAGTCGGCGCGGTTGTTCGCCAACTAGAACATATTTAAGGGCCTCAGGGGGTAATCGATGCTGCTCACACCAACCGAGCTCGAACGGCTCACGATCTACACCGCAGCGGAGCTTGCGCGCAAGCGCAGAGGGAAGGGCCTCAAGCTCAATCATCCGGAAGCGACGGCCATCATCGCCGACGAAATTCTCGAGGGCGCGCGTGAAGGTCGCTCGGTCGCAGACTTGATCAGCTTCGGGTCGACGATCCTCTCGAGCGATGACGTCATGCCGGGCGTGGCCGACTTGATGCCGGTGCTGCAGGTCGAGGCGACGTTTCCGGATGGCACCAAGCTGGTCACCGTGCACGAGCCGATTCGTCCGGGCAAGAAGCCCGCGGACAAGAGTGCGGTGACGCCCGGAGAGATCATCGCCGCCGATGGCGACATCGAGCTCAACGCGGGTCGGCGCAAGGTGACGCTGAAAGCCACGAACACCGGCGACCGCCCGATACAGGTCGGCAGCCATTACCACTTCTTCGAGGTGAACAAGGCGCTCGACTTCGATCGTGAGAAGAGCTTCGGCATGCACCTCGACATCCCCGCCGGAACCGCGGTGCGCTTCGAGCCTGGAGAAGCGAAGGAGGTCACGCTGACGGAGTTCGGGGGCACGGGCGAGATATTCGGGTTGAACAGCCTGACGAATGGGTCGACGCGCAGCACGGTACGCAAAGCCGAGGCGTTGGAGAAAGCGAAGCGTGCGGGATTCAAGGGCGCGTGAAGGGTGAAGGGTGAAGGGTGAAGGGTGAAGGGTGAAGGGTGAAGGGTGAAGGGTGAAGGGTGAAGGGTGAAGGGTGAAGGGTGAAGGGTGAAGGGTGAAGGGTGAAG